>Ga0265780_10000185_pt1 | contig 101581 bp, 100 predicted proteins | sample P1T30metagenome_FD_192432 | JGI IMG/M metagenome (GOLD analysis project Ga0265780, IMG submission 192432) | Plant litter microbial communities from East Loma Ridge, Irvine, California - P1 T30 | ecosystem: Environmental > Terrestrial > Plant litter > Unclassified | place: USA: California...
TCTTCACTCCCCCCTCTTCACTCCCCCCTCTTCACTCTTGTCCTGCCCTGCAAGCACCATACATAGACTTAAACATACCACTCATTACTGTATATAACCCAAGAATCCCCTACTCCATCACAAAGGACAGGCCCAGATAGTTCATGCCCTAGGCTTGAATGTACCCTGGTTTAGTCATGTTTGGCCGGTATTCTCCCTAGGGCGTTTTTTTATGGTTATTTCTTTTTTTGCTCCTTTTACACTTGATTACAGTAGGCTGAAGGTTCGAAACTGGTCTCGAGCACCAATGCTGCTGTTTTTTTTGGTTGCCCTTCTTTTTTGGCCTATGCGTTCACATTTTGAACTGCCCTCTGGTTTACAAGCTATGGATAAGCTTTCGCTGGGCGTGTTTCTGGACATGGGCTACGACTACAAGACGTATCTTGGTGGGTAGGTAGCAGTAACTGACGGAGTCACATGTACATACAGCTCGCAGAAACCTTCGGATGCCTTATCTCGTCTTCGTGAATGAAGCCAAGGCAGTTGTTGAGATGCAGGGTAGATTACTCGTCTTGATTCTGCATGCCATACAACGATAGTCAAGGACATCAGAAGCTTGCTGTAAGAAAAACACCGTTGTATTACTGTCGCATGAAAAGAAACCAATGCATCACCGTCAACTCTGACACCGTTCCTTGCCACGTCCATCACACCCCCATCTCATGACTCCGTGGTCCGCCCATCCGCCGTCCACCGCCGATGACACGTCGAGCGTGCACATGGTGCCGCCTGCTCGTGTCCAAGCTCGGGGGCAGACATTTACACGCTGGCATCGGCCTTCGTTGAGTTCGACATCTTGGCGCACATGGTGAAGACCAGATCGGTCTCACCCTTGTGCTGAGCAGTGTACACCGGCCTAGAAGTGGATGCAGATTGTCAGCATTTGTCTCACAAGCATTTCGCATATGGAGTTTGCTCACCCAGGCTGACCGTTCCAGATGATCTCCTCCACGTCTGTGCCGTATTGGCCGCCGAGCATGACCACCTGACCATTGTAGTCGTAGCCGTGGTCCATGGAGATGCCGTACCAGATTTCCTTGTTCGCTTCGTAAGTGTACACGAACTGCAGGACGGGAGAGCTAGTGAAGAGGCCGTTGGGTGTCTTGGTGAACTTGACGGAGGTGCCTAGGAGGAACGTGTATGAAGTTAGTGTATGTCTCACATGCAGTTCGAACCGACGAATACTGACCTGTGCCGGTGTTGAACTGGGGGACGTGGGTCATGTGGCCAGCAGAGAGCAGTTGTGTTCCACCCTCTGGACCAGCAATACCGACTTGGGTGACGTAGATGTCCCACTCGCAATCGTTGACAAAAAGGTTCATGGCGGCTCGGGCGGTGCTGGCCATGACCGCAAGGGCTGGGAGGAGGAATTGGAGACGCATGTTGATGTTGATGGAGTTTGATGGTACTGATTGGGATAGCTGGTTGATGGAAGAAGAATGGAGCTTGGAATAAAAGTTGATAGCTGATGATTCAATGTTCTTTGAACTGTCCATTTGGCCTTCTCTTATACCTGCGATGGCCAATGCTCGATCAACGCAGGGCAGGGCGGAGCCGGACAATATTGGAAGGGGATCCGGTACCATCCTGCCAGCTCAATGTCGTTCAAACTACCCAATCGTGAAGGAGAAATGGTAATGCCATGCTGCGCCCGCCCGTTTGAAGATGTCATGAGCGTCCAGCCTTACGATGATAGCCCCTTCACATTGGCAAGGCAAGGCTGCCTGATGGTCCTTAATGTCGCACGATGGGTGTAGGGCCATGCTACTGCCGTGTTACAGCCCTGCTGCAGGTACACGGTGACATCCGTGTTTAGACAATTGAGCGAAAGAGGTAAAGTATGGAAATGATCTAAATTGAGAGCTCACATTGGACGACGAAAGACGAGACGGTCAGATGCATCGTCTTAGCTCGCCGGGACTCAGGGAAGGATTGCGAATCCAATACTGTTGTGAAAGTACTTCGTCACGGCAGCATAGCAACGCACCTGCCAGCTATCTGATGCAGGTGATTGTGTTGCTCCCTCGCAGTATTGTCCACGCTCAGGTTCGGAAGACCACTGATCAATAAGCTAGGCATGCAGCGGCCTGAGACGCGGTGAAGAGTATCGTCGTGCAAGGTAGGGCAGACTGCGTGGCTGCCATCCCATCGCGATACTTTGCACGGCGCAGATATCCGTGGGTCTGGAACATTTGCAAAGGGAGGCGTCAGATTAGCGAGAAAGCACAGGAATAAGCAAGGTCGTGAACGCAGTGTTCAAAGCATACGTAACATGGCAGTGCGCCAATGATGGCCGGTGGTGTTCAATGAAAGTAGATTGACGAGTGAGAAGAAGTCGCGACACACGACGTCATCCGCCACATGAAGGCGCCTGCTCGAATTTCGCGAGGAAGCTGCTTTGAACGTCCAGCTTTGGGACAGGACCATAAATTATGTTGCTGCATTTGAGAAGTCCATGTAAGTTACGAGGTATTCAGGTCATATGTTAGGCGTATCAAAGAGCAATCCCAGCATGCGTTAAGCCGGCCTGTACCGCATTGTTGCACCTCGGCTCAACTCTGCTCCACAATCCGGGGAAGGCGAGCACTCTGAGCGGAACATCGCCGCCATGTGATAATTCGTGTAGAGCATTCCAACTCTATCCTCCCACCCCTCAATCAGCTCCTGTTTCCTCGCCATGTCTGCTGCCCTCCGTACAAGTCTCAAAATGGCTTCGCGACCACAACAACGGCTCGCCAGCATCCAAAGACAGTTTAGCAGCTCAGCGCCGGCAAAGAAGGAAATTCGAGATGCATACATCATAAGTGCCAGTCGGACACCAACGGCAGTGGTCAGTATATTCAGATCTCAGATCTAACCCTGTAACAGTGACTGACTCTGCCAGTTCAACGGCAACTTCACCACAGTGTCCGCGACCCGCCTCGGCGCCACCGCGATCAAAGATGCTCTCGAGAAGTCCAAAGTCCCCGCATCCTCGATAGACGCCGTATACATGGGCAACGTGCTCTCCGCGGGCGTAGGACAAGCACCGGCACGTCAGGCCGCCATCTTCGCCGGTCTGCCCACAAATATCGAAGCCACCACGATCAACAAAGTATGCGCGTCCGGTTTGAAAGCAGTGAATCTGGCTGCTTCGACAATCGAGCTTGGACAGGCTGAGGCACAGGTTGCTGGAGGCATGGAGAATATGACAAGAGTGCCATACTATCTCAACCGCGCGAGCCAGCAGCCTGCATTTGGCCATCAGAAGCTGCAGGACGGCTTGATTGACGATGGTCTGTGGGACGTCTACAACCAGATCCACATGGGCAACTGCGCGGAGAGCACAGCAAAGAAGTACGATGTCTCGCGGCAGGACCAGGACGACTACGCCATCGAGACATACAAGCGTGCGCAAAAGGCGTACAAGGAGGGCCTGTTCAAGGAGGAGATTGTGCCCGTCACTGTCAAGACGAGGAAGGGCGAGGTCCTCATCGAGGAAGACGAGCAGTACAACAAGCTGAAGCTCGATAAGGTGCCGACACTGAAGCCGGCTTTCGAGAAGGGTCCCAATGGCACAGTGACGGCCGCTAACAGTTCGCCACTGAGTGACGGTGCTTCGGCGCTGGTGCTCGGAAGCAAGGCGATTGCACAGCAATACGGCAAAGACAGCCGTGTCCTAGCCAAGATCATCACATATGCTGATGCTGCTGTTGGTACGTCTAACCCTTTCCCCATCCTCACATTTTCTTATACTAACATCATCCAGACCCAATCGACTTCCCCATCGCACCCGCCTCCTGCGTCGAGAAGCTGCTCAAGCAGTCCGGACTCAAGAAGGAAGACATCGCCATCTGGGAGTTCAACGAGGCCTTCGCCGCAGTCATCAAAGCCAACGCCAAGATCCTGGGTCTGGGTGAGGATAATGTCAACCCGCGAGGTGGAGCTATTGCGCTTGGTCACGCACTGGGTAGCTCAGGCAGCCGGATATTGGTTACGCTGCTGCATCAGCTTGAGGTTGGGCAGTATGGTGCTGCGGCCATTTGCAATGGTGGTGGTGCGGCGAGTGGCATTATTGTGCAGAGGGTTAGTGCGGATCAGCTATGAGTAGCAAAAACATGAACATCACTCATACTTAGGAATGCTGGATTAGCTGTTGCCGTCGATTGTTTGGGTATGACATCTTGCATCCAGGCTTCTGCAACAGAGGAAAGTCCTTACGATAAGTTTCACCTTCCGTTACTTACCCATGGGTGAAGAAGAAGTTCAATCTCGACCCAATAGCATAGTCAAGCAACCCTCATACATACGAGAGGCAAGAGCAAAAAGGACGATGTAGACGAGACTCGAACTCGCGCTCCCGAGGGAATAAGATTTCAAGTCTTACGCAATAACCACTCTGCCACCACACCAGTGTTGTTCTTCGTATAACAATCCAGCATAAACGTGGGGTTATATACCCAAGAATACATTCCGAGACTAAAATCTAGCACCTACAACTGGGTGAATGAGTCACTAAACGCAGCGTTATCGGGTCCGTGAATGAGAGTCCTTCCTTGTTGCGGTGTACTCGCGGGTCGCTGCACCTCGTGCGATACGGGACGGCAACATGCAGGACTGTGCAACTCGGTATGACGGCAGGCGTTTATTGAGTAGTGTTTGTTGATATTGCGGCAGAAACTAAAAAGGCAAACAGATGATCCTGGAAACGTGGCAGTGCGTTTTCAACGTCGATTGATTGCCGGGCGTGACTGCCAACTCAGCTAGTCGTTGTCGTCTCGCGCCTGCTCGTGTCACAGAATGCTGGTTCAGCACGGCAAGCTGGGTTTTGTTTGTATATGGCTTGAATTTGATTGACTATCGTTGCAGCTTTTGGTGTGGGAGCTGAGAGGCCGTGACGTGGTTTTCAACGTAGAAAATCGGAATTGTCAAACCTAGCCACCTGAAGTATAACGCCTGACAAAACAATCCGCACCTAACTACACAAAACGCCAGCCCATCGATCGGCCATCGCTCTTTCAAAGTTTCGCACTCTCTCCCTATCCTTACGTGTTCACTCCAACGCCCTTCCTGGACCTCTCAAGCAAGAACCCTCAATCTTCTAAGATCTTCCCAAAATCGATTAGATCCATATCCATATCCAAGTCCATGTCCATCGCAAAGTTCATGTCGTCGTTGTCCCACGCCATAGCATTGCCCGCGCCGCCGTCCGCCGTGCTAATCGGGATCGTAGAATTGAAGTCTGCACTACTTGTCGGGTTCTGGTAGACCACGGGTAATTGATCCTTCAAGGTAGATGTACAAAGTCAGTGCTTGTTTCAGATCACTTCGTATGAGAAGTATTACGTACCCAGCTGGGAAACTCAAAATCTTCGGGGTTCAGTTCGTCGGTGCTGGACATGTTGAAGCCAGGACATACTTGCGCATCGAGAGGCGAGAAGGAACGTAACCCGACCTTGGCGCACTCGTAGCTGTCAACGCCGACAAGAGGGTACTGTGTGGTAAGCGGTGCAAAGGAGGTGTCTAGGGCGTTCATATCATTCGTGGCCGAAGGTGACACAGAGTGAGAACCAGAGCCAGAACCAGAGCCGGTCAGTGCTGTATGTGGCGATTGAAGGCCGGAAGAGAGCTCACGGGCTCTATCTGTTAATTGGGTAGTGCCTGCCAGGCTGCACATGAACTGTGCGGTCCGGCTCGCGTCGTTTTCGGGTAGGTCCAGCACTCCGAAGTTGTTGACATTGAAGCTGGGGTCTAGTAAGCTGGTGGAGTGGATACCGAGATCTTCGTAGACGTCGTGGCGTGCCGTGATATCTGGAGAATGTTTTAGAATATGGATCATCATTGTGTCGCCTTTCGCGAGTCTGGCCACCATTATGGTGAAACTTTTCGAGCTATGCTGGAGTTCTGGGGGAAGGATAGTCATAGTGATTACGTACTGGTTGTTTGTGCTGTCGCGTCGATACCATGAGCCTTCTTGAAAAGCTTGATCCACTCATCGTTGTCGGCTGCAGTTTGTTCCCAGCCATCTGCTGCGCCATATATGATCACACGAGCCTCGTCTTGAAGCATCTGATCTGTCAAGGAGCTTGAGCCGTGCTGTTCGATATATTCGCGTGCAAATCGGCCGAGTCTCAAAGTGAGGACTTCCCAGCAAGTAGCGTTCGGACTGGCGCCATGTGCCTCATTAGCTGCGTAGTGCGCTGGCGTCGAAAGGACGATAGGTCCAACACGGCCTGCGCCAGCTTGATAAGCTACCGATAGATCGGTGGAAGGAGCCAGGTCAAGGTGCGGAGAAAGAAGATATTCCAGATCTTTGGTCTCCAGTTGTAGATGAGATTGCTAATTGACGTCAGCCCATTTTCCTCCAGTGTAGTTTGCAGGCTAAGCTTGACGTTGGGCGAAAGCTGCCTATCCAAGTTCTCACCTTTAAACTCGATGTGTTACTAGCAGAGAAAGGAAAGGGTGATTTGCTCTCATTGGCGATGAGATATGGTGGCATGGCGTTGGTTACATGTATAGCAACATGCGCGTCTAGGCCGCGACAGCCTTTCCAGTTCCTCATATCAGCACCATTTCGAAACTCTTTCGCAAGATGATCAACACGATCCTGCCCTACAAGCTGTCAGCAAAATGTTTCCTCCAACTTTTGTCTCTGATACTCCAATTTTTGTCTCTGATAAGCCGACATTCTACACTCACATTTGTCGAAAGTCATCGGACAGAAGCCACACCGCGACTTGATATACTGTGCTTCAGATTTCCACGACTCCTGGCTCGCGGTCATCTTACAGCCATGCATGAGCCGAAGATGCTGCCTGAGGTGATCTTTTCTGTAGAATGTGCGTGACTCAATGCCTTTCTCCTCGCAGGCGCTGTGGTTGTGTGTCCCCAGGTGCTCGGTACTAGGATCGAGCTCGTCACAGTACACGCACTTGCGCTTGCCAGTCGTTTTATCGGCAATGATCTCACCAAGTGGTGCACATATCCATTTCTCCAACGACAAGTGGAGACTCTTCTCGTGACGGGACCAGTCATACTTCGACTTGAAACGGTCTGTACAAAACGTGCACTGGAAGAGCCTTGGTCCCTCGTTCGAGTCCGCTCTGGGCGCGCGGGTAGGAAGTCTCCGTCGGCGACGTCGCTCCTTGGACTTCAAGCTATTCAATGAGCCGAGAGAGTGTCGCGATCCGTGCGAGTAAGCCGAATTATGTGAGCCGGACGACACACCTGTCAGTCCGGTCTCGAGCGACGAGATAGATGGCGCACGAAAGATGGAATAGCTACCAGTACTTCCGTTCGAGTTATCTCGTCGATAGCTGCTGCTCGTGCTGGCAGCTTCTGGTGGATCGAAGCTTTCCACGGCCTGTGCAATAGCATTCATAGGCGCAGGCTCGTTCTCAGGAGGAGAGTGTTTCCATCGCTCGAAAGGATCTATTGAAAGTTAACCGAAACAGTTCTGTTGTTGCACGACCGGCATCTGAGAAGAGATGCCGGTGCGAAAAATCTCATTTTCGCTATGGCGTCCGCTGCCCATTCTGAGGGTCAAAAACCTTCCAGAGGTAGCAGACGCCATGAACTTGTGCGCTTTTCGAGATTCTGGCTTGGTAGACGTACTGAGAGACTCCCACGTCCTTCCAGCAGGAATGTTGATCGCTTCTGTCGACGGTCGGATGCTTGGTGATGCGCTTCGCTTAGGCCTCGCCTTCTGTCTTCGCCGCGTGTTTGCCATCCAATTGGATATCTGGCCTAACGAAAGTCCGGTTTCCTGCTTTAAGAGTTCCTTCTCTTCATCGGTCGGGTAAGGATGGTCGATGTGCTGCACGATCCAGCTCTTCAAAATCCGGACTGCGGCTTGTGGAAAGCGGGCAGCAGCAGCGCCTTTCTTGGGGCGCTCTTCTCCGAGTTGGTCGTCCTCAATTGGGCCTTGGTGACCCAAGCTACGCATTTGCTTTCTACCAGTAAGACCACCAAAACACCGTTCGTCGTCTTCTCCCACGACGTCTAGTGTATCGAGAGCGGTTCTCTGTTTGAGGGCCGGCATCTTCTCCGCGTCACTGAAGCTGCACGGCCGAAAGAGAGCGTTACATGGCGAGCATCGAATTCTTCCCGTGCCATTGGAGTCATATATGAAGCACTCGAGAGTTTTCGAACGACAGTAATCGCATGGCTGAGGCGGCTTTTCGTATCTGGGCAGATGGGTTGAAAAGTCGGTGTTGAAGTCAGTGCCGGTATTGGTTAGGCCTTGCAGTTCCTCTTGAGTTAGGTAGCTACGTCAAATTAGCTGTGATCTGACGTTCAACATGCATCAGCCCAAGGGACCGCGAAGGTATCATGATCTACATGTTGACCAAACACCCACGACAGCATTGGACGTGAAAAGTTCGGAACAGGATGGCAATCACTCACCCTACTCCTGGCTGTGCAGCTCTTTCTTCTTGCGATACTATTTCCTGCACATCTGGTATGGTCACATCGCCGAAATCGAAATACTGGCCCAATTCGGAGACGTTTGGTGTAGCCATTACGAAAGGATACTAGATAGAGCTAGTATGTGTCGCGCCCAGATGACAAGCACGCCTTTCGACAGGAATTAGGAAGCAGCCCAAGCGAGAGAGTGTTTAGACGGATGACAATAGGGCGCTCGAGAAAAAGATGGCTATAAGATAGTTAAGAGGCCCGTCCCAATCCAAGCCAGTTCCAGTCATCCAGGTGTCGTTGCGCTTGGGCCAGCGACATGTCAACCTGAAGGGCGCGAACGAACTGCAGGATGTGCGAAGATTAGCCCGTCTTGGCTGGAAAAGTACAAAGGAACGAGATCGGTACAGCTGAGTCAGAAGCAAAGCAACAGACCATATCATCTGCCTGGAGAATCCGAATCCAAGCAGACTTTCGCTGACCCAGCAAAGATTCTCAAACATGCAAATGGTTCCTCGAGACCGTTCTTGTTTGCATTTGTTGCCATCCTGTAGTGCTCAATCGTTCGGTATGGCTGACATGCTGGCATTTTCCGAAAATTACGGACCCACGAACACCGGCGATTTCGAGGATACCGGGGCTGACACACCCCACTTCTACACTGCATGACCCCAGCGAAGTCGAGAAGCTAGACCGCGAGACGCTCTGTTATTGGCCATGGGCCATTCCGACCGATCGCAGAGTGCGGAAAACCTTGTCTGGGGAGTGCCGAAGACGCAAAGGGAACACTGAGCACTCTCCCATTCAGTCAGCCAGAACCTACTTGGTACTGGAATGCTGTACATATCTCGTGATGGAATTGCTCCTTCAAGAGACCAGAGGACACACATAGCTTCTGTGGTTGCAAAGTCGAGCCTGCGGAAGATGTAGGAGAGTTGTGTCGGACTGGCTTAACCCGAACCCATCCCGATCATCTGTCACGTGCCGTTCACGAAGTGCCTACCAGGTAGTGTGCCGCCCGACTTTCGGGGTGGGGCAGAGGTCTTCGGGTCCGGCTCATGGTCAGCATGGAATTTGTGTGCACAAGATAGCGGCACATCATGAGGCCATCTTCCCTTAACGTTATGCGAAATCATAGACTAATGATTTCGTGAACGCAGCCTCGATTATGATCTTAAGCGATGTACGATTCATAGCTCCTTCTGACGATGACACTCAAAAATAGTTCAGTTTGGACATGCTCCTCTTCGCTGTGCCTGTGACCTAGCAGCAACGTCATTATGTGCTGCTTTCTCGTCAACAGTCAGTATTGTTCCGACCTAATGCTGTTAATAATGTTACAGGCATTGTTGGGCACTGATGTTCACCTGGAATGATCTTGGAAGGTGCGGGGCAGCGCGCACGACGGGGTGCTGAGTTGCACAAGTTCACCTGGTGACCATACGCGACCACATAGCAGCAAAGACTTCTGGTGCACTTACATATCACGCAGGAATTGGTAATGTTTATCGATTGAAATTGATATCATGTTGGGCGGTCTCGGCTTAGCGCACAGCAAGATCGAGGTCACAGTGGAACTTAGCGACCTGCCAACTCACTGCGCATCAACCTCGCTGTCCAATACATAGTTACAACATACCATAAGCCGCACAGAGCTAGCCATTATGCGGGCTCGTCCTCCCGCAACGGTCGTCATGTAACATGCGCCTTGTCGCCGCCTGTGTTTGAACTACATCCAAAGGCCACATTCGTCTCCAGCCTGTCGTTGAAGCTCAACGCACTTCGGACGACACCTCACCTTGCGCCCGCCAGTCGCAGCAGCCCCGCGTTCCTATGCACCCAACACTGCATCGACGATGACCGTGAGCTGTACTTGAGATAGTACATCAGATATGGATGAGGCCCCTAATTGCGCCATATGCGATGCGCCGCCCTACCCAGAATGTCCTTGCGAAGCAGAGCGACTACAAATCGCCATCAAGCAAGCCGAGCAGCGCGCTATGGACGAGAGGCTGGCTGAGATACGGTCGGTGATTCACCTCGCCGGTCGCAGACGATTACTAACACTCGCCAGAGACTGGGTGATCAATCATGCTCGACAGCACATACTGAAGGCTTTCGAAAGTCTGTCAGCCATACGGAAGAAAGCCCACGCCGGGTACCTAGCCTCTCTACCCAACTACGATATTTACATGCGCTATTCTGGACGACCACCGTTGCCTCCCATGTACGTTTCAACACTACAAGCGCAAATTGCGGATGCGCATAAAGAATTGAAGCGGGGTATCGATGCGGATTGGCGAGCATCTGTTCTTCGATACCCAATAGTCCTGGACTACTTTTACAGCCTCATTGAGTTGAGGCTACCAAGCGACCGATCGCAAGAGGTCATCCAGCCTCCCTTTGCCGCAGCTGGTTATGCAGACAGAGGATACGAGCGAGCGTACATGGATGCCTCTAGTGTAGGCATGGAGACAAAGAAGAAGAAGCGAAGAGACCGGGAAAGCTCTGTGGGCCCTGAGAGGCATTCAGCATTACATCGCGTGATGAGGGGCCCTCCAGCCGCTCCCACCCCTCCTCTTCAGGGTGGTGGATTTCCACGACCGCCGGACCCATACATGAGATACTGAGAGACTTTCTATCTTCCTTCCCGTATCCGAAGCATGGTCATATGCGCAACGACAATCTCCACTCCATCCTGACGATGGATACTTTGCCACATGCGATGCCGATGACGGAAGGAGAACTACTAGCATACTACGGCGTTATACATTATTGTCCCACGGGCGTTGACAGAGCATCCTAAGCGACGGAACGTCAATGCCGATGAAGCATAGCGAGGAGTTTTGCGATTGTCTGAAGGACTGGTGTTTGAGCCTTGAGAGCTTTTGGCTAGATGTTTCATTTCCGTCGCTGCACAGTGAAAAGACATGAAATTTCAGAGTACGTAGATAATGGAACTCAAATTTGAACTGCATTTCACGTTCTTGGGAAATTTGCTGAATTCGATACTACGATACGATGCGCAACATGGGCGTTGATTTGAGGCTCGCTGGTCCGTGCATACTTGCTTAGCGGCGGTGAAACGTGCCTCGGCGGGAACTTTTTGGAGATGCTCCACTTGACAACCATCTCACGACCACGAACTTCTCGATCTCACCTCCAAATCGCGGCAGACCCATAGCATACAAATCTTGGGTCGCTATCACCACATCCTTCCTCTAAACATCACACATCCCCCATCTTCGACCATACCCAGCGCCCACGATGAGCGGCAAGGCAGGCGCATACGGAACGCAGGGTGGAGGAGACACGGACTTCAGAAAAACATGGGACCGCGAAGAGATGGCCAAGAAGGCGCGGGAGCGAGAGACGAAAGAGCGCGACGAGGCCAAAGAGAGATATGAGGCGAAGGCTGCCGGGAAATCGTACAGGCGGCGAGCATCGACACCAGAGGACCTGAAGCAGACGGAGGCGCGGAGTGAAAGAATAGACTGGAGCCAGATGATTGGCAAGCAGACCCTCACATCTGCAGCAGCTGGCGTCGGAAAGAGAGGGAAAGGCGCAGGCGCATACTGTCAGGCTTGTGATCTCACTTTCAAGTAGGTTGTGTGTTCTGGACATCAATACACTATCTGACTCTAGTCCACAGGGACAACATTCAATACGTGGAGCATCTCAACAGCAAGCAGCATCTGGTCGCGACCGGCCAGTCTGGCGAAGTACGACGCGCTACCGTCGAAGAAGTACGTGAGCGCCTACGTTACCTCAAGCGCAAACGAGACGAAGACAAGTTCCAAGAGGTCACAGACCTCGATACACGGTTGGCATTAAACAGGGACAAGATCGAACAGGAGGCGGAAGAGCGTAGGCGGAAACGCAACGAGAAACGGCGGGCGAAGAAGAACGGGGACAGCAATGCTATGGAGTGGAATGTCGAAGGAGACGGTGTCATTGCTGCACGATGAAGGCTTGACGACTTGCTGAACAAGCTTGGAAAAACGATCATGGCACGTCTAGAAGATCCCCGAGCACTCGGCGGTGAAGCTTACCGTCACCTGGAATCAAGAGGAGACAGCGTCCAAAGCGACGGTTGCTTCAACCTGCGCGCGTTGTCTCGTCCGCATATGCTCGTCCGTCTGTGGAGAGGACAGGACTCCTTACACATACTGGAGCAGTCGGACATGGGCGACGTCCAGTATGAGGAATTAGGCACGACTAGCGCTTAGTATGGCGTACGTTTCCCGCGAATTCGTGGATGCTTATTGGATCTTGACACAAAAGCTTTGGGTGAAAAAGCCTGGTGGCGTTTTGGTGCATCGATGATACCCCACATTACCAACATATCATAGCGTATGAAACATCTGAGCGTTCTGATACAATTAGATTTGATTGCTAAGCTCTTCCACTCTCGCAATCACAAAGCTCCGAGCCTTCGAACTGCATGTTACTTATATATCCAGCACAGTCGTTTCTACTTGGTGCACAAATTCGACTTCTACACCCCGCATTCGATCCCTGCTCATCTACCACCTACTGACATCATGGCTCAAGTCAATGGGAACGCACCAAAGATCAAGCTTTACACGAACCATGGCTGCCCGTGGGCGCATCGTGCACATATCGTGTTGAAGGAGCTGGGCCTGGACTATGATGAAGTAATCATTGATTTGAACAAACCGAGAGAACCGTGGTATCTTGAGATCAACCCAGTCAGTATAATCGACTACAAACGCTTGAAGCACTTTTCCTGACAGCAATACCAGCGCGGTCTCGTCCCTACCATCGATTTCAATGGCGAGATCATCACAGAATCTGGCATCGTCTCAACTTTCCTGGCTGATGCATACCCTTCTCATCTCTCTCCAGTCACCGGAGAACCCAAAGGCGCCTTGACCCGCGCGCGCATCAACTTCTTCGTCGACACGTGGTTCTCCAAAGTCGGAAGCCACTGGTTCCTAATCCTGAAAGCGGACGGCGCCGAGAAAGAAAAACTGGCCAAGGAGTTCGTGGATCTTGTCGGCAAGGAGGTCGAGCCTCTGCTGAAGGATGCGAAGCCATTCTTTGGTGGTAGCAGTAAGGTTACACTCGCGGAGGCGCTCACTGCGCCGTTCGTTCTGCGTGTGTACGCCCTTACTAAGCATGGTGTACTTCCGCAGTCTGTTGTGGATGGATTCGACAAGCTGCCCAACTTCTCGAAATGGGCGAGTGAGGTTGTGAAGCAGGAGAGTGTGTTGTATGTTTGGGACGAAGAGCCAACGATTACGGCAATGATGACGAAGATTGAGAGCATGAAGGCAAAATAAGCTGCTATATATCAAGACAATGTACCCTACTAGAAAGAATGCGGTTACACTGGAATTTCCATCTACACTTTTGAGTAATGATACATCGAGGAGCATTTGGCGACGCGTAAATGCTACTGATAAACCTTGAACGCCAATACAAAGGTGCTCGTGTACATTGTGTCGACCTCCAAGACGCCAACCATTATGAAAGCAATAAACCCTTCCAGATGCAAGTGTCGAAACGACACCGACGATGCGCGCTGAAAAACTGAGACGTCATGTTTGACGATGCGGAAATGTGCCGCCGATCATTCTGGGGAAGGTGCGCGCCCTCACATCGTGGAGTCGCGACGCGTTCGCTTCGTTGGTGGCAACAGCATCGTTTCGCCCGAACCCAGCGACAATAACAGCTCGGCAGCAGCGATGTCATTCTGTGTACGGCCACCATCACCGCCATTGTGGAAGTTCATTGCGCCGTCGCCATAGCCATGGACAGTACCTGCAGTCTGAGGGCGAGGCGCCATCTCCTCGTCGTAGTCGTCGTCGAACGCCACCTTGGAGTGTGTCCGCTTCGTGCGAAAGTCTTCGTTGTAGTACCCAACAGGCACCGAGGTCGGCATTTGGATGTATGGGGCAGGTTGCATGCTCACAGGAGAGCTCATCGCGGAAGAGGCGGTCGTGCGAGGCGAGCATGGGGAAAGCGATCTGTTCACAGGTGTCCACTGACTGCGCGGTGACACCTGCGGAGAGAAGGCCCACTTGTCGCTCTGATCGGTGTCGGTGCCGTAGCCGCTCTCGATATCAGCTGGGCGCGCACGTCGCTGCTTCAGCGCCTTTGGCTGCCATGGTGGAGATTCCATTTCCGTCTTCACTGTCTTGGCTGGCGGGGACATGTCCGTGGCCGAGATGCAGTAGGATTCTTTCTCCATCCGGAATCGACTTGTCTCCGTGGTGCAGAACTGTACAATCGCTGGATCGATGAGGAACTTGGCGAAGCCGGGATCCTTTGGGTGGAGGCATAGAGCCGGGAAGTCGTTGCCAAACACAGGGGTCAAGGCCCAGCGAATGTCGTAGCAGAAGGTCGCTGCAACGGCTTTGGCTGCTTGGTAGGGCATCCAGTATCCTGACAGACGTCAGTGAGTCACCCTCCACACGCGTAGACCAATCTCACTGACCTTGGCAAACAAGCGCACCGCCTGTAATACTGTAACTGATGTCCTTCAGCCCCGGGTTCTCTCTCAGGGCTTTTGCTGGTACGGTCTGTGGTTGTCAGCGAACGGTCCGACATCATGCGACCCGAACTGACCTTTGAGTACTTCAATGACTTGAAGAAAGGCGTCATGCGGACGAGCCCGACGTTGTAGTCCCACACAACGACATATTCCTTCTCCTCTCCAGGCCTCTTGTATGTGTACTGGAACACTGCCGATCGGTTAGCTCTGGGTCCAAGGTTCTCTCGGAGATGACCTACTTTCAAAAGCCTCACGGCCTGTCTTGTCATGGAAGTCCTTCTTGTCACTTTGGTATGGAATGTGTCGAACACCCTTGCGGTATATCTCGCCCAAGGGATAGACCTGAAATATTTGGTGTTGAGCTGCAAGCTCTTGGTCATGCTCCGCTTCGTATGGAGGGTAGTTCATGTTGCCCACGATCTTGTTGCCTTCTGAGAATATCGGTGCATCCTTCGGTACCTTTAGTCGCTTAGGGATGACTGTCGAATGCCCGGAGTATGGCACGGGAGCCTGGACTGGAGACGCTGGACTGCCGAAGCCATGATGCTCACCACATAATGGGTTCAGTAGCGAGTGGATGTTCATGATGTGGACGTAGATGAGGGTTGACTCTCGTGAGCAAAAGTCAGTTGCTACAGACTTTGTCAAGGTACCAGTACCAGTTTGTGCCAAAAGGGACGGACTTGGGGCTGCAGGAACCAAGACTGGACTTAAGGCTAAGCTGCTGTAGAACCGGAGCGTGCTTTGGGATGAAACGATCTTGGGGACAGTGGCCAGCAGAAAAGAGACCGACGGCGGATTCGTTTGCGAAGTGTACACAAGGACGATCGACCTCCTTGATGGGATGACTAGGCAAGGTCACTCTCCAAGAGCGACGTGATCAAACGAAATGATCTGACAACTTCGTTAAACGATTCGACTGAAGCAGTGAGGATGAGATGAAAAACGTACTGTCTCAAAACACGACCGTCTTCAACGAGGAGACTGGGAAGTACAAAGGACGGGCGGTGGTGGGTCCAAGAAACACGCTGTTTCCGAACCAATATGAAGGTGGCGCCGCGACAAACGGCTCGGTCCCGTGGCGATTAGATGTCCTCGTGCGGTGTCCAACGGATAGCTGTGCTTGGCTATCGCAAAGATACAACTCAACCAGTGACTTCTGACTGTGGGGTAAGTACAAGTCAGCGCACGTCATCGCAGTGAACGTTTCTGGCGGGCCTGCCATATCGTAACTACGCCGAGACGGAGGAGTTGGAGCCAACTTGACTTACACTTGTTCGCTGTCGACTTATGTTCTTGACGGCCGTTGAAGGGAGATGACGATACACAGCAAAAAGTGGACAAGGTACTTATACTGTTACCAGCTCTCTTTAACAAGTCATCTACCCTTCTCCGGCCCGCTAGGTGCTTCGCCTACGTGCGTCGCCAAAGCTTGTCCAAGCGTCTTGCAGACGACGTCCGGTGTGCAAATGCGCACTCTGGGGTCTCATAACGCACACTAAACGGACAAGGCACAAAACAGCAAATAAGCTCATTGGACCAAACGACTGCTACCGAAAGCAAGTGTTGGGCCCAGGGCAGTGCGATGGTGGAAGATAGGATCGAGGCTTTGCGTCGCACGGCGTCAAACACTCTTACCATGCTGAACCCTGCATTCAAAAAGGTACCCCTACCGTGCCCGCTTCGATTTGGGTAGGCTTGAGCGGATCGCCTAAAACAAATCCAATTAAGTATCCGACTCACAGATGGGCGTCAATAGTGCACAGGACCTGTCCTTCACGCCTTCGCTTAGCAATGTCTTTCCAAGCAATCTAGCTCCAAATCGAAAGACAGTTAGGCGCTCCTAGATAATGCCACAGCATGGGCGAATCTTGTCTTCACGGAGATCGCAAAATGATGGTCAACACCAAACGAAACGCAACGATTGCAACGATTGCCCACATGCTCCAGCACACGAGCTGAGCAATTGCTTTGCTGCAGCACCTGGTGGGGAAGTGTCCTCTCCTTGACATTTTCTGAAAGAACGAATCGGCATCACTTGTTACATGCAGCCATCCGTGGTGGTACACGCGCACGTACTCTTAGTCTATCCACAATGCAAACGTGGTCCCTTCTTCTTCCCGCGGGGGTTATTTCGGCCGCCTGCACAATGCGAAACTGTGAGGAAAATTTGGTTGGCCGGTCTCCTGTCGGTGTGTGATCTCAGCCCTGATACCCTCAGAAATACTCGAGATACGGTTATCCCGGAGAATTTCACGGGTCTGAACATGTCGGCAAGTTGCGTGCCGCTACAGGAGAAAAGGACCAATTCCATTCAAGGCCACTGTCAATGCTGCACTGAGACACGGCTGTACTCAGTGGCAGCCATTATTTGCTCTCAGTCGAAGCTGTGGGGCAGGGCTTTGTCTGGAACTTGCTTCACCGGAGATTATCAACAAAGAAGAAGATTCTTGTCTTGCAGTTGGGTATGTTTGAAGCGATTGTGGGCCGTCTTGTTGCGGAAGACGGTGTTTATGTCTCAGTACAGACCGCTCAAAGACGACAAAGTCCAAGCTGCAGCTCCAGCTGCAGCGAGCCGGGACCTCTGATTGATGGGCCAACTATCAAGGCACTTCTAGAGTCGCGATACGCAAAACCTGGCGTGTCCGAGCTGTCATGCGGCACTCCTTGGTACATGGCTGCGAAGCCCGCTGTCACTGCGCGCGACCGGCGGTGGGAGATTCGAACAACACACACTACCGTCCGGTCAGAGCATAACGCCTCCGTGAGATCATGATGCCACCGTGGATGGTACTTGCTTCTATTGGCCGTGATCATCTTGCGCGTTTGAGATCGCTGGTCACCTGCACGGCGCCCAAATGCAGCGCAACAGCATAGTGCTATCGATTCACCATGCAGCCAGCGAGTCCCTCCCGCATCCGCTGGCTACACAGTGTCCGAAAGATTGGGTTGACAGATCGGCAAAGTTGTGACCCGTCAGAGTCACTGCACCTCAAAGTTGTTCGAATGTGCCTACAATGTGCCGTCAAATTCTGAGAGCTCAGTAGCCCGAATCTGCGCTCATACCATACTCGAGCCAAGCAGTGCCCTCGCCCACCGCAAAATGTGAGACGGGTGGGCTTCTTCCCAATGTATCCGACTCGCACTTGCCATGGTCACGGTATGCCGACAGCCCCCGAGCCGATCAGTGAAAGAAACCGAGTTTCTTTTAGAGCATCGTTGAGCTGTCCGCGCAATCACAATCTGCGTGTTCAGCCTGTGCCTACGAGCTTTCACACATGTCGACAACCTCTCCAACTCATCAGAGATACTGTGGAGGCAGTTCCCCGTTCCGACCAACTTGTGCTTCGATCTTCATGTTATACGCAACGTGCTTTGGATGCGTTGCCGCTTTCGGCTTAGTCTAGTCTACCCAAGTGTGCACGAAAGAGGGACATGAGTACGCAGGTGCCACTTGGACGCTATTGATCCAAGATTGCAGCCCGGGAAGCCCTTCACGGAAACCAAGACAAGAAGCGCAGAATATCGGCGCTACGGCCTAGGCTTCCCTTTCAGAGCCGCCTCATGAGAGGGGCAACTCGTTCCATGCCAACAGCCTACTGTCAATGATGTCGATTTGATCCCATCCCGAGCGCATCAGTCGCGAGTGTCCCTGCCATGGTGGACCATTGTACTTGCACGAGGCGGACATGGCCGCCTGGCCATCCGGTTATTATTTGATTTTCCAGGACATTTGTCAGCTCGATGATCGCGCCAGCCCTTTAGAATATGTCACGGCATCAAAGTTGACATCAACGGCCCATACACAGCGTCTCGAGACGCCACCACGACATGTTCGGCCCAACATCCGAAGGATCAGCGAGGATCCGCAAGCAGGGATGCAAGATGGTGTGCGACGAACTTGTCAAAATCGTTCCATGTTGTGCCCGATGTGTGCCACCTCGAGAGCGTGTAGGTGTGATACCGAACGACAAGGTACAAAACTTGCGCAATGCGCTGCAGCACTACCGTGAGCGTCCCGCGCTCTAAAGCTTCATCACTCCGATCTTGCTTGGAACGGGAAAAATTAAGCACCCCCGGATATCCTTCCCAACGTAGGCTTGACGGTGGAAGTCTACGAGGACAACCTCTCGCGCTTGCTGTGATGGGGTACGACTTCTTACGACACCTTAAAGGAATTATGGCAGTACAGATGACGACGCTTCTGGCGATACGGCTATTTGTCATAGGATGTTGAGGCACAATTGTTCGAGGGAAGAAGAATGACGGCGCGGTGGTAGGTTCTGACAGACACCTGCTGTGATGCGATCAAGCTTTGTGGCGCTTTTGGTGTGGTTGGACAAGTCAGAATGGCAGGTGAGCATCAAGTCTTCCAACTCGGAAGGGATGATCTTCGTGCAGCTGTCAGGACGGATTCGTCTTTCGTGCGTACAGGCTAACAGCGATATGGTCCAACATGTGCGCAGGTACGACACTCAAGTAACCCCGCCTCTCAGAGCATGTACGACGACGCCAACATGCCGTTGTTTAGTCTAGGCTTACACTTACCATGTGTCTACTGTGCTAGAGCAATAGCTAATGCAGCTAAGCATATTCCCCTATGTTCGCTTGCGAACATCGGAAGGCTAGTTCAGTGTTGTTGTTGCTTATCCACGTAATGCGCAATGCCTAGGACGCACGCCACCACACAAACACCAATTTGTTCGTCAAGAACATGACTGGGCTCCCATTTGATTGTTCCTCAGGAGGGCGCTCACATCGGATCAGGGCGCTTGCACGGGTAGCGAACTGTCACTGACGTTGCGTGAACGACTGGTCATATGTCCAGGCGTACCACACGTACCACGTTCCCGGTAGGTCAACATGATAATGACAGTTGACAGGTAGGTTTCACTGTGCGAGGACTGCGCCGTTTGTAAGACCTCGCCCGAACTGCACGAAATAGGCGATGCATATACGCCAGCCTCATTCTCTGGCTATCTAAATGCTTCACCTTTCAGGTACCTGTACGAGATTATCACAGCAGCGTGTTGAAGTGCATAATATGATACTCCACAATTCTTGAACTTACATTGGCATGACCAGCGTTACAAGGCCGCGAATCCACCAGCCAGCGCACTGCGTCACACAAGCGTTCGTCGTCCTCCGTCCGTTCCCTTTACTACCGTCACTTCCTTCGCGCTTCTTTCGCAGCTAGTGGCTTACCCACTGGTTCATGCAAATAGCCTCTTCACATACGGCTCCACTATCTGCTGCCGGCACCGCTGATGTGGGACGGTCGAAATCTCCATCAAACGTGGCCGCCACAGTGACCCGAGCGGCGCATCTACTGTGATGCTACCGATTCGTCTCTGGAGGCTGGGAAGCACTAGACTGAAGGTATAGCAGACGGGTAGCGAGAATCACTAGGCTCATGTTTGAGAGGCTGGTCTTCGGCTCGATGAGATGTGGATGGTATCGAATCGTCGGCCTACCCAGCGCTCAACTGGTAGCTTGGCAGGTAGCCTGTTCGAGCGCGAGAGGTAGGCAATGTGCATGTATTGGTATGGCGAGTCATCGTTCGTGGTGTATCCAAGTCATTCTCTTCTTACGGGCGTTGCACTTCCCAATCCAAACACATAGTTCCACTTCTACTGGCATTCTTCTAAGCTTTCACCTGCAATTTGTTCATACATCCTTCGGTAAGTGGCAAACTGAAGATGTATAGAAGTCACGTATCCCTTAAGCAGCCAAGATATCAGACAAGAACATGGAGTACTTTCCTTGCCGTTCATCTGATTTGGTCGTCCTTCTTTGGCTTTTCGGATCTTCTGATTTCTCCTTTGATTGCACCGATATTCTCAGACCCGAAGCATGTGCGTGTGCGGAAGCCACGGTTTCGTATAGGACATGTGAAAGTCTTCCTTTCCAGGTGCTTTATTTCCCAATCTCCGGCAAGAGAACGTTTCAACCCTGAGTGACGATTGCCTCATCGGTGATCGAATAGCATCATGCTACGGGAATCGTTTTGTTGACTTGGTATAATTAAGGGCCTTGTGGAATTGTGCAAGAAACAATCAGTTCTGTTTACCTGGTTGAAGATGGGTCAGGGATCTTAATTGTTGCTCGGGCCGGAGCTACAACTTTCCATGGTCGCTTGTGCCCGTTGATGGATGATCTGCCGCAGGTCAATGGCGATCATTCAAACGCTGAAGGTACGGAACATGGAGAAGTTTGCCGACGAGGGGTAAATCCTTGGAACATGCAATGTGGAGAGCTGGGTCTGCTTCCCGATTCCACCACCACTTCCACTTCACATATTTTACTTGTGACGTAACTATCACAATGTCGGAGGCAATCACAAGCGCTTCGTATCGCAAGGCCCAATACGCCTCTTGTGTGAATACGGCCGTCTTCAACGTCTCGAAAAACTCGATCGCGAGGCTACCATCTAGCTGCATATTGTGCCAGACTGTGGCAACTGCGACACTTTCGACACGCAAACGTCGTCATCTTCCATTTCGGAACGTGCGGAACAGACATTGCCACGTTGGCACGGCAGCTTCGGTCCTTACACTGTGTTTTGCGATGTAACGAGGTGGACACCCAGCATACCAATGTCGACGGCATTGAGCAATGGTCATGCCCAAAGATCGCATTGAGACAGCAAGTGTGAGTCTTTCAAGTCCTTGTCATCAGCCTTATGAGGGACACAAATGTGGACGACCGTAACATTTGGACTTGGTCGCGGAAGTTAGCGCTGACTCGCGCTGAACGGTGGCTGGTGGTTTGATTGCCCTGCCGAATGCCGAACACGCGTGTCGCAACAAGGCGTCCACCTTACGAACAAGCGGAAGCCGCATCATCTTTTGCCAGCTCTGACAGGTCGTCCGAACGAGGCTGTACGAAAGTGCTAAAGCTCTTGTGCTATTTTGCCTTGGTGAAATTAGTGTGCTGCTTACGATCGACCGCAGCGCATCCAGATTCGGCATGATTCGGATGAGAAACGCGTCCCAAAAATAAGATGGAGATCTCCACGCCAGGGGCCGCAGCCACCGCCAAGGTCATTCCATGAGGTCAGCGACCCTTAGTCTGTTGGGTTGGGTCGTTTGGAGACGTGCAACACAGCCGCGTTGCAATCGTCGTTCCGCGCGGCGCCGTTGGGTAAAGGTAGATATTCACAGCCTTGAAGCTGACTTCTCCACACTCGTCTGTTGTATGCCTTCATAAGCCTCCGCTTCCTACTCTTCTTTTGGGATATTCCTATTCTTCCATTTCGCAGCCATGAAGTATTCTTTGGTATTGACAGCTTCGGCGCTCACAAGCTTAGCGAGCTGTACGCGTCTCACCCTCCCTCAACGATGACTCTTGCGCTGACAATTGTATAGCATCCGCGATCACTGTACGTGAAGCTAGAGTCGTGCATTCGTCGAACGCGGTAGACCTCTCGAGGCGAGCCAGTCCTCAGGCACCCAATGGTTATGCGCCTGCTGAGGTCGACTGTCCTTCCACGCGCCCCTCCATTCGATCCGCAGACGGCCTCTCGACCGCCGAGACGGAATGGCTGAAGAAGAGGAGGCCAAACACCGTAGACCCTATGCGCGAGCTCCTGGTACGCGCGAACATTGACGGCTTTGACGCTGGAAAGTACATCGATGATCACCGAAACAACGTGTCAGCATTGCCCAACATTGCAATCTCCTGGTCAGGCGGAGGCTACCGAGCCCTTCTCAATGGCGCTGGTGCTTTCGCTGCATTCGACAACCGCACACCGAATGCGACAAGTAAAGGACATCTGGGCGGACTGCTGCAGGCTGCCACCTACACATCTGCTTTGTCGGGTGGGGGCTGGATGCTTGGTAGCATTTTCGCGAACAATTTTACATCTGTGCAGAGTATTCAGGACAAGAAAGACGTCTGGCAATTCCAAAACAATCTTTTCAAGGGACCACCAACTGGTGGCATCCAAGTTCTCTCCACCGCAGACTACTTCAACAACCTTGCCAGCTCGGTGAAGTCCAAGTCGGAAGCACAAGGCGAATTCAACACTTCCATCACCGATCTCTATGGGCGTGGACTCAGCTTCCAACTCATCAACGCAGCTGATGGTGGACCTGCATATACATATTCATCGATCCAGGACGATACCGGCTTCTCCCAAGGAAACACGCCCATGCCGATACTTCTCGCCGACGGGCGTGCCCCTGGCGAGAAGATCATTTCCCTCAATGCTACAAATTACGAATTCAACCCTTTCGAGATGGGCACATTCGATCCTACGACGTATGGATTTGTACCGACGAAGTACATAGGCTCTAATTTCACCAACGGTCAAATCGACCAAAGCCAGCGCTGCGTCCGCGGGTTTGATAACCTAGGCTTCGTCATGGGAACCAGCTCGTCCCTTTTCAACTCCATTCTCTTGAACCTGGGCGGGCTCGGTCTTCCAGGCTTCATCAACGATCTCGTGACCGGGTTTTTAGACCGCCTTGGACGTGACAATAACGATATTGCCGATTACACACCCAATCCTTTCCGTGGCTTCAACCCAGCGACAAACCGCAATGCCAACGCCTCCCGCCTGACCCTCGTGGACGGTGGCCTGGACGGCCAGAACATTCCTTTCAATCCTCTCATTCAGCCCGTGCGCCAGGTCGATGTCATCTTCGCCGTCGATTCGTCCGCCGACACTGTTGAATCCATCGACCCGTCCAAGAATTGGCCCAACGGCACGTCTCTGGTCGCTACGTATCGTCGCGCCGGCACGCCCATCATGAACCGAACCTCCTTCCCATTCATTCCCGGCCAGGATACATTCGTTGCGCTTGGCTTGAACAACCGCCCTACATTCTTTGGCTGCAACTCAACTAACGTCACAGAGGGTGACAACATCCCGCCTCTGATCGTTTACCTGCCCAACGCCCCGTACGCCTTCTTTTCCAACTTTTCTACCTTCGAGAAGCTTGAATATAGCCTGGATGAGCGCAACGCTGTGATTCAAAATGGCTACGAGGTTGTCACGCAGGCTAACGCCACGCGTGAAAACGCTGCTAACTGGCCTACCTGCGTGGCGTGCGCTGTCATTGCGAGGAGTCTTGAGCGTAATGGTCAGGCTCTGCCCCAGGCGTGCCAGCAATGCTTTACTCAGTACTGCTGGAACGGCACTACCGTTGAGCAAAGTGCGCGCTACAATCCTACTTCATTGATATCTACTGCGGTGAACATCAAGAGCGGCGTTGGCAGATTCGTGCCGAACGTCTTTGGTCTTGCTGTGGCTGCTTTGGGTTCTGGTTACTTGATGATCTAGTTTATTCTTCTTTATTCTGTTAGTAGCATGTGGCACGCATATTTGCGTAGGTTTTGCAAGGTGGCGTTGGGTACCAAGATACCTCATTCGAACTGGGATATGTATAGTGTAGGAAATAAAGCTCGTCGACCCGTTACAGTGCCGTATCTGTTTGAAGACCAAGTTACCTCCAAGATGATTCACGTGAAGTTCAAGAAGGCTTCGCACTCCACCTAGGCATTCACCCATCATCGGCATTCTCCTTCGCTTACAACCGTCGTGCATTGCGGCTCGTCGATCATCTCTTCCCTGCGTCACCGAGGCCGCAGCCCGCCAAAACTTGTCAAAAAAGTTGCCGCCCCACTACCACAACTCGAACCAGCAGCACTCTGCGATTCACCACCACAAATCATGGCGTCCGCAGCTCTCAATACGGCGCCCGTTCTCTCTACGCCCGATACACACATCTTCGAAGACCCCACGCCTGCCGTAGACACCTCGAGTCTCGGTAGACTCACAGACGAACAGGTCGTGCTCACATACGAGATCGAACGAACAGTCAAGGAGATCAAGGAGGGAAGATGGAAGAGGATAGCGCTGCAGTTTCCGGACCACATGCTCGCGGATGCGCCGAGAGTGTACGAGAGACTTGCTCGAGGTTTGAAGGCGGCGAGGAAGACACAAAATGGCGTTGAAGAAAGAATTATTGAGCAGCCCAGAGAGACGGCAACAGAGGAGGATATCAACGCGAAGCTGAACAATACTACCATCAGCGAAGAGAAAGAGATAGAAGAGCGGCTCTTCATACTGGGAGACACATCCTACGGCGCATGCTGTGTGGACGAAGTGGCTGCAGAGCACGTCGATGCCGATGTCGTCGTTCACTACGGACGCTCATGTCTGTCTCCTCCCTCGCGGCTACCCGTCATATATGTCTTCACGGAGCGCTCACTCGATCTCGAGCCTCTCATAACGAGCTTCCAGGACACGTATCCAGATAAGGAATCAAAAGTCGTCCTAATGGCAGACATACCCTACTCGCACCACATTCCAGCCCTCCACACACGCCTGACCGAAGCCGGTTACACCCACGTCCACACCACCTCCATCCTCCACGACCCTTCATCGCCCTTACCAAACCGCTGCATACCACCCGAAGTCTCCTCATCGCTCCGCGACTACGCCCTCTTCCACATCTCTGACCCGCCAACATCGCTCCTCCTCACGCTCTCGTCCCGCGTCGCATCCATACATATCTACCCAACCAACACTCCCTCTCCCACCGCCTCCTCCGCCGACCGCTCAACCTCCATCTCCCTGCGCCGCCGCTACGCCCTCCTCACCTCGCTCTCCACGGTCCCCATTTTCGGCATCCTCATCAACACACTCAGCGTCAAGAACTATATGCACATCCTATCGCACGTGCAGCGCCAAATCACCGCGGCAGGCAAGAAATACTACACCTTCGTCGTGGGCAAAGTGAACGCGGCAAAGGTAGCGAACTTCAGCGAAGTAGGCGGCTGGGTTGTCATCGGGTGTTGGGAAAGCAGTTTGATCGAGAGCACGGAGTTTTGGCGCCCGATGGTTACGCCGTGGGAATTGGGGATTGCGCTGCAGGGGGATGGCGAGAGGGTGTGGACTGGGGCTTGGGATGCGGATTTCCAGAGCGTGTTGAAGGCGGGGGAGAAGAGAGATGGCAAGAGTGAAGGTGAAGCGAGTAATGGAGTGGGTAGTCAAGGTGTGAAGGGAGACGAAGTAGGCGATGGCGACGAAGAATTCGACTCGGACGAAGAATCCGCGCCGCCGGAATTCGATCTACGTACAGGTCGCTACGTCTCGCATTCGCGGCCCATGCGCGCGCCCAAGGAACCAACACGAATACATATTCAAAATGGCGAAGTAGCACCATCCAGCACGGCGCTCACGAAGCGCGCAAACGGCGATATAGCAGCTGTCGGCGGCGTCGCGTCACCGGGAGCCGAGTACTTGCGCTCGAAGCGCACATGGCAAGGGCTGGGTCATGACTACCGAGAGGAAGAAGAGGAAGGTAGGGTGGATGGGCGTGCGGCGAAGATGGAGGAGGGGAGGAGTGGAATTGCGAGGGGGTATGTTGTTGGGAGTGAGGAGAGGAGGCATTGAGATGGAGGGATGGTTGTAGATAGCTTCGAAGCATTGTATGTTGCTCAATTTGTATGTATTATGAGACATTGGTATACCGTTGCGACTAGGAGATGCATGTCGATCATAACTCCGATTGCGAAATGTGCCGCCCTCCCATAGATCCCACGAGAGATGATATTAAATGCACATCATCTGAACATACTCCTTCTTACTTCCCTCTTCCACATCTTCCATGACATATCAGATGTGATGAATGCACTCATCTGTCGCCCCGTCCCTCCGCATTCACCCGACCGCCCATGCCAGCACGTGCCCAGCACGCCTCCATGTCTTCCAGCAGCGTGATGAAGCTATCGCTCTGGAGTTGCTTGAAGAGAAACTCATTCAGCGCTGCTCGTCGACCGTCGGGGGACTGCATGGCGTAGGCAGCTAGGCTGTCGCTGGCAACAGGGTTCTGCGCATGGCTCTTCTCCACAGGCAGATGGAACTGCTCTGAGGTCGGCGGTGTCGAGTGTGGGCTCTGTGACTCTGTTCGGCGTCGATTCTGCGCTGCGCTGCCGAGATCACTGAGCGGTTGCGACTCTGTGTGTCGTCGATTCTGCGTCGCACTGCCGAGATCAGTGAGCGGTCGGGGAGATGGTAGCATGCTGGTCGAAGACCGCTTATATGATAGCGGCGAGGAGCTCTGGCTTGAGCTAGTCATTGGCCGATTCTCCTGGTCCTCATAGATCATGGGTTGCGCACTGGGAGGCGTGACTTGATCCTGGTTTGGCGTACGAGGCGGCTGCTGCATCCATGAGGGCTGCTGCTGAGCAGTGCTGATGATGGTAGGTTTGGGGAGGGGAGGTAGCTCCACCTCAGGGTTCGCAGCTCGATTAGAGGGTGGGCGTAGGCTTGAGACGCGGGCTGGTAGAGGAGGTGGTCCCATCATAACGCTTGAAGGACGGCTCCCTGGCCGATTGGTGTCGCTTCCAGCTGAGCGCGGTGTTGATGTGCGTGCAAAGGGCAACTCGCGGCGTGGTGGCAGATTACTCTCGCTAGTGTCAGGATGGTTGTAGAGCATAGCAGACTCGGGTCGGTCACTAAGGCTTGACGGTGGATGTTCGACAGTCTCGAATGGACGGTCATGCTGTGCATAGGCTTGAGTTGCCGAAGGCAAGTCGAGAATTTGCGATGTTGCCGAATCAGGTCGCGCGAAATACTCAGGAGGTCGCAGAGGGCCGGAGAAGGAGCTCATCCTGTCGCGGGTAGTGTTGCTGTAGCCCGTGTATGCCGACGAGGGACGAGCACGAGCGGCTTCCTGTACCTGCGATTCGATGGACGTTGGAGCGTTGGTAGCAGTGTATGGCCGGTTGGACATCTCGGTAAGCCTCGCGGGAGGGTAGGATCCAGTAGTAGGTGCCTTCCTTGCATGTGAGGAGTTTGATGAATTTGCAGGACTCGATGATGACTTTGCTGACACTGAACTCGGTGATCGAGACTGGCTTTCTGGCGCGGCACTCATGCGCAGTCCTAGTTGATGAAGATGGTTGTACGCCGTGTCATAGTCGCTGCCGTTCTTGAATCTGAGCTGCGCTCGACGGATCTTTGGGTGTTGTTAGTATTGATTCAGTGATATGTGAGCGGTATAATGACCGTCTTGTCAGGTAGTTGCCAGCGTATTGCTAGTAACGGGCAGCGTACAAGAGCTGAGATGGGTAGCTGATCGTCCCTAAGCTGGACGCCATGCTCATGCATCCTCGCAATCACGTCATTGGTCTCGTTGATGAGGTTCTCGAGTTCGATGTAGTGCTAGAGGCGTGTCAGCTCTCACCACTTCACCACGGCTTGCATGCGATGAGGAGTGGGCTCGCTGAAGCTCTTACTCTGACCTGTGTGCCTTGCACCACCTTGAGAAGCTGCGACGGCGGACCACTCGCTCCGTAGGTGTCAATGACGACGACGAGGTTGTGAGCATCGTGCTTCCAGCTGAATTTGCCGCCCTCGGAGCCCCCGTCCTCGGCCGTAGACAGCTTTGCGAGAGGGAGGGTAAGCATGTTGGTTAGTGAGTGTGCACTGTTAGTGTATGATCAAGGAATCTATCTTCATCTGAGGCGTTGAGCGACGAAACGCGTGCTGAAGGATGTTGTGAAGAGTGAGTGGGTGGATTAGGTGAGTGAAAGCGAGGAGGAAGGCGCGACCCCGGCTGTCACGTGATGCTGAAGCTTGGCGTGGGTGCATTCTGGTGTTCATCCACCATCGCGACCGAAGCGCGACGCGCAGCCGCACCCGCATCCACCAAGACGACGACCGCCATTGCGCCCGACACACGGCCTAATCCGTGCATGTCTTGCGACCGCCACCCTGCGATTCCCAGCTGCATGCGACAAGCGCAAACATGGCGCCGACCAAGCCCCAAGACGTGTCCGAGGAGCACGCCCGAGAGCATGAGGAATTCCTGAGCACGCTGGAGGCGTACCATGCAAAGCGCGGGTGGGTGTCTCCTGTCTCCTGTGTGTGCCCCGGCCGTGTGCGCCTATTGACGTGACGTGTAGCACCGTTCTGGAGCGCGAGCCCAAGGTCGGCAGCCGCCATATCGACCTGCTGCGCCTGTGGAAGCGCGTCAACGAGGAGGGCGGCTACGACAAGGTCTCAGACACCAAGGGCAACAAGCTCGCCTGGCGTCGGATTGCGGGCGAGTTCCTGCCGAACGGACCCAGTCTGACGACGCAGGCCTTCCTCGTCAAGTCGACCTACTACCGGAACCTGGCGTACGTATACGTGCCATACCATAGTGATAGTAGCACATATATCGCATGGGGTGCTGACTGCCGTTCAGAGCGTACGAAATCTCCACTGTCCACAAGCGCGAGCCGCCGCCCAGGGAGATCCTCGAGGACGTGTCTGCAAAGGGCGGCGACCTCCTGACCCGCACCGTCGAGAACTTCTTCCCGCCGGGCAGACGAGAGTCGGAGCACGTGCGCAACGGCGACGACGACTCTGAGGACGAGGACGAGGACGTCGATGCCAAGCGCACGCCCCGAGACGACAAGATGGACGTGGACGAGCCCAGCAGCCTGGGGCGGTCGACACGGTGTAAGCCGCCCATATGCTTCTTCTTCTTCTTCTGAGTGTCGCTGTAATGTACTGACAAACTGCCACAGCCCTGCGCCATGCGCCGCCACAGCGCGTGCTCTTCCAGCCCGACACCTCGTCCCGCCAGACACGCCAGTCCGCCGGCCACCAGAGCTCGCCGCAGGTCAACGGCTACGGCACCAGCGCAGCAGCCATGACCATCGCCAACTACGAGCCCCGCGCCGCCCTCCCCGCCACCATGAAGGCCGTCGTGACGCCCTCGAATCAGCTGGACAACTACGTGCAGTCGCGCAAGAAGTACATCCTCAACAGGCGCAACCGCCCCGTGCCGCCCAAGGGCATGATGCTGCCCGGCACCGGCTTCCCAGGGCCAAACATCTACATTCGCGCCCTGCACGCGTTGCGATCGAAGCAGCCCGAAGAGGAGGCCTATGCGCTGCACCACCTCGTCAAGATCTCCCACGAGCGGGGCGATAAGTATCGCTTCGACCAGTTCCCTGGTCTTGCCGAGGCGCTCATCGCGAAGGTCATCGATGTCGGCTCGCTGTTCTACGACGTGGCATGGGACATCTCCTACTCCGAGGACGACTTAGACCAGCCACACATTCTCAACGGTCTCTCCAGCACTAAGGACCTGCTGGAAAGGATACAAAAGCTGTCGACACTCGACGTGCACGACGAGCTGCTGCCGGAAGATAATGCCAAAGCCCTCAACATGGTCAACGAAGCAGCTCTGATCATCCGGAACATGGTGATGCTGAAGGAGAACGCCCATTATGCGGCTGGGATCCCATCGATTCGAGATCTGATCGTGATCGTGCTCACACTGCCAAAGCACCCCACGGTCGTCGAGCTGCAGCACTATGCGCTCGAGATTGCCGAACAGCTGACAAAGTACTGGGTCCTCACCGCACAAGATCCGCTGTATCGCGCAATGCTGGTCAAGGTCGACTCAGACGACCGTGGTCAGATCATCACATCGCTACGAGCGCTTGCCCGCATAGCCATGAACCTTGAGGCGACGAATAAGTTGACGAATGTGCCTGTCAAGACATTGCGGTCGATATGCGACTGGCTCCTTGTTGAGGACGAGGACCTTCGCATAGCATGCCTCGACTTTCTGTATCTCTACACGGGTTTCCCGGATAACGTGGAGACCTTGGCGCATGAGGTCCAGATCGAAGCCGTGGTCAATCAGCTCGTGCGCATGCTCCAGCACGGCGCAATCGCGTATGAGGAACGACGAAGCGCTTCAAAACCTTCAAAGTCATCACAGCCGATAGACGGTGCTCCCAAGCTATCATCGGCTATTATCGAACAGCTCGTGACATTGGAAGAGCCAGAGCGAAGCTCGCAGTGGCTGAAGACGTGTTTCGAAGAAGATCCGTCTGGAGAAATCACGCAGATCCAGCTATGGTCAGCGTACAACACTGCGTTTTCCGAAGCGGTGAACAATAATCCCTCGTCTTTCAGGGCGCTGATGCCCGCGAAAGACTTCATCACCAATGTCTCCACAACATTCGCAGGCGCCTCTGCTCAAGTGCTGACAGTGGGCGGCCAGCCGAAATACACAATCAGAGGCATCCGACCGCGATCAGTGCCAGTGGATCCAAGCACGAAGAAGCAATACATGCGCTGTTGCTGGCACCCACCTTCGCTGTTGAACGGCCACGCAGACAGCAAGCACTCGACCACAAAAATTGAGTGCGGCGAGTTCGCTTCAGGCGCGAGGGCGATGTGGGAACATATCGTTAGTGCACATCTCGAGGTACCGCGAGACCAAGAGACGGGCCAATGGCTGCTAGAGCCTAAGCCGGACATTGACATGGAGAATGGCGACGCTGTGTCTATCACGAAGCCTCGAAAGTACTCCTGTCATTGGGGAGGCTGCACACATTTCCAAGGCAATGACACCGAGTCAGCGTTCGTTGCCGGTCAGCACATCAAGACACACCTCCCGGACACGAGCATAAAGCAGGCCATCCACACAAAACACAACCGTACACCCTCCGAGTCAAGACCCTTGACAAGCTCAGCGCAAGTCCAGCACGACAACTTCCAGCCGCAATTCGGTCAACCAGTCGGTCTAGGTAGCTTAGGTCTAGGTGGACGATATAGCACCTCCGAGCAGAATGGAAGCAGGAGAAGAAGTGACCAGCAACAACTGCCCCACCAACCGGCGCCCAACTTCAGGTATTACAACACCATTACCGACGAATCCAACGACGCTGCAGGCCTCCCTTTGTCTTCCATCCTGGTTCTTCGCAACCTCGCACGCCAGCTCAACAAGATTCCCGCTCCCTCATCTGTCTCAGAACTCGATCCCCAATCGCCAACTCACAAGCGCACCTTTAGCGAGAGCAGCCCCGAGCAACGGCGAAGCGTCGGAAGCAAGAAGCCGCGGCTCAGCGATGCGGCACACCAGCAGGCGCGCGAAAACGAAGAGCGCGAGGAGCAGGAAGCTAAGAGCGTGGGTTGGGTGCCCAGGGTGTTTGCGCCGGTCAAGGAGCAGCTGGCTTTCGTCGCGAGCCATAATCTTACTCTGAGGAATTACATGGGCGGATTGCTGAAAGCGATCGCTGAGGGCGGTGGCTAGGTGTGCAACGTCTAACAGCGGTGGCTAGTTGCGCAGTGTGATAGGATGGCGTTTTAGGGTCTTTAAGTTTATATTGGCAAAAGGAGCGACTTCTGTTCGGGTTCTTGCTCGAAAATGTAGGACGTAGACGTATTTGCTTTGTTTGCGTCGGATCATAGATACCTTGTGGCTGTTGCAGTATTACCAGAAGAATTAGTTAAAGTGGCCATGCATGGGCATGGCCTGTTCAATTAGAAGCTCTTGACATCTTCACCAACACGGAATTTTTACTCAACGACCAGAAATTCTTATCTCAAACTACACCCACCCTTCCACTGCCCCTTACCATCTACTTCCCCCCCTTGAGGTAATAATCTAACGGATAACCCAACCAAGCACACTGCTCAACATCCACATACCCCGAATTCCTACTCGGCCAATCCAACAACCTCACCTCATCCCCACTCCTCTTCCCCCCACCCACCTTCTCCCAGCTCCCAAACCTCCTCACACCCTCAATCACCTTCCCATACCCCCTCTGATCCAGATACCTCATATCAGGATTCGGATCGTAACTCCGCACGAAGCTCGCAAAGTAACTGGACACCAGCTGTCCGGACCACAGATCCTCTTCGTTGCGCAGGCGATTGAACGTGCCGAATACCCAGGGCATGTCTGCGCCATGGAAGCGGAAGTAGGGGTTGTTGGGGTCGTCGTTTGCGGGCTGGCCTAGGTTGTTGGGATCGTAGCCGTCGATGCTGCGCTCGAATTGGTAGTAATATGCCTTTTCGAAGGCGCGGGATAGGGTGCCGGAGTATACGGTTGACTGGTCGACGCAGCGGAACGTCTTGTCTGTTGCGACGCGCTGCGTCACGTTGAATGAGTCGAGCGTCAGATTGCCCGTGTTGGTCAGGGGAAAGAGGCCCGAGTCAATGATACGTTGGGCGTTCGCGGCGTCGATGCCGAGGCCTTCTTGTAGGCCTTGGGAGTGGTTGGCGATGGGCTGCTTGGGGTAGTTGGAGAAGGACGAGCCGTCGTCGCGGATGATTCCGAAGATAACGGGCACGTGTGCGGTGCTGGCATTGCGGGTGGAGAGGATGAGGTTGGGTGTGTTGACGATTGTGCCGTCTTGCACGACGTAGCGGGCCACTGTGGGCAGGCCTACGAGTTGGGTGGCGGGGACTTGGGTGAGGCAGGCGATTTGGGCAGAGACGTCTGTGCCGTTGCAGCCTGCGGCAGAGAATATTTGGGGCCCGGCAACGGCGTAGGATTCGGGGATGGTGAGGTAGCTGGAGTAGGTGGTTCCGTAGTCGCTGTCCAGACCTAGGGTGACGCCGCCGCCTAGGTTGGACATGGCTATGGCTGCTTGGTACTTTCCGATGGCTTTGGGAGAGCCGAGGAGGGTGCGGACTGAGCCTGCTCCGGCGGACTCTCCTGCGATGGTAATTCTTTTTGGGTCGCCGCCGAAAGCTGCGATGTTGGCGATGACCCAGTCGAGAGCTACGATTTGATCCCCGATGCCATAGTTTCCCTTAATGTCAGTTCCGGGAATAGCAAGGAACCCCAAGGTAGACAGACGGTAGTTGATGTTAACAACAACTAGGTCTTCTTTGCTGGCTAGATTACCTCCATCGGAAAGCGAGTCTGCTCCGCTTCCACCTGTAAATCCACCACCATGGATCCAGAAGAGCACCGGTCGAAGCTGCTTCTTTGAGCCAGCCTTAGGAATGTAGGGCGTTTGAATGTTCAAGAAGAGACAGTCTTCGCTTCCAGATCCACCTTGAGCACAATTGGAGCCGTAGGCGGTCGCCTGAAGCGTCTGATCTTTCTTCGAGTAGATGGAGGAGTACTTGAAGCGCTGAGGCGTGTCTGCGTAAGGGATACCAAGGAAGCGGAAAGATTTCTGGTTGCGGTATCCAACGAACGTGTTGTCCTTCGCTGATACGGTGATTTGACTGCCGTTGACTGGCCCGACGTTCGACGAACCGTTGTTTGCAGATTGAGTGCAGAGAATGGGCAGATTCTTGCGGTTGTTCGATGACGTGGAGTAAGACACACGATTGCCTACTGACACAATTCCGCCCTCAATGTAGTATCCCTGCTCAGCATCGGTATACTTTGCGTAATCCTGGTAGGAGATGGCGTCGTTGAAGTCGTCTTGATGCGCCTGGAGCGCTGCCTTGGTGAGAAGCTTCTCATTGATTGTAGCACATGCCGCCGCTGCGTTGGCTTGAGGAGCCGCATCGAGGATGACGGCACCAATGTGATTCTTGTCGTCAGATCCGTTCAGATTGTTTTGATATATGAGGGTCAAAGAGGATTTCGCGTTGGTCAGTTCGACACAATCGCTAGACGCAACTGGCGAAGACTTTGACAAGGCCACAAAGCCTGCCGTAACAGCAACGAAAGTGGCGAGAACCGTCATCTTGGGCGAACAACTTCGAGAAGACGCAGAATCGGTACCTGGCGATGATTCGCCTCTTGAGGTCATGCCTTTATATTTGCGAAGCTCCGGCAACCCGGATGGCGATGTGCATCCAAATTGAACAGCCGTGCTGCTAACCATATGAAGCGAGTCTCCATCTGAGGCTATTAGCATCAAGCCTTCTAGAATGGATCATTCCCCGGATATCAACAGTAGATCTCTTCCCAGGCAGGGGCACTAGCAGAATGCTCCGCATCGCACGTTGCGCCAGCAGCGGGACGGACGATGGAGTCATTCTCGTTCTCGTTTTTGATTCCGAGGCTGACAATCGGCGCATGAGCTTGCCACCACGAAAGCCTGACAACTCTGGGGCATTGTCAAGACCGGTGGCTACATGACTATCAACGCTGAGCGTCGAAGAAAAGCCTCTCGTATATTCCATCTAATCGTCAAGAACAGTCCAGTAGACCCGAATTTGCCATCCCGAAGTGGAGGTCTACGCTACGATCATTTAGCCGTTTAGGCGTGTCCACTGAGAAGCACCGCGGGTGCCTTCATCATCGACCCTCGGTGGTATGCACATACGAAAGCTTGAGCTGCCCCGGATAATGTACGGACGACGGCGAAATAAGCGTGGAGAGTTGTGGAGATGAAGGAGTAGTGGTGTGAATCGCGACTGCAAGTTGGGGCGATGACGACTAGTGCGATCTGACCAACGCTTGTTCCACGCGTTGACTGGCTTTTACGGGATCTTTGCTGACAATCTGCGCGCTCGACCACATGTACAAGAACCCCTCGTGTCATGATAGCTCTGAGCGCGGTTAGCCCTATGCAGTGGCTTTGCTACGGCGACTCACCACTAAGAGTCTGGCAAGCATGCTGCGGAGGTCGAGCTACATCTTCACCGAACATCCTCTTTTGATGGATCAGGATAATGCGACGGGCGGATGTGATTCGCTCGATATCGTATTCCTAACCGTTGTAGGAGCCAATGTGCGCGATGGCGGGCAAGAATAGATTGGCCCATGCATGGAGAGGCAAGGATGTTTGCACTTCAAATAAGCACAATGTCTGCGAAGTCGACAGCTTCATCTACACTGAACTGAGAGAGTGTGAACAGTATGTATCTTCCCAACGCCGTCGTCGCATTGTTCGCGACAGCTGCGTCCGCAGCAACGGTCATACCGAAGAGCGCATGGAACTACACCTATCCCTGGCCCGTCCAATACCATGGAATCACATCTCAGCAGCTCAACATGTCAATGGCCTACATGGATGTCGCGCCGACCAATACTACCTCGAAGAAGAACAACACCATCGTGCTACTGCATGGCAAGAACTTCTGCGGCGCGACTTGGGAAGACAGCGCCCGTCGCCTTTCCGCCTGGGGTTACCGCGTTATCATACCCGACCAGATCGGTTTCTGCAAGTCTTCCAAACCTCCCATCTACCAGTACTCGCTGCAGCAATTGGCCTTCAACACACAGTCGTTGCTACAGTCCCTCGGCATTCCCAGAGTCAAAGTCCTCGGGCACTCCATGGGCGGCATGCTTGCTAGCCGTTTTGCAATAATGTATCCCAACACTACAAGCCATCTTATACTCACGAATCCCATTGGCCTCGAAGATTGGAAAGCCCTGGGCGTTCCATACCGCACGGTCGACTCGCTGTACGTCGACGAGCTGAAGACAAACTACACCTCTGTCCGCAACTACCAGCAAGCAACCTACTACGTCAACACCTGGAAGCCCGAGTACGACGTCTGGGTAAACATGCTTGTCTCGCTCTACAAGCTGCCCGGCGAAAGCGCAGTATTTGCATACAACCAGGCAGCGGTAACAGAAGCGCTTCTGAACCAGCCGGTGGTATATGAGTTCCCGTTGATCAAAGCAAGGACGCTGGTGATGATTGGAACGAAAGACAACACTGCGCTTGGAAAAGGCTGGAGCCCGCCGGCGGTTCAGAAGATTTTGGGCAACTACTCGGTGCTTGGTAGGAGGACGGCGGATGCGATTCCTGGCGCTGCACTGGTGGAGTTCGAGGACCTGGGCCATAGCCCACAGATACAGGAAAGTGAGAGGTACCATCAGGCTTTGTTCTCGTGGTTGGACAAGTCAGACTGGTGAACACGAAGGATAAGAGTGAGGCATGGCGCAATATGCGCGAGTGGTAGGCACGTTAAGTGTAGGAAGCAGAAAGAAGAACAAAATAGCAAAAGAAATGCACCGTCTTAGAACTTGGGGTGGGTAGACACTCGAACCCACGCCTTAACTGTGGATTGGCTCAACTACGCCCCAAGGTGTCACTCGATGCACCACTTTTCCAACTCAGTCGTCGAACGCGCCGGTCCTTTGTTTTTGACGATGGAGATGTCGGGAATTACTGCATCTACGTAGTCGAGTAAAAGATGATGCGGGGTAAAGAGTCACAATCACGGATAGTGAAGTGCACGTTGAGCAAATGTGCTAAGCGAGATGCGCGCTTGCGGAGATTGCGACAACGTAGTGAAGGAGGTGAAAGAGAGGCAACGTCCAACGCGACGTTGTATGCAAAAGAGCCGAACACGGCGAGAGAACGACGTGTATGCTGTGTAGCAACAATACAAACAAAATGGACTCAAGCTTATGCGACATGTTGGTCGCCATTCATTCTACCATGTTTGTCACAATCTTACCGCTCTTGCTCTTGCGTTCGCCCCAATCTGTTCCGTTTGTCAAAGATTCTTAGCTCCAGTCTGCTCTCACCACATCCTCTGGCTCTTCTGGCTCACCGCCACAAATACCTCTCAAATCACACTCCGCGTCATTCGAACTAACACTTCAATGATGCTCAACAACCTTGCCTTCCATGGCAAGCTCACCACATCCGCCGAAAGCGAAGAAGACGCTGACGACAAGAAAACGCTCTGCCTCAAAGAAGCCATGGCAAACTGGGAGGTCGGTACCTACTCAGATTCCAGTCCCGCATCAATCCGCCCGCTCGCCAAGAAACCCCTGGGGCGCAAACATTCAACGACATAGCCGCCCGCGCGACCTACGATGACGAGCAGGCACCCGTCTTCCTGCAGCCGGGCGAGTGGTCGAGGCAGTTGATAGAGAAGCTGCAGTATCAAAGCAAGATGACGAAGAGGGATATGTCTTGGGCGCATAAGGTGTGTATATGCATTGACGACATGACAGTGAATCACATTCTGATGCATGTTAGCATGGAGCAGTGTGTGTATGAGCGGCATCAGGGTATGAGAGGTGTGACAGTCGGGACGAAGGTTAGAGAAGTCATGCCGACAGACATTCAGAATGCGATAGCTGTGGTGAGGAAGGAGAAGAGATTCCGTGTTGAGAGTGCATGGGCTGGAGGCTAGTTATACTGGTGTAGGATGTGAAGAGGAACTCTCATGCGCGAGTAACGCGGTACTCTCCGAGGGTACATGCGGTTCTCCCCCCCACAAAGGTCTACTTTCTTGCCTGTCACTCCAAACTTCCACCGCCTTTGCACCTCTGAAGCCCCAATGCCATGCCAATCCCGTTGCAAAACCGACAGCGTCATTTTTGAACGTCAGCAGGGCTGCCACGGTGACCAACATCACCATCCATCGTTCTCTCCTCTCTTGTTCACCAAGCTCTTTCACTCGCTTTCCATCCCACGACTGGTCCCTGTCTAAGACCCTCAAATCTCTGGCATCAGTATTGATGCTCTCGCCAACTTTCGCCAACTCGACGCCCGCGGCAATCACAAGTACGCCGAGCAGCGACTTGGGAATGCCTGCGAGAATATATAGGATAGTTTCCGACTTCCAGAAAGCAATGACACCAAACAGAAACTTGATCGAGCCGAGGAAGATGATGCTTGAGCCGCTCCTTGCGCCAAAGCGATATTGACCAGCAAGGCCGCCGGAGCCATGACATGCTGGCATTGCACCAAACCAACAACCGACCAGATTGATGACTGCGACAGAGCTTCCGAGCTCCGTTACTGTAGGCGCAGCGGGATAGGGAGGAGATGGGAGAAGATCGGATGTAAGTGCCGATGCTGCAATGACGGAGTTGAGCAGTGTGAGCGGTAGTTGGCCTAGAGAAGCTGTAGTGGTGGCTTTCCAAAAGTCTTTTGCGGAGGGATGCAATATGGTAATCGATGCTTGAGCTATTGACGTGGCTTGGTTGCTGGGTGATAGTAATGAGAGTACTATACCCAAGCCAAAGACGAGGATGGCGTATGGCAGCTTCGGATATATGAGTGTGGAGAGCAAAAGGACAACAGCCGCAATCGCCCAGATCAAATTATCCCCCCACCAAGGGCTAGTCCAGGTCAAAGGTGTGAGCATCTTGGAACCAGCGCTCAAACAAAGCGATAGACCAGCTCCGACCTGTATTCCCTTGACGACTGGGATTGGGGTGACGCGATTTGCCCACTTGATCAGCCCAGTGATACTGAAGAAGCCCACTACGCCCGCAACAACCAGGCCAGCTGCTGCATTCTCTTCGAGCGTGAACTGCCCTGCTATAGCGACAGCTGCGATAGCCTTCATGGGCTGCACTGGTAAAGGTAGTCCAAACGTTATACCAGTAAAGATATTGGCAGCTCCGGTAAACAACAGCGTAGATGGCAGTGAAATCGAGTTTGATAGGACCAGCGCAGTCATCAGCGGAAGGAGCGTTCCCAAGTCTCCCAGCGATCCAGATAGTTCTGCGAGTGGTTGCGACCTGATGGTGTCGATATTGTGTCTGTTGACGCGTCGAAGCCGCGAGGTGAGGTTCGAAACGAGCGCCATGGCGGCGATACGCAGAAAAATCTTCGGAAAATCGCGAAAATTAATAGGAAGAAAGTAGGAATCTAGGAGATGGGTATCATAACACAGAAATGTAGACTAAGGATGACTGGCGCCAAAGGTGGGTTGTAGGTGGAGATGACTGGTAGAGCCGTCAGCCTGCCGTCACGCAGAAAACGTCACAAGATGGAGCCTGTCCACGTGTACACACACACCATCAACGGAAAAAAAGGTATAATACCAATAGTGTCGCACTTCAAGTTGCCGTTTGGTGCCGATGCACATAAGAGTCGAGCAACTGCGATATAATTCCCATCTATAATACATGGTCTGTCAAGGCCTTTGATTGGGGAGCTAAAAACATGGCGTGCATGGAAGGGCACAGCAAGGGCAAAACTGTGGCCCAAAGGAAGTTAGAGGGGGCACCGAAGGGCAACGACAATCGATGGCTCGTTGCAAAGTTACTCAATGAGGAAGTTTCGAGCAAGCTTGTGCCCAACTGTCTATCAAAGATCATCAACGTCGTCGATCGCACAATCGTTCGAAGAAGAATCAGCGCGGCACGACATGAACATGTCGAAGGATTAGGCGCACTGTCGAATGTTCCTGCTCTTACGGAACACAGTGAGCTGATTCAGCAGAGATTGGTGAGGCCGGCAAACTTTCCCCACCAGATTTCTTATGGAATGGCGGAGCGGGGCGCCCCCAACCGACGTCATGCCCTTGTAGGAGAGCTCCACCATAGATTTTTCATGGGCGACAGAAGTCCGAAGGCGGCATGGCCAGCATATATCATGAACATATAGGGCAAGTTCAATGAGACATCTGTTCAAACATCGACACACACACATCGACACACACACATCGACACACACACATCGACACACACACATCGACACACACATCGACACACACACATCGACACACACACATCGACACATACACATCGACACACACATCTTTCACGAGTTGATCACACCCAAAAATAACACCATGCCTGAGAATGAAGAAGACCGCTCTTCGCTCGTCAACAGACAGCTTCCAGAAATGGTACTGTCGACGGCAGACAACCCATTGACTGCGCCACGACCACCTCCAGAAAACCTCAGCGCAGCTGAGAGAATAGCATATCGTTTCCAAGTCAAAGGCAATGCGATCAGTACGTGAACGCCACCACAGGGTACAATCCTCGTCCTCAGGCTCCCCACAAGCACTTACTAACATGCCATTCTTACAGTCACTGGCGGCGCTGGTACCCTTGCTCTCGAAGCCGCCAAAGCGCTCCTCGAACACGGCGCCTCAGGCCTTGCCTTGTGGGACATGAATCCAGACCAAGCATTCGAGTCCGTGAAACTACTCCACACACAGTTCCCCGACCGGCGCATCATCACAGAAGCTGTCGACGTGCGCGACGAAACACAGATCGCGTCGGCTGTCGAAAGCACCGTCAAAGTGCTCGGCAGCATCGACATGCTGTGCTGCTTCGCAGGCGTGGTAGGCTGCACACACGCCATGGAAATGCCAGCCGCAGAATGGCGCCGCACGCACGACATCAATCTCACAGGCTCGTTTCTGTGCGCGCAGGCTGTGGCACGGCAGATACGCAGCCAAGGCACAGGCGGCAGTATCGTCTTCACGGCCTCGATATCCGCGCACCACACAAACTATCCCCAACCACAGTCCGCATACAATTCGTCTAAGACGGCGCTGCTCTCGCTGGCCAAGAGCTTAGCTGCAGAGTGGAGCAGCTACGGTATAAGGGTCAATTGCTTGAGCCCTGGGTATATGGATACGATTCTGAATGATGGCACGGGGTTGGAGCGTGCGAGGACGGCGTGGAATGCTAGGAACCCGATGGGCAGGATGGGGCATCCGTGGGAGTTGACGGGGCCGCTGATTACGTTGGTGAGTAATGCGGGTAGATACATCAATGGAACGGACATCATTGTTGATGGTGGTGCTATGGTGTTTTGAGGGGGTTGAATGATGGAAGGGTTAGTCAGGGATGAATCAGCATAAATTAGCGAACATCTCACACTGTCGAAATGTCGCGTCTTCCTCTCCACCAACATGCTTTCACCGGTGTTATGTCTTCGTGCTTGCAGCCGGACTTGAAGTCATCAGGTTTCAAGTGCGGCTGCACGAAATGTACATCTGCTCCAGCCGTCTCGCCGCGCTGATCACCCACGCTCGAGTCGTGCACTAACCACAGTATATTTGACTGCATATCTCTAGGCATCTCTTCGCACGAATCCTTCCGTGGCGCTTTTTTGATGAGCTGAATGGTGTCTTGTCTCTGCATCGACTGGCTTGATAGGCGGCGCACAAGCACACGTCAGGACTCTGATGAGTTTAGATAACGTAGCAACGGCTGTGTAGCTCATCATATATTATCTGGTTGATCTGCTCTGCTTCTCCCGCCAGTGTCTAATCATCATCGTCTTCTATGGGCGGTGGCAGTGGAATGCTGAAGTCCTCCAGACTCCCACCATGATACCCTCCACTATATGTGTCCTGCGTCCTGCCATACTCTGGGCTGCTCCACTCTTCCATCCTCGCTTTGGCTGGGCTAGGGAAGCTGCTTGGTATAAAGAGAGGCGGTGGCTTTACCGGTGATGACAGCGGCTGCGAGCTCGCGAGCTTACGTGGCGTCGTGTTCGCGCTGATCGTACGCTGCGTCCTGTTCTTCCGCGGCGTGACTTCGTCTACTGTCGTTGCTTGGCTCATTTGATGTTGAGGAGCAGTGGGCCGTGGAGGGTGAGGCGTGGCGTCATAGCTGAATTTGTCGTGTGCGACGTGCATGCTGGATGATTCTGAAGGCCGAGCTTCGACGTATTGCGAGTATGAGAGCCACTCGCTTTGCAGCTGTTGCTCTGCCTTGCTCGAGTGGGATAGTTGCGACTCTCGCTGTATGGTTGGCGAGCAAGGTACTTGTACAGACTCCGAATCGAGGTCCGTGGACTGTAGCGGTACGTTTTTAGATGGCTGCGACACCGTGTGTGGGCTCCGCAGAGGCGATTGCTCTGGCTCTAGCTCTAGCTCATCCTCTTTGTCCGAAGAATCCATGATCACCAGTGGTGTGGAGGGGCAAGTGTCCTCGATGGGTTGTATTATGGGAGGCGAAGAAGGTACCTGCGTCGTGATGGGAAGATCCACGTCACTGTTCGCAGACTCGGCTTCCTTGGTTGGTTCTTCCTGTGGGAGTGAGTCATCGTTGTGCCGCTCTTGCTTGACGCCAACGTGTGATGCACGATACGTTGAGTGCGCATCGTCCTCCATGAGTGGATCTAGCGCAGTCATGTTCGGAACCTCCGCATGCTCTGGCTCTTGCTTGACGCCGGTTTGAGCACCGTTGTATGAAGAAAGCACTTCAGGACCCTCTGCGGCAACCCGGGGATTTCGTAGCACGAGGAGCTCTCCCAGCTCGGGAGAAGACTCATAAGCTCGATCAAATATCGACACACCCACTTCCTCGGAGGACTCTTGGCTCTGAACTTGTGACTCTTCATCGGGATGTGCACAAGCTTGATCGATCTGATCAAGCATTGCCTGGGTTTCATTGCCAACGTCCCGGCTATGCGTAACGTTGTCTATGTCTTGGAGAATGGCTTGCGTGTCGGCACCGACGTCATAGTCCGCCTCATCTGGCTCGCTCAGATCATCATCCTCGTCTTCAGAGTCTAGAATTGTGCTCTTAAGTTTCCTCAATGTCGGTGGCGGAACAGGCTCTTGCGCAGGCAACGAGAACGTCACTTGCTTACGCCTCGATGGCGTCTCGGCGGCCACAGCAGGGTTACCCGAGCGCTCTTGTAATGGCGCTCGTTGCATCTTCGACGGCGAGACCTGAGTCGAAAGTGGTGAGTCAGATGGTGACTGCGAAGACGGTATCTCGCGGATACGACGCCTTTCTGGGGTCGACAGAAGCCCAAACTTCGACTTGCGCGTCCGTGCTAAGGTGCTAGGAGTTGCAGCTGCTAATGGCGCCTGTCGAGACTTCAACGCAGAGGCTCTGCGTGGAGAACCCCTTGCCCTCATATCTGGGGCGTCGATGAACTGGGTGGGCTGGTAGCTCTCCTCGTCTTCATCTGTGTCCTCAACAGAGTGGACCACCAGCAAAGGCGCACTGGCCGAGGCGACAGGCAATTCGTCTCCTGCTCCATTGGCGTCATCCTGAACCAGACTTTCCGCGAGTAGCGCTGCTGTAGCCTCTTCATATGCCTGGCTCTCCCTCTCCTCTGCCTCCTTATCGAGCCCATCGTCTTCCACATAATCATCAGACATGATTTCCACCGGCTGCATTCCGTGAAGCATCTGCGTCAAGGTACGCTGTTTCCTGTCGTTTGCTTTCTTGCTTTGTCCGCCCCAACTCAGCCGTGGACTGCGCTTTACGGGCCTGAAAGTGGGCTCATCGGTATCAGACAGTGGCCTCCGTCCTTCGACTAGCTGAGTCATGGTCGACTGCCTTCTCAATGTGCGGCTTCTGTCAACGTTCCGCCTGGAGGCTGAGGTGCTGTCGTGGCCGTCCGATTCTGGTTCAGCTTGTTTCGAGTGTCGATTTGCTTTCGGGGCCGCAGGTTTACGACTGCGTTTGGGTATAGGTTCGGCAGATTCTCCATCGTCCTCGTCGTCCGTGATCGCTGCGTCTCTACGTCTCTTCCGAATTCGTCCTTCGGTCTTTTTGCCACTTCTGACTTCATCCGCTTCCTCATCCTCAGCTTCTAAGCCAACCATGACTCCACTGTCCTCCACAGCTTCCTCGTCTTCCTCTTCATCCGAGTCCACGACATCCCTCCTGATCCTCATCTTGTCCGGCAAAAATCGCATCTGCTTCTTGTCCGAGACATCCTTCTTGGCCGCGGACGGCCTGCGCACCCTCTTGCGCCTGTGAGGGAAGTATACCTGCTGCGGCACTTTCTTTGAGTAGTAGACCTTGAAATTCGCTTCTTTGTTCGTCGATCGCGTTCGCGGCGTCATAATTGGGGTGATGTACGATAACTCTGGTGCTTGTGGAGTGGAAGACGCGTCGACGCGTTGAGGGGATGCTTAGCGCGCTTTTCCCGAGAACGAGCGTCATCGCCACTTTTGGGCAACGACTTTCACTGAGGAATTGCTTTATCGAGAACGTCGAGTAACATTAATGTCAAAGTCAGTCTAAAGGTTGATTCAGCTTGATTCGCATGCCTACACGAAGCACCCACAATACCCAAGATCTCGCCGTGACTGATTGTACCTAACACCATCAACCATCCCCACACTTCCCTAAAGCACCATCTCCACCGACAAGCCATCCGACTCAATATCGCGCTCATCTTCTCTCCACGCTGACTCGTCGCTCAACAGCATTTCTCCGGTCTTTCCGCGGACATCCCTGGAAGGCAAAAGCTTGACATGTTTTGCGCAAAGCTTGTTTAGCGGACCCAAAACTTCACCACCATCTTGTGGCACAGCCCCCCAATGACAAGTCCCGGCTGGCCTTTGCCCGTGTGTCAAGCCACGGCTTGTACCGTGAGGTCTGACGATTAGGAAAGTAGACCAATGGAAATAACAGTCACGCTCGGAGACCGTCCGGCATCACGCAATCTTTAGCACTGTGAGCAGAGCCGGGTACCGAGACAGCCGATTACATGGCAGACGGTGTGGCACGATTAGTGGGATGAAGCAGAGATTGTAAGATGCTTGTGGCGGTGTGGTGTACTACAATTCCTTTGAAAGCACGTATCTACAGTATGACCATAGGATGGCAACTAGCTACGCATTGCTTTAGCTGATGTGCGCTACTAACAGCATTGCGCATGATCTTTTAGAAAAGACAGAATCGCATACAGAGGGGTATAAGCTAGAGAAACACACATCTGAACACCACCACCCATTACAACTCGTGACAATGAGGTTCCACTTGTGCAATGCCCTTAGGCAATCGTGACAACATAATTGCCGCGACCCTATCTCCTCCATCTTGACCATCGTGCCTCAATCGAGCTCGATGCGTAACATCTGCTCCGAGTGCTATTGCATTAGTCGACACAGGTGCCTGTTCCGTCGTTTCGGGTGAGATGGCTGTGTGGTCTCAGGGTCTGCCGAAGCACTATGTCAAGATGGCGACGCACATGATGGATAGTGCGCTACGGCGAGTTGTGCTCACGACCAATCCTTGGTCACTCCAGTTTCGAATGTATTCGCTCCAGCGCTATTCGGAGAAGCGGACAATTGCTGAGCAGCGGCAGCAGTTGCCTGCGCCTTGGCTGCCTCATTCGCAGCAGCCATGGCAGCCGATAGATCATGTTCAATTTTCGATTGGTGAGACGGAATCCCGTTACCACTGCTACTGGCCGGCCGCGCTTCTGCACCTTCGCGTTCTCCCACTGCTGCGGCAGCTAAATGCTGCAAGCCGGCCATGTTTGGTTGGGAGATGTTGGCCTGCTGCTCTGGAGGATTTGGTGGCGGAGACGGTGGTCTCTTCTGCTGTAACAGATCTTGTAGCGCGACATCCCAGCCTAAGCCATCCAGGCTTTTGTGGATGATGTGTCCATTGGACAGAGCATCACTCATGTCCTTGATGCTAGCGTGTGCCTCTACTTGCGCCTCTAGTCTGTCAGATAGCTCGGTGAGGGATGTGGCAACGAGACCCGCGAAGATGTGATGCAGAGGGGTCACAGTGCCAGCCGCGAGCCGACTTAGAAGCTCTTTCGTGATGTGCAAAACGTCTGCTGATTGGCCTGGGTGAGATGCTTGACGTGCCACAATAAGTCGCAAGTACTGATATGCAAGGTACGGGGGTGAGCTATCCACGAGATCTGTGATCTCGATTGATTCTCGGAAGCCGTTCAACTGTCCATTCAGATATATTGACTGAGGTGACGTTCCGTTCAGCAGGTGGAACGCAAAGGGCGATGCCGCATCGTTATTGGGAACATTGCCCGCCTGCTTCAGGAAGGCGATTTGACCTACGATCTCTGCTGCGCCTAGGATGCATTAGGTGATGTGTCTCTCGTCGATTGAAGAACTTACGAGCTAGATTGTAACCCACATCGCCTCCTAATGCCACATGATCGTTACGTGAGAGTCCTCCAGAATGCAATGGAAGCATGGTGTCTTTGCTGTGCCCGGACGCGTGAAAACGGTCTATGATGAACGCGGACCAGAACACTCGGCGTGCAGTCAGGTAGACTTCACGATCTTGTTCCTTGTAGGTATTCAGAGTTCGGGCGTCGTTCAATCCTGCATCAGCAATGCATCCTGCGAGTTGGCCAAGTAGCTGGGCGATGCTTCCGACCGTGGCCGGTCCTGGCCGGTCGGATGCAAGCGCGAGTAGTATGAGACATTGGCAATACACCAAGGTGTTGTAGAATTGGCGTGAGCTGTCGGCATCGTGCAGTGTATGCTTGGCGGCGTCCACTGCGGCGACACATTGGTGCAACAACTGATTTAGACTGAGATCGGTCTGCGATAACGCTCTCGGCGCAAACGACCTAATGCAACCTTCAAGACACAGGAAGAATCCCTCTCGAAGCTTTGGTGGACAATGAGTGAGGCGACTCAGCGAGGATGGGTCATGAGGAAGGACAGGAAGCGTGGGATGTATGACGTTGGCGTATCTGGATTTGTTAGCGATTCACTTCCATATCTGGCTACGTTTGACCTACGCCTTGAGTACTTCTTCGTTGGATCCTGTGACCAGACTGCCGATCAAGTTCATCTCGCCGAACGAAGTGCGGCGATCGCCATTCAGCGCAGGTTCTTGACTAGTCAGCACCACAAGAGCAGGTTCTTCAGGTGGGAGATCATTACCACGATCCTGAGCAGACCAATTCGGCCGACTGAGTATATCCTGAAAGTCATCGGTCATCGAGTGAGTACGCTTGCGCGTGAAATGAGGTGGGCTTTGCGTGCTTGGAAAGTTCTGGTCACTAATGGAACCAAAGTCAAAGTTGGTCGATGAGCTGGCGGGCTGCTGGATCTGACTTTCAAGAGAATTGAGCCTATCGGCCAGCTCTTTGATGTAGCTAGAGCAAATCGTTAGCATAGGTACCCAATGCGAAGGCGCATCATATACCCTTTGCTCGGACCACGCTTCATCGGTTGTCTGCTGAACTGACATCGCGCCCCCGTTCTCTTGCAACTGGAACAAGCTTCTGGTCCGTTCTCACTCGTCGCGTCGCAACGAATCTATAGATTGTCAACGTGGTGCTCTACCCTGCCCGACGCGTCCTCTCGCGCACCTTCTTCCGCCTGCATTCGTCGCAGGCTCGTGACACTTTCGACCTTTTGCGATTCGGGTCGTTGGGGTCGTACATGTCATGCTGCCCCTCCAAGCTCATGACCGCATGCGCCATTTGCTGCGGAGAATGTGTTGGGCGCGCCGGCGACTGAAAGTGGGCGTGCGCGCCCATTGCGGAAGGCATCTGCGTGATGTGTTGGTACTGAGGCTGTGGATGCGCGTGCAACATGTCCCCGCCATCCCGTAGCTGCTGCATGTTCTCTTGCAGCCGTAGCTCTGGATCCGTCATTTGCTGCTGTTGCTGCTGCGCTGATGGGCTGTCGGTGTGATCGGTGTATGCGCCTTGCGCTCCGCCCATTTGCGCGTCGGGCTCAGTGTAGGTCGTCGACATTTCGGGGCGTATCGCAATCGCAGTACTCGCTGTAGATGTTGCTGGCGACTCTGATACAAGCTGGCTGGGTGCCTTCACGCTCGCGCGCGTGCTGGTGTGTGGTGATGGAGAGTGAGTCTGAGAGCAGGCCGAGGGAGGTTCTGCGCACACTCAACAATGTTTGCGGATTCCGTGCTAGCTCCATCTAGACTGTGACGGGAAGCACCTGCCCAGGGCCTCTGGTACTGCCAATGCAACATCGTGGTGGTTTTGACTCTGTTTTATTTCGTGACCCTGCGACAGCTTGGAGCGACGTTCGGCTCCTTAGCATCATTGGTGACGTTCTTGAAGGTCGCTGTTCGGATTAACTCTTATGCCGCTTCCAGCAAACTGGGACTGGCGGACCATCATCAACATCGAAACACCAAGTCTGCATTTGAAGACAGCTTGGAAGAATGGCAAGAAAACTACTGCGGCGTCACATATAGTCCTGCCAGGTCACGGTGTTGTGTTCACTACGTTCAAAAGTGTCTGCGGCGATGTGGCATAGCAAGGTTCTCTGCGCGCATCTGCTACTCCAAACAGTAGAATTTGTGTGTCTAGTAGACAGATTGTCGGCCAATTTCGAGCTGGACCGCTGGCCGATCTGAGTAATACAATCGAAGTATATTACTTTCAGAGCTCACATTAATTGCTCCGGATGGTGGGCTGCAGCTGCGTCGCTGTCATCGAGCTCAAGAGTGCAAAGCATGATCTCCAGAGCAGAGCAGAGCAACAACCACCGGAAAAACTCTCCACATAACAAGGGGCATTCAATCTGCAAACATGGTACCCCACAACCCTATGGACTGGGGCGTTTCGATTCTGGAGCAGCCAGTGGTGAAAGTCCGGAAGCGGCTGCCCAGCTCTGTCCAGACGGCGAAGACTGGTGCCGGTTCACACAGTGCACTCAAGTGCTGATCACACACTCCAGAATGGCAATACATAGCAATAACGACCATTACAACCCGATGCAACTTACATAGACAGGATGCCAATGTACCGGAGAGTACTGGCCGCAGCGGGCCGTAAGTTGATATGTCCTAGGGCGCTACACCTGCACACAATACCTGATCATCACTTGGCAACGGGCGCCGAACGCTGCCGTACTCTGGAGAGTCGAGTTGGATGGACAAACCAGGTGGTGCAACGAACGGCAGCACGCGGCGTCTTGCAGTGCAGATGCTCAATCATCGACATGCGTACGCCCGCAGACCAGAGGCAGCTGAAGGAGGCCAGCCCAGACGGACTGCTCTCCAAGAGTGGGCTCCAGCTCTGGAGCCCGAGCACGGCATGGCTCGCTCAAAAGCTGCAAGTCATCGACTCTGGTCAGCCACGGCAGCGGGCTTGCGGAGGGGGCATGCGGTGAGAGGATGCGCAAGACGTGGGATTTGCCAGGCGACCTGCAGCAGGGTTCAGCGCTTTCGCTGATCGCGCTTGCAGACTTCGAGCATTGGGGCCGTGCTCACACACATGCCGATGACGCTAGTCAGACAGCCAATCGCAGACCCGGCAAGCCCGAGTGCCTGCCTCTTAACCTGTTCCTCCCGCTCGCTCTTTCCTCTCACCACTACCTCACCCAAAACACACCACATACGCTGGTTTGGCCGATTTACATAGGAGTTCGTAACGCTTTCGGCCAGCGCCTCTTGCGCTCGGTTCCCCCTTTGACACTCCCCTCTCCACTCTCCACTCTTCATCCTGTCGTCCTCGATCCTCTTCCCGGCGTTCACGGTTCCAGTCCAGCATTCCACCATTGCTCAAGAAGATACCCACTGGCGTTTGACTTGATATACTCTGCATACTACTATTCTTCATCTGTATCTTTATACTCGACCGTCGACACCCTGTGTGCGACGCCTTCCATTCTTATTCCTTTCGCATTGACGCCTTTGCGCTCAACGACAACGACTCGCTCGGCCGCCTAGAGCCACCTGCGACGACCGCTCTCGGCCGTGACCGCCCCGGAATGCCTGTTATCGACGGCGAAAAATGGGCTTGCTCGTCCTGTATCAAGGGTCACCGAGTGAGCGGCTGCACGCACGCGGGTATGCCACCAATCGACTGACGTTTGCACCACGCATCTGACCCGTCTTCCATAGATCGCGAGCTACACCATATCAACCCTAAGGGTCGCCCCGTCAAGCAATGCGAGCACTGTCGTGGTGCACGCAAATCCAAGTCTCACCACGCCAAGTGCGACTGTGGCGACAAGAAAGACAAGGACAAACTCAAAGACAAGGGCGACGCGAAGGGTGAGCTCACACACGACTCAGATGCCCATGACAATTCTGACCATCTCTCAGTCCACGACGGTCGATGCCAGTGTCATTCAGGCGGAAAGTGCCTGTGCGGAACCACAAAGGAGATCCTCGACCTCAAACTCGATACCAGCAAGCAGACGCTCCATGATGCTCGCGTAAAACCAAAGCTCATAACGACCCATTCTGAGCCACAGTTGACAGTCTTCGCGAATGGCCACCATAAGCCGTGTCACCGCAATAACAACACAGCGCATGTCTCCGGCGCGCCTTACAAGATACCACGCCCGCACACTCTGCACGGCCACTCGGCATTCGCTGCGTTGTCTCAGAGCGGAAACAATCACAGCCACAAGCCCGAGGCTCCAGCTGCACGTTCAATGGATACCCTCTCGGTGTCCAACAACGACTTCTATACCATTTTCGGATCCGACCAGCGCTCAGCAGATGACGCAGGCAACATTGAGTCTACTACTTTCCAAGAACCCTTGTTCGCCAATCAGAACTCGGTGTTCGGCCAGGACGGCAACTCTCCTGACAGCAACGGAAGCGACACTTTCTCAAGCCAGCAGTGGCCCTGGGCAACCACCACAGCGACGCCCGTTAATGGCTTGTTCAATTATGGTAGTTTATCTACTTCTCCATCCCAGGATTGTCTGCCCAACCTCGACAGCGACTGGTCCATACCATCCGCTGGCTTCAACCCGATCTGGTCTGCCGGTGACCTACCACTCGATCCAAGCAAGTTCAACGACAGTCTGACGCAGCCCATTTCGCATAGTGGCGAATCGAAGCAAAGTGGTCCTGGTCTTACTGCTGCATCATCTGTTCACTCAGAACTCAATGAGCAGAATCTTTTCGGAGATATGGAGATCAAGCCGCCTCAGTCGACTGCTAGCGACACGCTTTTTTGGGAAGACAGTCCCGTCTATCGACTTGGAAATTCCGCATCTGGCGAGGGCCTCATGACTCCTGTGTCAACGTTGACTGTGTCTGTTCCTCAGATACAGGGCCTCGAGTCTGATTTCACAAAGGGCCTGAATTCTATTCCGACCTCAATGCCAAGCACATCTATCAGCGACTTCACTGAGGCTACCGCCATCACTATGCCAAACCACCTCGAAGACAATATTTCTATCGACCCGTGGCCTATAGAACAGAGCGCTGCCACCTTTGGTGGCGGCTTCACTGGATTCGAGATGCCTTACCCTGCAACCTGGTTCTAGCTGTGTGCGAGTCCAAGCCACCACAGCGACAACATTTTGACGACGCTATGATTTACGACGCTGCTGGTCACGGTGATACCAACACTCGAGTCGTATCATCTTGATTTCTATCTTCTCTATAGCCTCAATGGCTACCCTTTTCGACCCACGGTCGCCTGTGTATATTGAAAACCTGGCCCGAATCACTCGTTATCTTATATTCGCGGCTGCACCTCATATTCGCCTTATCTGGCAATGGATTGACTGCATATCAAAGAAGCAACATTGGCATATTCACGCGGGTGGTATTTTGCTGTATGCGCGTGGCGTCCCTCTCCAAAACTATAGACTGGGTTTATCGTGCTGCGTTTACCGTTTGCTCTGCCCAACAATGAAACAAGATTTGAACACACTCACAACCCCAAAGCCGCTTTTGCAACGTGAAACGAATCTGCAGAACAATTTGGCTCTGTTGCACACTCGAGTCTCGGGCCGCGTGAGTGACGTCCGTAGTGGCCGCGAAAGCTGCTGTCTCCACCAACTCGACGCGGACCCTTGCGCCGGGCCTGCAGGCAGAGATTTCGCTGACTTTGATTGAACCGCTGTCTCGCTCAGCATGCACGACACACAACGGCAGGTGTGTTTCTTTCGGATAAGGGCGGTCCTCCCACCCTAACGTTGTAACCATGGCTGCTTTTTGCGGCGGATGAAGTCTAGGATTGCAGCCACACAAGTTACACATAAACGTTACGAAATCTGTGCTAAGCACGCGCATGCTGCGTTTGTCAAGGCGATCGTCGTCATATTCGGAAAGCTATTGAAGCACAAGTGTGCCATTCTTTGAAGATTCAAGCTACAGCTAGACTACGGAACACGCTCTCCTTGCGGACCCATCTCCTGGTCGCTGAGCGCATGGAGGAGGAGGAGCAACATGATCTCATCCCGCGGCCACCAGCACGACGAGCATGTGCATCTTGCCCAGCGCACAGCCTCCTCCATCGCTTCAAACAAGTCGAACCATTTACGGTGCTGCGTCGCCAGCCAACCAACACACATGGAATGGCACGGCGCAGAAGCAAGTGGCTAGACCAGCCTCTACTCCTCCCCAGCAACAATTACGAAGTCGGGCATAGTTATTCACGATATGCGGTATAGCGGACAGCGAAAGCAACTTGAGTGTGAAGCGCCAGACGAGCGTTCCAATGGCAAAAATCACGCATGCACAGCATAGAACAGGCTTGTCTAGCGACTGCCTCATCTGGTGGCCCGCAAAATGGCCTTTCTTGTACATAATACACTACGCCCTGAGTGATTCGACCACGAGCTATATGTATCTTTTTCGCCTTGCCCTTGATGCTGCCGTGATGGGGCCATGAGCATGTCGCTGTCTCTTTTTCGCAAGCTTGGCTGGTGTCACTCTTAGTTGGCGTCATCGCGCCAGGAATACTAAGGTCACCACGTCATAAAATCTACGTACTACACAGTGACAGTCGTGTTTCATCAAATTCAGCTGGAAGAAGCTGACAGATTCTTCTTCTTGAAGACCGCTCGTTTGGACCCTTGCCGATGTGTATGCACGTCCCCACAAGCCACTTCGCTCTGTGCCGGATCGCTCACCAACGTGCCGTCATCAGCTTCGTCTACCAATTGGGGAACCTGCATCTTTGTCCTCACAGCGTTTCACTCAGACATTGCCCTGATGGCGTCGCATACCTTGCAGGTACTAAGATTCATCGCGCAGATGGCTTGGCTTGCTCCACGGTCAGGTACGAGCTTGCGGGCATTGGAGTTCGCCTGCAGCACTGCGGTGTGTACACGCTTCGCTGTCAAGAAGCTTGTCCCTTCTTCTTCGAGACGTGAAGCGAGTGTCACGAGTTCGACCAGTGCGCTCCACTGCGTTGGCTTCTCGCCGATCGCGCGTGGCTGGTGGCATTCGCGGTGTAGGCATGGCCTAGTACTTGACAGCCTGTCGACGATCCACACAAGCGGATCCATGGCACGAGACATTTGGTAGATTTCATTCACAGGTCTTGGTGTGCTAGAAGTTGAGTATGATCTGAGAAGAATGACCTTGCTGTACGTCTCCAAACGATCGTGGGGCTTTGCTGAAGCGACAACGACCAAGCACCAGTTTTCACCTTCCTAGCGCCTTGCATCTTGTAATTTCTCACCTTCGACGAAGCCACGGGAGGGAGTAAACACAACCATCTCTATACGTCGACAGACATGTTCTACCAACACGCACGTCCTATCCTACGGAGCTCTCGGGTCGAGTTAGCACTAGCGAGATACGAATACCGATACCAACAGCAACTGAAAGTGGTAATGCTGACGCTATCAGGACAAAAGTGGGAATTCGATATGGAGAAGAGTTCATAATCACTTTACACGGCAGCTTCCAGTGTGCGATCATGGAGATACATGCTGCTGACGAAGCGGATTCGAGGATCGATGCGGCGGAAGCAAGATGGACATTTGTATGTTGAGATATGGAACTACGGCATCACTTCACATCTTCATCGTTGTCATCTTGGTTACTAAGAGCGGGCGCGTTGTCTCATTTACTACATGTTAAAGGCAGTTACGCTCGCCTGATTTTCGCGTTCTGTCTATGCATTGGGTTACATTTCCGGTCATGCTACTTGCATTCGACGGCGTCGTATAAGTAGAGGCAATCCTCAATGGCACTATACAAAGGTGTCTCAAACTCAAGATGCGTTCTCACACACTATCAGACTAAGTGTACAAGTCATGCCAATGCTTCCATTTTCAAGACCGTACTGTATTCAAGACCCATGCGCGCCACCACTCATCGACGTAGTAACATGCAGGTACTGTGTTTACATACTCGCAACCAGCAAGAGCCTCACCGTGCCGTTCCGAAGCCTCCCGCATTTTTATCTCTTCATGTAAGCAAGTGACGAACGGGTGGTTGTCGCACTTTTCGAGCACGGGATAGTGGCCCGAACCTGTGGTTGAGGTAAGAATTAGTTTTTTACTCATGGTACTGCAATCTCTGCTCGTTGGCAATGGCATGTAGATCATCGCGCGAGAAAGCAGACATCTTCGCACGTGTACAATTCAAGCTATCTTTCGCATCTTCCTTATTTCCACAAGCGTCCGAAAATAGCAAAAAGAGTAAGGAATTGGAAAAGCAAAAACACACTAGATAGCAGGCGCTGCGATCATAAGTAGCACGCAATTACCCCAATCAAGAAGAGACCATGGGTACAAGTTCAGTATTGGTGTTTATTGTCTTCATTCAATCTAGCTACACCACACATGACCTTCCCTCTTCAGATCCACAGACCCAACCGATAATGCCATGCCATTCCATGTCTTTTTGCTAGCGCTACTGATACCAAAATACTATACATAGAGAAAAATGCTCCGAACCATGAAAGTGGCCGCAAGACTCTTCGCCAGAGCGAGAGGGAAGACGGCAATTCGAAACGCCGATTCGCCCGATGATGCACGCTGTACGTTTCCAAATGACCTCTACTTTCTTTCACTCAGGCTGGAAGGCACACCAGGTCCAGAGTCGTTGCCATCGCCACTTGATGGCGGCGGCATGATAGCAGGGAGAGGGGCATCTGGAATCTTGATTGGCGAGTCCGAAGATGTCAGTCGATTGGGTAGCTTCTCGCCCTTGATGACCTTCAGGATCTCCTCCTTGTCTAGCGTCTCGTACTGGACCAGTGCGTTTGCCAGCAGGTCTAGCTCAGGGCGCTTCGATTTGAGCAGATCCCGAGCGCTCGCCCTCGCTTCGTCAATCAGCCGCCGTACTTCGTTGTCGATCAAGCGCTTAGTGTCCGGAGAGACCATGTCGTAGTTGGACTTGAAGTCGACATTGCCAAGAGAGTCGGAGAACCCGCAGGCTGTGACCATGCTGTACGCGAGCTGTGTTGCTTGCTGAATGTCTGAAGACGCACCATCGCCTACATTGTCGGCGCCGAAAACAACTTCTTCGGCCATCTTGCCGCCCATGCAAACCTGCAGTTGGCGCATGTACTGCCTTCGTGTGTGGTGATGCTCCTCTTGAGGCAGGAAGAAAGTGATACCTGCAGCGTGTCCGCGTGGCAGAATGGTGGCTTTGTGGACATCGCTGTAACCCTTGGTGTAAAGACCGACCAACGCGTGACCACCCTCATGGTAGGCAGTGTGAATCTTGTCCTGGAGAGGCACAGTGCGTGTCTTCCTCTCCGCTCCCATCATGATCTTGTCCTTAGCCCACTCCAGATCGAGGAGGGAAATATACTTGGATTGAAGCTTGGAGGCGCGAATGGCGGCCGAATTTGCCAGATTCTCAAGCTCAGCGCCAGAGAATCCTGGAGTTCCACGTGCAATGCTTGTGAGGTCGATTTCGGGGCTGAGGCGAAGCTTCTTGGTGTGGTACTTCAGAATTGCAGCACGACCATCAGCGTCAGGTAGCTCGACTTGGACGTGTCGGTCAAAACGCCCAGGTCGCGTCAAGGCTGAGTCGAGAAGCTCGGGATGGTTGGTCGCAGCGATGAAAATGACTCCAGTGCTCTGGTCAAATCCGTCAAGGTCGTTCAGCAGCTGGTTCAGTGTCTGGCGGTGGTAGTTGGCATCGCGAGACTGTCGCTTTCCGCCTATGGCATCAAGTTCGTCAATGAAGACAATGGCGGGCGCCTTGGATCGAGCAGCAACGAAGAGTTCGCGGACACGCTTGGCACCAACACCGACGTAGACCTCGTCGAACTCGGATCCAGACATGTAGAAGAACGGAACACCAGCTTCACCTGCGACAGCGCGAGCGAGCAGCGTTTTACCTGTACCGGGAGGGCCGATCAGAAGGACACCCTTGGGAAGGCGGCCACCGAGCTTGTTGTATTTTTCGGGGTGCTTGAGGAAATCGACGACATCCAAGAGCTCTTCCTTGGCCTCGTCGCAGCCATGGACGTCGCTGAAGCGCGTGTTCTGGTGCTCGGGCCGTACTTCAGCGCTCGAGCTGCCGCCAACCTTCTTCAGCATGCCGCTCGTCTCAACGAAGAGCGAGATGAGAACCAGGGCGACGTAGCCAGCTAAGCAGAATCCGGCGATCCATCGAACCCACTTGAAGACGACGTTCATCAATGACTCCTCCACGACAACGTAGACAGGGTCGCTCTTGCCGCCAGAGCCTCCGGTGGTCTTGCCGATCTGTCCAGCGCCCATCTGGGTGCCTACAGCCTGGCCGATCGCCTGTATCTGCGGGTGTGAGAGACCCTGTTGGCCTTGCTGCGCACCAGCTTGTCCGGTTTTAGAGAGAGCGTTGTTGTAGAAGCGATCGACGACGGCGTTGGAGGCGAAGCGTCCAGTTTGGTGGCGGTTGACGACAATTTGGGGCATGTTGGCGCGCATGAGTGCAGAGTAGAAGGAGGCCTGGGAGGTGGCGCTGCTGGGGTTGTTGTTGGCAGCCTCCTCCAGTCGGGCGAGCTGCTCTTGCGACGGGCCGCCGAAAAGTGTGCGTTGCTGTATCAGGTTCAATCCGACCATTCCAGGCTTCGAAAGCTGGCGAAACTGCGACAGCGGGCCGTTGCGCGCCATGCCCGAGTACTGCCGTGCCATGAGGGTCGCGAAGGGCGCCGTTCGAGCGAGAGGGCTATTCAGACCAAGCGCATTTCGGGGTGCGGAGGTCGTCCCTGAGAAGGAAGAAGCTGCGCGCATCTGCAGTGCGCCCGTGGCGGCGGGCGTCAGCCCAAAACCATGCCGTGAGGATCGTAGAGCGGTCGTCATTGTTGGCCACAGTTCGCTAGAGGCGCGTAGGGTGTTCTGTATAAATGTTAGCAAGCGTCCATGACGCGATGTCGGGACCCGTGCCGAGACGTACAGAGACAGCTGGCGCGTGGAAGGCCATGGTTGCGGTTGAGTTGCGGCAGGGGCTGCCGAACAGTATTAACAACACCGGGGATGTGGGGAGAAGTGAAGGCGCGATGCAGTTGAGGCAGGCGCGGCGACCAGAGTCGCTTGTCGAGGGAGTGTTCACTTGTTCGTGATGCGGCGGAATCTCATCGACTCCCGCCGATGATCGAGTGGACCCCTGCACCGCTTGGCATCAGTGATGACAGGTGCCACACATGACTAAGCCACGTGCTGTCTCCTTCACTCACGCCCGAATAGATGGTGGTCGCAGATCGTGCTACTACGTACAAGAGTGTCTTGCTACCCGTCATTGATATCAAACATGCCTTTGTTGAGGTACAACCTTCCTATGTAGGTGTCGATCAGCCTAGTTAGGCACGCGACGGAGACGAACAAGATGGTAATGAACAAGACAGAGCACTCCGGGTTGAAGACTATGGACTAGGTTTATAACATCCATCTGTTGCTTATCATAGTTAATTCTCGCGTTCCTGAAATGCGTGAAGCTCAACCTTCCCCTCAGGAATGATGCTGCTATTCAGAAATACTCCAAATCACTTCTCGGGGTCACTGTTATCAGTACCGACAACATACTCGTACTCTCCACCCAGGAATTCAATCAAACTTGTACCCCACATCTTGCTCCATTTATGATCAAAGGCTCTGAGAGGTGAAGTGAAATGCTAAACGACAAGGTGTTCGAAGGGGAGAAGAAGGTGTGACAGCATCTTCATTTATCTCTCTGTTCTCATTTCGTGGTCTAGCTATTTGGCGTGTTGTACCCTTCTGATGAACATCCAAAACCTGTTCAGATAATGCAGGGTCGCCAGGGACTTTGGCTTCCATTTCATGGATTGGGGTCACAATGCCCCAGGGTCCAGCTGTACGGTTCGCAGATGCACGATTGCCAATACTACTGTTGTTCTGAGCCCAGCACTTGTGACATCGTTGCGGACCCAGTGAGGTGTGCTGTAGCCGATTGCGATTTCAAGAATCTGAGGCTTCTTCTGATCGATCCATCCTGCGTGGAAGCGAACTTGAATCTCGCTGCACAAGACGACACTGAGCAAACTCTCCTGGTCGCTTCTTTCCTGGCATTGATCGCGGTAGTCGTCCTGAACGTGTACGATGCCAGTATAGATGGTCCGCAGGTTGAAAATCCGATGCTCTCTTCGTTGCTTCAACCATAGGTAGATGTTCAAATGAATATATCCGCCTCTTCACACCAACTCTACATCGCCGGTGCCTGATCCAATCGCCCATCTCTTGACCGCACTCCACCGCACAACCCACACATCCCCCCTCTTCATCTCGAATCGCCGATCAGTGCCCTCAACAAATATTTCACCGACGTCTCGCAACGCTCGTACGAAGACTGCTTTATCGTCGTCCGCCTTGTCTACCATGCTGATGCCACCCGCTGTATCGTCCAGGCGCTGTAGGGAGGCTGGGAATTGTCCGAGGAACGAGGACGAGTAATGCGCTGCGAGGAGGGATTGATGTGAAGTGAGGTACTGGTGTTCTGAAGGTGCGAGTAATGGCTGTAACGTATCGAGCGAAGCTGTGTGTAATGCTTGGATGTGCAATGGATGTAGATCGATCTTGAGCAGAGATCAGCACGTGCTTGAGCTTGTATTGCAGCTTATGAATACCTTCTTTAACCTCGCCCGTAGGAAGCTCCTGACAAGGAACTTGAACCTTTCCAGCTCCGTCTGAATAATGATCAACTTGAAGTTGGTCTTTGGGTTCATGTCGCCTGTTTGATCCTCAACCAATTCAATCTGGCTGCCCTATCAGCTCCTGTCGTTCGCCTTGACCTTCGAGAGTATGAGTTCATAGCACACCTGTCTCTGTATGCGCTCCAGCACCCTGTCCATCAGCTCGCTTGGCCATGGCAATATCTCAGGCGCAACGCGTTCTGCGACCCAATAACGCGTCAATTCCTGCAGATCGCGCGTCTCTCGTGGCGCGGAATCGACTGTGACTTCGGCGAGAAGGTCATCAATGTCCATTGTGGGGTGTGTCGCATGGGGAGAGTGCTGCAGAATTGGCGATAAGTTGGCAGAATGATGAGTAGTGATCTAGCTGCAGCTGCTTGGACAAGATCGATTTTGCGGGTAACAATTTGGCAGGCACCCGACGTCTGAGCATATGTGACGAGGTAGAAGCGTGGCAGTGGAACGCGTATTGGTGGGGCGCGTAGGCGGGGCTCTGCTAGCGCGCCATGGTCGCGACTGCCTCCCGAGTGAAGCACAGTTGTTAGTAATGTTAGAAGTGGATTCATTCCTAGGTTCACGCTCCTGCAGGTCACGATCTCATAGCGTACACTGATTAATGAAGTGTTCTTTGATTTTCCTAACAGGCACAAACACAAGCAGAACGAAGTCTTCAAGCCACTTCAACCGTCACCGCCGCATCTGAATGCCATTAATCACCTTCACAAATCTTCGTACAGGCCCACAATTGTACATGCACCCCGAAGATGCCCTGGCCTGCAGAGAATAGAAGTGACATGTGTATTTGTACAATGAACAGACATGGAAGCAAGCAGTAAGAGAAGGATTGGTGGATGGACCGAGGCGAGGCGCAGATGCCGAAGAGCATGCAGGGGCTGGTGGAGAGCGTTCTGAGTGTGTTGAGTGATGGTAGTCGAACAAGGTCGACGTCCCAAATCAGGAGAGGATGATAGTTGTGATGGTGACGTGAGAAGGTACGTAGACCTGGTGTATGTCGACGTGATGATTCTTAAATCGACCGAGAGCGTTTTTGCAGCTCTTTTACGGTTGGGAATGAAGGACAAAGGAAATAAAGCTCGCGAGTAGGCGGTTTGTCGCAGTTGCTCGCTTGCCAAGGACATGCGGATATCCAGCAAGCCTCTCAAGGGTGATAAAACATGCACGGGCTGGGAGCACCGAGACATCGGGTATAGAATGCAAACAAGGATGGGGAGCTCCAGATGGCTGGATTGTCCGCCCAAGAAGTCCAGAAATGGGACCAGATGATCGCTCATACGCCATGGTGATGACAAGAAATGCCCAAAAACGCCGTTGCTGTGGAGTTCCAATGCAGCAGTCATGTAAACACCATCAATCCGATCGCCGTAAGGTAAGTGACTATCATGAGAAAATCATCGGCCATCAGTAGGATGCCATGCGACGTGAGGCACCAATGCGTCCGCCGAGGAACGAGTCGTCACCGCCCAGAGTAAAGATACCTCCGCTTCTCGATCGACTAACAGCTGTTGGGCTGTCTTCCATCTGACAAGAGTGTTGTCCGAATGCAAAAGTTTGCGCGCGGTTTAATTTTGTGCGCTGTCGAAGTTTGTTAAGCCCGCGCTCGCACGACTGCTCGTGCTCCTTCGCGTCCATCCGTAGATAGTTTTGCGGAAAGCAGCGAGCTGAATTGGCGTGGTAGAATGAGCTGTAGCCCCCGTCGAGGATGTACACTTCGGGGAAGGACAACAGGGGGTAGCGATGAAGATTCTCCTTGCGGTCTAGAGAACGTACGAACTTGGCCCTATAGATTGTTAGTACGAGAAGTGTAAGAGAATGGTAAGGTGGCTTACATCAGGGGCGCGCGATGCGCGGAGTATTCACAGTGAAGAACGAGTAGGGTTTTAGCACTTGTTGGAGCCTGGAAGAGCCGCTCGGCAAGCTTCTCCTTGTCACAGAAGTTGAGTGCGCCCTCAATGTGTCCGCCATTGTACTCATACTCAAAACGGCAATCAATGATGACTTTGTTGTCGTAACAGTGATCATACATGCCATCGAGGACCTGGACCAACGTCGAGTGGTTTATGCGAGGAAGGCTTTCGGGCTCTGCTGGCGTAAAGTGAGGGAGCTTTAGTGCAGGCGAGTCATCAACATCCATCACAGACTGGAGACCGCTGGGCTGGTAGCTGTCTTGTTCTTGGTCTTGTTTTGGATTCATCACGTCACCCGGATGCTCAAACATGCTCAAGGATCTTCGAAACTTGCTTCGTGGACGCGAGGGAGGACCAGCAGGCTTGCGAATGGCGGCGAGAGGGGACCCGCTGGCACGAGAAACAGCGCTGGGGTTGAGGCTGAAGGGCTTCGGTCTGGAGGCAAACAGTGAGCCATTGGACATGGGGCGGCGCTCCTGGGGGGGCGAGGCTGTGAAGCACTCGTCGAGAGTTAGAGTAGACGTGCTTGGTACATTGTCACAGCCGGCGCCGAATTTGAAAGCTGGAAGAGGGCTGTTTTCCTGCTGCTTGAAAGATACTGTGTTAGTGGAGTAGTTCTTGGTCCGGGAAAGAGATGGTCGAAGAAGGATAGACTTTCTACGACTACAGTGTGTCAGCAAGCAGACGAAGGCGTGACGGGGGGTGTACTCACTCGGCAGCCGACAGCGGCCGTGGGACTTCCAGCATGGGTGTGGGGAACTGGGGTGGGGTTGGCAGATCGTCGCAGGGCGAGAGCATCTCGTCGTCTGTGCTTGGGGTGACCTCGGGAGATGGGGACGGTAGCGGTACAGAGCGTTCGCTGAAGCTGAAGGGCGCTTTGTGTGGGAGAGGTGAAATGTCCATGGAGTCAGGGACGAAGCAGGGCGACGAGTCGGGAATTGGCGGAGTCGTCACGCCTTCCCATCTGACTGGAGGCGTTGTGGCTCCTTCTGCTGCAGACGCGTTAGCATTTTCGTGTCCTGGAGGCCAATTGGAGCGTGGCTCACTTGGTGTGCCTGCGTGCTGGAAGTGGCTCGATGTGAAGAGAGAGCGGCGCGGTGTCGCGAATTGAGGGCTACAACAATGGCTAATTAGTGGACCGCATCTGGGCGTCGCGATGCAAGGGCGTGTATGTACCTCTGGTCGACATGCAGGTTGGACGACATGTCGGCGGCCAGGCTCGCGGTCGGCGAGGACCCTCGCATTGGCTGGTGCGCAAAGTAGTCCATGCTCGGCCTCTTCATGCTCATGTCCCGGAAGTTGAAGCTCTTGGGGCCCAGGCTGTGTGCGCCAAACAGCGGTCTCGACGGAGGCAGGTCGCGGCGGTATCCCCATGGGCCAGGTACCGGTGGCGGGCGCATGGCCGCGAGAGGCGAGGACATTTCCATGATTGCGGGGTGTCGGTCTGCCTGTTGTGCAGGGCAACGTGTGCGATAACGATCGTTTGCGGGCCGTCGACTTCACTCAGCGGCGGTCGATGTGCGGACTCGGGCGGCCGGTATGTTGGCGATAAGCATACAATAAGACAAGAAAGCTAATTCCAATCTGAAGATGCTCGTTGTAGATAGTCTCGAAGGATGACCGTGTTTCCGTCTCAAAGCGACATGAGGGTGTGAGGAGTGGTCGTGGGAAGGTGTGAACAATCAGGAGTGACTGCTGCCGAGTTCCCTACACAATGACCAACTCTCAATACCGACAGCCGACTTCAGAGAAAGAATGGGCCTTCTTGGGAGCGAGAAGGGTAGAGAAGAAGACGAAGTCATTCAGACAAGCTGGACCTGAAGCGAGAAGCTCGTTGCGTTGCTACGGCAAGGGTGGCAGCGCAAGGATGGATGTGCTCGGGCCACACGATACTTGCTGGGATTGCAGCGCTTGGATGGAAAGCCAGGTTTGCGCAAAGTACTCTTTTTGAGCTTGAGCGGGACGAAAGATGGGGCTGTTTGCTCTCTTGAAGCTGACGATCTCTATCATTGCATCTGAAGGATCTCGATGGCAAGCTGGACCTGCATGCACTAGAGCCGCCCGCATGATTACCACAACAACAACAGTTCGCAGATAGTCGCATGCATGTTGCTATGCCATACGAGCTGCTGTTTCTGCACTGCTAACTTCTATTTGACGTGCTTTACTTCAAGGCGAGGTGCGCCGCCATGCATAACAATAAGGCCATGTCTTCCTGTTGCTGAGGCAGCTCAGGTAGCCTCCCGCTTACAGGCCAAATGCCTGTGAAACCACCCGTTCGCTATCCAATCCACCCAGGTTCCACGAGTCTACCCGACCACTTCTGCGAAACGTTCCGATGCCATTTCTTGCCGTCTCCCTGCGTAACCTGAGTGCCGTCTCCCAGGGATACCGAGCACCAACTTCCTCCTCAGCGGCTAAACCAGGCCGTGGATCATCCGAGCAGCCTCAAAATGTGGAGATCCTTTCATCAGTTTCGGTGGTGTCAGCTTGCGAGACTTTCGTCATCATAGCGAGGTATCGACTTGGCGCCTCGAGGTAAGGTGGTGGTTGCGCATGGCTATTGGTCTAAGGATCAAATCCTGAAGCTCGCATCGGCCAGCGTCGCCTTGTAATTGGGCAGACACTAACGCTGCCCTCCGAGTTCGTACATGCCGCCGACGCCACAGGCGCTGCATGAGCTTCTTACGGCCCGTTCGCCCAGCAATACCATGGCTTTAAACTGCTTGCGGCGCCATCAAACCGGACTGGCCGCTATCCTTGTGCAGAAGCGCCGGTTTAGTATGGCGTTGACGATCGAACTGATTCCGCAAAATCTCGATTGCAACAGCTTCAGACGTCATTCTCAATAGCGCTCGATTAGGTACTTCCAAGTTTCCTATTTGATGCTCCCTGTTTGCTACATTTGTACACCTGGCAGTCTGGGACCACCGGTGAACAACGCGAACAAAACAAACATCGCAATCATCAGCCAGCCGCAATTCATTCCCACGAGGACAGCCATGAGGTCCAGAACCACCGGAGCAAACCACTTGCACAAAGCCTGCACAACGGCTTAGCGCGTTTGGACCCCACCGACCGGTCATCCCTCAATCTGTGGACCTGAGAGGCCAAGACCGGCGCTTGCAGAAAGTGCTTACCATTTGTCGTGTGCTGCCACGGCGACGGCGGTACACAAACAACCTGAATGCGTAGTCCCGTGACCTTGGCTGCTTATGCGTGGTTCGATGATTGCTACCCCAGACTTTCTGAAAGGACTTCGCGTTTCAAGACCCTTGTTTTCTGCAACTGACTGAGTGTTTAGCCTCAAAATTCTGTCAGCCGTCAGCCGTCAGCCGAATGTTGCCCGCATGGCTCTGCATGCTTGTGCATACTGCAGCACGTCGCCGGTGCTGGTCCATAACTTGCGAGCCGTCATGTAGCTGTGACAGCCGCGGCTGGAGGAACTTACCTCATACACGCCATTCAGCGACACATGTTGAAGCGCTGACTCGCACGATCGATTGCCAACCCGTTGACCCCAAGATTTTCCTTGCTTACATCCTTTGGCAGTAAGCTCGCAGACGCCTTTAGTACATCGACGCAACTGTGCGTCGAGGATGCTTTCGCCGTGAACCAACATTCTCCTGCTGATTCGCAAGTGGGAAGCTCGCGGCGTGCAGATTCTTTTCGGACAGAAACACAGTGGCGGCCAGGCCATCTACGTTGACGAATGTCGCCAGTCAGAGTCGTACCACTGCAGATCCGAGCATGCGAGCAAACTTCGAAACACATTTGGGAAGTGCACTGTCGTGTGACAAACATGAGAAGTGACTCGACAGCCTACAGTTGCAGCCATCTCAAGATGCCTTTATCTGAGAAACGCTGCATTTTCGCTCGTTTGCTCCAGGAGATAGTAGAAGTGGTGAGAATCGACCAAGGACCGCTGAAAGCTGAATCGGAACGATGTCAAAGTCTCTCGAGCCTCTGCTTATGAGTCCTGCCGCTATGAGACTGTAATCATGTGCTAGGGTATAAGATAGCAAGTCGAAGGCTGAGTAAAGCAATGATAGTTATGGCTACCAGAATTGCCAATTTTGACATCGTGCCTGACGCGTCTTAGAGGTTATTGAGGTTTCCTGAGCAAAGCGGTGTTGGGAAGCTGAGAAGACAGTCCTCGCCGAATGTTAATACAATCAATGTGGAGGAAGCCTGGGCAGGTCAATCTCCCAAGGTAGACAACCTTGATATTCGCCGCCTCTAGGTTCTCGCATCCAGATAATTCTCATTCTCGCATCAGTGACTAGTATGCCATTGCCAGCAATCGTTATTGTCTATGTCTTAGGTCACTATGGAGTCTTACACGGAGATGTGCTGATCAGGATAGTCGATGGATGTTGTAGGTGGTGGTGTGAGTGCTCGAGTTGTAGGTGCAGCTCTGCACATGCATGGCGGCCCGAAGATTGGCCGCTCCTTTTAAACTACATTGGGCTTTAGCGCCGAAATTTTACCTGTCTTAACTTCGCATCTCCATGTCATCGTCAACCGCGTCGACTGAATTACAAGCCGAAACTCATCGCTAAAAATGGGCAGCAAGGCTCGAAAACGAGATCGTGATCCCGCGCCAGCTGAGGATGTCGTGGAAGCACCAGCCAAACGCCGCAGAGGTATTAATGAGGAGCAAGTAAAGCTTGCGAAGCTCTACGATGATCTGGCTGCCGAGTCCGACGACGTGCGATTTGAAGCGGCCAAAAAGCTGATAGAAAAGTTCTCGCCTGAGAACTCACCATCGGCTGGGGCTGTTGAGACCGTATTGTCACGTTTGGTCAAAGGTCTCTGCAGTCAGCGCAAAGCGGCCAGGGTTGGGTTCTCTCTTACCCTCACGGAGCTACTACGGCAAATCTTTGGCCCAAATGGCAGTCCGATTGAGGGTCTCAATCTCGACATATCATCTCTTATCAAGCTGGTGGAGGACAAGACCAAAGTCGAAGGCAATGTGTCCGGGCGGGTGAGACATTTCCCCTCCACTACACATCCAATACTTACCTAGAACAGGAACGACGTGATCATCTCATTGGGAAGCTGTTCGGCTACAAAGCTGTGCTACAGTCATCAATAATTCTCGAACCAATACTGTCCGTGAAATGCTGGAATAAGCTTCTAGATCACGTCTATGGAATGGCACGCGACGTCCCCTGGCTGCGCGAAGAATGCGGCATGGTCCTTGTGGAAGCTATCCGGAGCCTCCAAGGCCAGGACCAGTACCAGGAATGCGCAAATCAGGTAATCGAGCGCCTCAACGCCTTCAAGCTTGCATCCACACCGGAGGGCGTGGCTATCTGGCTTACTGTAAGAGCAAGCTTCGAACAGGCGCTACCAGATGGTATTTGGCACGGCAAAGATCCTCTGTCCCGGAAAGAAAGGACCCGACTAGCGAAGATCCTGAAAGAGAACTATCAACGCACGCCAGAAGATGAGGGTAATGACGGTATTAAATCCGGAACAACAAGCCCTAATCCCACATTTGCTTGGAATCTAGTCCTTTCAGAAGTACTACGCAGAGACGAGCAAGCTCCTGACGGGAAGTCATCTCAAAAACCTGAATTCCCGCAATTGTGGATCGACATTGTCGACAGTGAGTAGCTCCATTTTAAAGAATCGCTGGCGCTAATGTTTCCAGACAATCTGTTCGCGTCCACTTCCTCACATGAGCGCAAAGCATGGGGCTTCAAGCTACTGAGCAGTATGATGGCTCTTGTACCAGAAGCGAGCATTTCTGCTCTCTTTAGCCCAAATCTCATGCGCACACTGATCAACCAGAGCAAGAAAGATGACCGATTTTTACATTCTGCAGCACTGGTTGCTTTGCAATCCGTGCAGGCAAAGATCCATCAAGAGCCTGCGTCTGCGTTGCCAATCTTTGTGGCTCTCACCTCGAAGACTGGTAGCATTGATTTCGATAAGATCACAAATACCAAGACGCTGGAGCAGACACTTCTGTCTGCAGATGATCGTAGTCTGCAAAAAATTGCGCGGCATCTCAATTCGATGATCCTGCGTCCTGAGAGCGAGGAAAAGCCTGTTGCAGACAGCCGACGCCAGATTGTTGCTGACCTGCTTCTTCACACAGTCAAGCACTACAAACGCTATGAGCAGATGACTGGTAATCCTGCGGAGCAAGACGGTTGGCTTCGGAGATTCCTGGAGATCTTCGTGGAGTATGCTTACTTCGTTCCAAGCCAGAGCGCAAAGACGAGCAAGGTTCCTCTCCCTCCACTTAGCGTGCGAAGCCAGCAGATCTTCCAAGAACGGCTTTCTTCTTGTCTCGCGAAATTGCTCGATGTAAATGTTGGCTCACGATCTACCTTTGCGCTCATGATCGTTGGCATGATACGATCCAAGAGCGCGTCGTCCAAGTCTCTAGACCTCACGTTTAAGGCAGACAAATCTGTTATGAAAAACCTGGAAGACGCGTTCCAGACCCTGGACGCTATCTCTACGAAGGTACGCACATCTCAGTCATAACGCCATCAACTTCAACGACTAACACTGTTTCTCAGGGATCAATAGCTGGTAACAAGCTGGCCGCAGAGGGCTTCATTCTCCTTTACTCGCTGACTCTGCTTCAAATCTACAACGGCGAGGGCGACGCAGTCATGATGCTTGACGATCTCGACGCGTCTCGTAAAGCGCTACTTCAGAAAGGCAAAGACAAGACCAACGAAGGTGCAGATGTGTTCGTGGAGATCATTCTATCGTTCCTTGGCAACCAGCGCACCCTTTTCCGGAAGATTGGAGAGGAGGCTTTATCTATCTTTTCTTCGGAAATCGGTCCTGACGGACTAAGCTCGCTCACCGACATTATGGATACCGAGGAGAACTTAGAGGGGCAGAAAGAGCTGTTCAATCAGGGATACGACGATGTCGAAGAGGGCGACTCATCCGAGGACTCCGAGATCGACTCGGATGTGGAAATGGTTGACGGCGGTGATGTCTCGACTGCGGACGACTCAAGCGACAGCGACAGCAGCGACAATGATGGCGAGGACGACGAGGAAGGCAGCGAGGACGATGCGGAGCTGACCCAATTCAACAACATGCTAGCCATGACGTTGCAGACATCGAAGCCTAATGTCGACGACGAAGCCGAGGATACGTCCGATGAGTCGGATATGGACGACGAGCAGATGATGGCGCTTGATCCTCAACTCACCAAGATCTTCCAGCAACGAAGCCAGATCACAAGCAAGAAGAAGGACAGGATGGACGCTAAGCAGAACATGGTGCAGTTCAAGGCCAGGGTTCTCGATGCTCTAGCAATTTACCTGGAGAAGCAGTATTCGAACCCGCTCACTCTAGAGGTCTTGCTCCCGGTACTACGTCGCACTCGCGCGAACGCAAACAAGCAGCTCGCCGAAAAGGCATCTAAACTCCTAAAGACGTTCTTCGACAGTCGCAACAAGCACAAGGCGCCTCTCCCAGTGCCAGACGATGTGGAGCAGGTGTGGGAGACGTTGAAGGCAATTCATGAAGAGGCTGCTATGGGCGGTGGCGCGAAGACGCATGCAGATGCGTGTAGCAGTGCTAGCTTACACGTGGTGAAGGTACTCGTAGGATTGGACAGGGAGAACTATTCTAGCGTTGCAGATGTGTATGCTGAGACGCAGAAGAAGTGGTTCGCGGATAAGAAGTCGTCGCTGCAGCCAGCGCTGTTCACGTTGTTTCAGAACTGGTCGCAGAGTGCACGCCAGCAGGGCAAGTAGAGCAGTGTGAGACGGCGTGTGTGATTGTAGATGTTCGAATTCCCATAAATGTAATAGCAGACCTGGTCGCTCTGTTGGAATTTATTGCCTTCTGGTAGATGTAGACACTCCGTCATTATTTGCCCCGCGCTAGTGCTGCATGTCAACTGTAGCCCCACCAAAGCTGCTGCAGCCTTACACACAAACATTCGACGCGCCTCTTCTCGTTCTCAATCTTCTTCCACTTCCACCAGTTCCCTTTTTCCGGTTCTTTCACAACCAGCTCCAAAAGCTGCGAAGAGATCAGCATGGCCTGCACGCACGTCAACGCACCAGGTAAGCGTCCCACATCCGCCTCAAGTTGCTTCGGCGTAGTATTTACACATCTTAGAGCTTCGTCCACCGGGTCCAACACAGTCAGTGTACCGCGAGGACTGTACTCAGTGCTTTGAATCTATCGTAGGTATCCACACAGGCTCCGTGTATGCAGACCGCTAACCACAAGTTCAGGACGACCCCAGCGGCCTCGATGTTTGCCTCTACTGCTTCAACGGCGGATGCACCAGCGAACGTAACCACTCTCTCCTCCACGTGTCGTCCGCCAACCATCCACTCGTCCTGAACATCAAGCGCACGCGTAAGAAGGTCCACCGCGATGAGCCGCCGCAGAAGATGACCAAGCTTGCCATCGCCGCCGAGACGGAAACCGACCGCTACGACACCACCACACAAGTCAAGTGCTACGAATGTGGCGTCGACAACGTGGACAAGAGCTCGGGGAAGCTGTCAGATCTGGTCGACGCGGTTCTCAAGGCCAACACCTTTGCGAGACAGGAGGAAGTCAAGGCCTGGGAGCAAGAGCTGACGGCCTGCGAACACACGCTGTGCTTGGAGCAGGAGGCCTCACGACAGATTGAATCGCAGGCTCTGGGCCACTGCTCCGAGTGCGAGCTCAACGAGAACCTCTGGCTGTGCCTGTCTTGCGGTAATCTGGGTTGCGGTCGCCAACAGTTCGGTGGCGTTGGTGGCAATTCGCACGGCGTGGGGCACACCAAGACAACAGGCCACCCTGTAGCCGTCAAGCTTGGATCGCTTACCGCTGATGGTACGGCCGACATCTACTGCTATTCATGTGACGATGAGCGTGTTGACCCTGAGCTACCGAACCACCTCGCTCACTGGGGCATCAACATCAAAGACAGGATCAAGACAGAGAAGAGCCTGACGGAGATGCAAGTCGAGCAAAACCTACGCTGGGACTTTGCGATGGTGACAGAGGATGGCAAAGAACTGCAGCCCCTGTTCGGATCAGATTTCACTGGCCTGAAGAACCTCGGAAACAGCTGCTACCTCAACAGCGTACTACAGGCGCTCTTCGCGATGCCCGAGTTCAAGGATCGATACTACCTGCCTGAAGAAGCGCCACCAAGCACTCCACAGCCCGCAGAAGATCTGGAAACCCAGCTGCGTAAGCTCGCCGACGGTTTGATTTCCGGGAGATACTCCAAGCCCGATAGTGACGTTTCTACCTCTGAAGACTCACCAGAAGTGCCCCATCAGCGCGGTCTTGCCCCAGCCATGTTGAAGCATCTCGTTGGTCGTGGGCATGCCGAGTTCTCGACGATGCGACAACAAGATGCGTTTGAACTACTTTTGCATTTGCTGAAGCTCATCTCACGCTCAACACATGTCGCGCCTCATAAAGATCCTGTGGACGCATTTCGATTCGCTATGGAGCAGCGATTGCAATGTCTGGGCTGCAAGCGTGTGCGCTACCGAACAGATGAGCAAGAGAACATCTCCATCCCCGTGCCTATCCGGAGGATACCCAAGGAGGCGCAAATGGAGGTCACAAACGACAATGGCAAAGAGCAAGAGAAGGAAGAGTTCGAGCCGGTATCTCTCAAGGAATGCCTAGACATCTTCACCGCTGAAGAGATGGTGGAACTCACGTGTGGTGCTTGCGGTAGCAAGGATGGCTTCCTTAAGCGGAGCATGTTCAAGACCTTCCCTGCAGTCCTAGCAGTCAACGCGCGTCGCTTCGAGTTGGTCAACTGGGTTCCCACGAAGCAGGACGTACCGGTCATCGTCAACGATGAGGCATTTTCGTTCGACGCCTACAAGTCCAAAGGCCTAGTGGATGGCGAGGAGCTGCTTCCTGAAGATGCGGACACTGGTGCCTCCTCCAACAAGTGGGTGCCAAACGAGGCTGCGCTGTCCATGCTCGAGGCCATGGGCTTTCCCAGGGTGCGATGCGAGAAGGCATTACATGCGACGGGCAACGAAGACGCTGAGGCAGCGTCCAACTGGCTCTTCTCCCATATGGAGGATGCTGACATCGATGACCCTGTTGACTTCAACGCGGGCAGCGGCTCTGGAAGTGCGACTGCCACTGCTACGATTGATCCAGAGAAGATCGAGAACCTAGGTGCGATGGGTTTCAGTGCCCCCCAAGCACGACAGGCTCTGAAGGAGACGGGCGGTAACATGGAGCGCGCTGTGGACTGGCTTTTCAGTCATCCTGATGCTCAAGGCGACTTTGACAAGGGTGGCAGCTCAGAGGTACATCGATGTGGTCTCTACATTATCACTTCGCTGACTAAAGGCAGCAGGCGCCCGCTGAGCAGCAGGAGAAGACCCTGCCGGGCAGTGACAAGCTACCAGCAAACTTCCAGCTTCAGTCCATCGTTTGTCATAAAGGAAGCTCAATTCACGCAGGGTATGTGATCTTCCCACCGCTGTCTTAGTAGCAGCAACAGCTAACGTCATACAGTCATTATGTAGCGTTCGTTCGCAAGCAGCTGCCGGATGACCAGAGCCCATCATGGGTGCTCTTCAACGACGAGAAGGTGGCCAAGGCTGCCGATGTGGAGGAGATGAAGAAGTTTGCGTACGTGTATTTCTTCAGGCGTTTGTAAGAAGGAGTAGTCGATGTATTGCATTGGGATAGCATAGCGGGCGGAGTTGCCTGAAATTATGAACGGATGCATTGTCGGTGTGAAAGAGATATGAGCGCTTACGTCCGAATACGAAAGGAAAGCCATTGAGATGAGATCGAAAAGCTTCGAGCACTGTTCCATGTACTCAAGAACAGACACGCATGAAGTAGCATGTTGGTGAACAACCTGGCTGGTACTTGTCTAGCGAATCACGACGCCCTTCGAGTACCACTTCGTTAGCGTGGGACGTCTCATGCCGATCAAATCACGACATTTCACCCCACGATTTCGAAATCCATCTTGGACGTCCACGCCTTAACCAAATTCCCTACCGCGCCCCAGATATCGTCAAGTAAAACGGCTAATTGGACAGGCATGTAGCCTCGCCTCGGCGGCGAGTCCAATGACAGCCTCCACAGCTTATCCACCCTTGACAAAATGACGCCAAAATGCACACAGGTCTTACAGCCATGATCTTGCATCATTCGAGCTAATTCGTTTGCCTAACTTACTGCAAGTCAAGTGTCTTTAAGTCAAACGTCGCACATCTTCTAGGTTCCGTCCATCATCTTTCCGTCCCTGTTCTACCGCAACCATGGCCTCGGAAATCGAGAAACACGTGCCACCAGCATCGTCTTCTGATTCAGAAATTGAGATCAATTCCGGTGGTGCAATCGACGAGAAGAAATTGATGCGCAAGCTGGATTTGAGATTACTTCCCGCGGTGTCGATATTGTACCTGCTTTCATTTTTGGACCGTAGCAATGGTATGCAGATGTTGACTTCTGCATGGTGTTTGTTACACTGACTGACGACATGTAGTTGCCAACGCGCGAATCGAGGGTCTTACGGCCGACCTGAAAATGACGGGCAATCAGTATCTTACTGGTTTGACGCTGTATTTTCTGGGTTATGTGTTGTTTGAGTTGCCCTGTAATATCATTTTGAAAAGGACGACACCCAAATTTTGGTTGCCGACGCTGACGATCGCTTGGGGAATTGTTGCTACGCTGATGGGCGTGACGCAGAATTTGGCGGGATTCTTTGTTGTGCGGCTTTTGTAAGTACTGAGACATTCTGAACGATCGCTGGGGCATAGCGACTTCAAAGTTTCGGTGGAGGCCTCAGATTCTCGGCGTCTCAAGAGACTTGAGCTAACTATGGGCAGCCTTGGTGTAACTGAATCTGGTCTGTTTCCGGGCGTTGTATACTATCTCAGCATGGTACGTTAGGTCCATGTACGAATAGGCTACGAGACAAACGCTGACTTGATACGTGTATATCTAGTGGTACAAGCGTAATGAGCGCCAGTACCGCATCTCGTTGTTCTTTAGCTGTGCCAGCTTAGCCGGAGCCTTTGGAGGCATTCTAGCTTGGGGCATCGCTCATATGCGCAACGTTGGCGGTTATGCTGGATGGCGTTGGATCTTCATAATCGTGAGTCTCGCAGACCTTGACATATCCCCTCGCTAAAACTGGCACAGGAAGGTCTATTGACCATTGTCGTTGCGATTGCAGCGTATTGGTTCATATCGAACTATCCGGGAACCGTCTCGTGGTTGTCAAAGGATGAGCGTGCTTTTGTGCAGGCGCGCCTGAGAGCCGATAGTGATAACACGAACGACGAACAATTCCGATGGGCTGACGTTTGGGTCGCGTGCAAGGATGTCAAGGTGTGGTTGTATGGTCTGGCGTTTCACACCATGAGTTTGCCATTGTATACACTGTCTCTCTTTCTCGTAAGTCAAATGTCCAAAAGTGAATGTGTGGGCTGACATTGCTAGCCAACAATCATTCGAGATATGGGCTATACTTCGGCTCAATCGCAACTCCTCACCATCCCTCCGTATGCCATCGCGACGCTGTTTACCATCTTCTGGGCCATCATGTCCGAACGCTACGCGCGACGAGCGTTCTTCATTATTGCCACCTCGTCGCTTGCTATAATCGGCTACATCATCCGTCAGTAGTCACCCACTACCAACACATAAGACACATGCTAACATTTACCTTCGCTTCTGCAGTCATTGCGAACAAGGACCCCAAAGCGCGTCCAGGCGTCTCATATCTCGGTACCTTCTTCGCTGCTTGTGGCATCTACCCATCAGTTGCACTCGTCTTATGCTGGCCTGCCATCAACGTTTCTGGACAAACCAAGCGAGCCACGGCTAACGCGATGCAAATATCGATCGGAAATTTGGGCGCTGTCTTGGGAACCCAATTGTATCGACCAAACACTGCGCCCAGATATGTGCTAGGGCACTCATTTGCCTTGGGCTACCTTTGCATGAACATTGTGGTTGTGACCACCCTTTGGTTGATCTTGAACAAGGAGAACAGGCAGAAAGAGCAGCATCTGGTAGAGCACCCGGAGACTGCTGGATTTCATGATAGCGATGAAGACTTGAGACAAGGAGACCGCCATCCTAGATGGAAATTTCAGGCTTGAGCGATGGCGTGTTGTACGTTGATAGAGCGTGCTGGTGTGCTCTGAAGCTACAGATCATTGAAACTGGGCAGTCCTGCAGTTCTTTAGTTGGACACTAGCCCTGTCTGGCGCAAAGCTATGCTCAGCACAAGCTTTAGTATCGTTCAGAGAACAAAACGATTCGTGTCTGTCAGAGAATTGTGACGGTTAAGTGACTGCCCTGTGAGCCGGCAGAGCTTCAAAGCAAGCGGCATACCTAGGTGAAGTGCCGCGTGGCATCTTGGCAACGGTCGCAACTTCCGTCATATAACGGGCGTCTGGGGAAGATATTTACATGAGGCTTCGATTACGGCATTCCTTGTCAGACCAAGGCCTCATGATCAGACATACTTCTCGTGTACATCGGCCTCCACTAAGCAGCTAGTGCCTGCTTAATCAGCCCGACCAGCCAATCTCCGCGTCCGCGTCATGCATTTCCCCGCTTCGCGCTAGGTTACGCTAGCCAAGAGCTGAACGCTCATACACACGAAAGCTCCAAGAGTTCAATAGTCTTGCACTGCGTCACAATCCTCTTGCACAATCGCGGAGTATATCAAATACACTATCACGACCCATTTGTCAGACTACGGCACGCGTGGCGCACAGTCATGGCGTCATACTTCGAACTCCCTCCCCAGCAGAAGGCGGGTGCTTCCAATATAGAAGCGCTTCCCGAGGATGAGCGACAGCAATTAGGACGCATGAGTCTATTGTCGCCAGCCGTAACACAACTCTTGGACGATCTAGGCCAGGATCCATCCGACAGCGAGAGCGAAGAAAGCAGTCATTCCGAAGAAAACCATAAGCATCTAGGCGTGCTTACCAAGAAGAAAGAGGCTGAAAAGTCGCGTCAAGATAAGGCATCACATACGCAGCCCTCAACAAGAAGCCCGCTATCGCCAAGGAAAGTCGACCATTCACCGAATAAGAAGTCAGCGCGCGTACAGTCGCCTCCGGGAGGAGCCGGTCAGGGCGGGCCTTCGAAGCAAAAGCCTCCACATATCGCGCGTTTCCATTCTCTGAGGAGTATGCTATTTTCCAATACCATCGAAGGCAAGATAAAAACAATCACCCAAGAAGACTGTGCAAAGGAAGAAGAGTCAGCAAACAAGTGGAAGGCCCAGCACGCACAGAGACAGATGCATACTCGTCCGAAAACACTAGAAAAGGATGTGCAAGGAAAAGAAGCGAAAGGTGCTGGCCTCGGGTCAAGGCTGAAAATGAGTCTACGACGTATAACGACCAAGGATGTCCCAACTATGGAGACCCTCAAGGAAGATGGCGCGGCACACGACTTCAGTGATAACGCCTCAACAGCGAGCTCGGACAACGAAGACCAGCCGTATCGATGGAAGCCGCGTGAGGCTGATGAGGAGAGCATCAACCACTCTGATGTGGAAGACCTTGTGCGTTGGGTCTCTAGACGCGATCCACCAAGCGATGGCGAAGCAAGGGCAACCGGCAAAACACAAAAAGTGTCGGAAAGCAAAGATGACGGGCATGATAGTATGGCGAACTCAGATGTGGACGAGCTAGTGAGATGGGTCAGCAAGAAATCTTCCGGACCTCAAACTCGACAGAATGCACACACCGGCTACTACAGCGATGCATCAACCGAGTCCGATTCAGAAATGCCTCTCGTACACGACTCATCGGATGAGGAGGATGCGGAGGAGTTGGTGCGCTGGATATCTCATCGTGAGGGCCCAGCTGCCGGGCCACAGCGCAAGAAGGATGATCGAGGCTCCAAAATTTCCCAGCAGGATAGCCACCCCAGGCATGACTCGGACGTGCCTGAGCTAGGGGACTGGAACAATCGAAGTGAAGGATCAAATGCTGAATCTGGCGCCAGCCAGCCCGCTCTCGACGTCACGGAAGAGCCTGAACGAGGACGACCACGAAGTCGAGAAGCTCCTTTGCGACCGCAGGCTAGAACGCATCTCACACATGACGATGTCAACGATCTTGTCAGCTGGATATCAAGGAAGAACACCAATCAAGAGATCTCCCCACACCAGGACAATGAAAGTGAGACCGTCAAGACTAAGGATGTCGCGACAAACCGAACCTCCGCAGCGCTTGACACCGAAGCAGGAGCCATCGAAGCCTCCGAGGACATCAAGAAGCAGCAACTTGGCATGTCCATCGACGAAGGAAGCCTATCCCACAGTGACGTCAAGGACCTGCTGCGGCACGTCAAAACCTCCAATCTCACGCTCCAAGGCACAGATTCAGCCGAGACAGGTGATCTGCGCGCCTTGCGCACGAACGAGCGCGAGGCCGAGAAGTTCGCAGCTCAAGACTATCTGAAAGAAAATAGGGGAGAGAGCACGCAGATCGAGAAGACAGATTTCATGACGGGGCAGACTGGGGGTGAGAAGAAGGGGAACAAGCACAAGGATAGTTTGGGACATTAAGATGTCGACGATTTGGTGCAGTGGCTTAGCAAGAAGAAATGAGGCATTTGTGGCATGATTATTGGTTTTCTTTTGGCGCGGAATGACTCTACGCATCGGGCTATTTTGCTATTTCTTTCGATATACCCACTCCTGATTTTAATAGTTAGTTCAGGGCATAGTACATAGCACTGTCGTTCGGGGGGGACTCAGTGGACACTGCTGCCTCTATAAGATCTAGGACTAAAGGCCCACATTTTGAGAGCGGGTCGGTTAAACAATAATGTTGTGCTTGCGTCGATAATTAGGAGATTCATTCGATCGTGCCACCCTGACTATCAGCCTCTCCATCGTCTCTCAACATTTGCTTTGCCCTCTTTCTCACAAATCAAACCAAATACCATAAACTCCACCTCCTCACATGCTCTTCTCTTCACACAGTTCTCATCGGCCACTTCAGTCCGCCACCTAGCCCTGTTCTCCGTGCGCCCTACACCAAGTCCCGTCTCAATCATTCCCATCAGCGTGCCGATCTCGACGATTTGTTCCGTGGAGCCATCCCTGTACGGCAGACGCTTGTCGAGATAATTGTTGATGCGTCGCTGCAGCTTGAAGTACTTGTCGCTTAGCAGAACATGCGAGAAGTGGCGACGATATGTGCGTTCGCTGTTCAGTGTTTGTTGCGCCAGGATCACAAGCTCTGCGATGTAGCTGTTGAATTTTGTGATGTTCGGCGTTGAGGTGTTGGAGACCGTGGAAGATGTGCTTGTTGAACTGTCGCTGCGGGAAGACATGACTGCGAAGTGAGAACAGTGCCTCTCTTCGATCGTGCCTGGAATTTTGGTGGAGTAAAGGTACCTGCGTAGAGGCTGGTGGTTGTCGCTAAAGCAGGGTTTATGTGACTTTTTCGATAGTTTGGATGGTAGTACAGTGTGTAGCGTGCGTTGCGCTGTCGCTAGTGCTGGTGACGTCGTTGTTGGAAAAAGAGAACACGAACGAACGAGACATGAGAGCGAATGTGCTTTTCATAGAGAAAAAAAGGTAAAATTAACAAACTGAATGCAGCCAGGGTCTGGATGGTACAGTACTAGAAAACAGCAGAACGATATCGCCCAATCAAATCAACTCCTGAATAATCACGACCAATCTATATTCGCAAAAATCCTTAACTTAACTGAAGAACGGTGCAAAGTCATCCATCCCGCTTAGCACACGGCGTCGTTCCTCTGTGCTAGGCTCACTACGCTGCACACTAATTCGCACGTCAGCCATGTATTTCGCAACCACATTCACGTTCACACGCACAAGAAAGATCACACCTGTGGCACTGATCCACCAGCGAGTCCTACCGCGAACTAGGGGACCCACGCGATGACGGTGACGGCCTCTCAGTCGACTGCCAAATAAGCGGCATGACGGATTCTGGAAGACAGAAGGAGACTTCACATACTTGACCTCGCGCAATTGGCCGGTCTCGGTGTCTAGCAAGTAGCCTATGATGGGGATGTCATTACGGACTTATGGCGAGTCTTTGAGGAGTTGGATGTCTGCTCGGATGTTGGCTTCGAGGTCTCCTGTTGAGGAAGCGCGGTCTATTGGGGTGAGTATCTGACGGAGATGGTGACAGTGTTGTACGACCGACTCACTTGTATATTGGACTATAGTGATTAACCCAATCCTGCTGGCTTGATCGATGTAGTAAATATTGTTGATGGTGTCTTGGGTACGGCCACCGGGCGTCTTGATACTTGTGAGTGTTGTTGGTTGAGACGTTGTAGTATTGTGATGGATCGATGCGAGGGTCAGTTTCATTACATGAGACTGTATGCTGATTAGTAACACGGCTTGTGTAATGTGAATGATTAAGGCGACTAACTGACGACGAGAGTGCCAGAGGTAGACATGGTGTTGGTGTGTGGTATGCAAGAACCTCGAGATCTCCCAGGCGGTGGTGGCGAGTGCAATGACAATGTGGGTGCTATCCAAGCTGACCATTACCTGATCCTCCTCTTTCCTATGGGTCCATGGGTGTTCTTATAGACTGTGTTCCCGCCTCATCTTCCTGACTACTGATAGTTCACTGCACCTTCTGACGCTGCCGGGCGAGCGGTATTTCGTCATGCCATCAACGATATCAAGCCTTTCACTACAGTATCACCCATAAGTGACTTGACTAAACCCTCTATCGACATCATCCTCATCGGTAGCGCTTCTCCTCGGCCACTATTCGGTATGCGCAATTGGTCAAGTTGGGATAAGGACGATGCAAGTGCGGCCGAAGAGCAAAGTAAGCCGACAAGCCGCTGAATAATGGCTGGAGCGGTCTGTGCTTTGTGTAAGCACGACGCTGCAGGATCGAGCCGTGAGATTCGCCACGGAGTTCTTAGCGCGAGTGCTGGGTATTGCTCATTGGGCACTGCCTAGTGCTTGACTTGGCCGCGGCCGCGGCAGAACGCCGATTCAAAGCGGCAAGATAGTTGTCGAAGTGCAACCCCTCATGCGCTCGCAGGGACGAGCGAATTGGATATGAAATGCCTGAATATGGCGGGGAAACGGAAGAGAAAAACAAACGTTGTCTGCTCTTGAGCTCATTGCACGCAGGGGGTTCGACAGACGCACACCGCAGCGGCTACATATGACGCAGGCTGTTATGGAGCTGACAAGTGGAATAAGAGTGAGTGCCATTGAAAATGAGGATAGAATATTGAAGCACATCCATTGGAAAGAACTAAGCGAAAGAAAAGAAGCTTCTTTTCAACCACGGTCACAACAATGTTGTCTTGTATGCAATCAATCGTTCGTTGAGCAGGGGTCTTGCCGCCTCGTACCCTTTGAGTACACACACGACGAGGCTGATCGTATCTCGCATTACGCGAAACTACACGGGCGCGGGTAAGGTCAGCATTCGTTCTACGATCTTCTAATCGGAGTAGCAAGATCACGGTGCCAATGCGCTTTCCTTCCTCTCACGGTTTCCTACGATGGCACTCCAATACCTCCAAGCAAAGCTCTCCCTACTCCCACGCGTCTTCTCTCCCCTCTTCGATGTCATCTTCTCCACCCTGCCCTTCAATCAGCGCATGCGCCTCCTCCTTTTACAACCCCTCAACATCATCGCCGCCCTGCTATGTGCCCCTCAAGTCCTTTTCACAAATCGATACAGCGTTATATATATTCCAACACGCAACGGTCGCCGACGCTGCCTCGTCTTCGAACCACCACGCAGTGCTAGCAGTAAGCAGATCATTTTACGCCCCCTGCACATCGACATCCACGGCGGCGCATGGGTCGGCGGTCTCCCCGAGCAGAGTCTCCGCTGGTGCACACTCCTCTCCGCCTCCACCGGCGCAGTCGTGGTATCGATAACGTACAGCATCGCGCCCAGACATGTTTATCCCACTGCGCATGACGACGCAGACGACATCGCAGCCTACCTGCTCGCACACGCGGAAGACTTTGGCGTAGATCCACGGCTCCTCACGATCGGCGGGTCAAGTGTAGGCGGCAATCTGGCGCTGAGTGTGAGTCAGGGGTTCTACCGGCAGGGTAAGGATGTCCCGCTGGCGTTTGTGGCGTGGTATCCGGCCTTGTGCTTTCGCGCGGCTCCGTGGGAGAAAAGGAAGCCTGAGGGGTTTCCGAAGAGTGATCCGCTGGCGGTGTTGTTGCCGCTGTTTGATGTGTATGCTGGGGCGAATAGGGCGGAGCATCTGGGTGATGCGAGATTGCATCCGGTTCTCTGGGGGAGGGAGACGTTGCCGAGGGATATGTTGCTGGTAAGTGCGGGGGTGGATGTGTTGTTGGAGGAGGGGGTGGAGTTTGTGGAGAAGATGGAAGGTGAGGGGAGGGTTGAGATGATTCTTGTGAAGAAGGGGTTTCATGGGTTCATGGAGTGTAAGCATCTTGTCATGTGCAGATGAGCAAGCTGACAGATGGCAGTGCCGAGCTTCGTACTTGAGAAAGAGCGAGTTAAAGCTTTTGATAAGAGCATCGGGTTCATACGAGAGGCACATAGGAAGGCTGGATTTGAGCTTGACAAGGATCGCTGACAAAGAGGAAGCTTTAATATTTGAATTACTACATCCACCGGTCCATGCTCGCGAACGGCGGGTATTTCAACCCTCCAGACTTGACTTTCTTCCGCACCCATCTACCACCAGCACTACTGTTGTCCACTGTGCTGCTTATACAGTCCCAATCAAAAGGCACCTGCGCTCCAAGGACTTCATACCCAGCTACCCTCCTTAGTCTACCACGATGTCTCTCTGGCTGCACACTTCCTAACGCGGTCCGTGTCGTCTCTCGTACTTGAGCTGGCTCAACGATCTGTGTGCGATAGATGGGTTCACTAGGTCGCCGTGGTGCAGGTGATCGAGAGCGCTGACTGGGTCGGCATCTCGAAGGATCACGTGTAGGCGGTGGTGGCCCGGGTGGTAGTGAGCTTCGCCGCCGCCCATTACCGTGAAGTCGGATCTCTCTGTCAAGGTGGTGATGGTGGTGATCATGGAACGGGTTCAGATGGTGGTGATGGCTATGAAACGGGTTCAAATGATGATGGTGATGGTGGCCATGTAGCGGGTTCAGGTGAAGCGGATGTAGATGATGTCGGTGATGGTGGTCCAGATGCAGGTGTGGGTGGTGATGATGGTTGTCCGACATTTCCGCACTCAAGCTGCTGGGTACCTTGACTCTAACGTCTGTAAATCGTTGTCGGCTTGTATTTCTATGAACGCGAACGAGGTCCTCGACACACGAAGAATCTGAAGATTGACGGCCTTGACGAGATTTCTTTCCTTTCGATGGTGTGAGGGTGAGCCAGCACATGTCGGCTCCTGCTCGGCCGCAATGAGACGTCGATGCCGGAGTCAAAGCGACTGGGAAGTGGGCGTACTCTGCGGGGCGGAGCTAGCTGGTGATAGCCGGAGAACGAGAATCTTGGAGTGTAACTTGATGGTGGTTTCGTTGGATAAGGATATGGACTGCGAGAGCGTGGATCGTAACGTGGCATTGAAAGGTTCGTAGGATAAGAGAGTGAGAAGAATACTTAAACAGTGACTGACACTGCCTTGACATATGACCAAAATCCTCCTCTATTCTTGCAGCGCGATGGCGCATCATACTGTTTATACATGGCCTTAAACATCATTCGCAAGCATCACGTACCTACCAAGAGTACTGCACGCGGGCCGCACCTCGAGTCCGGCGGACAAGACGGATGAGACAGGTGGGATAGAGTTTGTGCCTGCATGATGAGTCGACGGTGCCTGCATAGCCGTCATGCAAACATGTATTTGGGTTGTAGCGCGGGTGACTGAGGCTGGTGAGTGCGATGTGGGCGCGTGGATTGGTGTTTGTCTTGGATGACCATCAGCGTCCACGCGCACCATGTGACCACCTCCCACCTTGATGCCTACCCAGCTTTTGCCCGAGAAGGTGTGGTGCAGTCTCTCGGCGATTTCTTGCGTTCTAGGATGCGTCCAAAAGCCAAGCTGCCGTAATCAATCATAGCTAAGGGATGATGATGGGACCGAAGGTATGTCGCCGTTGGTGGAGTGACATCTCTCCCTCGTGCTCACAACGTGGAAACTGAACGGTGGTTTGAATATGGAAAAGGCCTTTGTTGATTCTAGAGAAGCTGGCCTATATGTGTACTGGGCACGCGTGCACTCCATGGGTCTTGTGCATGTGAAGACGACTCTCTTCAAGTAACCTGTGGTTGCAGGCGTATCGCACGATCTCGAAGGCCAACTAGACCCCTTCTGACAGACCATCCTGAATATCACAGCAGTCCGTTTCGCTCCTCTTCGCACAGGTTGGGTTGGAATGGTGTTGTTGGTTGTGGCGCGACGGGAGGAGGCAGCAGCTTGACGCGGCGGCGAGGCTTGGCATACACGCCCGAACAACAGCTCCACCTCCGAGCTTGAGCATCGCATCACGACTACGACCGCGAACTCGCTCACAACCCCGCCACTACTTCACCACGCCCTTCTACACCCCTCTGACACCCATACCCCACACACACAACCGCCAACATGGACTCGTTAGTGGCACAGTACAGCCGGCCTGCCGACGCAGACGAGTGCCAGTCGGAGCAAGAGCAACTGGAGCTGTACAGCGGCACCCCAGAGCTGTCCCTCAAGTTTGCCCTACCGCCAGTCGCCCAGGTACGCCCTTATACAGCCACAGTACTCTACTCTGTACTGACTTCACCCAGTCAGCATCATGGCTGCGCGCAATGACAGACGACTACTCCAACCCCAACTGCCCCATCAAGATTGCCCACGGCACCACGACCCTCGCCTTCCGCTTCAAGGGCGGCATCATCGTCGCCACCGACTCGCGAGCGACGGCCGGAAACTGGATAGCAAGTCAGACGGTCAAGAAGGTCATTGAGATCAACAACAGCTTGCTGGGGACCATGGCTGGTGGCGCTGCCGTATGTATCTCTGTGCAACAACAGGTGATGATAGATATTGATGTGGACAGGACTGCCAATACTGGCTCGCATACCTCGGCATGCAATGTCGCCTCCACGAGCTCCGGCACAAGCGCCGCATCTCCGTCGCCGCCGCGTCCAAGATCCTCGCGAACCTGGTGTACTCGTACAAGGGCATGGGTCTGAGCATGGTGAGTTGCTGCGTCTCTACATCAACTCGTCATATTAATAGTGGTACAGGGAACTATGTGCGCCGGCGTAACCCCACAAGAAGGCCCCGCCCTCTACTACATCGACAGCGACGGCACGCGCCTCTCCGGCAGCCTCTTCTGCGTCGGCTCCGGCCAGACATTCGCATACGGCGTGCTGGACGCAGAGTACAAGTACGACCTGGAGGACGACGAGGCGCTCGAGCTCGGCCGAAGGAGTATCCTGGCCGCCACGCACCGCGACGCGTACTCGGGAGGCTTCATCAACCTGTACCACGTCAAGGAGTCGGGCTGGGTCAAGCATGGCTTCAACGACACGAATCCTATCTTCTGGGAGACGAAGCTGAAGAAGGGAGAGTTCTCCAACGTGACGAGTGCGCTGGACTAGGTTTGGGGTTGAGTAAACATGCAAGGCGTGCAATCACGAAAGTAGCCTTGAGTGATATGAGCTCTGCAAAAGCGAGCACTGCTTCACATCACGAAGATAGACATGAAATGAACATGAATGATACCTCACTATACATTCACAATACTCTGCATCTACTGTAGCATTCCAATCCACCCGCATCAGTCCACACACTCCACTCATACTCCATACAAAAGTGCAGTCCACGCTAGCACATTCAAAACGCCATTCCCAGACAAGAGAAACAGTATATACACTATCCCAGTGCAATGGGTATAAGCAAGAGAAGAGCAAACAGCCAAGCAAAGCAAAACAGCACATGTGGAAGAGACGCCGCGGAACAGTGTTCCCCATTACAAATGTGGATGTTGTAACGCCTTAGAAGCATGTGACAAAGGAAAAGAAAGTGAAATACTGTTATGATGTATAAGAAACGTCCACCTCAACTCGCTCGTCGCCGCAAGCCCAGCTCTTCCGCCTGCAGCTGCTTAATGAGATCGATGCTCGCCTGGTCGAGGCTCGGATCGATCATCATGTCCATGAGGTTGTTCATGCCGATGCCCATACCCATTCCTGGTCCGGCCTCGAGCTTGACGCCGTCCCTACTGTCTCTTCGTCGCCCATTCGGCGTGGACTTGGGTGTCTTGCGAGACGGAGTTTGGCTTGCCTTGCGCCCCGACGAGTGTGGTGCGCGAGCATTTCCAGTAGGTGTGACCGGAGGAGGCGGAAAGTCTGAGTCAGCCGTGAAGTTGTAGTGGTTGTTGTGGTTCATGGTGGGCGAAACCATGTATTGATTGTAGGTGTGAGTTCCGGGTGAGACGGCGGACATGTGTCGTGGCGAGACCGGGGATGAGGGATGACGGACGGCGTTGTGCTCGTGTGAAGATTTGTGATTGAAGCCGTTTGGCTGAACGTGTATTGTGTCTGAGGCTGCAACACTGTTTGGTCGAACGTGAATGGTGTCGCTCGCTGGGTAGCCGTTGGGCTGAGCGTGCATCGTGTTAGAAGCTGCGTATCCGTTGCTCTGGGCCTGGGCCGTGTCGTTGTGAGGTGGCGGGCCCGGAGTAAGTGGCTCCATACTAGGTTGACCATTCTGCTGCGCGAAATCGATACCGTCCATCGCGATGTCGCCCTCAGCCTGCTGTTCGATAGAGGACAAGATGCCATCGCCGTTGGTAGGATAAGACGGCGTCGTATTCATAGCAGAGAATGCGCCGTTCGCATAGGCCTGTAGCGCAGGGTCCACTGGTACGCTGTCGTCCTCACCTCGCGCAAGCGCCTGTTGGGCGGAGAACGCGATGTCTTGCAGATGCGACGAGCCGACGCTGAAGTGATTCGGGAGCGAGTGCCGCGCATGCATGTCACCGTTCATATAGTCGTCTTCGTAGCTAGACTCGTGCTTCATTCTCTTCGCTGTTGCGACCGAATCTTCGTCGCTGACGCGTCGCTTTTTCGATGCAGATCCACGAGGAATGGGGACCTCGTTCGCCTTGATTGGGTCGACATTGCCATACTCGTCATGTATGCATCGGCGCTGAAACAGTTAGCTATGCGCATCGCATTCAGTATTGCGGTCTCTCACCTTGCTCTTGCGACAGTCCGCACAAGCCTTGACTCTGCCAGACTTGAGGGCGTACGGGTCGCCGTTGACGTCAGCCATGATAGGACCGCCATTCACGGGACCACCAAGTGCGCTTATTTGGCCATCTGCGATAGAGTGGTCGCTTAGTCTGCGTTTCACGGAAATGCCATATGAGCCTGACAAATCAATGGTGTGCATACCCGGTTTGGACGTGTCAATCAGCTCGTCTTTGTGCTTACACCTAATCCGTCGCTTCCTGCAAGCATCGCACGCCACTCTCTTTGGGCCAAGCTGCGACGTTTTCGGGGTCGTGATGTGCGGGTTGTTTGCCGAGGGGCGCAAGAAGCCCGTCGTCGGGCCAGACGCTACAGAGCTCATATCAAACTGCATCATGTCGTCAAATCCGTTTGGAGGTGAGAGATCGTACCGGGGCGGTGACTGGTCGTTAAGTCGAGGTGATTGGTAGAGAGGCTGAGGTGAGGACGCCCGAAGAGCAGGTGCAGGCGCAGGCTGGGCGGGAAGGTCAGATGCACGGATGCGCGCAGACGACCTCTCTGCAGTTGCTCGCAGCACCTCGTTGAGGCTGTCGCGCTCCATCTTTTTCACTTGAGCTGCGCTGAGTTTCTTCTCACCCGCCTCGGCTAATTCAGGGAGACTAGCGTCCGGCATCGCCCACGAAGGTATCGTCTCATTTCCACGTTTCCACGCAATCCACATCGCGAATCGCTTCACTAAGACCAGAGGCTCACCGTGGTTTTTGGGTATCGACCTTGCAACTGCGCTACGGACCTTTTGCGTCACATCGATTTTGTCGAGGGTTATCAGTACAGTCCTCCAGATGTAATTGAGCAAGTCCGTAAGTCCCTCTAGCTCATGCTTGGAATAGTAACGGAAGTTGTAGTTCTGCGGGCCCAGATGCGAATTGTGGCCAAACTTGTCGGACTCGCAGTATATCGGTATGTTGCGCTTGAACTGGTCCCCGCTTTGTAGAAGCTGCCGCACGTCATCCGGGATGGGATCGTCTTCGATGTATTTGATTGCCGCCAGCCACATGATCTTCTGAAAGAACGGGTATCGAAATTGTAGAGCCACCTTGGTAGCTTTTTCAATCTCCAGGACCCTGATCTGCATACCGTAGTGTATACGAGTAAGGAAATTGCCGCCAATGACGAGGCTGTCCTCCGGCGTCCAGACGGCGTGTATCCAGCCGGAAGGGATTAGCATCGTGTCGCCAGGGTAGAGGTCCACGCGGTAACATTCTTTGACCTGCTTGCCGAGCCAATCGTGACCCTGGTTTGGCGACAGGCACCAGTCTTCGTACTTCTTCAGGTTTTGCTTCGTGGGCGGAATGAAGAAGAACACCTTCCTGCCCTTGACGATGTGGTAGTACACGGACGAGCCGCCGAAGTCGATGTGAAAGTCGGTAAAGCAGTCCGCTACGGACATGAGACAGTAGAACTGTACAGGCGGTGGAGCAAACTTGTCGTCTTCAGGCCAGATGGAGTCCTGCAGGTCCATATCTCTTACGGCCTTGGGTCGTCGAATGAGTTTGCCGAGCTTACTACGAGATACCTCGAGGCTGATGACGTTGCGCACGGGCTTTTCGCCTCGTTGCTCGTAGTAGTCAGCCCACCTGCCCATAGTCCACTTTTTGCCCTCGCCCTCTTGTGCCTTGACGTCGATCACAGGCACTGGCTCATTTGGGCCGTAGAGCTCAGCAACACGGCGGACCGTGAGGCCGGCGGGTATGACCATGTCGAGCTTGTCCTGGCCGACGTCTGGAGCGGCCTCGTTGTCGAATTGTGGCAGCGGCTCCAGCGACTCCTCATCAGGTGGCTCTGAAGCTGCCGGTGGTTCGAGACCGGCACCTGGTGTGTAGACGGGTGAATTGAGCGCGGCGGGCACCAGGATTGGCTCTTTGAAGTTGGACTTTTCGAGAAAGTCGCCGGTGATCAGCTCAGGCGGCATGCGCGCGAACGTCTCAGGGGTGAATTCTATGTCTCCATTCTTGAAAGCGGCGATATAGTGATGCTCGGGGTTGTCGTCAGAAGTCTTGAGGACGCCTTCGTTGAGACCGGCGTAGTCAACGGTCGTGTGGACTCGGACGGACTTGCGAACCTCTGGACCAGGTTAGAATTGTACCTACGTTGTGCGTCGGTAGACCTACTCGTTGTTTCACCAAACTTGGGTCTACACGGGCCGCAGTAGAATTTGTTGACGTCCCGGACCTCTCTCTCGCTGCTGAAGCCGGCGCAGGCATAGTGGTACCATTCCTTGCAGCCGTCGCAGCCAATCCACTGCTCGCCGTCGCCGACCTTGATTTCGGAGTCGGACGACTTGCAGGCGGCGCATATGAGGTCCGGCTGTTCGACGGTGGGCTTCTTGATGGGCCGTGCGAGATCAAGCACCGGCGCTGTTGCGTCCCAGGTCCCGCCTAAAGGGACGGACTGAGCGCGAAAGGGCGTGGAGGAGGCAGCACTCGACGGTAGCTGTAGGAATGTCGATGAGAAGGAATGGCGGCGATTTTGTGAGCCCGTTTGTGGTGTTTGGCCAGCTTGTGGTACAGACGCGGAGCCATCGACCGCCATGGCACCGGTTTGCTCAGTGGAGAGGCTGCGAGGAGACTGCGTCTGATCTGTGGATGCACTAGCGGCCGATGCGTTCTTGGGCTTTGGGGTAGACCGTTTCCTCTTGCTGGAAGATGGGGTGCTGCGCGGTCCGCGTGCCTTGCCTTTGGGCCAGCCCTGTTGTTTCTTCGACTTGGAGCCTTCTGCAGGCACGGCTTCCTGCACTAGCGTCTGTGAGTCTTCCGCGACCGCTGCTTCTGGAGGGGTGTTGGTTTGCGGAGCCGATGCAGCCGAGGGCAGTTCAAATGGAGGCGCTACAGGCTCTGGGGCTGGCTTGGCGTCTGGCACGTCCTGCGTCTGTTCATCTTGATGTGCAGAGACCTGGGCCTTTGCGGCATACGGGCTGCCGGGCTCGTTCATTTGGCGCGTTTGCTGCGGGGCAAGCTCCATGGGCGAGGGCTGAGACACGCTCCACCGCTTGGCTGTCGAGGGCGGTGTTTGGGCGGTGTGTGCACTGACGTTGGAGAAGAAGAGCAGCAGTTCGGCGTCGGACAGCATCTTCTCGCCGCCGTTGCCGTTGCCGTTGCCGTTGGTCTGCTGCTGCTGGGGTGTCGCTGCCTGGTAGATACGGGTGCCGTTGTCCATCATCAGCTCCACGTTATAGCCTGGAATGTGACTAGTGGCCGGGCGCGATTGGTGCTGGCCGTATGGCGGGGACGTGTATTCGGAACGCGCTCGCTTCGCCGGCCGCTCGTCGTATGCGTACGTCGGGTCTCTGGCGAACATGTGCTTCGGGGCGCGCCCGCCGACGGCATGGGAGGCGAACGAAGCGCGGCGCGGCGGCTCGACATGAGATGGAGCGGCAGCAGGGGGCTCATACGCCAGCGCGCGCGGACTGAGCGGGGGGTGTGCGCAAGCCCAAGCGTTGTTTGCGGTGGCGGGCGCGTTGACGTGTCCGCCATTGGGGGTTCTGCTGCTGCGAGCCGGCTCGTTGTGGTTGTTCGGGGGTGGCAGTCGCCCATAGTACGCGGCAGTGGGCGAGAGGACGGGCGACAGCGGCTCGACGACAGGCCGCGGAGGCGTCTTTGCGCCCGCCGAAGCCAGCCTGTACTGCGCCTTGAAGGACGTGACTTCCCTCATTGTGGTTGTCTGCGCTGCGCTGGTGCTGGCGGTCCTCGGGGGTGCGCTCGGATCGGCGCTATCTCAGGACGACGTGCCTATGGAGCGGCAGCGCGATGCGGATGTGCGGGGGCAGGGCAGAGATGCGCGGGCATGTCCTGAGGCGATGCGACAGCTGCGCGGGTGAATGTATAGCGGGTGCAGAGGGTGTTCGGGGGTGCGTGTCGTTGGGGGAAAGGACTGGTGGGGGAATAGCGTCGTGGTAGAGCGAGCGAATGTCGACGCAGCTCGTCGTGTCCAGCGCCGAGACAGAGACAGTCAATGGGCGCGCTCGACGGCGTGTGTGGTGGGACTGCAGCGCGCGACGATGGCAGATGGGCGGGGAGTGCTTGTATGGGGTAAGGAGTGGGCAGCTATGGCTATGGGATGCACTGACTTCCGCGGTGGTCGTGGAGGAGACGGCCGCTGAGGGCTCCGACTGGTGCGACTATCTGGCAGCGCCGCGAGCGCATACACGATATTGTGTATGTATCAACCTCCCGGCAAGTCTCTAGTATTCATGTTAGATCCCCTACAATGGCTTTATTCACTATCAGCTGCAAATAACGGCCCTCTGCCCATGCTCGCCGCAGGACCGCCGATTCCAACACGCCCCACGTGATCGCAGATGGGGCCCGTGCACCTGGCTATGCGCATTGATGGAATTGACGGTCGCATCCAATCGCTCACCAACGACACCTCCGCACCCCAACCACACCCGCCCGCACGCCTTTGACCGCGTACCCAGACCCTCGCTACCGTCCGCCACAGTCGCCAAAGTATGAGTCGCAGTGGGAAGAGCATAGCACCTGAAGTCAACCGGTACGTCCCACGCCTCTCCGCATTGCGTGCTTCACCGCAAGGCTGGATGCGGCCGCGCACACGACCTCCGCTAACATGTATAACCCATGCAGAGCTCTCTTCGTAAAGAACCTGAGGTTAGTCAGCCCCCTGCTATCGCCTGTGGACAATCGCTAACTGCCTCGCAGCTTCAACGTCACTCCCGAAGAGCTCTTCGATCTCTTTGGCAAATTCGGCCCGGTGCGGTACGTCAGCCTCTTTCTACCCTGGGCCCGCGATCGCGCCTTCCCATCTTTCGACACTAACAGTACGCAGCCAAATACGTCAGGGCATCGCCAACAACACCAAGGGCACGGCATTCGTTGTCTATGAAGACGTAATGGATGCCAAGTCGGCTTGCGACAAGCTCAACGGCTTCAACTTCCAGAATAGATACCTCGTCGGTACGTCGCTCTTGCCATGCAGCCCGCAGCCATGCTAACACCAGCAGTATTATATCACCAGCCAGATAAGATGATCAAGCAAGCGAGCGATCTCGCCGAGCGCCAAGAGAACTTAGAAAAGCTCAAGAAACAGCATGGCATCGATTAGCGGCGCGAGAGGCCCCTGGAAACGGTGAACAACAACAAGAATCCTGAGGGCCTCAAGACCGATAAATCCGACAGCATCATGTCTCCGCGCTCCTCCACCAACACCGATGAGAGGCGCTCGTCGGCAAAGAGCTCGAGCTCGAGCTCCTCTGCAAACTCGGGCACTTCTTCCAAAGAAGTCACGACCACAGCTTGCCGTAATAGCGATTGGCGTAGCGTTAAGCGCTCCGTCAAAGGGCTTTGGAAGTCGGCAATTGGCGTTTGATAGGTTATGCATTTTCAATGGTGGCACACTGCGCATTACAGCTCAGATCTGTCCAGGGGATGACACGGATGACTGATTATTCTGCAGTCCATGTTTTTTTGTGAGATACCATGAACTGGTCTGCACTTCACACTGCACACACAGGACAATATGACGGCGTCACTTCCAGCAATGCATCAGATTGTACCGTTACGCTTCTACTAACGGCTGCATGAAGACATGTGTACTAATCCCGAGTTTACTATAATGCACCAGTAGGAACAGCAACGGTTGAGAGTATGGCGGTCGTGAAATACAGCACGGTATCGAAGACAAAGCAATCGTCAGTACATGTTTGTCGTGGCCAATCAGCGCTCAATCGCGTTGTTGTATACGAACGGAGGTTAGACCACATCCTTAGCGCCAACATATCCCGTCTCTAACGCATCCATGAATGAGCGTCTAGCTCTGCCTCGTCTCCTACATAACCTCGCCATGTCGCCCACCCAGCGACTTCGAATACGAAACATCGTTAGACTCACCGATGTCCCTCCCGATTGAGCTTTCCGAGAATCATTCTCATCATTAACGCTTACTATGCCGGTCGCTGTCCCAACTCAAGTTGGACGCAAACGACGCGTACACAAGAAGTCTCGCAAGGGTTGTGCGAACTGCAAATTGAGGGGGGTCAAGGTTAGTGATGATCGTGTACTTGCTGAGAGATATCGCTGACGATGGGTAGTGTGATGAAGGAAGGCCGCAGTGTAAGAAGTGTCGGCTCTATGGTGTTGACTGCAACTATGGCGGAACTGTGACTTCGTTGCAGTTGTCATCTCAGAGTGCCTTTCAGGTGGATTTTGCGCCGCTTGCTTATCCAGAGCAGGTGGTTGTTATACGCGCAGACATACCGTCTGCACGCGCAACTCGTCGCAACTTAGTGCCTGCTGAAAGTATTCCGAGTCCTTCAGTCTCACTGGTCAATGGCGAGACAGCAGATCACAGGGGCGAACCGGGAATGTCGACCCTTCCAAACTATGCAAGTATTTACGGCCACCTATCACCTCAAACACCCGTCTCCTTCAATGCTAGCATGGTAAGCATGATCGACGGTTGCATCCAGTCCGGTTTCTCAGAACGCGACCTGCCTTGGGACTCGCCAAAGCCATTCTGGCACTTCACCGACGCACACTACGAAATTCTTTTTCGCTTCCAGCATAGAACTGCTTTAACTATCGGCGACAAACGCATCGCACCAGCCTATCGGGATTGTATAAACCATCTTGCAGTATCTGTAAGTTCAGCACGATATATAGCAATTCCAGAGGTTAATAATGAGACCAGAACCCGTTTCTCATGCACATGCTTCTAGGCCTGACATTGATGCATGATGCAGATCTGGTGCATTCTCGTAGGCCTGAGTTGTATGCCAGTCACAAGCTCGCCGCCTTGCAGCACTGGAACACCGGATCCAAGCTCTTCAACCAACTCCTCGCCAAACCAATACTCCCCACCAAAAGAGACGCAATATGGGCTACAGGCGTCATCATCGGAGCCACGTCATTCTGGTATGTCAACTCCGACAAGGTGGACGAAGTCTGGCCCCTCAAGCCCTCCGAGCCAGACGACCTCGCCTGGCTGCGACTCGGCGAAGGCAAGAAGTCTCTCTGGCGCATCGCGGACCCCACTCGTCCGGACAGCATCTTCTACCAACTCATGAAAGACAAAGCGCCGCACTGCCCATCTGTGCCTGCCTGGATCAGCACGATCGATACATCCATGATGCGCGTACCCCAACACATCAAAGCCATATTCGGCGTAACACCCACATCCACCTTCAAAAACAACGTCTACCACCTCCCCCTCTTCATCCTCTCGCGCATCCAATCCGTGCGCCTCACGCACGCAAACGTCCTCAGTTTCATTTACTTCACGGCGTTCATCACGCCTGAGCTGATGCACTTGCTTGAAATCAAGGACCAGCGCGCCGTCTTTTTACTGGGCTGGTGGTTTAGTATTATTGAAGATGGGGACTTGTGGTGGATGAGTTCGCGGGCGAAGATTGAGGGGTGGGCAATTCGCTTGTGGTTGGAGAGGGGGGATGATGGGTTTGGGCTGGCGGGGGTGCTGGATGGGCTGAGGAGGGAGACGAGGGAGAGGGTGGTTGAGGGGTGGGATGCGCCGGTTGAGATTTGGGCGCATGATTGGGATGAAGATTAGACTTGACGCTTGACAGAGACTCTGGTACGGGTATGATTTCTTTCTCGGTATTCTTCTCATCTGCATGAAGGCCGAGCTGCTTTTCGTCCTTTGTGACGCTGCTGCGTTACTGGAGGCAGTGTTATCCCGGCACGCAGCAATCGGGACCGAAGTCACGCAATATTCAGATCGAAGCAGGACTAACGCATCTTCTGGACAAGTACTTCATATGACGGATGTGCTCCAATCTTAGTACTCCAGGCGGCTGAAGATGTGTCCTGGGGATATTTGGGCAGCCGCGTCGCGACTTCCATCTCAACGCCATAAGTCCCACGCCATGTACTCGCCGACAACTTTCAACCTTCAACGTCCCTCTCAGAATTAGGAATGACTTGTACGAAACAAGCTCAATTGAGGACAACTCGTCCCCCACCACTCGATGTGGTATCTGCCCACCCCTGCTCATGGCGTGCATAGGCGAGCCGTGAGGCTGAGCTTAGCAAGAAGACGCAGCAGCCCATGTCCAGCTGCCCCGCCTCGTCTTACCTCGAACCGCACCTCGCCGCGCATTTCAGAATATATGCTACGCTTCATGGCACCCTCTCTCGACTCTCGACCCTAATCACAGCTCATGTGACGACCCGGCCGACCATGCCAATGCGCCGTCCACAACGCGAGGCGGCAATCCATGGCTACGCAAGGCTATGAAGAGGACCTCCTTCAGCGATGGTTTCCAACGACCGAACCACGGGCCGAGCCGAAGCAATTCGCGGAGACGGATATCAGCACAATCTCGGCGATCCTGGAACGTGCGGAGAAAGGGGCATGGAGTCGCATACCAAGGATATACATCGTGCTTCGGTTGATCGGCAATCTCGAAGTCATTGACGACTTGATACTGCAAGAGGTTTCCGACACATGGCTTCCCTTTACGCAACAGAGTCTACCCGACGTCATACGCTCCCAAGCTCGACGTACCGAGTTTTTACATGCTCAGCGACTAGTCTACAACTCGAAAGCTCTTGATCTGGAGCGTGGTCGACACGGCCACTTTCATGACGCGAGCGATGTGCCGTTGAAAAAAATTGGCGATCTAGGCAAAGGGGGTTCCGGCTTTGTGGAGCGCGTCATCAGTACAGTCACATACAAGGAGTACGCTTTGAAGCTCATCAAGAGAGGACAAACCTTCAGGAAGGACAAGAAAGTGTTGCGCGATTTTGAGAAGGAGCTTTCGAACTTGAAGAAAGTGTCGCAGGCGCACCGGCACATCATCGACCTCATTGGAAGCTACACTGAACCGAAGTATGTCGGGATACTGTTTCCCGTGGCTGACTGCGATTTGGGTGACTTCATGGAGCTGCCAGACCTTGGAGAGCGACGCTGGACATTGCGGCGATATTTTGGATGCCTCGCGTCCGCTCTGGCCTTTATACACAACAACAACATGCGCCACAAAGACATCAAACCACAGAATATTCTTGTCAAAGACAATGAGCCGTACTTCACCGACTTTGGACTTGCTGTGGACTGGGCCGAAGTGGGTCACAGTACCACCCAAGGCCCAACTGGCCTGACGCCTCGTTACAGTGCACCCGAAGTTGCGGCTTGGGAGCCGCGCAACTCGTCATCGGATACCTGGTCCTTGGGCTGTGTCTTCTTGGAAATGTTATGCATGCTCAAAAGTGGGTCTTTGTTAGAACTCCGCACTTTCACAGCACCAGACGGACAGCCGTTCCCGTATCACTCTCCGAGCATCAATCTTTTGGAAGTATTCGATCACATCGAAGGACTTCCTGGACCGGCATACGACAATCTTCCTTTAGCCTGGATCAAGCACATGCTCCAGCGGAATCAGCAAGACCGGTGGTCTATGCATTCTGTGTTGCAGCTTATCCAAGAGCATGGGATCGATGCATCGATCCCGTTCCTGTACATTGGTCGGTGCTGCTTAGATGATGAGGAAAGTTCCGAAAGTGTTGTGTCGTACCTGAGCTCAGAGCGTGAGGATGTCATCATTGAAACCAAATCTGCGGACAAACAAGCCCAGGACACGACAATCAAGAACGGGACCATGGTGCAAGCATCATCTACTGACGTAACACTCGTCGATGACAAGACAGGCGAGAGATCCGTGCAACACAACCAGCCTGAGTCACTTCAGGCACCATCATCGAATGAAAGTGACTGTGATGCGCAGACCAGGCTACCTCCCACATCTCATGAAAGCAATGCTAGCGCGCGGGTCGAAGAGCCAAACCAATTTAAACCAAAGCGCGTTGTCAATGGAGAGGAGAAGTATACCGAGGCCAACGGCTGGGAGAGTGTCCGGGACATTCCGTCAGATAAATCATGGAGCTTCGGCATCGCGCCACATTTATACGAACCGAAGTCCAATACTGAGAAAGGGGATATGCCGACCGGAGACAAGAGCTGGAGAGGCGAATGGGGAGTACTGCAAGATTGGGATGCATGGGGCACCCCACAGTCTAACACGGAAAAAATCCAGCCCACGTTCGACTCACGCTCAGACGGAGTCAATGGCATTGTGGCGGACGATGAAGTCAACACACCTTCGTCGTCAACGAGAGACGCCTATGGTGCAGGTGCTACCAAGACGAGTCATGCGTACACGCACTTGCCTTCCGTAGCAGATGTTGAGATTGATCGCACACTACCCAGATCTACGCCCTACGCATTCACGAAACGCGTCGATGACCTACCAACGCAGGCTCTGGGCCCTCCGGTTCCTCAGAATATGCATTCCGAATCTGTCGATGCATTCTTGAGAATTCGTCAACGTGTTTTGAGCCCCAAACACGTCGGCGACCTACCAGCGCAGCCTTCGGGCCCTCCGGTTCCTCAGAAGATATATACCAAACGTGCCGGTAATGATTCTCGGAGTCCGTCGCCTTCCCTTTCTATGGTTGCTGAATCAAGTGTCGAGGGGTCTTCGGATGAAAAATTGGCACCGCAGAGCAATGTGCCGCCATCGAGGCGTCGCACGCGAACAGAACTCACCAAACGCGCCAAAGCACCGACAAAGAAGCCTACAGGAACTGGCTTCGTCGGTGTCGTGAAAAGCTTATTCGTAGATCCAGGCAAGGATAATCGAAAGGTCAAAGCGAACAGGCGTCCAGATGCACATACGCCTTCAAAGCGTGGTGCCGAACGTCGTAGAGGAGACGTGTCCGACGACGAAAGACGCACTGTCACCCACGAACAGAGGCGACGCCGCGAGAAAGCAGGGACTCGATCAAACGCAGACGATCACCAGGAGCACAAGTCCGGTGCGTCTAAGGATGATCACTTGGCAGATGAAAAGGCACGCGAGGACGAGGCAAAGAGAAATGTGTTTACGGCCTGGCAGAAGATAAAGGTTCCTCAACGGCCGGGCGACGTCTCGGCAGAGATTGAGTCATCAGCAGACGAAAAGGCGCACGCGGACGAGGCAAGGCGAAATGTTTTCACGGCACGGCAGAAAATGAAGACACCATATAGTCCTCGTCAGCGAAATCCTGTCTGCCCAGAAAACGAGTTCTCGGCAGACGAGAAGGCGCGCTACGAAGCAGGCTATCAGAGGCGCAGAAAAGAAGACCAGGCAAGGCAACGTGCTTCAAAGCCATATAACGAGACAAAAAGCCGCCGTCAGCAAGATTTCGTCTCGTATGAGTCCTCAGCGGACGAAAAGGCACGCTACGAAGCAGGCTATCGCAGGCGCAAAGAAGAAGAAGAGGCAAGAGTTGGTCGCAAGGCGGAAGACGATCGAAATCAGAGGTTTGTCTCGGCAGAGAGTGACTCTTCAGTAGATCACATAGCACGCTATGAGGCAGCCCACAAGCGGCGTGTCCAGGAAGAAGAGGCACAGAAACGCGGAGAAAGGCCCAGACGCGGCCATGGTTGCCCGTTATATGGCGAAGATTCGCGATATGGCCCTTCCTCGACTCCGCGCAAGCTACAAGCCCAACAAGAGGATGCCATTCGCTACCTTTACAAATCCCGCGCGCAGGTCGATAAGGCACTCCGTCCCGAGCCGAGTGAGACTTCTTCGCGCGATTACTATGATGACAATCGCCGGATAGGTTCAGCTCGACCACGGTCTGGTGAAGAACAACCTGAATCTGTGCAGCGAGCAAAGGAGCCTCGCCCGAGCGCTCCTGGGAAACGTCATGTGCGCGAAGTTCGACCCACGTCTATTCGCTCCTCGTTCGGCGTTGAAGATGTTCGATATACGCCCAAGACCAGCATGAAAGAGAACGGCGATGTTGAAAAGCGTTCTAAATCAGGGCTCCCGCACGTTACGTACCCATACTGAGGGTTTACACAGCTTCAGGTGTCGCATTCACATCTTTTGTCTACCTGCATATATTCAACCTGTGGATACTCTCACGATTCCCATAGCAAAAAATATCCATGCCACCAGATCAGTAGTGCAGGATTTAGGGTCGCTTAAGGGGTCGATGTGTACGACAACTAAGCCTGTAGAAATACATCTCAAGTAGATTCTGATCCATCTGATTTTTTTTAGGAAGTCCTTCGAGTTCTCCACCAAAGAATTTAACTCGCAGTACACACGCCAATACCGCTAATATCATCAGCGTTAGCTGCGTTTGCTGTGTATGTTTGCTACATGGGGTTCTTTGTCGTATTGTTTGCGTGTTCAATCGCGGGAGAGTGCGCTAGACGTAGCAGGCGCCTGTTTCATGTTGAGTATTCGAGATGCTCGATTTTGCCTGATGTAGGGCACAACTAATGAGGTCCAAAGAGTGTGGTCAAGGTGACCCGGATGGTGCCCCACTTGGTGAGCACGTGAGCACGTGTTGGTACATCGCACAACTGCGGGGAAGTGGAAAAATTGCTGGCTGCCCAAACTTCATGTCGGACGAGAGCAAGCTTCAGCCTCAATTTTTTTTTTCATTATAATGTGACTATTTTGCAAACTCTTCAACGACAACCTCGTCTCTACCCATCCAACCGATTTACAAATCGGATCCGCCCTCTTGGCTTAGTGGTAAAGCGTATCACTAGTATTCATTGCTATGATAAGATCGCTAGTTCGATTCTGGCAGAGGGCATATTTTTTTGCTATTTTGGTGTTATCGAAAGGTTGGTGCGTCACTATACTAAACGATATTTGTTCAATTTTTGATCACCGCTGTAGGGGTGGTGGTGGTTAACTAACTAAGCAGCCTCGCATCAATGCTCATCGGTTGGGACTTGCCTGCTTCTTGCATAAGGCTTGATTTCGCATTACAGAAGCTGGTCATTCATGAAAGAGGAATGTAGGAATACTGCACGCATATCTATTTTGCAACGAACAGGATGGCGATGTCTTGCGAGCAGGTAGTTGGCCGATAACAGTAACCACAGTTCACCACCAGCACCAACTCGAATTGCTCGCGATCAATCCAGTGTGCAGAGAATCCTTCATCCTTACATCTGCGATATGGCACTCTCTATCGGTGACGGAGTTCATAAACAGTCTTTCGGCCCCAGCATGCACCTTCATTACACCCGAAATTGCGATGTGCCGTCAGACCGGCTGCGAAAAGGAAGCAGCACACGGCAACAACGCAGGGCCTGCGCATGACATCTGCACCGCAATTACCGGCTCCAAAGAGATCACCCGTACGTCAGTACCTTTGACCGAGGGCTTGGTCACTCACGATGCGATAGATGGTGTCACATAGCAACATGAATAATCACAGTCATACGACGTACGACAACCTCGAGAGCAGCTGACTTTGCTTAGCCGCGCTTGCTGGCACTTCGCAAACTCAAACCCGCTGATAGATGTCATAGCTGTCGATAAGGGGCTGCACCGCCATGGCTACTCAGAGGCGGAGAGGCTGAGGAGAAAATAGCACGAGCTCATATCGCCCGGCCAATCACAGTGTGCGCGTACCTGCACCTGAGCTTACGCTAACGCAAAAGGTGGAGAGATGAACAGCAGCACGGACTGTTTGGCGCTCAAATGGCTGCCAGGCACGCGGGCGTTTCGAGAATCGAGCGCTGGTTGGCAAGCCGCGGTGCCGTGATTCTTCATCTCAGCCGTGTCTCCATTCCGGCGCCCGTCTGCTGTGTGCCTTCACCTCTACCCTCCCTCACTCACCTACCTAATTCTCCGTTATCCCACGGCCCGGCTGTCGTTTGCCCTTCGTTCATCGAGCGCAGCCATTCACTCCTTACCACCAAAATATACACTCCTTATTTGTTTAGTACCTAGTCACGATACACGTCGACAGCATTCCACGAAACCGTTGGAGGCCAGCCCATCGACAGTACATTCCACCACCTCCCTTGAGCCACACTCGGTTCCACTGTTAATAATCGCCCTCACTCTCTCTGTTTGCGCAGCATACGTAATCGCGCATCAATAATAGCAAGGAGAAGGTGAACCAGAGTCAACAAGCAACCTCGCGATCTAAGACACCTCCCTCGCTACACCAGACTCGACGCGAGCTGCGCGCCACCGAACACAACATGGCGCACCAGCACGCACACGCCCACCTCGTGCGACGACAGCGAGACCGCGACGATGAGGACGACGAAGGCGTCGCGGTTGTTACTCGCTACGTTACCGCGAAAAACACGTACACTGTCCCAGTCAGGTTCATCACCGCCGAGCCGCCCGAGCCCTCGGTCGGCGTAATGCTTCCCCCACCCGCGGTGATTTCACGTCCTCCACAAAGTCTGAATGGAGATGGAGTACGCCAGAGCAGCACTCGCGCTGCGAATCAGGCATCCGCCACATCTTCCAAGAAGGCGAATGACGATGTGATCAAGCCGCCAGCTTCTTCTGTCCAGGTTCAGTCAACCTTGATGATCTCGACCAAGACTCCGACGCCAAATGCCGGTTCTCTAGGTGCAGCCCTCGCATCTGCTACTGCTACCGCTGGAGCCATTGCTTCGGGAGCTCCCGCGGAGGGCGGCATGTCTACGGGCGCAAAGGCTGGGCTAGCGTTGGGACTCCTCATCCTCGTCGGAGCCCTTCTAACCGGTGTCCTTCTCCTGTACCGACGCAAGAAGAAGCAGGAGATGGCCGCGTCAAAGGACAACGAAAAGATTGATCTCAATGATGCGCCGCGACCATTGCCTCCCCAGATGCACTCTGGCGCAACACCAGTGATAGCGCTAGCCGCAGCCCCCAGCATTCGTACCAACCGCACCACGTCCACAGCTCCACGTTTGAGTCTCCGCCCCGTGACAGAGTTCGACCCTGCTTTCATCGAGCAACGCAAGAGCGCAGGCAACCTGCTCAATGTCACCGCAGCAGCAGGCCCTGCCCCACCATCCAAGGACCGTGATCTGCCAGATCGTCCGAGAAGCGCCTGGGAAAGACCTGGAGCTGCCAGTGCTGCTCCAGCCGAGAATCCGTTCAACGACCCTCACAGCCCTGCTGTCAACCCGTTCGGAAATGACGCTGCTCTCGACCCCAATCAGGCGCAGATCCCCAACTCTCCTCCAAATGCTTCTCCGTTGCACTCGACTCAACCAAGCGCAGACTTTGCCAACCCTGCAGTAGCAATTGCCGCCGCTGATACCGCAAACGCACTGGCTCCTCCTTCTCGCGACTTTCCTGCGCCACCAAGCATTCACGGAGCCTCGGATGGTGTCCCAGCCAGTCCTGCCTGGACCGAAGACTTCCCTGCCTCCCCTGGCCCTGCTCCTGCCGGTCCGCTTCCTGTCGCTGGCGCCATCGTTGGTGGTCGTCCTACCAGCCCGAGCTCTCCTGTCGACAACGTTCATCGAGTTCAGCTTGATTTCAAGCCCTCTATGCAAGACGAGCTCGGTCTCCACGCTGGTCAACTTGTCAGGATGCTGCACGAGTACGACGATGGCTGGGTAAGCATTGTACCTGAACTACTGCATTGTCGAATACTAACAGCTTCCAGGCTCTTTGCATTCGCATGGACCGTTCTCAACAAGGTGTCGTCCCCCGTACGTGCCTTTCCAAGCACCCTGTCAAGCCACGTACTGGTCCTCCCCGGCAAGGCCCGCCACCACCAGGCATGCGTGGCCCACCTATCCGCTCACCAAATGGCCACGGCGGCATCCCTCAACCTCGTCCTCTCTCGCCTGCTAGCGGTCGCAACTCTCCCGGCCCGCGCGCGATGAGCCCCGGGCCTCGTCAAATGAACCCCCACATGCAAGGCGCTCCTCGTGGCCGATCCAACAGCAATGCTCCTCAATATGGACCTCCTCGCGGTCGCTCCAACAGCAACGCCCCATATGCTGGCCCACCTCGCTCGATGTCTCCAGGTCCATACGGTGGCGGACCCCAGATGGCTCCTCCCCCAGAAATGGGCCGCCCTAGGTCAAACTCCGCTAGCCAAGTCAACCAGCGACGAGGCCCTGCACCCGGACCAAGTCCCATGAACCCGAACTCAAGCGCCGGACCCATGCCCCGCAAACCTGTGCCCGGCATGGCCCTGTAAATTCTTCCACCGACCGAGTCTTCATGAGGAAACGTCCAAGCAACTTTTCTTTGCCTGTCTATATATTTCCCATCTAGTTCGGTTGTTGCTATCTAGCTTGCATTTCACTTCTCGAGACGCTTGCTTCCTCTGGCCTTCACGCTGGGCGAAGTGACTGCTCTCTCTCTCTTCTTTATTTGGCTTCACTGCTTATACCCCAAGAGCTCCAGTACTTGCTCAAGGTGGCTGAGCGCAAAACAGTTTTTACTCGCGTGGTTCGTTAATGTCTTGAAGATATTAGTGTGCTTTAGCCTGCCACTTATTTTTTTTTGTATACCTGTCCGCTGGGAAGGTTTCGGACGGGCTGGCTTGGGAATTCTCTCTTCTTGTGCTTGCTACTGAGTACTTGTGCTGCTGCTGAGTACTTGTGCGAGGTGTGGGAATTTGATAGGGATGGGAGGACTGATGATGGGGGTAAATTAGGTGGTTAGCTAGGAAATGTCATGAGTACAAATCAGCTCGACGCTCACTCTATTACGGCCATGTCTTCATCTTCACTTCACGTCTTGTTTGTGTCTCGTTCGCTGATCTTCCGTCGTTGCCTGTGTTGTGTTAACCGACGGCCTCGCCAAACTTCGAAGACGCTCTCCTCTTTGGTTTGTATGGTAAGTCATTCAT
>Ga0265780_10000186_pt1 | contig 101331 bp, 85 predicted proteins | sample P1T30metagenome_FD_192432 | JGI IMG/M metagenome (GOLD analysis project Ga0265780, IMG submission 192432) | Plant litter microbial communities from East Loma Ridge, Irvine, California - P1 T30 | ecosystem: Environmental > Terrestrial > Plant litter > Unclassified | place: USA: California...
CAAGTCTTTCGGTCACGAGCTTCACTTGCGAACAAGTCGGGCGAAGCATCAACAACTTGCCACTCCCAATCAGGCGCAGGCGGTTGCGTTGTGAGAAACGAAACAGTGAGTTCGATTGCCGTTTCCTTGGCTTCGCTATTCGAAACTCTCATTTACTCTGCCCTTTTGTGGAGTTCTTCAAGGTCCGCTTCTGGCCGAAACCGGCCGTTCAGCTCAGCACAGCACAGCACAGCATAGCAGGTTGCCCGATTGAAAATCCAGCGGCCTCGCCAATCGGCAACACCCAGCCACCACAAACGTTCAGGCCGGTATTTCACTATTGTCGCGGAGCGCCGGCATTGGTGTCGTTCGTTTGTTCAACTAAAATAAGTGACCGCAATCGCGTTGGACGTACCTCGATGCAATCCATGCCGCAGTCCAACGTTCGCGCGTAAATTGCCCATCACGTCCCCGATTCAAGAGCAAGATTACCGAATCTTATCCACTAAGCGGCCGTATGCCGCTTTAGCGGCCTCCTCATCATGCTCGCCACAACTGAACGCGCACGCTTGACGATCCATTTGCGGCAGTGCAGCAAGTGGGCGAATATGAGATCTCCTGCGCAGTTCCAGGCGAACCGCGATCTGACATGCAGACGAAAGGACCACCTGAAACCTATTGCACAGCAAGTCGTGGTATTCACCGGTGCGTCGAGTGGCATTGGCCGGGCATGCGCGCTCGCTTTCGGGCGCGCCGGCGCGGCTGTCTTCCTCGCCGCACGTAACGAAGCGACATTGAAACATGGTGGCGGGCGACATCGAGCACCTGGGCGGCCGTGCCCAGGTAGTGCCCACCGATGTGGCGCACTGGCCGCAGGTGGCGCTGCTGGAGAATGCGGCGCTGGCGCGCTTCGGGCGCATCGATACGTGGATTAACAATGCCGGGGTCAACGAGCACGCGGCGGTGGCCGACATCACGATCGAGGAAATCGACCGTATTGTCCAGGTTGACCTGATGGGCACGATCTACGGCATGAAGGCGGCGCTCGGACCGATGCGCAGCCAGCGTTCAGGCACGATCCTCAACGTTGCCTCGGTCGTATCGCTCCGTGCGGCGCCCTTGCATGCCCCTTACGTCGCGTCGAAACACGGCGTCGCCAGGTTTACGGAAGCACTGCGCATGGAGCTGATGCATGAAGGCATGCCCATCCAGCTGACGATGGTGATGCCGAGCTTCATCGACACGTCGCTGTTCCTGAACGCCCGCTCGAAAATCGGCGTTCAGCCGCGCCCGGTGCCGCCGTGCATGCGCCTGAAGCTGTCGTCGAAGCAGTGGTGTTTGCTGCGCAGCACCAACGGCTCGACATCATTGTAGGCGCCCAGGGAGCGTTCGTGGCGTTGATGCAACGGATCAGCCCAGCGCTCCTCGACCGGTTGATGGTGGTGCGCGGCGCATGGAGCGGGGAGGCCCTCCCCTACAGCTGGTACACGCGCCACCTCGAGCAGCATCACTACCGCAAGCGCCTTGCGTACGGGGTGCTTGGCTGCGCACTGTGGACTCTGCTGCGGCCGCGCGAACGCCCGGCGCCCGCTGCGGTATCGCCCTCGGCGTAGCAGATGGCGTGCGGCGCGATGGTCGCGCGCAAGCCGACCTGGCCGGCATGTTCCTCAAGCCAGTTGTCAGCTGCCGTCCTGCCCGCTGAGTGCAGTTGCAGGATAAACGGCCACTAAAGGTTGAATTTGCTGGAAATGTCCAGCGTCGAGAGCGTGGCATGGCCGCTGATCATGTGCAGGCGTACCCCGGCGGCATGGGTTTGGTCAGGATACGCTTCGTCGACCAGGTTTCCGAGTTGCTGGAGGACGCTGATTTCGCGCATGAAACTGACATTCAAGGCGATTTCGCTGGCGCGGTTGCCGACATCGGCAGCGTTACGTGGCAACTGGCTGCGCGCGATCGGGTTGTTCTGCACAGTCAGGATGTCACCAGCGTCGCCGTCCTCCAGCAGTGGCGACAGCGCCGGATTGCCCACGAAGCTGCCGTCCCAACAGGCCTCGCCGTCGACCTCGCCGGCGGCAAAGATCTGTGGCAGGCAGGCAGACGCGGCCAGCTTGCGGGCGTCCATCTCGTCGCGCGTGAATATCCTGGCCTTCCCGGTGTGTACGTTAGTTGCGGGAATGAACAGGCGGATGCCTGCATAGCTGCGCACCCGCTCGAAGTCGATCAGCGACACCGGTGGCCCGCGCCAGGCAATGCTGTAAAGCGTTGCAGCGCGGGATTGAAGCGGCGGTGGCATGCGCCTGCGGCCGCCGCTATAGTGCCGTGATGAGACCTCGCAAAGACCATGAAACAGCCGCATTGCTGGATGAATCGCTCGATGCTTTGCGTTTCCACGGCATGTACGTCGCGTTACGCATGCTGCTGGAAGCCGGCGTGCGCCCCAACCTTGCCTTTCGTGTACTGCAGGAGCCGGACAAGCGGCGCGCCTCCCGCACGCCCACTTTGCAGTAGCGCTGCCATCCGGCGCTTTGCACTTTTTTACCGTGCCGACTGCGGCGGCCGGGTACAGCCCTGCACCGACGCGATTGCGCACCACTTCATGGGATGATCTTTTTCTCCCGCAGCTGGGCAATCGCCGTGCGAATCCACAGTTCATTGTCGGAAGGCTCGACAAATCCAGCGCGACGAATCTTGCCCATGTCGGAAACGACGTCGAATTCGCAATTGAAAATGAAGTCACCGAAGCCCCAGTTGACGAGTTTTGCAAACGCGGACCCCTGCAGGCCGTGGTGCGCCGCCAGTGCGTCCCATTCACCCGCCAGCGACGGCATCTGCTGCGCCAGCACCATCGGCTGCGGCGCGGACACTTCCATCCCGAAGGCGTCCGCGACGTGCTGCCAGATGCGTTCCCAGCGGAACGGTTCACCCACCAGGTTGAACGCCTCGTTGCGCGCCGACGGCGCCAGCGCCGCCCAGATGCTGGCGCGCGCCAGCCAGCCTGCATCGGTCACCTGCGCCAGCACGTCGCGGTACGTCACAGGCGAGCCTGGAAAGCGCAGCGGCAGGCCGCGTGCCTGGCTCAACGCCGCGTACACCGCCATTGTGGCAATGATGTTCATTGGATTGCCGGCAATACTGCCAACGACAACGTCCGGGCGCAGGATCGACCAGTCGAAGCCATCCCGCAGCGCGCGGGCGCACAGCAAATCTTCCTGGGCATAGTAGAAGTTGGGCCCGAGGTAGCGCGGGTCGTTTTCGTAAAAGGGCGCATGAACGTTGCCCAGGTGGACCCCATACACCTTGGCGCCCTGGTACAGCACGACCCGCTGCAAGGGTGCGCCGACCGACTTGAGGCCATCGAGAAGGTTCTCCAGCATGGCGAGGTTGACGGTTTCCTCGTGGGCCAAATCGGGCTGCGGCGCCAGCGCGGCGTAGAACACATGGGTCGTATCCTGTGCCTCCTGCAACGCTGCGGCAGTGGCCACGGCGTCGTGCAGATCGGCCTCGATGGCGTCCACCCCTGCGACCTCGGTGCGCCGCATGGCCCGCACGTCCCAGCCGGGATGCGCTGCCAGTGTTTCAACCAGCGCATTGCCGATAATCCCGCTCGCACCGACTACCAGGGCGACATGTTGCTTGCTCATTGTATTTTCCTTTTCCGTTCGATCACGCCTGTCATTGCGTTGTGCTCATCCGGATCGACTGCAGGCGCTGGCTGCATGAAGCCGGCGCCGCCACGATCCGCCGCCTGTTCTTTTTTACACTACCATGCGGCAACGCAGCCACGCGACACGCCTGTGCTGTGCCGGCGCGTCGCGCGGCTGCATTTCGGTGGCAAGTGTCGTGCAAGTGCGGTTCAAGGTTGCTGCGTGACCGTAATCACGAAGCCGCTCTTCGGGATCGCCGGCAGCCGGCGCATGGCGAGCGACAGGTCTTGCGGCACAACCTCGTAAGCCATCCCACCGGCCAGCCAGTATGCCGCGCGCTGCATCAGTTCCAGGGTGATCGCCTCGCCCGGACAGCGGTGGCCCCGGGCCGCGTCGCCGCCTCCCTGGGGCACGAAATTGAAAGGATCCGCGCGCCTATGGACAAAGCGCTGCGGGACGAAAGCTGCTGGACTTTCCCACGACCGGGGATCGTGGTTGGTGCCGTGCAGGTCGAGCAGCACGCGGCGTCCGGCGGGAAACCGGTAACCCTGCCAGTCGAAGTCGTGGCGCACCCGCGCCACTGTGGCCGGGAAGAATGGGTAGAAGCGGCGCACTTCCTGCGCGAACAAGGCGGCGTGGCGGCGCTCCGGATCGTCCGCCAGCGCTGCGCGGCACGCCGGAAAGTCATGCAGCGCCAGCGCTTCCTGCACGATATACACGGCTACGGCGACTGTCGGCCGCAGGACGTTCAGGAGTTCCACCGACGCCGTGCGGGTGTCGAGCGGCATGCCGTCGAAACCCGTGTGGTGGGCCACCGCGTAGGCCGCGCTGCCGGCCGGGACATTCAGGCGGCCGCCACGGATGCGCTCGATGACGTCGCCGCACCACTGCTGCGCACGCAAGCGCGAAAACCGGCTCTTCCAGTGCCACGGGCCAACCGAGCCGGCCAGATCGAACAATGCCGAGAGCTGCGCCGTGCGTTGCCGCACCTGCGGCTCAGGCAACGGCACGCCCGCCCATTCGCACACCGCGCGCGTGAGCACTTCGCGCACGGCGTCGTACAGCACCATTTGCGGCGCGTGCGCCCAGCGCGGCAGCGCCAGGCGCCACTGGTCGTCGAACAGGTCGCCCAGGTCGCGGATGCGCTGCGGCGTCATCAGGTCGAGGAACAGGCGCTTGCGGTTGCCGTGCCCGGCGTCGTCCAGCGTCTGCACGCCACCGCGTCCGAACAGGGTCGCCTGCAGCCGCAGCGGCGCTGCGCCCTTGCGCATGAAGCGGGTCGTGTCATAGAACAGCTGCGCCGCCTGGGGGCCGGTCATGCAGATCGTCGGCTGCAGCAAGATCCGGGTTTCAAAGACATCGCTGCCCAGCCGCTCGCAGTGCTTGCGGATGAAACCGTAGGGATCGAGCTTGAGCGCCAGCGTGGCATCGAACCGGCCGGCGCGCGGCATGGTGCGCGTACCGTGGGCAGGCGCTGCCGTGTTTGGCGGATGCGGCACGGGGGCCTCCGCTGCCGCGACCAGGACGGCGACCCGCTGCACCGCATTCACGCCGTAGCCTTCCAGGTTCCACATCGCATTGGCGTGGTCGGGCTGGGTGTTTCCCAGCGCGTCGGTGGCGCGGCAGCACAGTTCGTGCCGGCCCGGGACGGCGTCCCATACGCACTCCCAGGCACGCCACGCGAACCGCGCGGCCGGTGCGTGCAGCCGCGCCAGGCGCCAGGTGCGGCCTGCGTCAGCCGAAAATTCCACGCGCGTGACCGGCGCCCAGCCGGACCAGGCGCGGCCCGTCACGGCGACCCTGCCTGCAGCGACGAAGCGCTGGCGGTTCACGGCATCGGGCTCGCCGGGCGGAATCAGCACGGCATGCGGATTCTGCCGCGTAACGGGCAGGCCGGGATCGTCGGCATCGTGCTTGTAGCGGTAAAGCAGGCTTTGCTGCACGCCGCGGAAGGGCCGCGTGAGCGCGGTGATGCGGTCGAGCCATTTCACCGAGGCGACGCCGTACCAGCCCGGCACGATCAGCCGCACCGGAAAACCATGCTCCGGCGGCAGCGGCTGGCCGTTCATCGCCCAGGCCAGCAGCACATCGCCCCGCAAGGCCTCGGCGACGGGCAGGCTGCGTTCGAAAGCGTGTTCGATTCCTTCCGCGAAACCGCGGTCATGGCCGCTGAAAACGATGTCGACGACGCCGTCTGCCAGGCCGGCTTCTTCCAGGATGGGACGCAGCAGCGTGCCGGTCCAGGCGGCGCATCCCATCGCCTCTTCCTGCCACGGCCACAGTGCCGGGTGCGGCGCCAGACCCGCCCGCCCGGTTCCCGAACATTCGAGCAGCACCGGGCAAGTCAGGTGTGGGCGGGCCTGCAGGTCGGCCAGCGTCAGCGCCAGCCGGTTGCGCACGGCGCCGTCGATCCGGACCACGTGGCTGCCTGCATCCAGCGGCGGAATGTCGAAGTGATGCAGCACGAAGTGCATGCCGGCAGGCGTCACGTCGTACCGCATCGACTCGAGCGGCAGGCCGTGGTTGCGGCGCGCCAGCGCCAGTTCATTGTGGCGGGGCGGGCCGTCAGCCAGCCTGGCCTGCGCGGCACTGGCCTGCCTGGCCAGCCGCGCCAGCTCGCCGGGCTGGGCCGCCATGAAGGCGGACCGCTGCGCCGGTGGCGCAAAATGGCCATAGTGCTGGCGCGTCAGGTCAAGAACATGGGCCAGCGCATGACCGGGCTGGACGGATGGCAGACGTTTCATTGGTAGGCAATCCCGAACCATGCAGGCCGGACCGGCTGCGGAAGCTTGAATGTAGCAGTCCTGCTACCGAAAGTACCACACCAATCTACCAAGAAATTTCAAGGCAGCGTTTTTCAATCGCGCGCCCCAGGCCGGGCAGGCTGGCTAGGATGAGAACAGGTTACAGAGCCAGGGTGAGCTGAAGTGATTGACGCGTTCCCCTGTTTAACGCCACACCGCGTTCGCTGCGGCTAACAGCATGCAAGCCTCTATCGCGCCATGGATTTCCACGCGGACCGTACTGCCCTCATCCCTGGCGCCACGCAGCCCCGCCCGGCCATCGGCCTGCGCGAAGCGGTAGCGGTCATTGTCGGCGTGGTTATCGGCGCCGGCATCTTCAAGGCGCCGTCCGTCGTCGCGGGCCTCAGTGGCGGCGTTGTCCCCATGTTTGCACTGTGGGCCTGCGGCGGCGTGGTTTCGCTGATCGGCGCGCTGTGCTACGCCGAACTCACCACGGCTTATCCGCACGCAGGCGGCGACTATCACTACCTGCACCGCGCCTTTGGCCGCCCGGTCGCGTTCCTGTTCGGGTGGGCGCGCTTTTCCGTCATCACGACCGGTTCCATTGCGCTGCTCGGCTTCGTGTTCGGCGACTACATGCAGCAAGCGGCGCCGCTTGCGTTCGTGCCTGCCGGATGGGGCGGCACGGCGTATGCCGTCGCTGCCATTGCCGGCCTGACTGCCCTGAACCTGCGCGGCATTCGCACCGGCACCGGTTTCCAGACCATGCTCACTGCCGCTGAAATTACCGGCCTGCTGCTCATTGCCGGCGCGGCTGCCGCGTTCAGCGGTACAGCACCTGCAACGCCGGCTGCCGCGCTTGCCGCGCCAGGTGGCGCCAGCATGGCCAGTGCCGGCATGGCCCTGGTGTTCGTCCTGCTCACGTACGGCGGCTGGAACGAAGCAGCCTACATCAGCGCCGAGTTGCGGGGCGGGCCGCGCGCCATGGTCCGTGCCCTGATGGCGAGCATTGCCGTCATCACCGTGCTGTACCTGCTGGTCACCTGGGCATACTGGACCGTGCTGGGCCTGGAAGGCATGGCCGCGTCCGAAGCCGTGGCGGCCGACCTGATGCGGGCCGTGTTCGGGCCAGCCGGTGAAAAGATCATCTCGGTCCTGGTTGCCGTCTCGGCCCTCACGTCCATCAATGCCACCATGATCGTGGGCGCCCGTACCAGTTACGCGGTCGGGCTCGACTGGCAAAAGCTTGGCCGGCTGGCAGAATGGCATGCCGAAAAGGGCACGCCCGGCTTCGCGCTGGCCGTGCAATGCCTGGCGGCGCTGGCACTGGTCGCCACGGGCGCAACGCTCGGGAGCGGCTTCAAGGCCATGGTCGAATTCACCGCGCCGGTATTCTGGCTGTTCTTCCTGCTGACCGGCATCTCGCTGTTCGTCCTGCGCTGGCGCGAACCCCATGTGGCGCGGCCATACAGGGTGCCGCTGTATCCCTTGCTGCCCCTGCTGTTTTGCGCGAGCTGCGCCTACATGCTCTGGTCCAGCCTGTCCTACGTGTACAGCCAGTCGCTCGGTGGCCTGAACGCGGCGTGGATCGGCGTCGCGGTACTGGCCCTGGGCTGCGTGCTGCTGTTGCTGTTGCACATGGACGATCAACACGAACGACAGACAGGATCGCGCAATGCTTCCGACGAACCCGGTTCCCGTCGCCCCCCCACCCGCCCTCCCCCCACCCGCCCCGAGGAGAACTGACATGATCCCGCATCCACGCCGCCGTACCCTGCTGCTGTCCGCTGCCGCCGGCAGCCTCACGATGTTACCTTGCGGGCGCGCGCTCGCCGAGGCGGTCGCCACGCCCCCGAAGCTGGACGTGCCGTATGTCCCTACCCCGCAGGAAGTCGTCGATGAAATGCTGGAACTGGGCAAGGTCGGCAAAAACGACACCCTGTTCGACCTCGGATGCGGGGACGGCCGCATTGTCGTCACCGCCGCCAAGGTGCGGGGTGCGCGCGGCACCGGCATCGATATCGATCCCGTGCGCATTGCCGAAGCCACCGAAAACGCCAGGAAGGCCGGCGTCAGCGACCGTGCAAAGTTCCGTGTCGGCGACCTGTTCAAGACCGACATCTCCAGCGCCACGGTCGTCACGCTGTATCTGCTGCCGACGATCAACGCCAGGCTGCGTCCCCAACTGTGGAAGCAGCTCAAGGTCGGTACGCGCGTTGTGTCGCATGCCTTCGACATGGGCGCGGAGTGGCCGGCTGCCAAAACCGCCGAGGTCGACGGCCGCACGATCTATTACTGGACCATCACCGAAGCGAACAAGCGCCAGGCGAGTGCGGCCGGTTGAGGAGTTGAAACCCCAACGGAAATGATCCTGGAGAAGTCCGGGCAAGGGACGCAACGACCTTTGCTCACACCGGGATAGCCTCGGCCAGAACGGCGGCACGGAATTTTTCCGGCAGTGCCCGTGGCGTCACCACGTCAACTGGGACGCCGAGCAATTCCAGCAACGCGTGCCGGATCGCGCCGATGTCGAACAGCGTGGTCTCAGGCGTGGGATCGACCAGGACATCGAGGTCGCTGCCTTCCATGTTGCATCCCTGTGCGACGGAACCGAAAACACGCGGATTGCGCGCGTGGTGTGCTTCCACGATCCGGCGAATGGCGGCGCGGTGCGTCTGAAAAGCGTCGGAAGGTTTCACGCGAAAGAAAGTCCCACTTGATGGCGTGGTATCAACGATTGTCGCATTGACCAGCATGAAAACTTGCTCGCAGGTGGATGGTTCTAACAGTTAGCCTGGAATCAGCGCAGCGATGAAGGTCTTTGGGTGCCCGACCAGCACATGCGTTTCTTGGAGAGAAGTGGCGAGCTCAATCCTTCCAGAACGGTCGTCCGCTCCATCGCATCTCGTCACTACTGGGCACAAGCTCACTGGATGGCGCGTGATTACCCTGCCGGTGGTGGCGCTGGGACTGACGCGCATCGCGCTGCCGAGCCGATGCGCCTCCATTCACGACGTCGTCAACCACTGGTATAACCACGCCGACTATTTCACGCTGTTCCTGATCGGCGCCCTACCGGCGCGCCAGCCCGGCGTGTAGCGCGGGATGGAGGCGTAGCGCTTTGCCGCACTTGGCATTGCGCTGGCCTGCTGGGCGGCTGTGACGATTTTTAACCGCTCGCTGATTCTTTCTTTTCCACCACGGGACTGTTCCCGCTGTACATCGTGCATCAGACGCTGATCATCGTGTTCGCCCACTATGTGCAATTGGTGCGCATGGGACCGGTCATCGAAAGCGTCGTGCTGGTGGTGCTGACCATCACCGCGAGTTTCGGCATCTTCGAAGGCGTGCGGCGCATGCCGGTGCTGCGCGCCTGCTTCGGCATCCAGGCGCCGCCATGCACCAATCTGCAACAGACGCGCCTGGCAGTGCCTTGAAAACGGCTGAATTCAGCAAGCGCCAGGGAAATCCACCCTTCACCGGTAAAAAATTGCTAATATCAAATCGTTGATAACAATAAATACCGAGCCGGTCGCGCACTTTTCGGCTGGCTGCGGCGCACTCACGGGCGAGGCAATGACTTGATGAGTGTAAGGAACGCTGGCTATTTCCGCTTTCGGCGCAAGCTCGTGATCGGTTACCTGATTTTGTGCGCGCTGCTGTTTTCCCTGCTTGGATGGAAGGTCGCGTCGGGTTATCACGCGGACCGCCATGCCGCCACGACGCTGACGCAAAACAGTGCGCGCGCGATGGCTGCGCACGTCGGCGAGTTGATCGATGCGGTCGACCAGCCACTGCGCATTTCTGCCCTGGGCATTTCCGCCATGGATGGCAAGCCCATGACGCCCGAATCGATCACGCCCTTGCTGGCGGCGTCGTCGCGTGCTTCGGACTCGCGTTACTGGCTGCTGTTTATCGACGCGGCTGGCAAGGGCGTTGTGGCCAGCAATGGTTTATCCGTCGGCGGCGTGTCCTACGCCGACCGGTCCTATTTTCGCGACGCCGCAATGTCGCGCGCCGACCAGCTGCACGTCGGCGGATCGGCAGATGGGCGCGTCTCCGGACGACGGGTGTTTTTTCTCAGCCGGCGCGTCGAGTCGACATCGGGAGAGTTTCTCGGTGTCGTCGCGGCGCCGGTGGACGCCTGGCATATTGCAAGCGTGTTTGAAAAAGCCAGGCTGGGCCCGGAAATGTCGATCACGCTGGCCACACGTGGCAATATCATCATTGCGCGCGCGCCCCTGTTCGAAGAATCGTTCGGCGCCGACCTGTCCAGGGTCGCACGGATTCCACCATCGCTTCCATCCGGGGTGTTCGAAGCCAACAGCGCCATCAACGGAGAGCGGCGCCTGTTCTCGTATGCCCCGGTCGAAAAGCTTCCCTTGCGGGTGACGGTCGGCGTCACGCGTGAATCCTGGATGGCGGGGTTTCGCTCGGACTTGATGGCCGGCCTGGCTGGACTGGCCATCGCGTTGTCAATCGCCCTGTTCAGTGGAAGATATGCACTGGAGCAGTACGCCAGACTGGCCCGCGTCGAGGATTGGCAGCGCCGGCTGATCGGTCATCTTGGCATGGCAAGAGACAGCCTCGCCCGCGGCAAGCGGCGACTGCGCGTCATCGCTGACAGTGTGCCTGCAAGAGTGGCTTACATCAACGCGGACGAACGCTACACTTTCCACAATGCCGGGGAACATGGCGCACCATTCAAGGCGTTGATGGGCAAAACGCTTCTGGAAACACATGGTCCCGAGATGTACGCAGTGCTGCGCGACGGCGTGCGGCGCGCGCTTGCCGGCGAGCGCATCAGTGAAGAATTAAGCTACTGCGTGCAGGGCGGGCAGCGCTGTTTCAGGCACCAGTACACGCCCGATATCGAAGCAGACGGCAGGGTTGTGGGCTGTTACGCAACCATTACCGACATCACGGAATTCAAGACGATACAAGACCGCCTGGCAGCCCAGGCGCGTATCGACGCACTGACCGGGCTGCCCAATCGCGCCGCATTGCTTGACTGCCTGGAGACAGCCCTTGCGCGCTGCCGCAGGACAGGCCAGTCCCTGGCCTGCTTCTACCTCGACATCGACCGCTTCAAGGAGGTGAACGACACCTTCGGGCATTCGGGTGGCGACGCCGCCCTGATCGAGTTCAGCCGGCGGCTGCGCCAGTGCGTGCGCGAATCCGACATTGTCGCCAGGCTGGCCGGGGACGAATTCGTGATCGTCCTGGAAAACCTGGCGCACCCCTCGGAGGCCGGCAATGTCGCGGCAAAAATTATCGACAGCATGACTATTCCTTTCAGCATCGAAGCAACGCGGCGCATCGTCACCACCAGCGTCGGCATGGTCATCGCCGATCCGCTCAATGACGATGCGCGCGCGTTGCTGCGGGCGGCCGACGAGGCACTCTACAAGGCCAAACGCGGGGGCCGGAACCGCGTCGCAACCGGGACAGCCCCGGAAGGAGTCGAACAGCCCGGGAACGCATGATGGGCACAGCGAATGCACACTGCCAGTATTCAAACAAAACCGCTGGTATGTTGTCCAGGCGTAGAATCAACGGGCGCCCATGCTGCACCGGCGCGGTCGATATATTGGAGACACCATGGATGTTTTTAAAATCGCGAGCGTCAATGACGCCGGTTGCGGAAAATGCGGAGACGATGTCGCCTCCATCGATTTTGACTTCGCCTTCCAGCCCATCGTGTCGGTCAGGCGCAGGGCAGTCGTTGCACACGAGGCGCTGGCGCGGGGCCCGGCCGGCCAGCCCGCTGCGTCGGTGCTGGGCCAGGTCACCTGGCAAAACCGCCACCGCTTCGACCAGGATTGCCGGACAAAAGCCATCGCGCGCGCCGCTGGCTTGAAAATGCCGGTGTCCCTGTCGATCAATTTCATCCCGAACGCCGTGGCGAATCCGCTGTCATGCATTGAACGCACCGTCCGTGCTGCCAGGGAGTACGGCTTCGATCTGTCGCGGCTGATTTTTGAAGTCACCGAAAGCGAAAGGCTCGATGACGCCGCTTCGTTGGCCCGGATATTTCAGCAGTATCGTCAACTCGGCATCAAGACTGCGATTGACGATTTCGGCGCCGGCTACGCGGGATTGACCCTGCTGGCCCGCTTCAAGCCGGATTACATCAAGATCGATATCGAACTCATTCGCGATATCGATACGAGCACGAATAAACAAATCATTGTTCAGAGCATCGTTGATTTATGCAGGAAACTGGGCGTCGTCGCCCTGGCCGAGGGCGTGGAAACCGCCGCGGAGCGCGATTGTCTGGCGCGCGCCGGCATCGACCTGATGCAGGGATTCTTTTTTGCGCGCCCTGCGTTCCAGGCGCTGTCGGACGTACCCGCCAACGCCTGGGAATCCATCTAGCCGCGACATACGCCTACTTTGAACGCGGCAGCCACAGGAACGCACACAGGCTCGCTCCTGCCGCCCCGGCCGCGCACACGGCCATCCCCACCTGAAACGACGCGTGCAACGCCTCTGCATGCGCCACCAGGATGGCGCTCGACATCGCTGTGGCAATCAGCCCGCCGGCGCGCGCCACGGCGCTGTTGAAGCCGGACGCCATGCCGGTATGGCGCGCGTCGATGGCGCCCAGCACGGCATTCGTCAGCGGCGCCACGGCGCCCGCCATGCCAAGCGAGATCACCAGCATGGCGGGCAGAGTGCTGGTCCAGTAACTGCCGCCCGCGCCGATGCGCATGGCGAGTAAAAAGCCTGCGGCGACCACGGCCGGCCCGATGGTCAACGGCAGCCGCGAGCCGGACCTGGCGGCGAGTTTGCCCATCATCGGCGCGGTCAGGGCAATCAGCGCCGGCATCGGCAGCAGCGCCGCGCCTGCGGCCGTCGCCGTATAGCCCTTCAGTTCGATCAGCACGTACGGCAGAAGCACCAGCATGCCGCCCAGGGCGCCGTAGAGCAGGAACGTGAGCAGATTCAGGCCCACGAACGCGCGCGACGAAAACAGGTCGAGCGGCATCATCGCCGCCTCGCCGCGGCGCCGTTCGATCCACAGGAACACGCCCAGCAACGCCGCACCCGCTGCAACGCTGACCCAGGCCGGGATCGATGCGCCCCGGCTGGACGACGCCATCGTCAGGCCCCAGGTGAGGCAACTCAGGCCAGCGGTGACCGACACCGCGCCCATCCAGTCGAGCGGCGCCCGGTCGGGCCTGGGGCGATCCACGACGTAGCGCGCGCCCAGGAACATGGCAGCCGCGCCAATCGGCACGTTGAGCAGGAACATCGCACGCCAGCCAACCACGTCGATCAGCCAGCCGCCAATCAACGGGCCGATGGCCCCGGCCGCGGCGCCCACTGCCGCCCAGATTCCAATTGCCTTGCCCCGTGCTTCGCCCTTGAAACTGGCGCCCAGGATGGCCAGGCTGGTGGGCATCAGCATCGCCGCGCCAATCCCCTGCAGGATGCGCCCGGCCAGCAGCCAGGTCAGGCCGGGCGCGCCGGCGCACAGCAGGGACGCAGCAAGGAACAGGCCGATGCCGGACAACAGCAGGCGCCGGTGTCCGTACCGGTCGCCTGCCGCGCCACCGATCAGCAGCAAAGCGCTCAATGGCAGCAGGTAGCCGGTGACAACCCATGACAGACTAAGTGAGTGGCCGGGGAAGCTGCGGCCAATGGCCGGCAAGCCCACATTGACCACCGAACCATCGATAAAAGCCAGGCTGGAGGCCAGAATGGTGGTGGCCAGGACCAGACGCGGATGCGCGATCGTTTCATCGGCGCACTCAGCAGTGATGGCGTCGACCATGCCGCGGTCACAGGGAGCAAGGGCAGCATCGTTCATGGTAGCGATGGCATTCACGAAAAAGATTGCCATTGTCGCATCCTTCCCGGATCGTTGTCGTCCAGGCACCATTACGCGTGCTGTTTTGATCGGTGGTATGGTGAAGTCAGGCCCGCGCGCCGCCGATTCACCTTCACCGGAGCACATCATGACCAAACTACCCGAGCAAACCAATCCACCGGCGCCGCCCACCGACGCGCACGTCGAAGAGGCGCTGGACGAAGCACTGGAGGAAAGCTTTCCCGCCAGCGATCCGGTGGCGATCAGCGCGGGAACGTCAGCCCATGACGAGCTGCAACAGGCCGATAAAACCTGACCTGCGGATTACTCCAGCGCGCGCTGGCGGGACTCCACGTCGACGCACGCAATCGCCACCGCCCCCAGGGCCAGGAAACTTGCCAGCATGGCCAGCGCCAGCGTGAAGTGCGTGGCCATCACTGGCGCCACAATGGTGGGCGCCAGCAAGCCGCCGAAGCGCGCGACCGCGCCAGCCAGGCCCATGCCGCTGGCGCGCAGCCCGGTCGGGTAGACCTCCGGCGTGAACGCATACAGGCCGGCCCACGTGCCCAGCAGCGCAAAACTCATCAGGAGGGTCGAACCCACCACCAGTGCCGTCGTCGTGCCAAAGCTGTACAGCATGCAGCCGGCGGCACTGAGCAGGAGAAAACCGATCAGGGTCGGTTTGCGGCCCCAGCGCTCCACGCCATACGCGGCCAGCGCATAGCCGGGCAGCTGCACCAGCGCCAGCAGGATCAGGAATTCCTGACCGCGCATGAAGCCAAAGCCGGCGCCGGCCAGCTTCAGGGGCAGGTAGACGAATACGCCATAGTAGGCCACCGAGACCAGCGCCCACGCGCTCAGCAGCGCCACGCTGCGGCGCCGTAATGTGAATGAAAACAGCGCCGACAGCGCCGGTTTCACCGCGCGCTCGGGCGCGAGGGGCGGAATCGCTACCCTGCGCCGGTTGGTTTTCGCAACGCGCGCCAGCACGGCGCGTGCTTCTTCCGGCCGGCCGCTGCGAGCGAGATACAGGGGCGACTCGGGCACGTAAAAACGCAGCACGACGCCCACCAGGGCCGGGATGCCGGTAACGAAAAAGATCACGCGCCACGCGTCAGGGCCCCACTGCAGCGCCACCAGCGCCAGCACCGCCAGCAGGATGGTGCCGACGGCCCAGAACGATTCGAGCATGACCAGCCAGCGCCCGCGCCGGTCGCTGGGTAAAAATTCCGCCATCATCGTGTAGTCCACCGGCAGCGTGCCGCCGACGCCGAGGCCGGTCAAAAACCGCAGCGCCAGCAGCCAGGCCATGTCCGGCGCAAATGCCGACGCCACCCCAAAGCATGCATCGATCACCACCGCGGCAATGAGCACCGGGCGGCGCCCGATCCGGTCGGCCAGCCGCCCGAACGCAAACGCGCCCACCAGCATGCCGACAAAGAACAGCGTCCCGGTCTGGAGCGCCTGCGGCACCGTGATCCCGAACGTCTTTGCAATCGACGGCGCGGAAAAGCCGATCGACAGCACCTGCATGGCGTCGGCCATCCAGACCAAACCGAAAATGGCGAACAGGCGGTATTGAAACCGCCCGACGCCGGCAGCCTGGACGCCCTGGTCGACCGGGATCGCCATCTCATCGTTGACGGCGCCAGCAATGGAACCGGCTGCTGCTGCGGCGGACACATCTTCCTGCATCGGGTTCTCCTGGTTGGGCAGCGGTCCGTTGCACGCGCAGCGGACGAGGCTAACGGCCGCTATTATGCCCGCCGCCGGGCTCGCCAGGTTCGCGTGGTGTGCCCGCGATCACCACGTCCGCCCGCGCCCGGCTCGCCGCCACCAGCACCGCATTCGGTTCATCGCTGCGCAGCACCCATTCCCACGCCTGCTCCACCGTGCGCCCGTAGCGCACATGCCGCGCCACCAGGCGCTCGCGCCGCACGTGGTCGTCGATGTCGATGTACCAGACCGCGTCGAGCTGCGCCCGTACGCCGGACCACGGTCCCTGGTCCAGCAGCAGGTAGTTACCCTCGGTGATGACCAGGTCGACGTCGGGCGGCACGGCAATGGCGCCCGCGACGGCCTCCTCGATTTCGCGCCGGAATTCGGGGGCGTACACCACATCCCCTGGCACGCGCTGGCGCAAGCGGGCCAGCATGGCGACGTAGCCGGCGGCGTCGAACGTGTGCGGCGCGCCCTTGCGGTCAGCGTAGCCAAGGCGCGCCAGTTCCGTGCTGGCCAGGTGGTAGCCGTCCATCGGCACCACCACGGCGCGGCCACCCAGGGCGGCCAGCAGGTGCGCCGACACCGTCGACTTGCCGGCGCCCGGCGCGCCAGCCAAGCCCAGCATGGTGCGCCGCCCCGGCACCATGCCGGCCACCAGTTGTGCGACCGCTTCCTGCAAATCACGCGTCTCCATTTGTTCCCCTTGAAAATGAACTCAACAAGAAATTCATTGTTTTATCAAACCATCAAGCTTATATTTTAGCCAGCGCCACCGAGAGCGTTTTGAATATATTGAGGAGACAGCATGAACGCAAAGCATTGCATCGCAATGGGCTTGTTCACATCCATGGCCATGGCCGCCACCGCCGCCGAACCCGTCATCGGCCTGATCACCAAAACCGAGACCAATCCCTTTTTTGTAAAAATGAAGGAAGGCGCACAAGCAGCCGCCAAACAGCAAGGCGCGAAACTGCTGACGGCGGCCGGCAAGGCCGATGGCGACAATGCGGGCCAGGTCACCGCCATTGAAAACATGGTGTCGGCTGGCGCCAAGGCCATTCTCATCACGCCCAACGATTCCAAGGCGATCGTGCCAGCGATCAAGAAAGCCCGCGACCAGGGCGTGATGGTGATCGCGCTCGACAGCCCGGCGGAACCTGTCACCGCGACCGATGCGCTGTTCGCCACCGATAACTTCAAGGCCGGCCAGCTGATCGGCCAGTACGCCAAAGCGGCGTTCGCCGGCAAGCCCGTAAAAATCGCGACGCTGGACCTGTTCCCAGGCCACCCGATCGGCATCGCCCGCCACAACGGCTTCCTGGCCGGCATGGGCGTCGCCGGCGTGACCACCAAAACAGCGGGTCTTGCCACCAGCCCGGACGTCGTATGCATGGCCGACAGTTTCGGCGACCAGGGCAAGGGCCAGACGGCCATGGAAAACTGCCTGCAAAAGAACCCCGGCATCAACCTGGTCTACACCATCAATGAACCGGCCGCCGCTGGCGCCTATAAAGCGTTGAAGGCAGCGGGCAAGGAGAAAGGCGTGATGATCGTGTCGATCGACGGCGGCTGCGCCGGCATCCGCGACGTCAAGTCCGGCATCATTGCCGCCACGTCGCAACAGTACCCGTTGAAGATGGCGGCGCTGGGCGTGGAAGCAGGCGCTGCGTTTGCCAAGACCGGCAAGAAGGCCAGCGGATACATCGACACCGGCGTGACCCTGATCAGCGACCGTGCACAGGCAGGCGTGGCCAGCCGCGACTCGGCGTTCGGCCAGAGCGGCTGCTGGGGCAAGTAACGCTCCTTCCACTGTCCACCTGAAGGAGTTTCATGCCACCTGACCTGAAAACAGCCGCGCCGTCGGCACTGCCCGACGCCGCTGCCACAACGACGGCGCTGCGCCTGAAAGACTGGATGCCGCCGGTGAACGTGCTCGGCTCGCTTGCCGCCCTGCTTGCTGCGTGCCTGTTCTTTGCCTCGCAGTCCGACCGTTTCCTGAGCGGCCAGAACTTTTCGCTGATCCTGCAGCAAGTCATGGTGGTTGGCGTGATTGCCATCGGCCAGACGTTGATCATCCTCACTGCCGGCATCGACCTGTCGTGCGGCATGGCCATGGCGCTCGGGTCGGTCGTGACAACGAAATTTGCGGTCGACTACGGCGTCCATCCCTACTCTGCCGTGCTGTGCGGCATGGCGGTCTGCATGCTGATCGGCTACATCAACGGCGCGCTGGTCACGTCGATCAAGCTGCCGCCGTTCATCGTCACGCTGGGCACGATGAATATCGCGTTTGCCGTCACGCAGATCTATTCTGAAGCGCAGACCATCACGGGCCTGCCCGAAGCGCTGACTTTTTTCGGCAATACCTTCAGGCTGGGCCAGACCAGCATCACCTACGGCACCGTGCTGATGCTGGCGCTGTACCTGCTGACCTGGCTGTTCCTGCGCGAGACAGCGCCCGGGCGCCACCTGTACGCGGTGGGCAACAACCCCGAGGCGGCGCGCCTGACCGGCATTGCCACCTCGCGCGTGCTGCTGGGCGTGTACATGGTGGCCGGGCTGTTCTATGGCGTGGCGGCGCTGCTGTCGGTGGCGCGCATGGGCGTGGGCGACCCGCAGGGCGGCCAGACCGACAACCTGGACAGCATCACGGCCGTGGTCCTGGGCGGTACCAGCCTGTTTGGCGGGCGCGGCTCCGTGCTGGGCACGCTGGTGGGCGTACTGATCGTCGGCGTGTTCCGCAACGGCCTGACACTGATGGGCGTGCCCTCGGTGGTGCAGATCCTCGTCACCGGCGTGCTGGTGATCCTGGCCGTGGCCACCGACCAGCTGACGCACAAGAAAGGCTGAGCATGACTACCAGCGTACAACCGATCATTTTCCAGGCCCGCGGCCTGGTCAAGCGCTACGGCAGCGTAACTGCCCTGGACGGCACCGACTTCGACCTGCGCCCCGGCGAAATCCTGGCCGTCATCGGCGACAACGGCGCCGGCAAATCGTCGCTGATCAAGGCGCTGTCGGGCGCAGTCATCCCCGACGCGGGCGAGCTTATGCTGGACGGCGCGGTGGTGCGGTTCAGGTCGCCCATCGACGCGCGCCGCCACGGCATCGAAACCGTCTACCAGGACCTTGCCGTCGCACCTGCCATGACCATTGCGGAGAACCTGTTTTTGGGACGAGAAATCCTGCGCCCGGGCATGCTGGGCCGCTGGCTGCGCCTGATCGACAAGCGGCGCATGCTGCTGGAAGCCGAAGGCCACATGCGCGATTTGAAAATCGGCATCCGCTCCATGAAGCAGGCCGTGGGTACGCTCTCAGGCGGCCAGCGCCAGGGCGTGGCGGTAGCGCGCAGCACCGCATTTGCCCGCCACGTCGTCATCCTCGACGAGCCCACTGCGGCGCTCGGGGTCAAGGAAGGCAATATGGTGCTCGAACTGATCCGCCGGGTGCGCGACCGCGGCCTGCCCGTCATCCTCATCAGCCACAACATGCCGCACGTGTTCGAGATTGCCGACCGCATCCACATCCAGCGCCTGGGCCGGCGCGTGGCAGTGGTCGATCCCAAGCACATCAGCATGTCCGACACGGTGGCCGTGATGACCGGCGCGAAAGAGCCAGGCGACTTGCCGGAGGAGGCCCATGCCTGATTTCCGCGATCCTGCCACGCTGCTGGGCCATGTCGCCGACACAATGGCGTTTTACCACCCCCGCTGCATCGATCCGTCCGGCGGTTTTTTTCACTACTTCAAGGATGACGGCGCGGTCTACGACACCACCACGCGCCACCTGGTCAGCAGCGCGCGCTTCGTCTTCAATTATGCCCAGGCATACCGCCACTTCCAGGACCCGGCGTACCTCGAGGCAGTACGCCATGGGCTGGCATTCCTGCGCGACGCGCACCGCAATCCTGAGACGGGCGGCTACGCCTGGGAAATTTGCTGGGAAGGCGGCAAAGCGCGGCCCCTTGACGCCACCAACCACTGCTACGGCCTGGCGTTCGTGCTGCTGGCCTGTGCGCATGCGTGCGCGGCCGGCGTGGCGGAGGCGCGCGGCAACATCGATGAAACCTTTGCATCGATGGAGGCGCGCTTCTGGGAATACAAGCACGGCCTGTATGCGGACCAGGCCAGCGCCGACTGGTCGACCCTCGACCCCTACCGCGGCCAGAACGCCAATATGCACTGCTGCGAAGCCTTGCTCGCCGCGTTTGAAGCGACCGGCGCGCCGCATTTCCTGCACCGCGCGGAACAGCTGGCGCACAACATCACGGTGCGCCAGGCAGCGCTGGCCGACGGCCTCATCTGGGAGCATTACCACGCCGACTGGACCATCGACCGGGACTACAACCGTGACGACCCGAAAAACCTGTTCCGCCCGTGGAGTTTCCAGCCCGGCCACTTCACGGAATGGGCCAAGCTGCTGCTCAACCTCGAGCGCCATGGCGCCGCCTTGCGTGCATCATCCGACTGGCTGCTGCCGCGCGCCCGGGCACTGTTCGACGCCGCCGTTACGCACGCGTGGGACGACCAGTATGGCGGCCTGGCGTACGGTGTCGGCATGGACGGCCAGGTCTGCGACGACGACAAGTATTTCTGGGTGCAGGCCGAGAGCATTGCCGCAGCCGCAGTACTGGCAGTGCGCACGGGCGACGCGTCATATTGGGCGTGGTACGAGCGCCTGTGGGCATACAGCTGGCGCCACTTCGTCGACCACCGCCATGGCGCCTGGTACCGCATCCTGGCGCGCGACAACAGCAAACTCACTGACGAAAAGAGCCCGGCCGGGAAAACCGATTACCACACGATGGGGGCATGCTACGAGGTGCTGAAAGTGCTCGCCGCCTGAGCAGCTGTCGCCCTCAGCGAGGCAACGCCTGCGCCAGCGCCAGCCCCGCCAGGCGGGCCGTCGCCAGGAGCCGCTCGAGGGTCTGGCCATGGCGCGCGCTGGCCGACAGCCCCGCCATCGTCGTGCAAACGAAATCGGTCAGCCGGTCCGCCTCTTCCGGAGAGCGGGACGCGATCGCGCTGTGGATGGCTGCCTGCGCGGCGGCATGGAAGCCGCGCGCCATCTCGCGCGCCTCGGCGTCCACGCAGCGTGTGCCTTCCAGCACGATGCAGCCGGTCGCATCAGGATCGGCTGCGTAGTGGCGCGCCGCCTGCTCCAGCAGTTCAGCGAGCGACGCCGCCAGTGGCCGGTCGGCGTCGAACACTTGCGCCAGCGGGATGGCGCCGGCCACGGCATACCGGTCCAGTACCCGTGCATACAGCCCGGCCTTGCTGCCAAAGGCCGCATAAAAACTCGGCGGATTGATGCCGAGCGCTTTCGTCAGGTCGGCCACGCTCAAGGCGTCATACCCCTTCACATGAAACAGCTGCTGGGCAGTTGCAATAGCGTCGTCCGGATTGAACCGGCGCGGCCGTCCACGGATGGGAGAAGTATTTGTAGTCATGATTACAAAAAGCCTTGACAGCATGGACAAGGCTTATTGTATCATTCGCTACATTAATCAAAAAGGAGTGGTCATGACGGATTTCACGAACAAATCGGTACTGGTGCTGGGCGGCAGCCGCGGCATTGGCGCAGCCATCGTGCGGCGCTTTGCCGCCGACGGCGCGCGCGTCGCATTCACGTATTCCGGCTCGCCGGAAGCAGCGCAACGGCTTGCGGCTGAAACGGGCGGCACGGCGCTTCAAACCGACAGCGCCGACCGGGATGCCGTCATCGCCCGGGTGCGCGCCAGCGGCCCGCTCGACGTCCTCGTCGTCAATTCCGGCATCGCGCTTTTCGGCGACGCACTCGCGCAGGACCCGGACGCCGTCGACCGCTTGCTCCGGATCAACGTCCACGCGCCCTACCACGCGTCGGTGGAAGCGGCGCGGCAGATGCCGCAAGGCGGGCGGATCATCGTGATCGGCTCGGTGAACGGCGACCGCATGCCGATGCCCGGGATGGCGTCGTACGCAATGTCGAAATCCGCGCTGCAAGGCATGGCGCGTGGGCTGGCCCGGGATTTCGGGCCGCGCGGCATTACGATCAACGTCGTGCAACCCGGACCGATCGACACTGACGCCAATCCGGCGGACGGCCCGATGAAAGACCTGATGCACAGCTTCATGGCCATCAAGCGCCACGGCAGCGCTGCCGAAGTAGCGGGCATGGTGGCCTGGCTGGCCGGGCCGGAAGCGGGTTTCGTGACCGGCGCGATGCATACCATCGACGGTGCGTTCGGCGCCTGACCCCGGAATGACCAGGACGATCAAGCTGTTGCCAGCGCGTCCCGCTTGAGGACGCCGGCAACCCGCAGGGCGCCATTCCCGGCAATGGCGGCCACCACCATGTCGCCCTGCTCCACGTAATTGCCCACCAGCGCACGGATATTCACATCGTGCGTCACCAGCACGAGGTTTCCTTTTAACTGCAGCGTGGCCAGCCAGGCCTGCGCCGCGCGCAGCTTGCTGGCAGTGGCGCCAGCATCTTCCTGGAACAGCGAGTCGAGCAGCGGCTCGGGAGTCACGCGCCCGAACGCCAGCGTGGCGGTATCGAGGCAGCGGCACCAGCGGCTCGACTGCACCTGGTCGACCGGAATGCCGAGCCGCGTGAAGGCAGCCCCAATACGCGCCGCATCCTGGCGGCCCGCTGCCGACAGGTTGCGCTGCGTGCCGCACTGGTCCAGCACGAAACCGGCCGGATCGCCAATCCCGGGCACCGTGGCGGCGTGGCGCATCAGGACCACATGCCCGCCCCGGCGCAGCAGCGCCAGCAGTGCAGGATCGACGGCGGCGCGCGCCGGCAGGATGGGCGCGGCCACAATGGCAAGCCAGCGCAGGAAGGGGCGACGATGCATGGGTGCCTTCGGCAATAAGCGGTATCACTGATCATAACGCGGCAATGGCCGCCGATGGCGCGCCGCTAAATTCTCGCGTGCGCGCCTCTCCAGCAGGGCGGACCATGTAATATTATTAAAAATGACACGCAACGCTGGACCCTGGTGACCAACCCAATGACTTTTGACGACCGCGCCATCACGGCACTGATGCAGGCAGAACACGGCGACCCCTTTGCGGTACTTGGCATCCATGCCGAAGCAGGTGCGACCGTTGTCCGCGCTCTCCTGCCGGGCGCCACCGCTGTCACGGTCATCGACGGCGCGACGGTCCTGGCCAACCTCGCCCGCCAGGGCGGCAGCGACGTATTTGCGGCAGCGGTGCCCGGACTTGCAGCGGGTGCACCATACCGCTTGCGCGTCGACTGGGGCAGCCACCAGCAAGACATCGACGACCCCTACCGTTTTGGGCCATTGCTGGGCGACACGGATCTCTGGTTGCTGGCGGAAGGCACCCATTACCGGCCGTTCGAGAAGCTGGGTGCACACCTGCTCGAGCACGAGGGCGTGGCTGGCGTAAACTTTGCAGTCTGGGCGCCCAACGCGCGGCGCGTGTCGGTGGCCGGCAGCTTCAACGGCTGGGACGGGCGGCGCCATCCAATGAGAAAGCGCGGCGGATCCGGTATCTGGGAACTGTTCCTGCCCGGCGTGGTTGCTGGCGACCTGTACAAATTCGAGCTCGGCACCCGGGACGGCGCCGTCGTCCTGAAGGCCGACCCCTACGCCTTCCAGGCCGAGTTACGCCCCGCCACCGCCTCGGTCGTGGCCCCGTTGCCGCCCATTGTGCCGACGTCCACCGCGCGCCGGGATGCCAACGCGCTGGGCGCCCCCATCAGCATCTACGAAGTGCACCTGGGCTCGTGGCGCCGCGTTCCCGAGCAGCACGACCGCTGGCTGACGTACCGGGAACTGGCCGCGCAGCTCATTCCCTACGTAAAGGAGCTGGGCTTCACGCACATCGAACTGCTGCCGGTGAGCGAGCACCCGTTCGACGGCTCCTGGGGTTACCAGCCCATCGGCCTGTATGCGCCCACGGCCCGGTTTGGCACGCCGGACGATTTCCGGTATTTCGTCGAGACCGCGCACGCCCAGGGCATCGGCGTGCTGCTCGACTGGGTGCCGGGCCATTTCCCCACCGACGCCCACGGCCTGGCCACGTTCGACGGCACGCACCTGTACGAACACGCCGATCCGCGCGAAGGCTTTCACCAGGACTGGAACACGCTGATTTTCAATTACGGCCGCCGGGAAGTGCGCAATTACCTGGTCGGCAATGCGCTGTACTGGATCGAGCGCTTCGGCATCGACGGCCTGCGCGTCGATGCGGTAGCGTCGATGCTGTACCGCGATTACAGCCGCAAGGAAGGTGAATGGGTCCCGAATGTGCACGGCGGGCGCGAAAACCTGGAAGCCATCGCTTTCCTGAAAACGCTCAACCAGGTCATCTGCGCCGAGCGGCCCGAGGCCATCATGATCGCGGAAGAATCGACCAGCTTTCCGCAAGTCTCGCGCCCGCTGGACATGGGCGGCCTGGGGTTTCACTACAAGTGGAACCTGGGCTGGATGAACGACACGCTGCGCTACATGCACGAGGATCCGGTGCACCGCACGCACCACCACGACAAGCTGACGTTCGGGCTGGCTTATGCTTTTTCCGAAAACTTCATCCTGCCGCTGTCGCACGACGAAGTGGTGCATGGCAAGGGCTCGATCCTTGCACGCATGCCGGGCGACGCGTGGCAGCGCTTCGCCAACCTGCGCGCGTACTACGGTTTCATGTGGGGCCATCCAGGCAAAAAGCTGCTGTTCATGGGCTGCGAATTCGGCCAGGAGCAGGAGTGGAACGTCGAGCGCAGCCTGGACTGGCACCTGCTCGATGCGCCGCCCCACGCGGGCGTGCAGCGCCTGGTGCACGACCTGAACGCGGTCCAGCGCCACTATCCGGCGCTGCACCAGTTTGACTTCGACGACCGGGGTTTTGCCTGGATCGCACGCGACGACCGCAACAACGCCGTCTTCTCGTTCGTGCGCAAGGCGGACGATGGCGCCACCGTCGTGGTGCTGTGCAATTTCACGCCCGTGCCGCGCCATGGCTACCGTATCGGGGCAGCGCCGGGATCCTATCGCGAACTGATCAACACCGATGCACTGGCCTACGGTGGCAGTGGCCTGCACAACGGGCTGCTGCAATCGGAGCCGGTGGGCGCCCACGGCTACGCCGATTCGCTGGTCGTGACGGTGCCGCCGCTGGCCACGCTGATGCTGCTGCGGGACGCGCCATGAAGATGACGGCCGGCCTGCCCTACCCCCTCGGCGCGCACTGGACGGGCGGCGGCGTCAATTTCGCGCTGGCTGCACCGAACGCGCACGCAGTGCACCTGTGCCTGTTCGACGCCGCCGGCACCCACGAAGTGGCGCGCCACCCGCTGTCTGCTTGCACGGATGGCGTCTGGCACGGGCGCCTGCCTGACGCGGCGCCCGGCCTGGTCTACGGCTACCGTGTCGACGGCCCGTGGGCGCCGGAGCTGGGCCACCGGTTCAATGCCGATAAAGTGCTGCTGGATCCCCATGCGCGCGCCGTGGTGGGCGCGTACCGCGGTCAGGAGGGCTTCATGGACGCCCGTGACAACGCTGCCATTGCCCTGAAGGCCCAGGTCGTGCACGAGGACTTCGACTGGGGCGCGGACGCGCCGCCGCGCGTGGCGCCAGGCGACACCATCCTGTACGAGGTGCACGTGAAAGGTTTTACGAAGCTGCATCCGGCCGTGCCGCCAGCGTTGCAGGGCACGTATGCGGGCCTGGCGCAGCCGGCCGTGCTCGATTATCTGCAGCGGCTCGGCATTACCACGGTCAGCCTGATGCCCGTGCACTTTCGCGCTGACGAGGTGCGCCTGCAGCAGCTCGGCCTGTCCAATTACTGGGGCTATTCATCCATTGGTTTTTTTGCGCCGGAACCCCGCTACTGGTCCGGCCGGCCCGGCACGACGCCCATCGGCGAATTCCGCGACATGGTCAAGGCCCTGCACGCACGGGGCCTGGAAGTGGTGCTGGACGTGGTCTACAACCATACTGCCGAGACCGACGAGGATGGCCCCACCCTGAGTTTCCGGGGCATCGACAACGCGCTGTATTACCACCTGCAGCCGGATAATCCCGCGCTGTATGAAAACTGGACGGGCTGCGGTAACAGCCTGAACCTGGCCGAGCCGCGCGTGCTGCAACTGGTCATGGATTCGCTGCGCTACTGGGTCGAGGAGATGCACGTCGACGGCTTCCGCTTCGACCTGGCGCCGGAACTGGCCCGTACTGCAGAAGGTTTTTCCAGCAGCGCGGCGTTCCTGGCCGCGGTGCGGCAAGATCCGGTGCTGGCGCGCGTCAAACTGATTGCCGAGCCGTGGGATATCGGCCCGGGCGGCTACCAGCTGGGCCATTTCCCGCCCGGCTGGCTGGAATGGAACGACAAATACCGCGACACCATGCGCGGATTCTGGCTGCAATCCACGGAGACACGTGGGGCGTTTGCACAGCGCTTCGCCGGTTCCAGCGCCACGTTCCGCCACGGCCGGCGCCAGCCCACCGCCAGCGTCAACTTCATGGCGGCGCACGACGGCTTTACCCTGCGCGACCTGGTCAGCTACGACCACAAGCACAACGACGCCAATGGCGAACACAACCGGGATGGCCATGGCGACAACCGCAGCTGGAATGGCGGTGTCGAAGGCCCTACTGACGACGCCGCCATCCTGCAACGCCGGTCGGCGCTGCAGCGCGCGCTGCTGGCCACGCTGCTGTTTTCACAGGGCACCCCCATGCTGCTGGCCGGCGACGACATCGGCCACTCCCAGCGCGGCAACAACAACGCGTACTGCCAGGACAACGCCATCAGCTGGCTCGACTGGGAACATGCCGACGAAGCCATGCTCGCCGCCACGCGCGCCATCATTGCACTGCGGCGGCGCTATCCGGCGCTGCGCCACACGGACTGGCACACCAGCGAGACCATCGACTGGTACCAGGCCGACGGCGCCGCGCTGGATGAGGCCGCATGGAACACCTGCGGTCCGCTCGCCATTTGCCTGCATCCGGCGCCCGACAGTGCAGCGTGCCTGTTGCTGTTCAATGTGCACGCGGAGGCAATCGACTTCATCCTGCCCGCCGGCGCCTGGCGCGTGGCGTTCAACAGCGCCGGTGACGGCTTGCCCGCGGACCCCGTACAAGGCCGCATGGCGGTCGCGGCCCATGCGGTGCTGCTGCTGGTCGCCGGCCCGGAAAACCTTCCCTGAATCACACAGAATAACGGAGACAACATCATGCAACCGGATACCGACCAGGCCCTCCTCTCCCACCGCCTGCCCGAGCGCGCCATCGTGCTGGTGCTCGCTGGCGGGCGCGGTTCACGGCTCGAACAACTGACCGACCGCCGCGCCAAGCCGGCGGTGTACTTTGGCGGCAAGTTCCGCATCATTGATTTCGTGCTGTCGAACTGCATCAATTCGGGCTTTCGCCGCATTGGCGTCGTGACGCAGTACAAATCGCACTCGCTGCTGCGCCACCTGCAGCGCGGCTGGAGTTTCCTGCGCGGCGACGACAAGGAATTCATCGACCTGCTGCCGGCGCAGCAGCGGCTCAATGAAGAGCACTGGTACCGCGGCACGGCCGACGCCGTCTACCAGAACATCGATATCCTGCGCTCGTACCGGCCCACCTACGTGGTGGTGCTGGCGGGCGACCATATCTACAAGATGGATTACTCCGAGATGCTGCGCGACCACGTCGTCACCGGCGCCGGCTGCACGGTAGGCTGCATCGAAGTGCCGAAGGAAGAAGCGTCGGCGTTTGGCGTGATGGCCATCGACGAGTACCGCAAGGTCACCGCGTTTGTTGAAAAACCAGCCGACCCGCCCACCATGCCGGGCCGCCCCGGCGTGACGCTGGCCAGCATGGGCATTTATATTTTCAACACCGATTACCTGTTCCAGCTGCTCGACGAAGATGACGCCAACCCCGAATCGAACCACGACTTCGGCAAGGACATCATTCCGCGCGTGGTGACCGAAGGGCGCGCCGTGGCGCATCCGTTTTCCATGTCGTGCATCCCGTCCGACCAGGGCGGCGCCGGCTACTGGCGCGACGTCGGCACGGTCGACGCGTTCTGGTCGGCCAACCTGGACCTCGCATCGATTTCGCCGGAACTCAATATCTACGATGCCGACTGGCCCATCTGGACGCACCAGGAGCAGCTGCCGCCGGCAAAATTCGTGCACGACAGCGCCGGCCAGCATGGCATGGCGGTCAACGTGCTGGTGTCTGGAGGCTGCATCGTCTCCGGCTCGCACCTGGCGCTGTCCGTCCTGTTTTCCAGCGTGCGCATCCACTCGTTCTGCCACATCGACCAGGCCGTCATCCTGCCCTACTGCGAGATCGGCGAGGGTTGCCGCCTGACCAAAGTCGTGATCGACCGCGGCTGCAAGGTCCCGCCGGGACTGGTGATCGGCGAAGATCCCGAACTCGATGCCCAGCGATTCCACCGCACCGCGACCGGCGTGGTGCTGGTCACGGGCGCCATGCTGGCTGCACTGTAAAGGCATGGCCATGCGCGTCCTCCACGTCTGTAGCGAAATCTATCCCTTGCTGAAAACCGGCGGCCTGGCCGACGTGGCCGGCGCCCTCCCTGCGGCGCAGGTGCGCGCCGGCGTCGACGCGCGCGTGCTGGTGCCCGGCTTTCCAGCCCTGCTCGCAGGCGTGCTGGACCGGCAACTGGTGGCCACCCTGGACGATGGCAACCGCCTGCTGCGCGGCGCCATGCCCGACAGCGGCGTGCCCGTCTATGTCATCGATGCACCGGGCCTGTACGATCGCCCTGGCAACCCGTATGCCGACGCCAACAACGCGCCCTACATTGACAACGACCGCCGCTTCGCCCTGCTCGGGCTGATTGCCGCGCAACTGGCGCAAGGGCTCGATCCCTCCTGGCGCGCCCAGGTCGTGCATGCGCACGACTGGCACGCTGGGATGGCGCCGGCGTACCTGAAAGCAGCGGAACAGGCCAGCGGCCAGCGCATTGCTGGCAGCGTCCAGACCATCCACAACCTGGCTTACCAGGGCAATTTTCCCGCGCACGCGTTTGGCGGCCTGCACCTGCCAGCGCATTTTTTCGCCCCGGAAGGCCTCGAGTTCTACGGCATGGTGTCATTCCTGAAAGCCGGCCTGTACTACGCCGACAGGATTACCACGGTCAGCCCGACCTACGCGCGCGAAATCCAGGGCGCGGAACAGGGCTGCGGCTTCGACGGCCTGCTGCGCCAGCGCGCAGAATCCCTCACCGGCATCCTCAACGGGGTTGACGACGCCGTGTGGAATCCAGCCACCGACCCGTTCATTCCCCAACCGTATGATCTGGCCGACATGGCCGGCAAGCGCGCAGGCAAAGCCGCACTGCAGCGGGCCACCGGGCTGGCCGTGCAGGATGCGGCGCCGCTGTTTTGCATCGTCAGCCGCCTGACCGAGCAAAAAGGCCTGCACCTGGTGCTCGATGCGCTGCCCGGCATCGTCGCGCGCGGCGGCCAGTTGATGGTCCTGGGCGCCGGTGACGCTGCGTTCGAAGCGCGCCTGCGATCCGCTGCCACCGCGCATCCGGCATCGGTCGCCGTCCACCTGGGCTACGACGAACAACTGGCGCACCGCCTGATCGCTGCGAGCGACGTCATCATGGTGCCGTCGCGGTTCGAACCTTGCGGCCTGACCCAGCTGTACGGGCTAAAATACGGCACGCTGCCGCTGGTAAGGCGCGTGGGCGGACTGGCCGACACAGTGGTCGACGCGTCGCTGGAAAACCTCGACGACGGCCACGCCACCGGCTTTGTTTTTGAACAGTTCGACAGCGCCGGAATCAATGCAGCAGTGCGCCGCGCCTTCGCGCTGTACAAACGCCACAGCGAATGGGAAGATGTCCAGGCGTATGCCATGCAGCAACAATTTGGCTGGGACGCCGCTGCTGCGACCTACCTCGCGCTCTACCAGCACATCGCACCTTGAACAACCTCCTTACAATTTGAACGCGACCACGAATGAACCCGACCGATTTCAACCAGGACAACGTAGCACTCCTCAAGCGGTCAATCACTGACAAACTGATTTATACGATGGGCAAGCAGCCGGCTGCGGCGCAACCGGCAGACTGGCTGCGGGCAACCGCGCTGGCCGTGCGCGACCGGCTGGTCGACCGCGCGCTGGCAACCGAACAGGCAGCGCAGGGCAAGGACGTGAAACACGTCTATTATCTGTCCATCGAATTTTTGATCGGGCGCGCCTACACCAACGCCCTGCTCGCGCTCAACATCCAGGATGACGTGGCGCAGGCGCTGGCGGAACTGGGCGTCGACAGCGCCACCCTGCCCGACCTGGAACAAGATGCGGCGCTGGGCAACGGCGGCCTGGGCCGCCTGGCTGCCTGCTTCCTCGATTCGATGGCGACGCTGGGCATTGCCGGCTACGGCTACGGCATCCGCTACGACTACGGCATGTTCAAGCAGGCAATCGTCGACGGCCGCCAGGTCGAAGGCCCGGATTACTGGCTGGCTGACGGTAACCCATGGGAACTCCCGCGCCCGGACATTGCGTACCGCGTGCGCTTCGGCGGGCGCATCGAACAAAGCCACGCCCGCACCGACTGGCTCGAGACGCAGGACGTCATGGCCACGGCCTACGACATGATTGTCCCCGGCTACGCCACGCAAGCGACCAACACGCTGCGCCTGTGGTCGGCGAAAGCCACCGATGACCTCGACCTGCCTGCCTTCAATGGCGGCGACTACGTGGCCGCTGCCGCGAACAAGAACCTGGCCGAAAACATCACGCGCGTGCTCTACCCCGACGATTCGTCCGCGGCCGGCCGCGAACTGCGCCTGCGCCAGGAATATTTTTTCTGCTCGGCCAGCCTGCAAGACCTGGTGGGACGGTTTTTTGCCACGCACAGCGATGTCGGGCAATTACCGAAACACGTCGCCATCCACCTCAATGACACGCATCCGGTGCTGGCCATTCCGGAACTGATGCGCATCCTGATCGACGACCACGACCTGCCGTTCGCGCAGGCCTGGCCCCTCACGCAACAGGTGTTTTCGTACACGAACCACACGCTGATGCAGGAAGCGCTGGAAACCTGGCCGGTTGCCCTGTTCGGCAAAGTGCTGCCGCGCATCCTGCAAATCATCTTCGACATCAACACGGCCTTCATCACCGACATCGGCACCCGCTTCGGCCCCGACTTCGACCTGATGCGCCGCGCCTCGATCATCGACGAAGAAGGCGGCCAGCGCGTGCGCATGGCGTATCTCGCTGTCGTGGCCAGCCACAAGATCAACGGCGTCTCGGCCCTGCACTCGGACCTGATGATCCAATCGATTTTCGCCGACTTCGCCAAGGTCTTCCCCGACCGCTTCACCAACATGACCAACGGCATCACCCCGCGCCGCTGGCTGTCGCAGGCCAACCCGGCATTGTCCAGCCTGATCGACGCGCGCATCGGCGCCACCTGGCGCTCGCACCTCGACCAGCTGGCAGGCTTGAAGCCGCTGGCCGACGACCATGATTTCGCAGCCGCATTCCGCGCCGCCAAACTGGCCAACAAGCAGCGCCTGGCCGACTGGGTGCAGGCCAATATGGGCGTGACGCTCAATCCGGATTCGCTGTTCGACGTCCACGTCAAGCGCATCCACGAATACAAGCGCCAGTTGCTGAACGTTTTGCACGTCATCACCCGCTACAACCGCATCCTCGCCAACCCCGACGCAAACTGGGTGCCGCGCACGGTCGTGTTCGCTGGCAAGGCAGCATCCGCGTACCACATGGCCAAGCAAATCATCCACCTCATCAACGACGTCGCCACCACCATCAACAACGACGCGCGCGTGGGCGACAAGCTGAAGGTCGTCTTCCTGCCGAACTACAACGTCAGCCTGGCAGAAATCATCATGCCCGCAGCCGACCTGTCCGAGCAGATCTCGACGGCGGGCACCGAGGCATCGGGCACAGGCAACATGAAGCTCGCGCTGAACGGTGCGCTCACCATCGGCACGCTCGACGGCGCCAATGTCGAAATGCGGGAAGCCGTCGGCGCAGACAATATGTTCATCTTTGGGAACACCACCGAGGAAGTCGCCGAATTGCGCGCGCGCGGGTATCAGCCGCAGGCAATCTACGACGAAAATGCCGAACTCAGGCAAGTGCTCGACATGATCCGCGACGGCGCGTTTTCACCGGACGACGCGGCGCGTTACCACTGCATCGTCGACGCGTTGCTGGAATGGGGCGACCACTATCTGCTGCTGGCCGATTACGTCAGTTACATCGACATGCAGGACCAGGTGGATGCGCTCTATCGGGAGCCGGATGCATGGACGCGCAAGGCGATTTTGAATGTAGCAGGCATGGGGGTATTTTCGTCGGATCGGACGATTGCGGAGTATGCGAGCCAGATCTGGAATGTAGCGCCGCGGAAGCTTTAAGTACGATCGGACAGCGTGGCGTCGGATTGTTTCGCATGTGGCGGCGCCACGAATGCACGCAGAACCGCAACAGCGATTCCACCACGATGGTTTAATCCGTCACCCCGGCGAAAGCCGGGGCCCATGCTGCGCTTCAAACGTCGCAGTTCCCTTGCCTGACAGATATCCGACATGGTCCAGCGAAGCGCGGGCAGCAGACCGCTATACCACCAGCTTCCTACGGTCACCTGCAGCGTGAAGCAAGCGGCGACTCAACCAGCACAACAATTACACCAGCGGCCAGAACCAGACTGTTTTTGCTGAGAAATAACAGCTCCGAGCGCAGTCCTGGAACATCCGCCCTGGCGCTTTCCAGATAAGGTCGATGTGGCCGCCGTTGCCGCCTTCTATGCGAAAGAACGACACGACGCCGGTCCTGTGCCCGATCCCCAGCTGCGCCGACGCCTTGTCAACGTAGACCTCGGGCTGGCCCCACACTTTTTTCAGGATATTTGACAGCCTCGCCTGGCCAGGCTCGATGTATCGCCCCTTGATAGCGCCATCGTTGGCCTTCATGCGCGCGCCAGGCAGCGCCACTCCGGCATGGAGCAATGCATAGCTCATGCGAATTGCACATGTATCCCAATACGCCTTGTCGTTGACCAGATCGGTCCAGCCGATATCGATAAACAGTGGCGCCCGGTCGACGAACCGTGGATAGGCCGCCATCAGGACACTGAATGGTGGCCGCATCATGCGCCCCTCCCATTGGCATGGCACGGATAGTGCCTGGCAAGGATCGCCGCGATCAGCGGTGCTGCATTACTGCTGAGTCGAGCGGTGCCAAGTGCCTTCATTTCTTCCGCCACGACGTAGTTCAGTTCGTGGGGAACAAGTTGTTTGGCCGGGCACCACTGCACGCCGACAGTCATGTCCATGATGCCATCGATATAACCCATGGCGCGTGCGCGCATCATGGAATTGTCGCCAACAGCCGGGTCCGCCAACATGTCTCGGATGACCTGTTCTCCAGTGACGGGAGGGCGCAAGGTGGCTGCTGTTGCCAATGCCTGCGCCGCCAACAACAGCCCTGCAACAATGCGCTTCACGCCGCCACCCGATTGGCTGCCAGGTCCCAGCCTCCAGCCGTGTTACCGCCGGCGCCGCCAATGATTTTTTGCTGGCAATAGCGCCACTTGACCTTGCTGAACTTCAGGCCGATGTGCTCCAGCATGATATCGCCGCCGTTGACGCCTTGCGCGATCGTGGCGACCAGTACGTTCTCAAGGACTATCTCGTAATATTTGATGGGCCTGCCGTCGCCATCGGCGCGCATGAATTCAAACGTCGCCTTCGGGATCGTTTTGCCCATGGCGCAGTATTGCGCGAGCAGAGGCGACGACAAGTCGCCTGTTTTTGAAAAGCTGATATCCGAAAACTCGACCCTTTCAGCGGTGTGGCCGCCACCTGTCGAGCTGGTAGCGCTTTTCGGCTGCGACAGCGCCCAGTTGACCGAACTGCATTCGATCCATCCCTTGTGACCATCATCGTTCGATTCGCCCTTGATGACGTCGAGCTGTAGATAAACGTCGAGTGCCATGCCGCTCTCCCTGAAGTCAAATCAGAGATTGTGCAGCTGACAATATCAAGTGAGTTTGTTCAACGACAGGGGCGTTTCACAAGACCCTCAGCGGGCACCGGCTCCACCAGCGCCGCAGGTATAATTTTGCATCGCACGCTCGCCCACAGCTGCCCTCCAGCACCGCAATCCCTAACCCAAAGGATGTTCCTTGAATCGTTCGCTCATCAACGCCGCCTGCTGCGCCCTCCTCGCCTTTTCCGCCCCTTCCATCCACGCCCAGCCCGCTGCCACCAACGTGGCCGCGCCGGTTTCCGGCATCGACCTGAAATCCCTCGATCCGGCAATCCGTCCGCAAGACGATTTCTACGGGTACGTCAATGGCGTCTGGACCCGCAACACGCAAATCCCGGCCGACAAGGCAGTCTGGGGCACCTACATCGAATTGCGCGAAATCGCGCAAGGGCAGCTGCGCAACGTGATCGACACGACGTTGAAAAATCCCGGCAAGCCGGGCAGCGAGGCGCACAAGATTGCCGACCTGTACAACAGCTTCATCGATGAAAAGGCCAGGAACGCTGCCGGCTTCAAGCCGCTGCGCGCCGACCTCGCGCGCGTGGCCGCCCTGAAGGACAAAAAAGAATTGCCGGCGCTGTTCGCGTACCTGCAACGCACTGGCGTGACGACGCCATTTTCGGCCGGCATCTCGCCCGATGCGCAGGATCCCGAGCATTACACCGTCAACATCAACCAGTCCGGCCTGGGTTTGCCGGACCGCGACTATTACCTCAAGGATGACGACGCCAAGCTCAAAGCCGTGCGCGCCAAGTACCTTGCGCATATCGCCACCATGCTGACCATGAGCGGCGATCAGGAGGCTGTCAGCCATGCAGCGCAAATCCTCGACATCGAGACGCGCCTGGCCCAGGCGCAGTGGACGCGCGTGCAGACGCGCGACCCGGTCAAAGCGTATAACCGCGTCGCGTTCGACAAGTTCGGTGCACTGGCGCCGGCCTTCGACTGGCCCGCGTATTTCAAAGCCGCCGGCCTGGCGTCGAAAACCTCTGCGGCAGTGGTGCGCCAGCCAAGCTTCCTTGGCGGCTTCTCGCAGGCTGTGGCGGACGTCCCGCTGGATGCATGGAAAAGCTATCTGGCGTGGCGCATCATCGACAGTTATGCGGAGTACCTGGACAGCGCAACCGTGAAAGAAAATTTCGCTTTCGATGGCACGGTCCTGCGCGGCACGCCGCAAAGCGAACCCTTGCCGCAGCTGGCCCTGCGCTTTACCGACAGCGCCGTGAGCGATGCGATTGGCAAGCGGTACGTGCAGATGTACCTGCCGCCAGAGACGCGGCCACGCGTGATGGCGATGTTCGACAACTTCGTCGCGTCGTTCAAGGAAGGCATCGACAAGCTTGAGTGGATGGGCCCGGAAACCAAGCAGGAAGCGCAGCGCAAGCTGGCGGCCCTGAAACCGAATATCGCGTACCCGAACAAGTGGCGCGACTACAGCGCGCTGACGACGCAGCCAAACGACCTGGTTGCCAATGCGCGCGCGGCACGTGTCTGGAATTACCAGCGCAACCTCGACAAGCTGGGCAAGCTGGTGGACCGCGATGAATGGTCGATGACGGCGCAAACCGTCAACGCGAGCTACAACCCGTTGATCAACGCCATCACGATTCCGGCAGCGATCCTGCAGCCGCCATTCTTCAATGTAAAAGCGGAAGACGCGGTCAATTACGGCCTGCTTGGGATCACCTTCGGGCACGAGATCAGCCATGCGTTCGACGACTCCGGCAGCCAGTACGATGCCACGGGGCGCCTGCGCAACTGGTGGACCGATACCGACCGCACGGCGTTCAAGGCGCTCGCTGCGGGCCTCGTCAAGCAATACGCTGCCTACAGCCCGGTCCCCGGCTACTTCATCAATGGCGAACTGACGCTGGGCGAGAACATCGGCGACAACTCCGGCCTGTCGCTGACCTACCGCGCCTACGAGCGTTCATTGCACGGTAAACCATCGCCCGTGCTGGACGGGCTGACCGGCGAGCAGCGCCTGTATATCGGCTTCGCGATGAAATGGCGCGCCAAGCTGCGTCCGGAAGCAGCGATTGCCCAGATCAAGAGCGACCCGCATTCGCCAGGTGAATTCCGCGCCAAGGGTACCGTGATGAACCAGCCGGCCTTTTATAAAGCATTCGACATCAAGCCGGGCGATCCGATGTACCTGGCGCCGGAGCAGCGCGTGATCATGTGGTAACTCAATGAACATCGTCAAGCGCATCCAGAAAGCCAACGCCGGCCGGGATCCGGCACTGCTGTCGCTCAAATACGAAGCGCTCCGTGCGTCGCCGCATACCTTTCTGCGCGGGACCAATCACCTGTTTTATGCGCGCTTGGCCGAGTCGGGTTACAGCGTGGCGGCGCCGGCAGTGTGGTGCTGCGGCGACCTGCACCTAGAAAATTTCGGCAGTTATAAGGGCGACAACCGCCTCGTTTATTTCGACATCAACGATTTCGATGAAGCGGCGCTCGCTCCTGCCAGCTGGGAACTGGTGCGGCTCGCTGCCAGCCTGCGGGTCGGCCTGCTCGAACTGGACTTGCCGCCTGAGCGCGTCGCTACGCTGGTCGACGCACTCATTGCAGAATACGCAGCGACGCTGGCGGGCGGCAAGGCAGGCTGGATCGAGCGCCAGTCGGCGCGCGGGATCGTGAAACAATTGCTCGATCAACTCAGCGAACGCAAGCGCCCGGCATTCCTCGACCGCCGCACAGTGCTGGTTGACAAAGAGCGCCGCCTGCTGATCGACACCGGCAAGGCGCTGCCTGTCTCCGAGGCCGAGCGTGCGCAGGTGATGGCGACCGTCGACAGCTTTGCCGCCAGCCAAGGCCAGCAGGATTTCTTCCGTGTACTGGACGTGGCGCGCCGCATTGCCGGCACCGGCAGCCTGGGCGTGCCGCGCTACGTCGTCCTGGTCGAAGGCAAAGGCTCGCCCGACGGCAATTACCTGATCGACCTGAAACGCGCCTCGCCCTCCACGCTCGGCACGCTGTTCGCGTCGCTCCAGCCGCAGTGGCGTAGCGAAGCAGAGCGTATCACCGGCGTGCAACACCACATGCAGGCAGTGACGGCAGCATGGCTGCATCCGGTGACGCACGAGGGCCAGCCTTACATATTGCGCGCCCTGCAGCCAGGCGAAGACCGGCTGCCATTCGATGAATTCGGCAAGCAGCACGACCTGTTCGATGGCGCCATCGCCATGCTGGCCCGCTGCATGGCGTGGGCCCAGTTGCGCAGCAGCGGCTGGCAAGGCGCCGCCACCGTCGACGCCCTGATCGCCTTCGCCGGCAAGAAAAAATGGCAGCGCCAGGTGGCCGAAGCCGCCACCGCCATGGCTACGCAGGTCATCGCGGACTGGGCCAGTTATGCAACCGCTTACGACGCCGGGCAATTCGCGGCCACGGACCCGCTGGTGACTGAAAACAAACCGGGGTCAGGTCCGGCAATCGGTCATTTTTGAACTTTTCGTAAGCGGCTTTGTCTACGGCGGCCACACGCACCAGCACCTTGACACGATTACGCTTGTCGGCGCGCCGCATCGGAACGTGCCCGATGCAGCTTCTTGTAGCTGTCGATCAGGCGATGATGGCGGTCGAGGCCTTCTAACGCCATGCTGGTCGGCGTCAGGCCGAAAAAGCGCACGCTGCCATCGACCGAGCCCAGGGCCGCCTCCATTTTTGCGCCATACATGCGGCGGAAATTATGCAGGTAATCGTCCAGTTCGAGGTCGTCGGCAAGCGTCACTTCCAGCACCACGTTCAGTGCCTGGTAAAACAGTTTGCGTTCCAGCGCATTGTCGTTGTACTGCAAAAATGCACCGACCAGTTCATGCGCTTCGCCGAACTGGCGCAGGGCCAGGTTGATCAGCAGGCGTAATTCGAGGACAGTCAACTGGCCCCAGTCCGTGTTCTCGTCGAACTCGATGCCGATCAGGGAAGCGATGTCGCCATACTCGTCCAGCTCATTGTTTTCCAGGCGCCAGAGCAGCAGTTTCAATGCGGCGTCGTCAAGGCGATGCAGGTTCAGGATATCGGCGCGGAACAGCAGCGATTTATTGGTGTTATCCCAGACCAGGTCTTCGATGGGATAAACTTCCGAATAACCCGGCACCAGGATGCGGCACGCCACCGCGCCAAGCTGGTCGTACACGGCCGTATAGACTTCGTGGCCCATGTCTTCCAGGATGCTGAGCAACGCTGCCGCTTCCTCGGCATTCGCGTTTTCGCCCTTGGCGGTAAAGTCCCATTCAACGAAATCCACATCCGCTTTGGCGCTGAAAAAGCGCCACGACACCACGCCGCTCGAATCGATGAAGTGCTCGACGAAGTTATAGGGTTCCGTGACGGCTTCGCTGGCGAACGTCGGCTGCGGCAAATCGTTGAGGCCTTCGAAACTGCGGCCCTGCAGCAATTCGGTCAGGCTGCGCTCCAGCGCCACTTCAAAGCTCGGGTGCGCACCGAACGAGGCAAAGACGCCACCTGTGCGCGGGTTCATCAACGTGACGCACATGACCGGATACTTCCCGCCCAGCGACGCATCCTTGACCAGTACCGGGAAGCCCTGCTCTTCCAGCGCGGCGATACCGGCCTGGATGCCCGGGTATTTGGCCAGGACGGACTCCGGCACATCCGGCAGCGCCATTTCGCCTTCGAGGATTTCACGTTTCACGGCCCGCTCGAAAATCTCGGACAGGCATTGCACCTGCGCCTCGGCCAGCGTGTTCCCGGCGCTCATGCCATTGCTGGCGTAGAGGTTTTCAATCAGGTTGGATGGGAAATACACAGTCTCGCCGGTCGAATGCTTCACGTACGGCAGCGCCACGATGCCGCGCGCCACATTGCCGGAATTGGTGTCGATCAGGTTTGAACCGCGCAATTCGCCGTCCGGGTCATACACGTCCATGCAATGGGCGTCGAGCAGGCCTTCCGGCACCGCATCGTCCGGTCCGGGCTGGAACCAGCGCTCTTCGGGATAGTGTACGAAGGGTGCATTCGCGATGTCTTCGCCCCAGAATACGCCGGCATAAAAATGGTTGTTATTGAGGCGCTCGATATATTCCCCCAGGGCCGACGCCAGCGCGCTTTCCTTGGTGGCGCCTTTGCCGTTGGTGAAACACATCGGCGAATGGGCGTCGCGGATATGCAGCGACCAGACGTTGGGCACGATATTGCGCCACGACGCGATTTCGATCTTGACGCCCCAGCTGGCCAGCATGCCGGCCATATTCGAAATGGTTTGCTCGAGCGGCAGGTCCTTGCCGGGAATATAGGTGAGCGCGCCGCCGGCCGGTTGCATGGTCAGCAGCGCCTGCGCGTCTTCATCCAGGTTGGCCACTTCTTCGATGACGAATTCCGGGCCGGCCTGCACGACTTTTTTGACGGTGCAGCGTTCGATCGAGCGCAGGATGCCCTGGCGGTCCTTGTCCGAGATATCGGCCGGCAGTTCGACCTGGATCTTGAGAATCTGCTGGTAGCGGTTTTCCGGGTCGACGATATTATTTTGCGACAGGCGGATGTTCTCCGTCGGGATATTGCGGGTATTGCAGTACAACTTGACGAAATAGGCGGCGCACAGCGCCGACGAGGCCAGGAAATAGTCGAACGGTCCAGGGGCCGAGCCATCGCCCTTGTAGCGGATCGGCTGGTCGCTGATGACGGAGAAGTCATCGAACTTCGCTTCCAGGCGGAGTTTGTCGAGGAAGTTGACCTTGATTTCCATAGTATGTCCAATGCTGTGTGGTGTGAATGGCCGCCATTATCCCTTGTTTAGCGGGGCAGCATCATCCATGCAAGCAGGGCGCGGTTGACGGCGTCGGGCTGTTCCAGCGTCGAGAGGTGGCCGCAGTGAGACACGATAGTCAGGCTTGACTGGGGAATGCCTGCCGCGAGCTCCTCAGCCAGATCGGGCGGCGTGAGCGTATCGGTGTCGCCCACCAGCACCAGCGTCGGCACGGCGATGGCCGCCAGGCCCGGCCGGCTGTCGGGGCGCGCGATGATGGCCTCGATCTGGCGGGCATAGCCGTCGACGCCAACTGCCGCGGCCATCCGCCGGTTCACGGCGGCCAGGTGCGCATCGTCTTTGCGGTCCGGGTGGACCTGCGCCAGCGCGGCCTCTGCAGTCTGCGCCAGGAAGTCGCCCGTGCGGGCGCTGGCGACTGCCTCGCGGCGCCTGGCGGTTTGCTCCGGCGTGTCCGGGCGCGCCGATGTATCGAGCAGCGCCAGCTTCGCCACCCGCTCGGGCGCCTGACGCATGATCTCCAGGCAAATGTAGCCACCCATGGAAATGCCGGCCAGTGCAAAGCGCGGGGGCGCCGCAGCAAGGATCGCGGCGGCGATCTCCGCGATGGTGTCGCCTTCGAGCGTCGACGCGACCGTGACGGGTCCGCATGGCCACAGGGCGGCAACCTGCGGGGCGAAAACTTCGGCGGAACAGAGCAATCCGGGAACGAGAACGACAGGCTGCATACGACTCCGATCAAAGGCGTGAGGGTGTTTCAACGCGACGATTCTACCGCGGCGCAGGGTGGGCACGTGAACCGTATGCGTGCTTGCCATCATGGAGGAACGTTGAGCCCGCAACCTCGGGCGGCGCGACAGCGTCGCCTGCTTGCCGAACGCCGGTTTGCACTTGGTGTTACGCTGATCCAGATGGACACCCACACAGGCACGATGCGAGAACGGCGATGGATGGTTGACGGCGAGCGCTTCAACAGCATCACCCATGCAGTCGGCGCGGCGCTTGCCGCTGCCTGCGGCGTGCTCCTGGTCGTCGTGGCAGCGCGCACCGGCGACCCGTGGAAACTCGCCAGCTTCAGCGTCTACGCGGCCATGCTGCTGGTCCTGTACCTGGCGTCCACCCTCTATCACAGCGTGCAGGGCCCGGCCAAGGACGTGCTGCGCAAAATGGACCATTGCGCCATCTACCTGCTCATTGCCGGCACGTACACGCCCTTCACGCTGGTGACGCTGCGCGGGCCGTGGGGCTGGTCGATCTTCGGCGTGGTGTGGGCACTGGCAGCCTTTGGCATCTTGCAAGAAATCTGGTATGCCAGGGGCGCGCGGATCCTGTCGCTGGTCATTTACGTACTGATGGGCTGGCTGGCGGTGATCGGCGTCCGGCCCCTGATCGCAGGGCTCGGATGGGAAGGTTTTTCCTGGCTGGCGGCGGGCGGCCTGTTTTATACCGTCGGCATCGCCTTTTATGCAACCGAGCACAAGGTACGCCATGGCCACGGCATCTGGCACCTGTTTGTCCTGGGTGGCAGCATATGCCACTACATCGCGGTGCTGTTTTACGTGGCCTGACCGGATCCAATGGGCATGGGCACGTCATCGACCTGGTGGCGCATCACTTGCGTACCGGCGCCGCAGATCGATGCGCTGGCATCAACCAGGCGTGACAGTCAGGACGGCTGGCGGTCTCGCGGGAGCGGATCATGCAGTTCGAGCCAGAGCGCCCCGCGCGCAGTGACCTCGTACCCGTTCCCTTTGCGATCCAGGTAGCCGTTCGATTCCAGCCAGGTTTTGACTTCATCGGTCATGGGAATGGCGTCCAGGCTGCGGCGCACGCTGTCGAGGGCGCGCACGCAGGCGCCGTGCCTGAGCGTCTGGCGCCCCCTGGCAGTGATGGCGGCCGTGCCGTCGCGCTCCGGCTGGACCAGGCCCAATTGTGTGAAAGCGTCGGGGCAATCGGCCATCGCCATCCTGTGCATGCCCGAGTCCGATTCAAAGCGCAGGCGATGCAAGGTCGCCATGTCGGCGGCGCCGAGCGTTACGGCTTCGTCCACGGCTGGCGCCACTGCCGCTGGCGCAACTACGGCCGGGGCCGGCGTCTGGCGCTGGCCACGCCGCTCTTCGGGGATGGCCAGCACGCGCTCGATGAACCCGGGGTCGTGCGCGCTGCCGGCAAACAGTTCCCGCACCGGTCCGCCCCCGTTTGCGCGCCGCATGGAAAAGACCTTGCGCAGAATTTTTGCCGTGACGCTGTCGATCCGTCGGTCTTCCTTGGGGCGCTCGGGTTGCATGTAAAGGTCCAGTGTGATGACTAAGTCTGCCGTATGGCGAATACTATCAAATATTCGCGCATTTTCCGCGTTCACGGACGCGTCAATTCAGCAGTGGCAGGTCGCCAGCCAGCCCGGCCCCGGCATCACACAGTGCCGCATGGCATCTGGCGACGTGTCAACCCGGGCGCCACGGGAAGGGAGCCTCGGTGTTGTTGTCACTGGAGAATGAACACAGCGCCAAAGCAAAGCTCCCCAATCCATCCGCTGGCCCCCTACCATTCCTTGCAGGAGAAACAATTCCCGAGGTGTGAACCGTCCTACGCTGGACTGGTCGTGGCGCAAGGAAGCATGACCGTGATCTTCGTCCCGGCTCCCAGGCCGCCGCTCGCTGCCGTGACTTCTCCACCGTGCATGCTGACAATCGTTCTGACGAGCGCCAGCCCGATACCAAGCCCTCCCTCGGCGCGGTCCGGCGTTCGGGCAGCCTGGGTGAACAGGTCGAAGATATTGGGCAGCAAATCCGCGTCGATGCCCATTCCGTTGTCTTCCACGTCCACCATGACACGCTCGCCGTCGTTGTGCACTGCCAGCGTGATGGCGCCGCCGTCCGGCGTATATTTTGCCGCGTTGTTGAGCAAGTTGACGATGACCTGCACCAGGCGATTGCGATCGCCGATCACCGATGCGGCACGCTGGTCATGACGGACAACCAGCGCATGCTTCCTGGACTGCACCAGCGGCCGCGCCTGTTCGACCGCGCTGTCGACGATCGCGTCCAGGTCGACGACGCTCATCTTCAGGTCGACCAGGCCCTTGGTCACACGCGAAACGTCCAGCAGGTCGTCGACCAGCACACTCAGATGCCCGGCCTGGCGCGCAATTACCTCGGCAGCCTTGATCACCCTGGCATCCCCCTGGGCAACGAGCTTGAGCATCTCCGCGGCACTGGTGATCGGTGCCAGCGGGTTTCTCAGTTCATGTGCAAGCATCGCAAGGAACTCGTCCTTGCGGTGGTTCATGGCCATCAGCTCGCTTTCACTGGCGCGCAGGGCCCTGAACGCCCGGACCGACTCGGTGACGTCGCTGCCTTCGACGAAGATGCCAGTGATCTGTCCCCGGTGGTCGAAGGTCGGCTGGTAGATGAAGCTCACGAAGCGCTCCTCGAGCGCACCGTTCGGTGCGCGTTGCAGCATGATCGGCAACTCATTGCCGATGTATGGCTTGCCGGTTGCATACACCTGGTCCAGCAGCTCGTAAAACCCTTGCCCCTGCAATTCCGGCAGCGCGTCCCGGATGGCCTTGCCGATACTATCGTCCCGGCCGATGAACCGGCAATAGCCGTCGTTGGCGATATCGAAGACATGGTCCGGCCCGCGCAAGACTGCAATGATGCCTGGCGCGTGCTGGAACAGGCGCTGCAGCCTGGCAATCTCATCGTCACGGTAACGTTGCGCCAGCACCTGGTCGGTTGTTTCCACGACCACGCACAGCATTCCTCCTGTCTGCCCGGTTTCTGCGCGGATTGGCGAGTACGAAAAGGTGAACCAGACTTCCTCATCGTATCCTCTCCGACAGACAGTCAGCGGCAGGTTTTGCGCAAAGACCGCTTCGCCTCGCATCGCCTGCTCAACGTTGCCCTGCACAGCGCTCCATACCTCGGCCCACACCTCGTTGAGACGCGCGCCCATCGCCGAAGGGTGCTTGTCGCCAAGGATTTCAATATAGGCATCGTTATAGAGCATGGACAGCGCCGGACCCCATGCCACCAGCATGGGAAACTTCGAGTGCAGCAGCATCCCTGCAATTGAACACAATGACGGCGGCCAGGATTCGACTGCACCCAGCGGTGACGAGGACCAGTCATGCGTGCGCATCAATGCCCCGGTCTGTCCGCCGTCAGCCAGGAACGCAATTGTGGAAGGATTGGATATGCTCATGCATTCGCTACGGCTCGATGACGCTTGAAGTTGATGACGGCGCAGTATATAGGAAGACACATCAGGAAAAGGGCCCGGGCCGCACACAGCCAGGCAGGCACGCGTCGATCAGAAGGCCATCGCGCCCCCGGTTTTTCGGGCTGATCAATTCCGGTATTCATCGACGCTGCGGCTGCCTGAATCGATCATCGAACGAATACGCTCGCCAATCACCTCGATTGAAAACGGTTTTGTCAGCACCGCCATTCCGGGCGCGAGAGATCCATTGTCAAGCACGGCATTTTCAGCATAGCCGGTAATGAACAATACCTTCATGTCCGGGCGGGAGACGCAACCGGCATCGGCCATCTGGCGACCGTTCATGCCGCCCGGCAGACCCACGTCCGACACCAGCAAATCGATGCGCGCATCCGACTGCAGTATCTTCAGCCCCGCAGCGCTGTCTTCCGCCTCGATCCAGGCGTAGCCCATATCCTCGAGAATGTCGATCAGCAGCATCCGCACTGTCGGTTCGTCATCGACAACGAGCACTGTCGCAACCTGTTCGGAACGCTTCAACGCCGCCACCTGGGAAGCCGTGCTTTCCTCTTCGCTGCTGCCGAGATGCCGCGGCAGGTAAATGGACACTGTCGTGCCCCGGCCCACTTCCGAACAGATCCGTATCTGCCCGCCGGATTGCTGGGCGAACCCGTAAATCATCGACAGGCCGAGACCGGTGCCCTGCCCGATGGCCTTGGTGGTAAAGAATGGATCGCATGCGCGGGCAATCACTTCTTTCGACATGCCGGTTCCGTTGTCGCTGACGCACAGCGAAAGATACTGTCCCGGCGCCATCGATTGCGCCACGGCAGCCTGTTCGCCGATCCAATGGTTTGCTGTTTCAATCGTGATACGGCCACCGTCCGGCATGGCATCACGGGCATTGATACACAGGTTCAACAGCGCATTTTCAAGTTGTGATCCATCCACCAGGGCGGTCCACGCATCGGGCACGCTGACCACGTCGATCGGTATGCCCGGTCCCACAGTGCGTTGTATTAACTCATGCATATCCGCCACCAGCCGGTTGACGTTCGTGGCTTTCGGCGTCAGTGTTTGTTGGCGTGAAAAAGCCAGCAGCCGATGTGTTAAAGCAGCAGCCCGTTTCGACGCGCCCTGGGCCATCGCAATATAGCGGTCGAAGTCGCTGTAGCGCCCTTGCTGCAGCCGAATTTCCATCAGTTGCAGAGCGCCGGTGATCCCCGCCAGCAAATTATTAAAATCGTGCGCCAGGCCGCCAGTCAGCTGTCCGACTGCTTCCATCTTTTGCGCCTGACGCAATGCCTCTGCCGTGTTCGCCAGCACTGCCGCCTGTTCCCGTTCCGCAGTCATGTCGCGTCCAGTGGCATACATGACGTCGCCATCAGGCGCTGCGGTCCAGGAGATCCATCTCGTTGAACCGTCCTTGTGACGAAAGCAATTGACGATACCGACGCTGTCTGCCTGAGCAGCGCCGGTGTAAGCATCCAATGCAGCTTCGTCAGAGTTCGGGACGACGAACTCGTTGACGTGGTGGTCAATCAGCTCACTGGCGTGATAGCCCAAAGACACCGTCCAGGCATGATTTACCCTGCGGAAATACCCCTCGACGTCGATGATCAGCATGAGATCGACGGACGTTTCCCACATGCGGTCACGTTCACGCGTGCGCTCGGTCACCTGACTTTCCAGTGTTTCGTTCAGTTCCTGCAACTTGCGTTCCGCACGTTTGCGTCCGCTGATGTCCTTAAAAACAGTTGCCACCCGTCGCTTGTCGCGCGGCCCGACCGGCATGCACGCCACTTCGAGGTAGCGATCCGTGGATTCAAATTTTCGTTCGAAGCGGGTTGCCTCGCCTGTGTCAAGTACAGCGCGAAACGTTGCCACCCATGCATCGGCTTCATTGGCCCCCAGCACGCCGCGTCCGGTTTTTCCAACGATATCGGGTATGCCGCAGTGGCTCATATAGGCTGGATTGGCTTCGATATGCACGTAGTCCGACAGCAGGCCATGGGGGCCGTCGATGAATTCGATCACGCAAAAACCTTCATCGATGTTCTCGAACAGGGTGCGATAACGCGCTTCGCTTTCACGCAACGTCTCTTGTATTGCCAGCACCTGCCTGGCTTCCTGCACATCGGTGACATCGAACGAACAGCCCACAAAGCGGTCGTCGCCGACCGGGCCGCCACTGTTGCGCAGCCAGCGCCATTCGCCATCCTGGCGCAGAAACCTGCATTCATACGCGTAAGCCTTGCGTTCCTGAAACGCTTCTACATAAGCGCTGACGTACCCTGGCAGGTCATCGGGGTGGAGAAACTTCGACCAGCCCATGCCCAGGATATCTTCGTTACCGACTCCGAAGAAATCCAGGTAGTGCCCGTTAACAAATATTACGCCGCTGGTATCGGTTTCCCAGATGAGCACGGGCGCCGCATCGGCCATTTCATGAAAACGGGCGTCTGCGCTCTGCCTCTGCCGGGCTGAGGCGCCAGGTATCTCTTCGTTAAAAATCATGGATTGCTTCCGGGAAGGCTGTTCAGGTAGTCAAGCAGCAATTTTAGCTCTTTACAAATAGAACAGGGAAACGTCCAGTGCGGCCTGGCCACCGCCCATATCAGCATCGTTCGACACGCCTCCTCAAGCATCTGTTAACAACGCCCGCCTACGATCGGCTGCCACACGCCATAATGACGACATGCGCATACTGCTTACCGAAGACGACCCGCAACTCGGTCGCGCCACCCAGATCGGCCTGGAACAAGCCGGCTACGCCGTCGACTGGGTCACGTCGGCGGCCCGCGCGCTGACGGCGCTGCGCCTGCACGACTACGGCTGCGTGCTGCTCGACCTGGGCTTGCCGGACCAGGATGGCATGCGCGTCCTGGACGCATTGCGCGAGGATGGCTACGCCGGTGCAGTACTGATCGTCACTGCCCGCGACCAGCTGGCCGTGCGCATTCACGGGCTGGACGCCGGCGCGGACGATTTCCTGGTAAAGCCGTTCGACCTCGACGAACTGGCCGCCCGCATCCGCAGTGCGTGCCGGCGCGCAACCGGGCGCTTGCGCGAGCAACTGGTCCACGGGGACCTGGTGCTGGACGTCGCTGGCCGCCAGGTTACCAAAGCGGGACAGCCAGTCACGCTGACCAGCAAGGAATTCGGCATTCTGGTGCTGCTCATTGAAAACGCCGGGCGCGTGCTGTCGCGCGAACAGCTGGAAAAGAACCTGTACGGCTGGGGCGAGGAACTGGAAAGCAATGCCGTGCAGGTGCACATCCACCACCTGCGCAAAAAGCTGCACCGGGACCTGATCCGCACGGTCCACGCGGTGGGCTACTGCATCGACAAGCCGGCCCTGCCAGGGTCGGCATGACCGCCGGCGTGAACCGCCGCGATGACAGGCGCGAAATCCGGCGCTGGTCGCTCAAGCGCACGCTGCTGGCCATTTTGCTGGGCGTGACGCTGTCCCTCTGGGCCGGCAGCGCCACCATCGTGTACCTGGAAGCGCGGCGCGAAAGCGACAACCTGTTCGACCAGTCCCTGTCGGAAACAGCGCATTTGCTGCTGTCGCTGGTGGAGAGCGAAGTGCGCGAAAACGCGCTGGGCAGTCCCGCCAGCCTGCCGCTCAAGGCGCCGTCGAATCCCCATCGCTACCTGCTGTTTCAAGTCCGGGACGTCTACCAGCGCGTGCTCTACAAGAGCGACGGCGCGCCCGACACCCTGCTCTCGCCCAGCGCGCCCACCGGGTTTTCCTGGCTGACATTCAAGGGCGAGCGCCTGCGCGTATTTTCGCTGTGGGACGACGCCCACCAGATCCACATGCTCGTGGCCGAGCCGACCCGCCACCGCGACGACATCAGCCACCGCTTCTTTTACAAGATCGTCCTGCTGGGCGCCCTGCTGGCCGCGTTTGCCTCGGCCGCCATCTGGTGGAGCATCGGCCGCGTGTTCCGGGCCTTGCAGCGCTCCGCCGACCAGGTCGCTGCCCGCACGCCGAACGACCTGGCCGATGTCGCCCTGCGCGGCGTGCCGCGCGAAATGTATCCACTGCTGCTGGCCATTAACAACCTGTTTGCACGCGTGCGCCGCACCATCGAACACGAGCAGCGTTTCACGGCCGACGCGGCGCACGAACTGCGCACGCCGCTGGCGGCCATCAAAACCAATCTGCAGGTCCTCAAGCGTGCGCGCAGCGAAGCCGAGCGCGACGAATTCATCGCCGGGCTGAGCACCAGCGTCGATCGCGCCACCCGCCTGGTCGACCAGCTGATGACGCTCGAGCAGCTCGATCCGCAAGGCGGCGCCGCCACCGCCCTGGCGCCGGGCGACCTGGCCACCCTGCTGCATGAACAGGCCGGCCAGTGGCAGGCGGCGTGCGCCAGCGCCAGCCTGGCGCTGACGGTAGACACCGGCGCAGCGCCGTGCAGCCTGCACGCCGACAGCCTGCGCATGCTGATTCGCAACCTGGTCGACAATGCCATCCGGTACACGCCTGCCCCGGGCGCCATCGCCATCCGCTGCGGCCAGCGCGACGGCGCCAGCTACCTGGAGATTGCCGACTCGGGACCCGGTATTCCGCCGGCAATGGAAGAGCGCGTCTTCGAACGGTTTTTCCGCCTGGCCGGCGCGCAGCTGCCAGGCAGCGGACTGGGTTTGTCGATCGTCCAGCGCATTGCCGAGCGCCACGGCGCCCACGTGAAACTGGGGCCGGGACTGCACGGCGCAGGCTTGACCGTCACTGTCAGCTTCCCCCCACCACCGCGTTAACACCCTCTTAATAACTCTGGCGCACGATGCAATTCGGGCGCATCTCGCTCCCGGCGGCGGGCAGCGATGTCCGCCGACCCCGCACCACTGAACACAAGGAGCGCATCATGAATTCGAACTTTACTTCCGTTTTCGGCGCCGCCGGCACCACACCCGCAGTGCGCCACCGCGTCCTGCGCAACACCTACTGGCTGCTGGCGCTGTCGATGATCCCGACCGTACTGGGCGCCTTTATCGGCGTCCAGGCCGGCATCACACTGCCTGGCGGGATGCTTGGCATGGTGCTGTTCCTGGCCATTGCATTCGGGTTCATCTACGCCATCGAAAAAACCAAACAGTCTGCAGCCGGCGTTGCGATTTTGTTGGGCTTCACGTTCTTCATGGGCATGATGCTCACGCCCATCCTCACGCGCACGCTCGGGTTTGCCAATGGCGGCATGCTGATCATGACGGCCTTCGGCGGCACGGCGTCGATCCTGGCCGTGATGGCCACGATTGCCACCGTATCGAAGCGCGATTTCTCAGGCATGGGCAAATGGCTGCTGGCCGGCGTTGTCGTGCTGCTGCTGGCCTCGGTGGCGAATATTTTCCTGGGCATGTCGGCGCTGTCAATTGTTATCTCGGTCATGGCGATTGCGATTTTTTCGGCGTATATCCTGTACGACGTGCAGCGTATCGTCAATGGCGGCGAAACCAATTACATCACGGCCACGCTGAGCATTTACCTGTCCGTGTTCAATATTTTCTCGAACCTGCTGGCCCTGCTCGGCATCGGCGCAGGCAGCCGCGAATAATGTTCGTTTAAAACAGAAAGCGGATGATGGAATGGTTGTTTGACCCGAATATCTGGGTGGGCTTGCTGACACTGGTGGTGCTGGAGATTGTGCTGGGCATCGACAATCTCATCTTCATCGCCATCCTGGCTGAAAAAGTGCCGCCGCACCAGCGCGACAAGGCCCGCCTGATCGGCCTGTCGCTGGCCATGATCATGCGCCTGGGCCTGCTCACGATGATTTCGTGGATGGTCACGCTGACCGCGCCATTGTTCGCCGTGATGGGCAAAGCCATTTCCGGGCGCGACCTGATTCTTTTGCTGGGCGGCGTGTTCCTGCTGTTCAAGGCAACGATGGAGCTGCACGAGCGGGTCGAAGGCAAAGCGCATGTCCACACCGGGCCGCGCGTGTATGCCAGCCTGGGTGCAGTGATTGCCCAGATCATCGTGCTCGACGCAGTCTTCTCGCTCGACGCCGTGATTACCGCTGTAGGCATGGTCGACGAACTGGGCGTGATGATGGCCGCCGTGATCATCTCGATGGGCGTCATGATTTTTGCGTCCAAGCCCCTCACCCGGTTTGTGAATGCGCATCCGACCGTCGTCGTGCTGTGCCTGAGCTTCCTGCTGATGATCGGCCTGTCGCTGGTGGCCGAAGGACTGGGCTTCCATATTCCGAAGGGCTACCTGTACGCCGCCATCGGGTTTTCCATCGTGATTGAATTCTTCAACCAGCTGGTGCAAAAGAATTTCCTCAAACGCGATGCGCACGTTCCGCTGCGCGCACGCACGGCCGGCGCCGTGCTGCGCCTGCTGGGCAGCCGCACCCGGGCCGAAAGCCGCGAAGAAGCGGACGACCTGGAAACCGCGCCTGAAACGCCGGCATTCGATACTGCAGAGCGGAATATGGTCAGCGGCGTGCTCAGCCTGGCGCAGCGGCCGGTGCGGTCCATCATGACGGTGCGCGCGGATGTCACCTGGGTCGACCTCGACGCCAGTGCCGAAGCCACCCGGCAGCACGTGCTGGCCACGCCGCACAGCCTGTTTCCGGTATGCCGCGGCCAGCTCGACGAGGTGGTGGGCGTGGTCCGCGGCCGCGATTTGATTGCCGACCTGATCGTGCAAGGAAAAATCGACCTGGCCCATGTGCGCCCGGCGCTGATCATGCCTGAAGCGGCCGGTGTCATGCGGATCATGGAAACGCTCAAGCGCGCGCACGGCCAGCTGGTGCTCATTGCCGACGAATACGGCACCATCCAGGGCCTGGTCACGCCCATCGACCTGCTTGAAGCCATTGCCGGCGAATTCCCCGATGAAGACGAGCAGCCGGCGGTCCAGGCGCTGGGCGACGACCGGTGGCAGGTCGACGGTACCGCCGACCTGATCGATTTGCAGCAGGTGCTGCAAACCGACGCCCTGGTGTCGCCCGACGCCGACTACACCTCGCTGGGCGGCTTTTTGCTTGCACGTTTCGACCGCCTGCCGGCTCCCGGCGACACGCTAACAGTCGACGGCCTGCAGTTCGAGGTGGCGACCCTGCGCGAACGGCGCATCGCCACGGTGCTGGTGACGCGATTGCCAACGATGGCGGCACCGGAAGATGCACCTGTCGCCAGCGGCAGGTAGTTATCGTTCGGGGACAGCCGGCAGCATGCGCTTGTGCATCGTCTTTGCCCAGGCTGCCGTGATTTTCTCGTACGCATCCTGGCCCACTGGCTTGCCTTCGAGGAAATCGTCGATCTCTTCGTAGGTCACGCCAAAAGCGTCTTCATCGGACTTTTGTGGCGCCAGGTCTTCCAGGTCGGCCGTCGATGGCTTCTCGACCAGCCGCTCCGGTGCGCCAAGTGAAGCCCCCAGCGCTTTCACCTGGCGCTTGTTCAGGTGCGCCAGCGGCGCGAGGTCGAAGCCGCCGTCGCCGTACTTGGTAAAAAAACCCATTACCGCTTCGGCCGCGTGGTCGGTTCCCAGGACAAAACCGCCATGGGCGCCCGCCAGCGCGTACTGGGCAATCATGCGCTGGCGCGCCTTGATATTGCCAAGCAAGAAATCCCGCTGCGCTGCGTCCGCGTGGTTCAGGTTGTCGCCCAGCGCCGCCATCATTGCATCGGCAGCCGGCTTGATGTCCACCACAATACTCCTATCCGGGCGGATGAAGGCAAGCGCCTGCTGCGCGTCGTCTTCGTCTTGCTGCGTGCCGTAAGGCAGGCGCACGGCAATAAACGTGGCGTCATGGCCGCGTGCGCGCACACGCTCCACTGCCAATTGGGCCAGGCGCCCCGCCGTCGTGGAATCGATGCCGCCGCTGATCCCCAGCACATACGCGTTGCCGCCATGGTCGAGAAGATACTGTTCAAGGAATGCAATGCGCGCGTCGGCTTCCTGCGCGGCATCGCGTGCAGGCTGCACCTGCAATGCGTCGATGATGTCTCGTTGGGTTTGCTGATCCCGGTCGCCCATGATGATGCCTTTCAGATGTCCAGTTGAGTCAGGCCGCGCGTGAAACGAGCCGAGCGGCTGCCGAAGAATGGGGACGAAACCCCATGCGCAGGTACAGGCGATGCGCCGCCACGTTGTCGTGGAACACGTGGAGGAATGGTTTTTCGCCGCGCATCAGTTGCCTGCGAGCGAGCTTGAGGACCAGCCGCCGGTCCATGCCGCAATGGGAAAAGTCGGGATGCGTGCACACACCGCTGATTTCGCGCAATCCATCTGCAGCAAACCGTTCTCCCGCCATCGCGACCAGCCGGCCATTGTCGAAGTAGCCGAAGTAATCGCCCAGTTCGATGCTGCGCAGCCCGAACGGCCCCGCCCCCGCCTGCCGTACCAGTTCAAGCGCCGCAGTGGCGTGCTCGCGCCGCAGTCTGTGTGCGTCGGGCGCGGGGTCGTTGCCAGGGATTGGCCCGTCCCAGACCAGGCAGTGCGCCGTCGATTCCGCGTCGATGTGCCAGCCCCGGGGCGCAGTGCCACGCCAGCCGACACAATAAAGCTGTTCGCCTGGCGCGCAAATGATGGCCAGTGCGGCAAAGTCCGGCACACCGGCCTGTTCAAATCCGGCAATCGGGCAATAGCCGGGAGCAAGGCGGCGCACCGCCCCGCTGCCGACGGCCAGGTGGGACTGGGGACCATGCAGACAATGCCAGAATATGTTGTCGAGTCGATCCATGTTCATTCAACGTCAGGTTGATAAGGCGGCAGGCCGCATTCAGCGCGGCATGCCCGATCCCGGCGACCCGGTGGCGGGATCGGCGCCCGGTCTGGCGGCCATGCCGGTCTCCGCGCCTGTCAGCGGATCGGCGCCCGGCTGCGACTGCGTCCGCGCAGCCATCGCGCGCACGGTATCGAGGTCTTGCGAATCCAGCATGACCCCGGCCTCGCCGCTGCCACCGTCCACCGCCATCTGCAGGTTGCGGTCGGAGACGAATTGCCATTGTCCGCCCTGGTTCCAGGATCCACGCGTTTCAGGCCCGCCCTGCGACATATTGAAATACACATTGGTAAAACGGGGATCGCCAGCTAGTTTTCCAGGAGGGAAATTGGGCTCGATCGAATACAGCGCTTTTTCAAACGACTTTTGATGGGCCACTTCGCGGGTCATTAAAAATCCCAGGGCTTCCTTGACACCGGGATCGTCGGTCAGGTTAATCAGGCGCTCATAAACAATTTTAGCGCGCGCTTCCGCGGCAATATTCGAGCGCAGGTCGGCGGTCGGTTCGCCAATGGTATCGATGAATTCCGCGCGGAACGGCAAACCGGCGGAATTGGTCAATGGCGCACCGCCGCCGTACAGCACCTGCGTCAGGTGGCTGTCGTTGCCGGCGCCGGTAATGGAGCGATACAATTCGCCTTCGCTTTCCACGCCTTCGGCCAGTTTTCCTTTTGCGCCCTTGTTGAGCATGACCACGATGTTACCGATCACTTCCAGGTGACTGAGTTCTTCGGTTGCAATATCCATCAGCATGTCGCGCCGGCCTGGATCATCCTCGGCAAGCGCCTGCGTAAAGTAGCGGCAGGCTGCTGCCAATTCGCCTTGCGGGCCGCCGAATTGCTCGAGCATCAGGTTGGCCAGGCCTGGATTCGGACCACTGACACGGACGGTATACATCAGACGCTTGTTATGTGCAAACATGAGATTTCCTTTTTATATTAAAAGAAGGCAATGGCTGCCCTGATATCTGAAGCGGATTGGCATCTTGATCGATCGCCATACTGTGCCGTATCGGAGCAAGTCGAATCGCGTTGTAGGAATCCGTGCCAGTTATTGCTGGGTTCGCGATATGGCGTTTATTATTATTAGTAATTAAATGCAGGAAATATCAAAAAAGAAATAGATGCAGAATCAATTCAAGCATGTTAATGTCGAAATAACATGACGGTATCCGTGGTTTGCCGGGGAAATGAAATGATGGAACGTGGTGGATATCGACCAGTTGCAAACATGTGCTGCCTGCTGGCCCTGGTGTGCGGGACTGTTTCCAGTCCGGCACGCGCCGATGCGCCGGCAGGCGCCTCCCGGAGCATCCTGTCGCTCACCCTGGCGCCCGGACCCGCGGCGGCAGCTACCGATCCCGGCAGTATCCAGTTCATCGGGACCGCGACAGTGCTGGTCCGCTACCGGGGCCTGACCATCCTGACCGACCCGAACTTCCTGCACAAGGGCCAGCATGTCCACCTGGGCTATGGCCTTACGTCCCAGCGCCTGACGGATCCTGCACTCGAGCTTGCCAAGTTGCCCCCCATTGACCTGGTGGTGCTGTCGCATATGCATGAAGACCATTTCGACAAACTGGTGCAGCAAAAGCTGCATAAAAATACGCCGATCGCGACGACATCCGGTGCAGCGAAAGCATTGAAGAAGCTCGGGTTCAGTCGAGTAGTCGCCATGGCGCCATGGGACCGAATTGATATCGCCAAGGGCGACGCGCGCCTGGGCATCACGGCGGTGCCTGGCCGGCATGGCAAACTGGGAATGCAGGCGCTGCTGCCCGACGTGATGGGGACAGTCTATGATTTTGGCCCCAATCCCGCGCAGCCTGCCTATCGCATGTATGTCAGCGGCGATACGCTCATCCATGATGACCTGCGTTCGATTCCACAGCGCTTTCCCGGGATCGACCTGGCCCTGCTGCACCTTGGCGGTACACGCATACTGGGCGTTTTCAAAGTCACCATGGACGGATCGGACGGCGTGCAACTGCTGCAGATCATCCAGCCGCGGCACGCCATTCCGATCCACTATAACGATTACGACGTATTCAAATCGCCGCTGGCCGACTTTGCACGCGCTGTCAAGGCAGCTGGCTGGGAAACGCGCGTGACTTACCTGCCACACGGCGCCAGTTATCAATTAGTGATGCGAAAGTGAACCCTTGACACTCCTGCAGTGTTCCACCGCCTCACCACGAAAGGAAATCCTCTAGTTAATATTTGGAAATTATTTTTGAGTATGGCAAATAAATACTTAATGGAAATAGAACAATGAATGGGAGGTAATAATTGCTTCAGCCAAGGAAGTCAACAGTGCAAGCGATTTTTTCTGAATCCGCGTTTTATTTTCCACATTCCCGCTGTTCGCCGGGTCAATATTACGACAGATACACTAAACTAATGGTCACGAACAATTTCCGAAAGATTTTATGCTGGAATCGCCAACCGCACCATCCACTCCGCCGACGGATGTGAGTGCCGTGCAAAGCCATATTGCCTTCCCGGTTGTCGGTATCGGCGCATCAGCCGGAGGCCTCCAGGCGCTGATCCATTTATTCGAAAACATGCCGAAGAATAACGGTATGGCGTTCGTGGTTGTCCTTCACTTGTCACCGGACCATGCCAGCGCAGCCGACCATGTGTTGCAGAGGGCAACTTCAATGCCTGTGATCCAGGTAGTCAAGCCAACGCTGATCGAAGCCGAACACATCTATGTCATTGCACCCAACCATCAATTGTCGATGGTGGACGGCTTCCTCAGCGTCGCGCCGCTCGACCGCCCGCGCGGCTCCCATATCGCCATCGATATCTTTTTCCGTACTTTGGCTGAAGTGCACAGTGAACGCGCGATTGCCATCGTTTTGTCCGGTACCGGTGCGGATGGCGCGGTGGGACTGACCCGTATCAAGGAGCAAGGCGGCGTCACCATCGTGCAGGCGCCAGCCGACGCCGAATATGACGGCATGCCCCAGGCCGCCATCCGGACCGGCATCGTCGATTTTGTTCTGCCCGTGCTCGATATACCGCAAAAGTTGATTGAGCTGTGGGAAAACGCGCGCATCATCGAGCTGCCTCCAACCGGCGACGGCGAGGCGCCCATCGCCCACCTGACCGCCGACCGCGAAACGCCGACTGCGGAAAGTGCGCTGCAGAGCATCATCAGCGGCTTGCTGGCTCATACCGGCCACGATTTCCGCCATTACAAGCGGGCCACCGTGCTGCGCCGCATCGAGCGCCGCATGCAGGTCCGCGCCGTCCATACCTTGCCTGAATACAGCGCACTGCTGGAGACGGACAAGCGCGAATACGACGCGCTGCTCAGCGACATGCTGATCAGCGTCACCAATTTTTTCCGCGACCGCGAAGCCTTTGAAGCGCTCGAGCGCGACATCATCCCCGAACTGTTCAAGGATACGGTCAGCACGGACGAGGTACGCGTATGGGTTACCGCCTGCGCTTCCGGCGAAGAGGCATACTCGCTGGCCATGCTGCTGGCCGACCATGCCGCCAATATGGCGGCGCCGCCTGTATTCCAGGTGTTCGCTTCGGATATCGACAAGGCTGCCATCGCCACGGCACGCACGGGGCGCTATCCGGCATCGATCGTCACGGACGTCCCGCCGACACGCCTGCGCCAGTATTTTGCCAACGAAGGCGACCGCTACCGTATCCGCAAGGGCATCCGCGACCGCATCCTGTTTGCTGAACACAATGTCCTGCGCGATCCGCCGTTTTCCCGCCTCGACCTGGTCTCGTGCCGCAACCTGCTCATTTACCTGAACCGTGAAGTCCAGGCCAAGGTGCTGGAGATCTTCCATTTCGCCCTCAAGCCCGGCGGCTACCTGTTCCTGGGCGGCTCGGAATCAGCCGAGTCGGTCGCGGAATTTTTTGTTCCGATCGACAAAAAGCACCGCATTTACCGGGCCCGGCCCACATCGCGCGCCACCAGCTACCACGGTCACCTGCCGGCAGCATCCACGCGGACAGTGGAACCAGTCATTCACAAGCTGCCGCAGCGCCAGTTCAGCTATGCAGAAGTGCACCAGCGCGCCTTGCTGGAGCTGTCGCCACCCTCGGTCGTACTCGACCGCGATGCCAACATCGTGCACATTTCCAGCAGCGCGGCGCGCTTTTTCAGGATGCTGGGCGGCGAGCCGTCACGCAACGTCCTGGCGCTGGTCGTGCCCGAACTGCGGCTGGAGCTGCGCAGCGCCCTGTTCCGGTCCCAGCAGGGCGCAGGCGTCGTGGTCTGCCGTCCCGTGTCGCTCAAGTTCGATACCGAAGAAATCGCCATTGCCATGCAGGTCATGCCGTTTCGCGATGACGACAGCGCTACTGACTTTACCCTGGTGCAGTTTTCAACCGCCAACGCAGCTGGCATGCCGGATCCTGCCAGCCTGGTCGCCGGGGGCAACGATGTCATTCTCAACCAGCTCGAGGCTGAACTGCAGCGCAAAAAAGAGCAGCTGCAGGAAACGATCGAGCACGCCGAAGTATCGACCGAAGAATTGCGGGCCTCCAACGAGGAACTGCAGGCCATCAACGAAGAGCTGCGCTCCGCCACGGAAGAGCTGGAAACCAGCAAGGAAGAGCTGCAGTCCGTAAATGAAGAATTGATCACGGTCAATTACGAACTGAAGGTCAAAGTCGAGGAAACCGGCAAGGCCAACGACGACCTGAACAACCTGATTGCGGCCACCGACATCGCCACCGTGTTTGTCGACAGCGGCCTGCGCATCAAGCGCTTCACGCCGCGCGCCACGGACATTTTCCGGATCATCGCGTCCGATATCGGACGCTCGCTGCTCGACCTGACGCACCGGCTCGACTATCCCGGCCTGGCCGAGGATGTCACCCTCTCCTTCGACACGCTGCGCCTGGTGGAGCGCGAAGTGCGCAGCAACGACGGCCGCTATTACATCGTGCGCCTGCTGCCCTACCGGACCACCGATGACCGCATCGAAGGCGCAGTGATGACGTTTTTCGACATTTCGGCGCGCCGGCTGGCTGAAGAACAATTGCGCGCCCGCGAAACCCGCATGCGCCTGGTAGCCGAAAGCACCCGCGACTACGCCATCGTCACCACCGACGCCGAAGGTTGCGTGGTCAGCTGGAACAAAGGCGCCGAGCTGGTATTCGGCTACACCGAAGAAGAAATGCTGCAGCACGACCTTGAGCCGCTGTACCTGGAAGAAGACCGCGCGCGGGGAGTACGCCAGGACGAAATGCGGCGTGCGCGCGACGACGGCCGGGCCGAAGACGAGCGCTGGCACCTGCGCAAGGATGGTACGCGCGTGTATTGCAGCGGCGTCACCACGCCGCTGGGCCCGGCGGCCACCTACGGCTATGCCAAAATCGCGCGCGACCAGACCGACCGCGAACTGTCCAACAGCGAGCGCGAAGAGGCGCTCACCTGCGAACAGCAGAACCGCACCCATGCCGAGAGTGAAATGGCGTTGAAAGACGAGTTTTTGGCCATCATGTCGCACGAATTGCGCCATCCGCTGAACATGATCCACGTGAATGCCGAGTTGCTGGCGCGCCTGCCTGAGGTGGTCCAGTCCACGTCGGCCAGCCGGGCGGCGGGGCAGGTGCGTACTGCCGTCATGAGCCAGGCCAAGATCATCGAGGACCTGCTCGACATGTCGCGGGTGCGCACCGGCAAGCTTGCGCTGGCGCTCGGGCCGGTCGACCTCGGCGCGATGGCCACGACGATGGCGGAAGCGGCGCGGGCCGACCACGCCACGCGCGGACTGGCCATTTCAGTCAGCGTCGCCGACGAACCGGTCATCGTCATGGCAGACAAAGTGCGCGTCGAGCAGGTCCTGATGAACCTGCTCAGCAATGCCATCAAATTCAGTCCGCAGGACGGGACGATCGACATCGCCATCAGTGTGGACGACGGTCATGGCTGCATCATGGTCAGCGATACCGGCCAGGGCATCGCACCGGATTTCCTGGCGCACGTCTTCGACATGTTCGGCCAGGCTGGCTCGGTCACCACGCGCAGCAAGGGCGGCCTGGGCATCGGCCTCGCGCTGGTACGGGAAATCGTGCAACTGCATGGGGGGCGCGTCGACGCAGCTTCGGCAGGGCTCGGCAAGGGCGCCCGTTTCTGTGTCTGGCTGCCGTTGTATCACGACGACGGCCCTGCTTGTGCAGGCAACGACGAACGGGCCGACAGCGGCATTTCCGGCGCGCGCATCCTGGTCGTGGACGATGCTGCCGATGTCGTGGAAGTGTTCCAGGTCCTGCTGGAACTGGAAGGCGCCGAAGTTGTCACGGCAACCAGTGCGCAGGAAGGCCTCGCCGCATTGGCGGAGAGCCATTTTGACGTCGTCATTTCCGACATCTCGATGCCGGAAATGAACGGCTACGCGTTCCTGGAAGAAGCGCGGCGCATGCCGCAATACGCCCACTTGCCGGCCATTGCACTGAGCGGCCTGGCACGGGAAGTGGACATTGCCCGCGCGCGCAGGGCCGGGTACGCGTCGCACCTGACCAAACCGATTTCCGTGGAGCGCCTGCTGGCAACCGTCCACGAATTGTTGCCGCACTGAGGCGCCGCCGCGTATCCCACACCAGCCGAGTGACCGAGCGAGACGATCATGACTTCCAGCGACAAACACCTGCCAGGCGAAGGTTTGAACAGCATCTCCCGGCGCTTTGCGCTGATCCGCGACGATGTACTGGCGGAATGGAAAACGCGCGTATTGCGGCGCATCGCCCGCGCAGCGATCATGGAAGAGACCGTACTGTTCGATTCGCTGCCGATGATTTACGACGGCCTGGTCGAAGCGCTGACGCCGGGTTATTCGCGCAAACTGGCCACGTCCGGCACCAACCTCGCACAGGTGCACGGCATGGAGCGGGCGCGCCACAGTCCGTTCCGGGCGCGCGACGTGGTCGAGGAAATGCTGATTTTTCGCGACGCCATTTTTTCGGTGGCCAGCGCCGTGCACCTGACGTTCGAGCGCGCCCATGTCGAAACGATTGTCCGTTCCATCGACGCCGCCATGCTTGAATCGCTGTCGAACTTCAGCACCATCCGGGAAGGCAACCTCGACATCATTTCAACAACCTTGCGGCACGACCTGCGCAGCCCCTTGCACCTGGCAAACGCCTCTGCGCAGCTCATCGGGCTGCAGTCGACCACGCCCGTCATCGTCGGCCTGGCGCAGCAGATTACGGCGCGCATGGACGACGCCAACGGCATGATCGACCGGCTGGTCGATGCGGCCGCCCTGCACAGGCACACGCAACTGCCCCTCCAGGTCAGTGAATTCGACCTGGAAACCATGGCACTGGAAGTGGCGTCCGACATGGACCTGGCGGAGAACGTCGTGTTGTTCTCGGACCAGGCATTCCGCGGTTTCTGGTGCATGCGCTCGCTCAAGCGCGCAGTGCGCAGCCTGTTGTCGAATGCTTATAAATATGGGCCCGAAAACCGTCCCATCACCATCACGCTGACCCGCTTCGACCACCGCGTCCTGCTGTCGATCCACAACGACGGCCCCCCCATCCTTCCGGCGATCCGCGACTGCATGTTCCGGGCCCCGCAGCGCGCGGGCGGCGTCGACCTTTCCAGACGCGACGTGGGGTTGCCGCTGGTGCAGACCGTTGCGGAAAGCCACGGCGGCTCCATCATCGTCGACAGCGAAGCCGGGCGCGGCACCACGTTCAGCCTGAACCTGCCGATCGACTCCAGGCCGTTCGTGGCTGGCGACTGACGGCCTGCCTGCCGGCCACGCTGCCCCCCAAGGTAATGGACCATGACAGAAAGATTTGCGTGGCTGGTGGAACGCCTGTATCGCGCCAACCTCAGGATGGGCCGCTGCCGGACCGGGGAAGAACGCCAGCGTGCCAGGGCGTGGCTGCAGGTATGGAACCGGGCGCTACGGTGCGAACACGAACGTGAGAACGCCACCAAGAATTCGACGCCGAAGCAGGATCCATCACATTCATCATCGCCCGAGCGTGTGAACGGCTGATCCGGCGCCCGGGCGGCAGCGCCATGCAGCCGCCCACGCTTGTCGCTGGCCCGGCTTACACCACGCTGGTCCACGACTTCGACAGCCGCACCGCGCAATTGATCAGCCCGACCATCGAATACGTCTGCGGGAAATTGCCCCACATTTCGCCTGTCACCGGATGCGTGTCTTCCGACAGCAGGCCCAGGTGATTGCGCGCCTTGAGCATGGCGTCGAAGATGTCGCGCGCCTGTTCCACCCTGCCAATGCGCGCCAGCGCATCGATGCGCCAGAACGTGCAGATATTGAAGGCAGTCTCCGGTTTGCCGAAGTCGTCCGGCGCTTCGTAGCGGCGCATGTACGGGCCATCGCACAGCGATTTTTCCAGCGCATCGACCGTGGCGATGAAGCGCGGATCCATCGGATCGATGAAATTGATCTCGGCCATCAGCAAGACGCTGGCGTCGAGGTCGCGCCCGCCGAAGCTTTCGGCAAAAGCCTGGCGTTCCTCGCTCCATGCTTCGCGCAGCAGGCGTTCGCGGATGAGTTCGGCCCGTCCCTCCCACATGGCGGCGCGCTCGTCCAGGCCCAGTGCAGCGGCAATCTTGGCCAGCCGGTCGCAGGCTGCCCAGCTCATCAGCACCGACGAGGTGTGCACGCGCGCGCGGGTACGCAACTCCCACATGCCGGCGTCGGGCTGGTCGTACACCCTGAACGCCTGCTCGCCCACGGCTTCGAGATGCGCGAATTCGGCAGCGCCTGCACGGCGGAACAGGCGCTGGTCAAAGAACGCCTGGCTGGCGCCCAGGACGATGTTGCCGTACACATCGTGCTGGAAGTGTTCCTGGGCCTGGTTGCCCACGCGCACCGGACCATTACCGCGGTAACCTGGCAAGTGTTCCACCAGCGACTCAGGCAACTGTTCCTCGAGCCCGATACCGTACAGGGGCTGGATGTGGCCGCCTTTTGCGCGCGCCACCACGTTCGAGAGCCAGCGCAGGTAGTCTTCCATCGTGCCCACTTCCGACAGGCTGTTGAGCGCCCGGACCACGAAGAACGCGTCGCGCAGCCAGCAATAGCGGTAGTCCCAGTTGCGGCTGCTGCCCGGCGCCTCGGGAATGCTGGTCGTCATTGCCGCAATGATCGCGCCCGTGTCTTCGTACAGCGACAGCTTGAGCGTGATGGCGGCGCGGATCACCACATCCTGCCATTCGAACGGCACCGCCAGGCGCCGGCTCCAGGTGCGCCAGTAACTGACCGTCCCCTTCTCGAACGCATGGGCCGTCTCGCCGATGCCGCCTTCGAGCGTCTCGTCCGGTCCAAGCAGGAAATTGATGGTCTGGTCAAGCAGGAAGTAGTCTTCCTCGAGCAGGTAGTTGAGCGACATGTCGGTATTGAGCCGCAGGGTCTGCTCCGGACCTACATAGCGCACGTGGTGGCTGCCCTGCGTGGTGTGCGGCGCCAGCCGGCCCCAGTCGTACCGCGGGCGCAGCCGCACGCGCACGCGCAGCGGGCTGCCAAGCAGGCGCACGCGGCGCACCAGCATCAGCGGGCGGAACATCCGGTCACGGCTTTCAAAGCGCGGCGCGAAATCAGTGATTTCAATGCCGCGCCCCTGGCTGTCGTACAGGCGGGTGCGCAGTACGGCCGTGTTCGGCTCGTAGACCTGCTCGCTGCGGGCGAAGTCGGCGATGTCGATCGCCCAGATGCCGCCACGCTCGCTATTGTCCAGAATGCCATTGAACACCGGGTCGCCGTCAAAGCGCGGCAGGCAGCACCAGACCATCTGGCCAGCCTTGTCGATCAGCGCGCTGAACGCGCAATTGCCGACGACGCCGCAATCGAGCGACTGGGGAGTAGCGGGGCCGGCTGGCGCTGCAGGGGTCATCGGGTCGGTAGTCGGTTCAGTCATGTGGATTCCTTTGCGTTAATTGGTCAAGCAATCGGGCCAGGGCGTCGCGCAGCACCGAAGGCGAACCGATCCGTTGGTGGGCGATGCTCGGGCCGGGTCCGACCTTGATGGCGACGCCGCCGCTGTCCTGCACCAGCGCAAAGCCGGCCTCATCGGTGGTGTCGTCGCCGGCGAACACCGGGCGGTGCCCGGCAAATGGTGGGGATGCAAGAAAATCGCGGATGGCCGTCCCCTTGTCGACGCCGGCTACCTTGACTTCGACAATCATCTTGCCTTCCATCAAAATCAATCCCGGCGTGCTGCGGATCGCCTCTGCCAGTGCCGCCTTGCAGAGCGGGCCGGCCTCAGGGACCTGGCGAAAGTGCACCGCAAGTGCGCCGTATTTTTCCTCCACCCAGACCCCTGGATGACGTGCTGCCAGCGCGTCGGCACAGGCGCGGGCCAGCGCCAGCGCCGGCAGCGGCGCGTAGTGGAGCGCGCCGTCGGCAGCGCGGCGCTGCATGCCGTGTACGCCGGCAGCTGGCAGGGTCAAGGGCGCCAGCAAGGCATCGATCTGTGCAATCGGGCGGCCGGACACGATTGCCAGGCGCCCGCCCAGTTGCCGGTGCAAGGCGGCGAGCACGCCCACCAGGCCGGGGGCCACGCACACCGCATCGGGCGTGGGCGCCAGGTCGACCAGTGTGCCGTCCAGGTCGAGGAACAGGGCGTCGCCGGCAGTCACCGGCACATCCCATGGCAAGGGTTCTGGCAAGTCGTTCATCGTCCCTCCGGTGGATGCGGGGCCCGTCATGCCACGCGGCGTGGCTTGCCATGCGCACGCAGTGTATGAATTTTGGACATGACACGCGCACGCTGGCGCAGGCGCGCCGCGTCCTGCAGCATCTTGCCGGCCCAGCGGTAGACGTTGAAATCCTTGACGCGCCGGCGCATGCTGCGCATCCGCTCGGTCTGCTCGATGGCGGGCATGTACAGGGCATTGCGCAGCGCCGCGGCGCCCTCTTCGACGTGGTATGGATTGATGATCAATGCCTCGTGCAATTCGCGCGCTGCGCCAGTGAACTGGCTCAGGATCAGCACGCCCAGCTCGTCGTCGCGCGCGGCGATGAATTCCTTCGAGACCAGGTTCATGCCGTCGTGCAGGCTGGTGACCATGCACACTTCGGACGCGCGGAAATATTCGGTAATCTGCGCCTGGCCGTGGTGCTCGGCCTTGAGGATGATGGGCAGGTACGTCCCGCCGGCATATTTTGCGTTGATGCGGTCCACCTGGGCGCGCACGCGCGCCTCGAAGTTCTGGTATTCGTCCAGCGCGGAGCGGGTCGGCGCCGCGATCTGCACGAATGTAAACTTTCCGACCAGCGCCGGCTCGAGTTCAAGCATGCGCTCGACCGCCTGGAAGCGTTCGATGATGCCCTTGGTGTAATCGAAACGGTCGACGCCGATGCCAAGCAGGTGGCCTTCGGGCAGACCCAACGCCTCGCGCACCCTGGTCCGGCATTCGGCAACGGTGGGCGCCCCTTCCTTCGGCTCCGGCCAGGCAATCGAAATCGGGTAGCGCTGGACCTGGGTCAGTTCGCCGCCATAGCTGACCGTCGACGCTTCCGGCTCGATACGCGACTCCAGGTAGCGGTCGACGGTATCGAGGAAATTCTTGCGGTGGAACGGTGTATGGAAACCGACGATGGTACTGCCGAGCAGGCCGTCGATGATTTCTTCGCGCCATGGGCAAATACCGAACGACTCGGAATTCGGCCACGGGATGTGCCAGAACGTGATGATCGTGGCCTTGGGCAGCGCTGCGCGCACCATTCGCGGCAGCAGCGCAAAATGGTAATCCTGCACCAGCACAACGGGATTGTCGCTCTTGGCTTCGGCAATGACAGCGTCGGCAAAGCGCTGGTTGACCTTGACATACTGTTCCCAGTCGGACGAACGGAATACCGGGCGCACGTGCGCGATATGGCACAGCGGCCACAGGCCTTCGTTGGCGAACCCGTAATAGTAGCCCTGCTCCTCTTCTTCCGACAGCCAGACCCGGCGCAGGGTGTAGCTCGGATCCTCGGGAGGAACCGCCACATGGTCCTGGCTGTCGACCGTGTCGTGGTCGGCGCTGCCGGCGCCGTGCGCAATCCAGGTGCCGGAGCACGCGCGCATCACTGCCTCGACAGCCGTGACCAGGCCGCTGGCCGGGCGCTTGACGACAATCCCGTCACGGGTCGCAGTGTGGATATAGGGTTCCCGGTTCGACACCACCAGCACCTCGTCGCCGGCAAGGTCGTTTTGCAGCAGCTGCTTCAGGGTGTCGGCAGTCCATTCGCCGGCGGGTCCGCTCTCGTCCTGCTGCTCCTGGCGGTATTCATGCAGCAAGGCGCGCAATTCATCGGCCAGCGGATGCTCTTCGCTATCGGCTGGGCCCACGGCGCTGGCACTGGGGCGCAGCTGGCCGCGCAGCAATTCCTTGACGCCGCTGACCCAGCCGCGCCAGCTCAGGTGGGCAATCAGGACGCTGACCAGGGAAATGGCAAGCGCCAGCAAACCGAAGAAGCCAAAAATGTATTTCCGCGTATCGGCACTGCGCCGCTCGATGAAACTCATGTCATGCACCAGCACCAGGCGGCCCAGCGCAACGCCGTCCTGCATCAGCGTGCTGTCGGCAACATGGACGGCGCCATGTTGCAGCTTCACCAATGCGGCGCCGCTGCCGTCCGGGCGCTGCGTGCAGCCAAGCGACGCCGGATAGGTCGAGGTGGCGTACAGCAGCTGGCCGGCAGGGTCGCAAAACCCCAGCGCATACAGGCGTTCGTCCTGGACGGCGCGGCTGAACAGCTGGGCAATCCGCTTGCCGGCCTTTTGCGGCACGTATTCAAGCAGCGGATCCTGCATGGCGTTGGCCAGCGACGTCGAGCGGATGTCGAGGTCGCGCACAGCCCAGCGTGTCGTCAGGTTGTCCATCAGCGGCACGGCGATGTAGCCAAGCAAACCGAGCACGAGCGCCAGCGGCGCCATGAAACGCAGCACCAGCAGGACGGGGCGAAAGCGGGTGGCGGCAGTCATCGAACCACCCCGCGCGTGGCAATACAAAGTCGGGATGTGGTAACCCGTTTATGAAAACAATGTTCGAAGTTCAAGGGTTCAGGTCTCCTTTACCTGGCAATGCATTGGCGTTGCTGGGGCACGCTGCCAGAAGTCCGGCAACACGGCGCACGGGTCGCCGCCGGTCCGGCACGCAAGCAGCCAATGGCATGAGGATCAAATGGGGAGAGCGCGGCGCAGGCGCGAGCTGGTTGGCGCCCTGGTGCGAACCGGTGCACCAGTGCGCAATCAGCGGTCGTTCGCCGCGTGCGGCAGCATCCGCTCCGCGCTGCCCGGATGTGACAACTATATCAGAAAGTGCATTTTCACAAATATTGATGTCTAAAGTGTCACACCGCCCCAGGCTGCACATGCGCTCGCGGGCTTTTTGCCGGCGCCATGCTAAATTGCTCGCTTTTTGCTGACTTTTTCGCACCGATGCCAAGCTCCCCATCCCCCCTTCCCGAGGAATCGATCGTCCTGCCGGACCCGCATGACGACGGCGATTTTTCCGACATGCTCAGCGAACAAAGGATCCTCTTGCCCGGCGCGCAGATGCTGACCGCGTTCCTGATCATCCTGCCTTTCAATGGCGGCTTCCAGCATATCGTACATGCCGAAAAGCTGGTGTTCCTGGCGACCTTCATCTGTGCGCTGGTCAGCCTGTTGCTGCTGAGCGCCCCGGCCATCCAGCATCGCCTGATCCGTCCGCTGGTCAACCGCGCAGCGTTCAAGCACATTGCCAGCCAGTTCATTGTGGCCGGCGCCGTGGCGCTGGCGTTCGCCTTTACGCTGGCTACCAACCTTGTGATCTCGGAGGTGTTCGGCCCCGTTGCCGGCGGCATCGCCAGCGGCTTCATCGCCCTCGTGATCCTGGTCCTGTGGTGGATGCTGCCGATGTACCTTCAGCGCGCAGCGCGCCTTTGACGATCCAATGGCGGCCATGCAGCCTCAGGACCTGAACGCCGTCGTGCACAAGGGCCGGCACGGCCCGCCCTGCTGATCGCGCCTGGGGTTCGCCGTTTGACGCCGCACGAAAATGCATCCCGGGCGCGCATCGTATTACGGCAAGTTCTGATAAAGAAATTGCGCATGAACCGATATTGCCACTGCATTATCGTCAAAAGAACATGCTACCTATCGTGCTGATGCGAAAAAGGAATAACCTTTTCAGCTACATAGAATAAATCATTCAGCGGGAGACGATAATGACAATCGCTGCAGATGAAACCACAGCATGCCTGCGGCAGGGCTCATCCTGGCTTGCTGCCGAATTTTCAGCATTAGAAAAACGTATTGATCTGATACAACAATACAATCAAGTGGCAGGGCATCCCGGACCTGCCGTAAAACAGGTGCAGGATGAGTTCATCAGTGGTCGCATGGAGCCTGATGAAGCTGTGGCTTTTATTGCCGTATGCATGAGCTTGATTACAGCCGCGACACGCCGGCCACGCACGCAGCATCGTTAATTTGTGTACAACGATTCGATTCAACGTCATGTCCCTCGGTTGACGCAACGACTCGCGCAGCCATCCCCATTCCGTCAGTCGCACTGTTCAACGTCACTTCTTCATGGTGCGACCCCAAATTTGTCACCAGTCCGCACGTCCGGACTGCCCGCCCAAAAATATGATGAATTTGATGAATCTTGTTGTAAATGCGCAAATTCTCGTTAATCAAGTCACTATAGTTTCCTTAAGTAAACTTTTTTGATATAATTGTTTTTCTTGAGGGTAGCTCTGGTCTTGGAGCACTTGCAGGCATGGATCAGGTAACGGTTCCCATGCCAACGGTTACCCACGCTCCCCTTCCGGTTACCTTCACTCGTCCCCCTCACATGAAAAATTTCAGTATTAAAAGTATCATCCTCTGCGTGATCGGCCTGCTTATTGCATTCATCGTCGTCGTTGGCACCCTCGGCTACCGGGCGACCGGGCGCGCCGTCGACCTCCTTGAGAACACAGCGCTTTTCTCGGCCAATCAGCAGCTCGAGATGGCACGCCTGCAACTTCGGATGGAACAGAACCGCAGCCATATCCTGCAGGCGCTGCAGCACAATCCCGAAAATAAACATGCTGCGCTCCATAGCCATCCGCTGTCCTTCCACAGCGACTTCATTGCCAAAAACAGCGCGCAAATGAGCAAGGACCTGGACCTGCTGAAGGCAGGGATTCGCCGCTCCGCGACACGCGATCAGGTGGACCAGTGGATGACCGCAAGCGACACCCTGGCAATGAACATCATCAACCAGGCCATGGCCGCGATCGAAAGCAATGACTGGGATACTGCCAACCAGATGCTTGGCAAGCAAATCAACCCGACCTACAACAAGACGCTGACGGCGTACAACGCGCTGCAATCGTTCATGAGCGAACGCAATCTCCAGCAGAGTGCAGCGCTGCACGCAGAACTGCAAAACGCAACTGCGATCATGGCGGGCGCAGTGATTGCGGCCATCTTGCTGAGTTGCACTGCCGCTTGTTATTTGCTGCGCGCGATTGGCGCACCGCTGGCACAGGCGATCGACGTGGCACGCCGCGTTGCGGATGGCGATCTGAGCGTCCATGTGCCGACCGGCTCACGCAATGAGTTCGGCCAATTGCTCAGGGCATTGGGGAGCATGACAGCCAGCCTCTCCGACATCGTCAAGGAAGTGCGCAGTGGCAGTGAAATAATTGCCAGCGCCTCGACCCAGATCGCGGCCGGAAATATGGATTTATCGGCGCGTACCGAGCAGCAGGCGAGCGCGATCGAAGAAACGTCAGCGTCGGTCGAAGAGCTGACGAGCACGGTAAGGCAGAACGCGGACAACGCCCGTGAAGCCAACACGCTGACCGCATCGGCCAGCGAAGTGGCGACACGCGGGGGAGACGTTGTGAGCAGAGTGGTCGGCACCATGGGTGAAATAAATGCCTCGGCACGCAAAATCGTCGACATTATCAGCGTCATCGACGGCATTGCGTTCCAGACCAATATCCTCGCGCTCAATGCTGCCGTCGAAGCTGCCCGCGCGGGCGAACAGGGACGAGGCTTCGCCGTGGTCGCATCCGAAGTACGCAATCTCGCCCAGCGCTCCGCAGTCGCCGCAAAAGAGATCAAGGAATTGATTAATGACTCGGTCGATAAAGTCGACGCCGGTACCCGGCTGGCCGACGAGGCAGGCGCCACGATGATCGACGTCGTGCAAGGAATTCAACGCGTCGCCCTGATCATGGGTGACATCAGCGTCGCCAGCGCGGAACAAAGCGCCGGCATCGAACAGATTCACCGCGCAATCGGCCTCATGGACCAATCGACGCAGCAAAACGCCGCCCTGGTCGAGGAAGCTGCCAGTGCGGCGGATTCCCTGCGCGACAGCGCTGCCGGCCTGGCCGAACGCGTCAGTGTCTTCAAAACGTCTGCCGGGCAAACGGACGCACATCGGACTTCGGCGCGGGTACCAGCTCCCGTGAGCGCACGGCTTGTTGTCGGGATGTCGTGAACGTCGCGCCTGTCTTGCAGGCTGTTGCAAAGTCCCCGGATCAGACGAGCGCATGGGGGCGCGCGACCCAGGCATGAAATTGCGTCATGAAATGCCGGAGGTATTGCACTGTCTTTTCATCGGCAAGCTGACTTCCGCTGTAAAGCTCGTCCACATTCGGGATGTATATTTCAGGCTCGGTCATGCAGCGCATATCCAGGAAAACCAGAGCCTGGCGCAGATGCCTGTGGGCGCCGAATCCGCCACTGCGCCGCGACGAGGCAGTGATCACTGCTGCGGGCTTGCCAGCCCAGACGCTTTTCCCGTCCGGTTGCGATCCGATATCAAGCGCATTCTTGAGCACCCCGGGCATTGAATGATTGTATTCGGGCGTTGCGAACAGAAATCCATCGGACACGCCAAGCTGACGGCGAAACGCTGTGTATGCCGCTGACGGCGCTGACTCGTTATCAGGATTGAAATGGGCGAGTATTTCAATGTCGATGAATTCCATCGTGACATCCGATGGCGCCAGCATGGCCAACGTTTCGCACACCTTCCGATTGTAGGATTCCTTGCGCAGGCTTCCTATGATTACCGCGATCTTCATCTGGTCGACCTTCATCCATTCTGTTCTCTGCAGGCGCCGGGAAAGCGCGGCGACGCGCAGTCCCGGCAAGTGATTCCAGCCGCTTTGATCAAACTTCCTTCAGCTTTTCTCGCAGCAGCTCCAGGCCGTGCTTCATGTTCGCAAATTCACTTGGCCCGTAGGGCACGGCGCATCGCACCTGGTCATAGATGGACCGCGCTTCGACGGCCATGGCACGCCCGCTTTCATTCAACGTGATGACCTGGTCTTCCACGGCGCGCGATTCGCCTGCAGCGACACTGACAAGTTTGCTGGCCTCGAGATGATCGATGATCGGGACCAGCGTCTCGGGCTCCATGAACAATCGTTTCCCCAGTGCGCCGAAAGAAACACCGTCGGTTTCCCACAAAGCCATCATGACGAGATATTGCGGATAAGTCAGGTCAAGGTTGCGCAGTAGCTTGCGGTAAACCTTGTTCATTGCCGCCCCTGCCGAATAGAGGGCAAAACACAACTGATCGTCCAGGAGCAGACTCTGCATGTCGATTACCTTTCATGGTCACTGAAAATCTTCAAACCCATCTTAAATGGCTGAAGACGCCATTGCAAGCGCACGCCAGCACCGTCCCTGCCAGCGCTGCCCAACATCCGGGTCAGGTCCGGCAAAGCGACATCGCTGAACTTTTCGGCCACCAAATTGTCGTGCCCAACAGGCCACCACGATGCCGGCCACTTTAGGGAGCCTCTAAAAACCAGTGCGAGCGGCAGCAATGGTGGTTGAGAAGCGCAGCTGTACAGGCGTACAGCGAGCATCGCAGACCGCCAGTGCAACGCGCAGCAGGTTTTTCGAGCGTCCCTTTACGGGTCAGGGCGTTTTCCACCATGCTGACCTGATGTCCTGCATCAGCACCACTGGTTCGGCTTTTTCTCGATCAGGCCGAAGCGCGAAAACCCGATCAGGAATTCGCGTACGCTGACCGTGCTGGCGCCAGCCTCGCGCGCCAGTTCGCTCTCGGTAAAATTCGGGGCGTTATTTGAGTCGATGTCATCCGTGGAGATTGACCAGCCCACGCGGCATCGCTTCCGGCGCAATGATAGCGCCGGAGTGGCCGACGACCGTTGCAGCCAGGCGCGCACCCGCAACGCCAGCTTCTTCCATTGTCCGGCCACGCCAGCGCGCTGCCAGGTAGGCGGCGTTGAAACTGTCGCCGGCGGCCGTCGTGTCGACCGGCACTGCCGGGCTGGCCGGCACCTGCACCGGCGTGCGCCCGGCCCCACCCAAAAGACACCCGGCCGCACCCATCTTGATCACGACTTCCGCGTTGCAGGCTTGCTGCACGCGCGCCAGCGTGGCGGATGCATCGGCTTCGCCATGCAACACGGCTTCGTCGTCGGCGCTGAGCAGCGCGTGCGTGCACACGGCCAGCGCACGCGCAAGCCAGGTGCGGGCTGCCGCGGCGTCCCACAGCGCCGGCCGGTAATTGCTGTCGACGACCACCCAGCCGCCCTGCGCCCGCACGCGCGCTGCCAGGTCAAGCAAGGCGGCGCGGCGGCCATCGTCGAGGATGGCCAGCGAGATACCCGTCAGCAGCAGGATCGCGCACGCCGGCAACGCCCGGTGCAGCTGCGCCAGGTGGCCTGCGCCGAGCATCGCACGCGCCGCCGATTGCGTGCGCCAGTAGCGGAAGGTGCGCTCGCCGCCAGCGCCGGTTTCGATCAGGTACAGGCCCGGCACCTGGCCGGCAATCGTCTCGACCAGCGCATCGTCGACGCCCTCGGCGCGCATGCCCGCCCGAATGGCGCCGCTCAATGCATCGTCACCCAGGGCGCTGACGTAGCGCACCGGTGTGTCCGGCAACAGGCGCTTGAAGTAGACCGCGCTGTTGTACGTGTCGCCGGCCGGGGTGGTGCCCAGCTGGCTGGCGCCGGCCGGACGCAGCTCGAGCATGCATTCCCCGGCAGCCCAGAATTCGCCCGGGGCGCTCATGCTGCCACTCCGCAGGAAAGGTAAGGCATGACGTACACCTGGTCGCCTGCAACGAGCCTGCAACCCGGCGGCGCCGAGGCGACATGGCTGGACAGTTCATGGCCCAGGAAGACATGCATGCCGGTGCCACCGATGCCGATGCGGCGCACGCGGATCAAGACCTCGCCGTCGCCCGGAACCGGGATCGGAATCGCGCGCTCTTCCATACGGATGCTGCCAGGGGTGTCACAGACGACTGTTCGCATGATTGTCTCAGTTCACATTAGCTGACGCGCTCATTTTTATTCATAAAATATACTTTCAAGCTTCATGAAGACGCGTTCCACGCCGAACGGCCTGGCGCGCACTGATGGGCTTTTGAACAATATATTGTCCCCAGGTTCCGGTGCAGCAGGATGCCTTCTGCAGCCATTTTATCCCTTCCGAAGCCGCAGCCAGCCTCCGTCCCATGGGGCGGCAGTTGTTTTCGCGATATTAAAGAGACGTATAATCGCATCATGGCCGGGGCATTCTGTTCCGCTGCACGGCCATGCGGAGACGGGAACAGCATTCCCGCCATGGCCCGTCGATGATCCTGCGCTCCAGCCTTCCCGGCCTGCGATGGCGTACGCCACCATGATCTGCTCTTCACCCATTTCAGCACAACATCGAGACACCATGCGTATTGAAAAAAGACTGTCGCGAACCTTCAACGAATTCATTCACTCAGGCAAATCCGGGGGCATCCTCCTGATCCTGTGCACACTCGTGTCACTGGCCCTTGCCAACTCCACGCTGGGTCCGGGCTACCTGGGATTCTGGCATCACGCTGTCGCCGGCCTGAGCATCGAACTCTGGGTCAACGACGCCCTGATGGCCATTTTCTTCCTGCTCATCGGCCTTGAACTCAAGCGTGAGCTCTACAACGGCGAGCTGTCCGACCTGCGCAACGCCATGCTGCCCATTGTCGGCGCCCTGGGGGGCATCGCCATCCCCGCCTTGATTCATTTCGCACTCAACCACGGCACTGCTGCACAGCCAGGCATGGGTATTCCCATGGCCACGGATATCGCCTTTGCCCTTGGCGTGCTGAGCCTTTTGGGCAAGCGTGTTCCCGCCTCGCTCAAGGTCTTCCTGGCCGCGCTGGCCGTCATGGACGACCTTGGCGCGATCATCGTGATTGCCGTGTTCTACACGACTCAGCTGTCGTTCGCCTATCTGTTTGCGGCGCTGGCGATTTTCGCCGCGCTGTACCTGATGAACCGCATGCTGCGCGTGATGGCGCTGGCTCCCTACCTGCTGGGCGGGGCCGTGATGTGGTATTGCATGCTGCAGTCGGGCGTCCACGCCACCATCGCCGGCGTCCTGCTGGCCTTTGCGATTCCCTACTCGGCGACCGAGGACGATGCTGCATCACCTTCCCACCAGCTCGAGCACGTGCTGCACAAGCCGGTTGCTTTCCTGATCATGCCGATTTTTGCACTTGCCAACACCGGCATCGTGATCGGGACAGACTGGGCCCATGAACTGTTGTCGTCCAACAGCCTGGGCATCCTGTCCGGCCTGGCGGCCGGCAAGCCGGTGGGCATCGTCCTGTTCACCTTTGCCGCAGTTGCCGCCGGCGTCTGCCGGCTTCCCCTCGACCTGGCCTGGCGCCATATCGTGGGCGCAGGCCTGCTGGGCGGCATCGGCTTTACCATGTCCATTTTCATTACCAACCTGGCCTTCAGCCAGCAGCCCGAGGTAATCAATGCGTCGAAAATTGCCATCCTGCTTGCGTCCCTGTTTGCCGGAATTGCCGGCTTCATCTGGCTGAAATTCCTGGGGGCGCCACTGGCATCGGATCCCGATCCCGAGACCATGGATTTCGACAGCGAGCCGCTACGCTGAACTGGGGCCAGCCTGCGCGCCTGAATCAGCCGCGCAGGCCCATTCCAGGCTGACCGGTATCATTTTTCCCAGTCACGCGAGCGGTCCACTGCCCGCTGCCACGTGGCCAGGCGGCACTCGCGCTCATCCGCACCCATCGCTGGCTCGAAGCGGCGCGCGAGGCGCCACTGGCTTTGCACCTCGTCCAGCGAGCTCCAGAACCCCACCGCCAGCCCCGCCAGGTACGCCGCTCCCAGCGCCGTCGTTTCCGTGACCACCGGCCGCACCACCGGCACGTTCAGGATGTCGGCCTGGAACTGCATCATCATGTCGTTGCGCGCCGCGCCGCCGTCGACCCGCAGCTCAGTCAGGGGAATCGCGGCATCCTTCTGCATGGCAGTGAGCACATCGACGTTCTGGCAGGCGACGCCTTCCAGCGCCGCGCGGGCAATGTGCCCGCGCCCGGTGCCGCGCGTGATGCCGACCAGGGTGCCGCGCGCATACGGGTCCCAGTATGGGGCGCCCAGGCCGGCAAACGCCGGCACGAACACCATGCCGCCCGTGTCCGGCACGCTCATGGCCAGCGCCTCGACTTCGGATGAGTCGCGGATGATGCCCAGGCCGTCGCGCATCCACTGGACGGCGGCGCCGGCGATGAAGGCGCTGCCTTCGAGCAGGTAGTCGGTGCGCGCCGCCTGATCCCTTCCGAGTGTCCAGCCGACCGTCATCAACAGCCGGTTGCGGGAGGCAATCGGCTGCTGGCCGACGTTCATCAGCATGAAGCAGCCGGTGCCGAACGTATTTTTTGCCATGCCCGGCTGCAGGCAGGCCTGGCCGAACGTGGCGGCCTGCTGGTCGCCGGCAATGCCGCCAATGGGCAGCGCCGCGCCGAAGAGTTCGGGCCGGGTATGCGCCGAGACGGCGCTGCCCGGCACGATTTCCGGCAGCAGGCTGCGCGGAATGGCCATCAGCGCCAGCAGTTCCTCGTCCCAGTCCAGCGTCTCGATATTGAAAAGCATGGTGCGTGCGGCGTTGCTGGTGTCGGTGATGTGCGCGCCGCTCATCTTGAAAATCAGCCACGAGTCGACCGTCCCGAACGCGAGTTCGCCGCGCTCGGCGCGGGCGCGCGCGTCCGGCACGTTGTCGAGCAGCCATTTGAGCTTGGTGGCGGAAAAATATGCGTCGAGCACCAGGCCGGTTTTACGCTGGATCAGCGGGGCCAGGCCCTGCTCGCTCATCCGTTCGCACAGCGCGGCGTTGCGCCGGTCTTGCCAGACGATGGCGTTGGCCACCGGTTCACCGCTGGCCCGGTCCCACAATACGGTGGTTTCGCGCTGGTTGGTGACGCCGATTGCCGCGATCTGCGCGGCCGTCACGTTGTGTTCGCGCATGACCTGCTGCGCCACCGCGATCTGCGAGCGCCAGATGTCGTTGGCGTCGTGTTCGACCCAGCCCGGCTGTGGAAAAATCTGGCGGAATTCCTGCTGCGCGCAAGCGTGCGGATGGCCGTCATGGTCGAACAGGATGGCGCGCGAGCTGGTGGTGCCCTGGTCGAGGGCAAGTATGTATTGGGTCATAGTGGTAACAAGGTGTCTATTGGGAGCGGCCACGGTAAACGTCAATCACCGCCCCTCTCAAGACCGTCATCACCGCGAAGGCGGTGACCTGTAACACGTCTCCGAAGTTGTTTATTCGGCAGCTTACGGCGGCATGCTATGGGTCCCGGCCTGCGCCGGGATGACGGTTTTTAGGACAAAGGGGTAAGCAAGCACGCATCACATTACCTGACGCGTCCTTCTTTCCAGGCCTGCAGCAGCTTGTCGTAGGCAATCGTCTCGCCCTTCGGCTTTTCGTTGGCCAGCTTCTTCCACGGGGCAGCCGTATCGGACAGGTACCTGGCCGGGTCGCCTTCCGGATTGAGCTTCGGCGCGCAGGCCTTCATGCCGGCACGCTGCAGGCGCGCCATGACCGTGTCCATTTCCTTGGCCAGGTTGTCCATCGCGGCCTGCGGGGTGCGCTCGCCGGTGACGGCGGTGGCGACGTTCTTCCACCACAGCTGCGCCAGTTTCGGATAGTCCGGCACGTTGTTGCCGGTTGGCGTCCACGCGACCCGCGCCGGGCTGCGGTAGAACTCGACCAGGCCGCCGTACTGCGCCGCATGCTTGGTGAAGTAGTCGTGGCGGATGTCGGAATCGCGAATGAACGTCACGCCCACGATGGATTTTTTCAACGACACGGTTTTCGACGTGACGAACTGGGCGTACAGCCAGGCAGCGGCCTTGCGGTCGTCAGGCGTCGACTTGAACAGGAACCACGAGCCGACGTCCTGGTAGCCATTTTGCATGCCTTCCTTCCAGTACGGGCCGTGCGGCGACGGCGCCATGCGCCATTTCGGGGAGCCATCCTTGTTCATGACTGGCAGGCCTGGCTTGGTCATGCCGGCAGTGAACGCGGTGTACCAGAAAATCTGCTGGGCCACGTCGCCCTGCCCCGGCACCGGTCCCGCTTCCGAGAACGTCATGCCGTTCGCCTGCGGCGGCGCATACTTTTTCATCCAGTCGATGTACTTGGTCAGCGCAAACACGGCTGCCGGCGAATTGGTGGCGCCGCCGCGCGAGACCGACGCGCCCACCGGGGTGCACTTGTCGGCAGCGACCCGGATGCCCCACTCGTCGACCGGCAGGCCGTTCGGAATACCCTTGTCGGCCGCGCCAGCCATCGACAGCCAGGCATCGGTGAAGCGCCAGCCCAGCGACGGGTCCTTCTTGCCATAGTCCATATGGCCGAACACCTTCTTGCCATCGATGACCTTGACGTCGTTGGTAAAAAATTCGGCAATGTCTTCGTACGCGGACCAGTTTTGCGGCACGCCGAGTTCATAGCCGTACTTGGCCTTGAATTTGGCTTGCAGGTCCTTGCGCGCGAACCAGTCGGCGCGGAACCAGTACAGGTTGGCGAATTGCTGGTCAGGCAGCTGGTACAGCTTGCCGTCCGGCGCCGTGGTGAAGCTGGCGCCAATGAAGTCTTTCAGGTCCAGGCCCGGATTGGTGAACTCCTTGCCCGCGCCTTTCATGTAATCCGACAGCGGCTCGATGGCGCCGTAGCGGTAGTGCGTGCCGATCAGGTCGGAATCGGACACCCAGCCGTCGTAAATGCTTTTACCGGACTGCATCGACGTCTGCAGTTTTTCCACCACGTCGCCTTCCTGGATGATGTCGTGGCGCACCTTGATGCCGGTGATTTCCTCGAACGCCTTGGCCAGGGTTTTCGATTCGTAGACGTGGGTATCGATGGTTTCCGAGACCACGGAAATCTCTTTCACGCCCTTTTTCTTGAGCTTGTCGGCCGCATCGATAAACCATTTCATTTCCGCGAGCTGCTGCTGGCGGTTCAGGCTCGAGGGCTGGAATTCCTTGTCAACCCAGGTTTCAGCTGATTTCTGGTCCGCCAACGCAACGCCCGACAGCATCATGGCGGCAGCGGCCAGCACGGTTAGTTTCATTTTGCTTTTCATTTCATCTCCGTAGTTATGCACTTCCAAACGCCGGGCTTTATCCCCAGCGCATCGTCACCAGCAACAACACAAAACCGAGTCCGGCGCCTATGGCCTGCGGCAGGTCGGTCAGGCCGGCCCAGGCAAGGTTGACATAGGCCGCGGTGAGCAGGCCAATGAACAGGCGGTCGCCGCGCGTGGTGGGAATCGGCAAAAATCCCTTGCGCTCGATACTGGGCGAGCGGATCTGCCAGAACGTCATCCCCGCCAGCATCAGCAGGATCGCGACAAAAAACAGCGCCACCGGCGGCGTCCAGGCCATCCAGCCAAACAATGACGCCGTGCTATCCACATTGCTTTCCATTTCAGACCCTCCCCATCGCAAAACCCTTGGCGATGTAATGCCGCACAAACCAGATCACCAGCGCGCCAGGCACGATGGTGAGCACCCCTGCGGCAGCGAGCACGCCCCAGTCCATGCCGGCTGCCGACACGGTGCGCGTCATGGTGGCGGCAATCGGCTTGGCGTTGACCGACGTGAGCGTGCGCGCCAGCAGCAGCTCGACCCAGCTGAACATGAAGCAGAAAAACGCCGTGACGCCAATGCCGGATTTGATCATCGGCAGGAAAATTTTCACAAAAAAGCGCGGGAAGGTATAACCGTCGATATACGCTGTCTCATCGATTTCCTTGGGAATGCCGGACATGAAGCCTTCCAGGATCCACACCGCCAGCGGCACGTTGAAGACCATGTGCGCCAGCGCGACGGCCAGGTGGGTATCCATCAGGCCGACCGTGGAATACAGCTGGAAGAACGGCAGCAGGAACACTGCCGGGGGCGTCATCCGATTGGTCAGCAGCCAGAAAAACAGGTGCTTGTCGCCCAGGAAGTTATAGCGCGAAAACGCATACGCAGCCGGCAGCGCCACGGCCACCGACATCACCATATTCATGGCAACGTAGATCATCGAGTTGATGTAGCCGCTGTACCAGGACGGGTCGGTGAAGATCGTTTTGTAATTGGCGAACGTCAGGTGATGCGGCCACAGGCTCAGGGTGCCGACGATTTCCTCGTTGGTCTTGAGCGACATGTTCAGCATCCAGTAAATCGGCAGCAGCGACAGCAGCAAGAACGCCACGAGCAGCGTGGTACTGATTCGTTTATCCATCATTTTGCGTCTCCCGTGCCGACCCGCTGCATCCAGGTATACAGCACAAAGCAGAACAGCAGAATAATCAGGAAATAAATCAGCGAGAACGCCGAAGCCGGGCCCAGGTCGAACTGGCCGACCGCCTTTTGGGTCAGGTATTGCGACAGGAACGTGGTGGCGTTGCCTGGCCCGCCGCCGGTCAGCACGAACGGTTCGGTATAGATCATGAAGCTGTCCATGAAGCGCAGCAGTACGGCAATCATCAGCACATTGCGCATTTTCGGTAATTGAATGAAGCGGAATACGGCAAAACGGGATGCGCCGTCGATCCGCGCGGCCTGGTAGTACGCATCGGGAATCGCGCGCAGGCCCGCATAGCACAGCAGCACCACGAGGGGCGTCCAGTGCCAGATGTCCATCACCAGCACCGTCATCCAGGCATCGATCGAATTACCGTTGTAGTTGTAGTCCATGCCCAGCGAATTGAGCGTATAGCCCATCAGGCCGATATCGCCGCGCCCGAAAATTTGCCAGATGGTGCCGACCACGTTCCAGGGAATGAGCAGCGGCAGCGAAATCAACACCAGCGCCAGCGACGCGCGCCAGCCGCTGGCCGGCATGCACAGCGCAATCAGGATGCCCAGCGGGATCTGTACCGCCAGCACGGCCAGCGAAAAAATCAGCTGGCGCGCCAGGGCGCCATGCAGGTCGGCGTCGCGCAGCACGGTCTTGAACCATTCGGTGCCGACAAACACGGACTGGGTTGGGCTGAGAATATCCTGCACCGAGTAGTTCACAACGGTCATCAAGGGCAAAATGGCGGAGAACGCCACGCAGAGGAGCACCGGCAACACCAGGAACCAGGCGCGGTTGTTATATGTCTTCATTGCTTGTTCACCTTATGCCACCCGTTTGTCATTGACGTAATACAGCGTGCGCTGCTGCGGAAAACGCAGCCGTACCGTGCTCCCTGCTACTACGTCGATGGCGCGCAGCTTGGCCGCGACCCGCTGGTCCCCAAACCGGAATTCAGCCAGGAAGTGCGTCCCCATATTGCGCACCGACAGCACCGTGGCAGGCACCGTATCGTCGCCGGCGTCCTCTGCAATGGTGACGAACTCGGGCCGCACGCCCAGGACGATGTTGCCGTCGGCGCCAACCAGCGCCGCCTTGGCCGCGCCTGCCAGCGCCAGCGCATGCCCGCCGACCCAGGCTGCGCCGTCACGCACGGAGCACGGCAGCAGGTTCATGCCGGGGTTGCCGATGAAGTAGCCGACAAACGTGTGCTCGGGCGCTTCAAACAGCGCCTGGGCAGTGCCGGTTTGCACCACTTCGCCGTGGGTCATCACGACCACCTGGTCGGCAAACGTCAGCGCCTCGACCTGGTCGTGGGTCACGTAAATGAGCGAGAGTTTCAGCTCATGGTGAATCTCCTTGAGCTTGCGGCGCAGCAGCCATTTCAGGTGCGGGTCAATCACTGTCAGGGGTTCGTCGAAGAGCACCGCCGCCACGTCCGGCCGCACCAGGCCGCGGCCCAGCGAAATTTTCTGTTTGGCGTCGACGGACAGGCCGCTGGCGCGGTGTTTCAGGTCGTCGCCCAGTTCCAGCATGGCGGCAACCTGCTGCACCCGGACGCGCACCTGGCTTTCTTTCCAGCCGCGGTTTCGCAGCGGGAAAGCCAGGTTGTCGAACACCGTCATCGTGTCGTAAATCACGGGGAACTGGAACACCTGGGCGATATTGCGCGCCTCGGTCGGCAGTTGCGTCACGTCCTTGCCGTCGAACAGAACCTTGCCGTGCGACGGCTTGACGAGGCCCGAGATAATGTTCAGCAGCGTGGTCTTGCCGCAGCCGGAAGGGCCCAGCAGCGCGTAGGCGCCGCCGTCGACCCAGGTCTTGGTCATCGGCTGCAGCGCATAGTCGCCGGGCGCAGCCGGGTTCGGGCGGTAGGCGTGGCCCAGTTCGATCAGGTCGATGCGCGCCATCCTATGCTCCCACCAATGTGAGGACTGGTGCAAACAGCAGCGCACCATCGGGACTGAACACGTACAGGGCATCGGGCCTGCAGTACATGGCGCAACTGGCGCCGAGCGCCAGGTCGTGCACGCCGTTGAGCTGGGCGACCAGGGCAATGGCGCCGCTGTGGGCATGGATGAACGTTTCGGAGCCGCCGATTTCAGCCAGGTCGATCACCACCTCGATGGCGACGTCAAACGGCGAATGCGGCGCCAGGTGCAGGCTGTGGGCGCGCAGACCCAGTACCACATCAGGATGGCCGGCCGCCGCCTGGCGCTGCGCCGGGCTCAATGGCAGCGCCATGCCGCCCACCTGGGCCATGCCGCCGGCGTCCACCCGGGCCGGCATCAGGTTGATCGGCGGGTCGCTGAAGGTGCGCGCCACGGCAATCGAGGCGGGCGCGTTGAACACGTCCAGCGTGGGGCCTTGCTGCAGCAGGCGCCCTTCGTGCAGCACCGCGCAATGCCCGCCCAGTTGCAGCGCTTCAAGCGGCTCGGTGGTGGCGTAGACCACGGTGGTTTTCCCTTCCGAAAACAGCTCGGTCAGTTCGCGCCGCAGTTCTTCGCGCAGCTTGTAGTCGAGGTTGACGAGCGGCTCGTCGAGCAGCAGCAGGCCGGCATCCTTGATCAGCGCGCGGGCCAGCGCGGTACGCTGCTGCTGGCCGCCGGACAATTCGGCGGGGGTGCGCTGCAGGTACGGCGTGATGTGCAGCCGCTCGGCCAGTTCCAGGACGCGCGTGCGGATCTGCGCTTCCGGCACTTTGCGGATGCGCAGCGGCGAGGCGATATTGTCGAACACGGTAAACGCCGGGTAGTTGATGAACTGCTGGTACACCATGGCCAGGTTGCGCTTGCTGACCGACACGCCGGTCTTGTCCACGCCGTCGACCAGGATGGCGCCGGCGCTGGGACGGTCCAGCCCCGCCATCAGCCGCATCAGGCTGGTTTTGCCGGCGCGGGTCGTGCCCAGCAGGACGTTGATGGTCCCAGGCACGAGCGTGAGCGACATCGGGTACAAATGGTCGTCAGCGCCAACCTTCTTGCTGACGTTTTCCAGTACAAGTTGCAATTGTTGTCTCCTTCAGGTTTTTGTTCTCTGCGCGGTCGGCGCCGCGCTCGTGTTGTTCAGGCCATGGCTGCGGCGTCGACTGGGAGCGGATGCGCTGCCAGCCAGGCGTCCAGCAGCGCCTCGGTATCAGGCGGCAAGTGCAGGCCCAGCTTCGAGCGGCGCCACAGGATGTCCCGCGCACTGACCGCCCACTCCTGCTCCCGCAGATAATTGACTTCCGCCACAAACAGTCCGCTGGCAATTTCGTCCCCCATCTGGGCCGGCGCCGTCTTCCCGGCCAGCAGCGCATGGATGCGCGTGCCGTAAGCGCGTGCGTAGCGGTGCACCAGGGTCGCCGGCAGCCAGCCGTACTGGCGCTGCAGGTCATGCACATACTGGTCGAAATCCAGGACCGCGCGGTTCTGCGGCTTCGCGCCGAACAGGTCGCCGCCGGGCAGGCATGCCTCGGCTGTCCAGGCGCCGCGGCGGTTGCCCAGCAACGGCGCAATGACGTCCACGGCCTCTTCGGCCAGCTTGCGGAAGGTGGTGATCTTGCCGCCGAAAATACTCAGCAATGGCGCGCCGTGGCGATCACTGTCCTGGTCGAGTTCAAACCGGTAATCGCGCGTGACTGCCTTCGCGTCGGCCGCGGCATCCTCGACCAGCGGACGTACGCCGGAATAGCTCCACACCACGTCGCCGGGCACCACGGGCTGCCTGAAATAGTAGCTCGACAACTCGCACAGGTAGGCAATTTCAGCGCTGTCGATGGCAACCCGGCCCGGGTCACCGGTGTAGTCGAGGTCGGTGGTGCCGATCAGCGTGAACGCGTCCTCGTACGGAATGGCAAACACGATGCGGCCATCAGGATGCTGGAAAATGTACGCGTAGTCATGCTCGAAGACGCGCCGCACCACGATGTGCGAACCCTTGATGAGACGCAGCGTCTTGCCCTGCGCCGGCGCCGCAGCGCCTTCCAGGAACGACGCTGTCCACGGCCCGGCTGCGTTGACCAGCGCCGCAGCGCGGACAACGCGTTCCACCCCATCCTGGCCGCGCAGCGTGGCAAGCCAGTGCGCCGGCGCCCCGCCAGGGACGGCAGCGACGCGCTGCACGGCGGTGCAGGCAGTGCGCGTGAGGACCGTGGCGCCGTGCTCGCGCGCCGCCATGGCATTGAGTACCACCAGCCGGGCGTCGTCGACCCAGCCGTCCGAATACACGAAGCCGCGCGCATATTCGCCTTTGAGCGGCTGGCCGGCAGGATGGCTACTCAGGTCGATGCCGCTCGAGCCCTCCAGCAATTCGCGCCGCGCCAGAAAATCGTACAGGAACAGGCCGGCGCGGATCAGCAAGGCCGGACGCTGCCCCGGTACGTGGGGCATGACGAAGCGCAGCGGCCACATGATGTGCGGGGCCGAGCGCAGCAGCACTTCGCGCTCGATCAGCGCCTTGCGCACCAGGTTGAATTCGTAATACTCAAGGTAGCGCAGGCCGCCGTGAATCAGCTTGGTGGACGCCGACGACGTATGCGCGGCCAGGTCGTCCTTCTCGCACAGCAGCACCGACAGCCCGCGCCCGGCCGCATCGCGCGCAATCCCGGCGCCATTGATGCCGCCGCCGACAATCAGCACATCGCACTCGAACCCTGTTTGCATGACTGCCATCTGAACGCCCGCCTGAACAAAAAAATGGTCAACGTTGATTTTTAGAACACAAATGCTTTAAACTTAAGATAACGCAATATGACACGATTCGAACAGAAAAAAACAAAATTTCAGTAATTTATTTTCGTTTGTGTTCGTTTTGGGTTTCGTCTAAGATCGCTGACCATGACACTGAACCCACGACAACGCAGCCTGCTCGATGCAGTCCGGCTGAAAGGCACCATCTCGGTAGAAGAACTGGCAGTCCAGCTGGAGGTCACGCCGCAGACGGTGCGGCGCGATGTGAAACTGATGGAAGAAGCACACCTGCTGGCGCGCTACCACGGCGGCGTGGGGCTGCCGTCATCGGTGAGGAATATCGACTACAGCCAGCGCCAGGTACTGGGCAGCGAGGCCAAGCAGCGCATCGCCAGTGCCGTGGCGGCGCAGGTGCCGAACGGCTGCTCCCTGCTGATCAATATCGGCACCACCACCGAAGCAGTGGCGCGCGCCCTCGCCTGCCACAAGGGGCTGCACGTGGTCACCAACAACCTGAACGTGGCCGCCATCCTGGCCGACAACGCCGACTGCGAAGTGATCGTCGCCGGCGGCGTGGTGCGCGCCCGCGACCGCGGCATCGTCGGCGAAGCCACCATCGACTTCATCCGCCAGTTCAAGGTCGACATCGGCATCATCGGCATTTCCAGCATCGACGAAGACGGCAGCCTGCGCGACTTCGACGCCCGCGAAGTCAAAGTGGCGCAGGCCATCATCGCGCAGTCGCGCGAAGTGTGGCTGGTGGCCGACCACGACAAATTCGGCCGCAAGGCGCTGGTGCGCATGGCCGAGCTGACCCAGATCGACGTGCTGTTTACCGATGCGCCGCCACCGCCGGCGTTCAGGCGGGTGCTGCAGCAGGCGAAGGTAAGGCTGGTGGTGGCATAGCTGCTGCGACGGGCCAGCCCTCGCGGTCATCACTGTGCCGATTCTCGCAGCGACATGACCTAAATCATGCGTTTCAACTCTTTCAATCCCGTGTCTTTGCGTCGATACAAATCCGGCGCACGGTGTTGCCCGCCCTTGCGCCGCTCCCCTGTCAATTCGATGATGCCTTCGTCCAGGATCTTTTTTCGGAACGCGGCGATATTGGTCGGCGCGTTGGTGACCTGCTCGTACACGGCATGCAGTTCGGGAAGCGTGAACTCGGGCGGCAGGAGAAATGTCAACAGTGACGAATAGGTCGACTTGTTGCGCAGCCGGCGGATAGCCATGTCGGCAATGGCGTTGTGATCGAATGGCAGGTTGGGAATGCTGTCCACCGGCACGAATTCGAGTCCCTCGACAGGCGACTCCTCCAGCACCTGTTCCGGCACCAGCGAATAGTAGGCAACGGACAGCGACCAGCGCCGCGGATCGCGCTGGCGGCCGGAAAATGTATAGAGCTGCTCCAGGTACGGCGGATCAAACCCGAGCTTGGTCCGGACCACCCGCCGCGCTGCGTCCTGCGCGTCTTCATCTTCGTTGGTATGAATGGCGCCGCCCGGCAGCGCCAGCGCGCCGCAAAACGGTTCGTCCGCATTCTTGCGCGTGGCCAGCAGCAGCGAAAGCCGCCCTGCCTGGATGGTGAAGAGCGTCACATCGACAAGCGCCAGCGGATCTTCGTATCGATTCATGATGATTGTCAGCTGTCATTAACGTGAGGATCATACGATACGTCGGCGCAGTTGCACACAGGACATAAATCTCGGCCCACCTGTTTATTGTTTGTTGCATTTTACGATAAACATGGTAGGATGGCCTTATCGATGGAGGAACAAGCATGCACACCGATTTCGCAAACCTGCCTGCCGCCACCTTGCTGGCCATTCCTGAAGACCGGCCGGAGCGCCTGTTTCACGGTAGCCTCGACGACATCAAGAGGGCATACCGGCTGCTTGCGATGAAGTGGCATCCGGACCGCAGCGGCGACCCGCGCGCGCAGGCCGTCTTCCAGCACATCCTGGGCATGGCGGCGCTGGCGGAGAAAAAAATCGCCCTCGGCGACTGGCCATGCGGGGGCACGCGGCAGCTCGCAGCAATGGACGGCAAAGTGTATGAAATCAATTACCTGCGCCGCCACCGGTTCGAACTGGGTTCCATGTACGTGGCCAGTACCGTCGTGACCTTCGAGATCGACCGCGACCATGCCGACCTGGTGCGCAATGCCGAGCGGACCATGACCGGATTCACGTATGCCGACGACAGCATGCGCGCGCAGATCGCCTGCCATTTGCCGGCCTGCCCTCTGGCCGGTGCATTCCAGACCGCAAACGCATACGTGATCGTCATGCGCAAAACGCCCGACCTGCTGCTGCTGCGCGACGTACTGGGCCACTTCAACGGGCGCCTCGATGCACGCCATGTCGCCTGGGTGATCAGTTCGCTGCTGAACCTGTGCTGCTATTTTCAGTACGCCGGCATGACGCACAACGCCCTGTCTCCGGACACTTGTTTTATTTCACCGCTGCACCACAGCGTGGCCGTCCTGGGCGGATGGTGGTATGCGGCGCGCAGCGGTGAGCGCATGGCCGCGGCGCCGGCAAATACAGTCGAATGGGGACCGCACGACCTCCGGGACAGCAGGCACGCCGGCATCCGTACCGACCTGGAGCTGGTTCGCGCCATCGGCCGTGAACTGCTGGGTGACATCACCGGCAGCCGCCTGGAACGACACCATGCGGCGCCGCAGGCAATGATCGATTGGCTGAGACTGCCAGCCTCGCAAAACCCCATTCAAGAATTCCGGACCTGGCGTACCCGGGTCCTGCATGACAGCTTCGGCGCACCTCGCTTCGCCGAACTGCCGCTGGCGCAAAGCGATATCTATTATTAAGGGGAACAGCATGGGTGGAGTACGTTGGGACGCGGATGACTGGAAACGGGCATCGAAGGCAACGACCGGCAAACGGACGGAGGAAATCTTTACGGGTTCAAGCATGCATCCGAACCTCAATCCGTACGGCATCATGCGCGAGTCGCGCGATTCGCTGGTCAATCCGCATGCAAATGCAATCATCATCGGGCTGGATGTGACGGGCTCGATGGGCATCATCGCCGACACGATGGCGCGCGAGGGCCTGGGCACGCTGGTCGAGGAAATCCTCAAGCGCAAACCGGTATCGGATCCGCACATACTCGCCTGCGGCATTGGCGATTCATACTACGACGACGCGCCGCTGCAAGTGACGCAGTTCGAAGCCGACATCCGCATCGCCGACCAGCTGAAGATGATCTGGCTCGAAAAAGGCGGCGGCGGCAACAGCCATGAGGGCTATCACCTGCCATGGTATTTCGCCGCGCAGCACACGCAGATCGACTGCTTCGAGAAGCGCAACAAGAAGGGCTATCTGTTTACCGTCGGCGACGAGGAACCGCCCCAGCAACTGCTGGCGTCGCATGCCAGGGCGATCTTCGGCGACTCGCTCCAGCGCGACCTGTCGGTGCAGGAACTGCTGACGCTGGTCTCACGCACGTACCACGTGTTTCACGTCGTCGTCGAGGAAGGCAATCATGCGCGCACGCACCTGAAACCGGTGCTGAAGAAGTGGAACGCCCTGCTGGGCCAGCGCGTGCTGCGCCTGAAAGACTACCGCCGCCTGGCCGAGGTCGTGGTATCGGCCATCGAAGTCAACGAGGGCCGGGACCGTGAGTCCGTCACGAACAGCTGGTCCGGCGACACCCCGGTGGTGGTCGCGCATGCCCTGGGAACCTTGCCGGCAGACCGCGCCCGCGGCCTCACCGGTCTGGTGCGCTTCTAGCCATGCGGCGCACCGCGAAAGCCGTCATCGGCGCGGGTTTCGGCGATGAAGGCAAGGGCCTGATGACCGACTATCACCTCGCGCCTGCCGGCCGGGACGGGATCGCGGTGCGTTTCAATGGCGGCGCGCAGGCGGGCCATACCGTCACGGCGCCGGGCGGCCAGCGGCACGTGTTCTCGCACATCGGAAGCGGCGCCCTGGCCGGGGCCGCGACGTTCCTGTCGCGCCACTTCGTGTGCCACCCGGCGCTGTTCTTCAAGGAGGCCGCAGCGCTGGAATCAGCCGGCACGCCGGCGCTGCCGCGCATTTTTGTCGACGACCGGGCGCCGCTGTCGACGCTCTACGACATGCTGATCAACCAGGTCACCGAGCGCCACCGCGGCCATTGCCGCGATGGTCGCCACGGCAGCTGCGGCATGGGGATCGGCGAAACCATCGAACGCAATCTCGACCCGGATTTCGCACTGACCGTCGCCGACTTGCAGCAAGGCGCCGGCTATTTATTGCACCGGCTGGTGAGGATCCGGAACAGCTATGTGCCGAGGCGCCTGGCCAGCCTGGGCCTGCCCGCTCTTCACAACGAGGCCGCCGAATGGCTTGCCAGCGACACCGCCATGCAGCGCTATGTGCATGCCGCCATGCAGTTTTTCCGGGTCACGCACACTGCGCGACCGGCCATGCTGGCAACGTATGCGCAGGTGGTCTTCGAGGGTGCGCAGGGTCTGCTGCTCGATCAGGACCGCGGCACGTTTCCCCATGTGACCCGGTCACACACGGGCATCCGCAATGCGCTGGACGTGGCGGCGGAAGCCGGCATCGGCGCACTCGATGCCACCTACGTGACCCGCGCTTACCTGACCCGCCATGGCGCCGGCCCGCTGGTCCATGAACTGGCCGACAAGCCCTACCCGGACATTCAGGACGAGACCAACGTCCCGAACGAATTCCAGGGGACGCTGCGCTTTGCCCATCTCGACCTGGACACGCTGGAACGAACCATCCGCGCCGATGTCGCAGACGCTGCGGCCTGGCCTGGCATCGCCGTGCGCCTCCTTCTCGCGGTAAGCTGCCTGGACCAGGTCGGGCCTGCGGTATCGTATGTGGAGAACGGGGCGCTGAAAACTGCAGCGCCCGGCGCGCTGGCCGCCCACCTGGCCAACCGGCTGGGGGCCAGTGTTTTGTACACGGCATATGGACCTGGCCGGGAGACGGTCAGGATGACGGCGCAGCCACCGGCATCAGGACAAGGCAGCCAACCCCTGCTGCCCGCGAATGATGTCGATCAGCGTGCGTAACGCCGGATGCTTGTGCCGGCGGCTACTGTAATACATATGGAACGGTTCGCCATCGGCTGCATGCGCAGGCAGGACAACGCGCAGGCTGCCGTGGGCAAGCTCGTCGGCGATGCGGCTTTCCAGCACGTACGCCAGCCCCACGCCCGCCCTGGCGGCCGTGATGGTGGCAGCGGTGTTGTTGATGGTGATCAGGCCAGGCACGCTGATGCCTCGTTGTACCTTGGCCTCACCTGGCGCGCTGCAGTTGAGTTCCCAGCGGTAGGTGGAGTTGTCTCCCAGCAGCAGTTGCAGGCAGTTGTGGCCGGCGAGGTCTTCCAGATGCAGCGGCTCGCCGCGGCGCGCCAGGTAGGCCGGGGCGCCGGCAATCACCCAGCGCTGTGGACCGGACAACGCCACCGCAATCATGTCTTCCGGCACATAGTCGCCGTAGCGGATGCCGGCGTCATAGCCTTCGGCCACGATATCGATGGGCCGGTCCTCTACCACCAGCGTCAGCTTCACATCGGGGCAGCGCTGCGCAAATTCCGGCAGGGCCGGCGCAATCAGGAGATGGGCGGCGTCGGCAAACACATTGATGCGCAGCGCGCCGAAACGGCCGGCGCCCGGCGCGTCGATCTCGGCCAGCGCGCTGCCGATCGTGTCGAACCCTTCTTCGAGCCGCGTCGCCAGCGCCAGGCCGGTGTCGGTGGGCGCGACCGCGCGGCTGGTGCGGTTCAGCAGCTTGGCGCCCAGGCGCTCTTCCAGCCGGCGCATCGCGTGGCTGGCTGCGGACGGCGTCAGGCCCAGCTGGATCGCGGCTGCCTTGAAGCTGCGCGTGCGCATGATGGTTAAAAAAACCCGCAGGTCAGCCAGTTCGATACGGTCAAAAACAGACATGGTTGAATTTGGTTCAGCGCTTCAGTGAATCAGGATCATTTGTAATTCTATCATCATGGTGCTCAACCACAGTACGATCATGCCTGCATACCATCTGTACTGGAGACAGCATGACCATCGTTACACCGTTGCAGCTTGGCGACCTGGCCGGCAAGCGCATCCTCATCACGGGCGGCTCGACCGGCATCGGCGCGGCCGTGGTGCGTGGCTTTGCCGCGCAAGGCGCCCGTATCGCGTTGCACTACAACGCCAGCGCCGCGCCGGCCGAGGAACTGCGCGCGCAGTATCCCGAACTTATTACCCTGGTGCAGGGCGACGTGGCTGCCGATGGCAAGACGGCGCGGGTGGTGAACGAGGCAGCGCGCCTGCTAGGTGGGCTGGACGGGCTGATCAACAATGCAGGCAGCATGCTGGGCCGCATCCCCACCACCGAGGCAACCGATGCGCATTTCGACGACGTCCTGGGACTGAACGCGAAATCCGTCTGGCAAGCGAGCGTGGCCGCCCACCCGCACCTGAAAGCTGCCGGCGGCGGGTTCATCATCAACACCACGTCGATTGCCGCGCGAAATGGCGGCGCGGGCGGCGCGGTGCTGTATGCAGCGGCAAAAAGTTTTGTCAGCAACCTGACCCGTGGCCAGGCCAAGGAATTCGTCGCTGACAATATCCGCGTCAACGCGGTGTCGCCGGGACTGATCCTGACGCCATTTCACGTACGCGACACGCCCGACGCCATGATGGCTGCGCAAAGCGCCACCATTCCAATGGGACGGGCGGGCCTGCCAGAAGAATGCGTGGGGGCGTTTCTTTTCCTTGCCTCTGCATCGCTGTCCGGCTATATCACCGGGCAAATCATTGAAGTCAACGGCGGGCAATTGATGCCCTGATCAAGAAGGAACACCATGAAATTACGACCATTCGGCCGCACCGGCCGCAGCATTTCCGAAATCGGCTTTGGCGCCTGGGCCATCGGCGGCGCCTGGGGCGATGTCTCCAGCACCGACGCCAAGGCAGCGCTCCACGCCTCGCTTGACGCCGGCACCAATTTCATCGATACCGCAGACGTCTACGGTGACGGACGCTCCGAACGCTTTATTGCGGAGGTACTCAAGGAACGCGGCGGCGAGCGCCCGTACGTGGCCACCAAGGCCGGACGCCGGCTGTCGCCGCACGTGGCGGACGGCTACAACGAAGAAAACCTGGTGGCGTTCGTCGAACGCTCGCTGGCCAACCTCGAAACCGATTGCCTGGACCTGGTGCAACTGCACTGCCCACCGCCGGACGTCTACTACCGCCCGGAAGTGTTCGACATCATGGACCGCATGGTCACGGCCGGCAAGATTCGCCATTACGGCGTCTCGGTGGAAAAAGTCGAGGAAGCGCTGAAAGCCATCGAATACCCGAACGTGGCGTCGATCCAGATCATCTACAATATCTTCCGGCAGCGCCCTGCCAGCCTGTTTTTTGCGGAGGCGAAAAAGCGCGAGATCGGCGTGATCGTGCGCGTGCCACTCGCATCGGGCATGTTGACTGGCAAGATGAAAGCAGACACGGCGTTTGCCGCCGACGACCACCGCGCGTTCAATCGCAACGGCGAAGCGTTCGACAAGGGTGAAACCTTTTCGGGCGTGCCGTACGACGTGTCACTGGAAGTGGTGGAAGACATCCGCCGCCTCGTGCCGGGCGATATCACCATGGCGCAGTTTGCGCTGCGGTGGATCCTGATGGAAGAATCGGTCAGTACCGTCATTCCTGGCGCACGCAATGCCCAGCAGGCTGCCGCCAATAGTGCCGCCAGCAACTTCCCTGCCCTGCCAGCCGATACCATGGACGCCTTGCGCAGCATTTACCAGCACCGCATCGCGCCGTTCGTGCACCAGCGCTGGTAACTTTCGTCGATTCATTCTGGAGGCAACATGACCTATCACGCAGCGGCAGACCGCTATGAAGCAATGCAGTATCGGTACGTCGGCAACAGCGGTCTTCAACTGCCGGCGCTGTCGTTGGGCCTGTGGCACAACTTCGGCGACACCACGCCTTTTTCCACGCAGCGCGACATGCTGCGCACGGCATTCGACCTGGGCATCACGCATTTCGACCTGGCCAACAATTACGGCCCGCCGTACGGCAGCGCCGAGCGCAATTTCGGCCGCCATTTCCAGGATGATTTCAAGCCGTACCGCGATGAACTGATCATTTCCAGCAAGGCTGGCTACGACATGTGGCCCGGCCCGTACGGCCAGGGCGGCGGCTCGCGCAAGTACATGCTGGCGAGCCTCGACCAGAGCCTGCAGCGAATGGGGCTCGATTACGTCGACATTTTTTATTCGCACCGCTTCGATCCGCACACGCCCCTGGAAGAAACCGCTGCCGCGCTGGCCCATGCGGTCCAGCAGGGCAAGGCGCTGTATGTCGGGGTGTCGTCGTATTCGGCCGAGCACACGGCGGAGATGGCGCGCCTGCTGAAAGAGTGGAAAGTGCCGTGCCTGATCCACCAGCCATCCTACAGCCTGCTCAATCGCTGGGTCGAGAAGGAAGGCCTGCTTGACACGCTCAAGGATGAAGGCATCGGCTGCATCAGCTTTTCCGCGCTGGCGCAAGGCCTGCTGTCGACCAAATACCTCGATGGGGTCCCGCTTGACGCCCGCATCAACCGGCCCGGTGGCGGTTCGTTCAAACCGGAGTTTCTCAGCGACGCCAACCTGCAGCGTGTGCGCGACCTGAACGACATCGCCATGGGACGCGGCCAGACGCTGACCCAGATGGCGCTGGCGTGGGTGCTGCGCGACCCGTGTGTCAGCTCCACGCTGATCGGCGCATCGAGCAGCGAACAGATTCGGGAAAACGTGGGCGCGCTACGGAATATGGCATTTTCCGCGGAAGAACTGCAGGTAATCGACGGACTGGCGCAGGACGGCGACATCAATCTCTGGCGCAGGTCGTCGAGCAAGGCGCCTGCATAAGCTCCGCCGAACGGACGCGCCCCCCCGGCTACGTTTTTGCCGGAACAGGACTGCCCTGGGTTTGTTCGTTGGTCCAGCCACCGCCCAGCGCCTTGTACAACGACACCGTTGCCTGCAGGCGCCGCAGTTTCAGCATCCCCATGTCGTTCTGCACGTCGGCCAGCGCGCGCTGCGTGTCGAGCACCGTCGTGAAATCCTCGGCGCCGAACTTGTAGCGGATTTCCGCCAGGTCGTAAGCCTGGCGTGCCTGCTCCAGCTCGGTCGTCTTGAGGCGCCGCTGGTCATCCAGGCTGCGGATCTGGCCCAGCACCGTATCGACCTCCGATAAAGCCGCCATCACCGTCGCGCGGTAGGCCTCGACCAGTTCCTGTTTGCGGGCAATGGCGCGCTCGCGCTCCTGCCTCAGGCGGCCCCCATCGAAAATCGGCGCCGTCAACGAGGCCGCAACGCTGGCAACCATGTTCGGTGCATTGAGCAGCGACACCAGCGCGCTGCTTTGCATGCCCAGCGCCCCGGTCAGGTGAATATTGGGCAACAGGTTGGCGCGGGCGACGGCGACATCGGCATTTGCGGCGGCGAGGTTCGCCTCGGCGCGGCCGATGTCTGGCCGGCGCGCCAGCAGCTCGGACGGCAAACCGGGGGACACCTCCGGCAACGTGACCGTGTCCAGGCCGGCCTCGCCGATCGAGAACGTCAGCGGCGTCTGACCGAGCAGGATTGCCAGCGCCGACCGCGCTTCGCGCGCCTGCTGCTGCAAGTCCGATATGCCCGCTTTCTGCTGCGCCACCGCGGAGCGCTGGCGTGCCAGGTCGAGCGTCGACGCTGCGCCGGCGCGCTGTTGCGCCTCCACCAACGCCAGCACACGCTCTGCCCTGACCACGTGCCCGCGTGCGACAGCCAGCCGGTCATGCAGCGACAGCACCTGCAAATAGGTCGACACGATGCCGCTGGTGACCGTCAACGCCACGGTCTGGCGATCGAAGCGGTTGGCGTCGAGCGACGCTTGCGCCGACGCCACGCTGGCCTTGTTCTTGCCCCAGAAATCGACTTCGTAGGAGACCTGCAGGTTACTGTCGACGTACGAGCTGCCACTGCCGTTGTTGAGCGGCGCGGAGCGGCCGGTGCCGCTGTAAAAACTCGCATTCGGCAATAGCGCAACACCGGCAATCCGCGCCCCGGCCTCTGCCTGCCGCAGCCGCGCAAGCGCGCCCGCCAGTTCCAGGTTGCTGGACCGGCCCTCGTCCACCAGGCGTGTCAGTTCATCGCTGCCGAAGCGCTGCCACCAGTTCTGGTCCGGCCACGCCGCATTCGACGCGCCGGCAGCCGTCCAGCCGGCAGGCAGTTCGACCGCCGGCGGCGCCTCCGCGATCGGGACGCGGCTGGCGCAGCCCGCCAGGACAAAACACGCCAGTCCACACAATGCGGGGCGGGACAAGGTAATGAAGGTGCGCTGCGTCATCGTTTGCCTTGCGCAGCCGATGCCACAGGCGCCGCACCGGCCAGGACTCTGTCGCCCTCGGTCAAGCCAGACAGAATCTGTGCGTCCTGCCCGCTGCGCAAGCCAACCTTCATCTTGCGCACGCTGACATGCTGGCCGGCGTCGACCACATTCACGCTGTACAGGCCGTCATCGTCCGGCGCGCCCAGCACTTTGAGAGGCAACAGCACTGCGTCCTGCGCCTGCGCCACCGTGAACTGGACTTTCGCACTCATCCCGCTCATCAGTTCGCGGTTCGGATTCCTCACCTCGAACAGGACAATATAAAACGCTTCCTTGCCCTGCTCGCCCGTGCCATCGGCGGGGACGGGAATCACCTGGCGCAGCTTGCCCGACCAGTGCTTGCCCGGGTAGCCAGGGGTGGTGAAGCGTGCTGCCATGCCGGGCCGCAAGCGCGTCACATCGCTTTCCGCAACCCGTGCGGCCACCGTCATCTCCGACAGGTCGGCAATCCGCAGCAGTGCCGGAGCCGGCTGCGCCGGCGTGACCATCTGCCCGGGGCGCACGGCCAGCGTCACCACGGTGCCGGCAATCGGCGCCCTGACCACGGTCTTCTGGCGCGCTTCCCCATCGATCTTCAACGTGGCTTCCAGTTCGCTGATCTGCGCCGTGATCGCATCGACGCGCGCGCTCGCCGACGATGCGCTCATCCGCGCCGATTCAAAGGCTTCCTCGCGCGTCGCATTCTGCGCCTTGAGCTGGGTCTGGCGTTCGAACTGCAGCTGGGCGAACTCGCGCTGCGCCAGCTGGTCGGCCAGGTCGGCCTGCATCCGGGCCATCTGGGCGCGCTGGCTCTCGACCTTGGTGGGCTGCTGGGCCGGGGTGATTTCGACCAGGGGCTGCTCTGCCTTGACGGTGTCGCCAATGGCCACCATGACCTCTTTCACCTGGCCGCCGATCTGGGCGTAGGTGTCGGCCCATTTACGCAACTGGAGCTTGCCAGCCGCGTCGACCGTTTGTTGAATGTCGCCGCGGCGGGCGGCAACGGTGTCGAGCTTGACCACCGGGGCTGCGGGCGCAGGCGGTACGGGCTTTGTCGCCTGGGCCAGCACGGGCGGCGTGCCCTCGACGGCAACCAATGACAAGGCAGCCACTGCTGCGGCGCTCAGCAAGACGTGGCGCACGCGACTGGCTCGGGGGGAAGGTCGATTTTGTTGTTGGGCCATGGCACTGCGTGGAAAATCATCAAGTATACACAGACTTCGATGCCAGGGCAGGTCCGCGCACTTTTGCATGCTGCCTGTCGCGGGCAGTTGCGCTGTCGTTCGCATGTCACTGACGCCGAGGCGTACGACATGGCGCGACCTGGATGTGTAAGATCGAACACATTCAATCAACGTCGAGGACGATATGAACATTGGAATCATTGGCGCCGGCCATATCGGCAGCGCCCTCGCCGTACGGCTTGTCAGCCTGGGACACTCGGTGTACATCGCCAACTCACGCGGTCCGGAAACGCTCAAGGATGTGGCGCAAAAAACCGGCGCCACGCCAGTGACCGCGCAGGAAGCTGCCCGTCACGGCGACATTATCGTGGTCACCATTCCGCTCAAAAACATTCCCCAGCTACCGAAGGACCTGTTTGCGGATGTGGCGGCCGATGTGCCCGTCATCGACACGAGCAACTACTACCCCATCCTGCGTGACGGCCGGATGCCCGAACTGGAAACCGGCGACCTGACGGAGAGCGAATGGGTGCAGCAGCATCTGGGCCGCCCAGTGGTGAAGGTTTTCAACAATATCCACGCCGAACACCTTGAAAGCAAGGGCGTGCCTGCAGGCACTGCCGGCCGCATCGCGTTGCCGGTTGCCGGCGACGATGATCAGGCCAAACAAAAAGTGATGGCGCTGGTCGAGGAACTCGGCTTTGACGCAGTGGACGACGGCAACCTGCACGCATCGTGGCGCCAGCAGCCAGGCACGCCAAGCTACGGCGCCGACCTGCCTGCCGACAAGCTGCGCGCGCTGCTTAACCAGCTGGGCACACAGCGCACCGAAGCGCAACACGCGGAGTATCTGGCCAATCACGCGAAGCTCGAACGTGACATGGCTGCCAACGGCGCGGCGTAAGCAGCGCGTCTTTGCGTCAGGCAGGCACGGCTTCCAGCAATACATCGGCAGGTTGAAGGGCGACCAGGCGCTTGACCAGGTCGGGCAACGCCATCGGCCGGCAAAACAGGTAGCCCTGCATGTAGGGGCTGCCATGCTTCGTCAGGAAGCGCGCCTGCTCAGTCGTTTCAATGCCCTCGGCAACCACGCGCAGGTTGAGATGGCCAGCCATGGCCAGGATCGACTGAACGATCGCGGTGCCATTGATGTCATGTGGCATGTCACGCATGAAGCTCTTGTCGATCTTGAGTTCATACAGCGGCATGCGCTTCAGGTACGCCAGGTTGGAGTAACCGGTGCCGAAATCATCGATCGAAAAGCGGAGGCCGAACCGGGCCAGTTCGTTCATGCGCGCAACGGTCAGGTCCAGGTCGTCGACCAGCAGCCCCTCGGTCACTTCGAAGATCAGCTGCTGCGGCGGCACGCCGGTGGCGCCGATGATCGCCTGTACGTCGGAGACAAAATCGGGTTCGCGGAACTGGCGCGGGCTGATGTTGATCGATAGCGGCAGCGCGTGCCCGGCCCGGTCGAGTTCGCACCAGGCGTGGCAGGCCTGGCGCAGCACCCATGCCCCGAGCGCGACGATGTGGCCGGATGCTTCCGCCACGGGAATGAACACGTCGGGCGGCACCAGCATGCCATCCGCACGGCGCCAGCGCAGCAACGCTTCCGCGCCGATGGCGGTGCCGGCGTGGTCCACCTGCAGCTGCAAATGCAGCGCCAGTTCATTGTTCACGATGGCGTTGGCCAGGTCGCGCTCGAGCGTCAATGTGTTTTCCGCTTCGGCCAGCATGGTCGGTTCAAACAGCGCCACGCCGTTGCGCCCGCCACCTTTGGCGTGATACATCGCGGTATCCGCTTCGCGCAGCAGGTCGGGCACAGTGTGGCCGGCCCGGGTCGGCAGCGCGATGCCGACACTGCCCGACATCTGATACAGCTGGCCGTCGATATGCACCCCCTCCGTCATGGCCGCGCATACCTTCCTGGCAAGCGCCAATGCCGCATCGGCCGGACTGCCGGCGCCGCATGCGAGATGTTCGACCAGCACGACGAACTCGTCGCCGCCCAGCCGCGCCACCGTGTCTTTCGGATGGACTGCGCGAGACAGGCACCCAGCGATGTGCCGCAGGACAGCGTCGCCGGTAGCATGGCCCCGCGCGTCGTTGACGTGCTTGAAATTGTCGAGGTCGATATAGAGCACGGCGCCAGTACCGTCACCCGCCTGGGTGCGCGCCACCATCAGGTCCAGCCGTTCCATCAGCAAGCGCCGGTTGGGCAAACCGGTCAACACGTCGAAAAAGGCCAGCTGGTGGATGGCATCGGCCGAGCGGCGCCGTTCCGTGATATCACGTCCGACCGCGACCCAGTGGGTGACTTCCCGGCCTTCGTTGGCAAACGGCACCATCTCGACTTCGATCCAGCACGGCTCGCCGAACTTCGTGTAATGCACCAGCTCGCCCGCAACCGGCTCCCGCCGCGCCATTGCCGCCGCTATCTTTTCCACGACCTTCGCATCCGTTTCCGGCCCATGCAGCATGCGCAGACTGCGCCCGACGATTTCATCCGCACGGTAACCGCTGCGGCGCTCGAAGGCTGCATTGGCAAAAATGACCGGTTGGGGAGCGCCCTCACCGGCCCCGACCCTGGCAATCAGGACCATGTCGTTCAGCCCCGCCAATGCTGCCGAAGTCAGGCGCAGGTCGTCGTTCAGTGCGTGCAGCCTGGACTGCCGTTCGGCCAGGGCCTCGGCAACCGAATGCTGGTCGTCCAGCGATGCTGCCAGGCCCCACAACAATTTTCCGCAGGTTAAGTTGATGAACAGGCCCACGCAGATGTAATTGAGCGTGAAGATGGCGACAGTGGCAACGGAATTGGGATCGCCGTTTTCGATCGGTAAGTGGACGTAGCCTGTCAGGCCAAGCAGGAGCATCGAGACGGCGCTGAGCGCCAGCATGACCAGGCCGGACCGCATGCCGACCAGAATGACCGCCATCACCGGCGCTGCCAGCAGGTACATCAGTCCCAGGGTGCCCACTGTCACCATGGTGCAGATCGCTGCACTGAACAGCATGACCAGATAATTGAAGACGCGCACGTTGTAAGACACATTGTCCATGCGGCAGATCGCCAGAATCCAGGCCAGTGCCAGTGCGTCCATCAGAGCGACCATTGGCAAGTCGCGGTGAATTGCCAATGCCGCGCTGGGCACGACACCCACCACGCACAGCACACGCAGGGTCGACATGAGGGAAAGGAAGATGCGGGTGCGCCACTGCGCAATATTGGCGAGACCGGTCATGCAGATAAAAAGTGCAATGAAAATATATCTTTTCAGCACTATTGATTGTTTTGGTGAAACATAATATCACCTCGCAAGCCATGCAGCTCGCGTGCACGGCGAATGCATCGTTAAAACTGCACACCGGCTGATCAGCGGAGCGAAGCAAGGCATGGCGCCCAGGACGTTGCCAGGGCCGGGCGCTTTGCGCCGACGATATTTACACGTTCAAACCTCCCTTCATGAATGCGCTGCAATTGCCATGAACGCGGGGTTGCAGCGCCAGGCAAACCGGCTTGATCACTGCGCCGGTCCGGCCGCGGCAACCATGGCATCAACCAGCGGTGCTGCCTGTGCGTTGCTGGTCTTTCTGTTAATGACGTCGCTTGCGGACAGCGCGCGGTGATAATACGCATTCGTCGCCTTCTCGTTGAACCGGATGTTGTTGACTTCAACAGTGACCAGGTCGCCGAACAGCCCTTTGGTGTCGCTCCAGACCACGACGTCGCCGGTGCCTGCCGTGCCTTGCACCATCCTGTTCCAGTTCACCACTGTCAGGCCGGCCTTGGCGTTGATGGAAAAATTGTTCTTTTTAAGAAATTCGTTGACTGCCTTCTCGTTGTTGAGGATCAGCACCAGGTTGCCTCCCTCCGCTCCGGCCTGCAGCCCGATGCTCAGGCCACCCGTGTTGTAGAACACCGGGTCGCTCCAGGTTCCATCGGGGCGGCGCACGAGCAGGAGACCAGTCCCGCCTGCTGCGCCGACGCCCACTGCTGCGCGGCCGTACGAGGGTACGATGAAGACTCCCCTGGCGTTTTTCAGGGCGCCCTGCATCCGCTCGACGCCATTCAGTTTGCGCACCACGGCGACGGCGTCGTTCACATGGCCGGTGGCACGGGCTTCCTGTTTCGCGGCCGTCGAGGTGGTATCGCCCGGCGCCTGCACTGGCACGGCGGCATGCACCAGCGCCGCTTGTGCCAGCAGGGCATAGAAGATCAGGTTGATGCGTTTCTTGTGCTTGCTGTTCATGGATATATCCCCTTGAGAGTGAATGCCGCCTTCATGGCGCCATCTGCTGTCCCAGTGTGACCGTCCATGTGCCGAATTAATATGATGCAAATCAAACTGCGACAGGTGAACCTGAGGCAGCCTCGAGCGTAGCCGGCACTGACGCTTGATGTGCATCATGGATGAAACAGCGCTGCATCGGCACTGTGGACGTGCCCCCTCATCCACTGAAAGGATCCATCATGTTCCAGCGCATTCTGATTCCAACCGACGGCTCCGATGCATCGCGGCGGGCCATCAGCGCAGGCGTTGCCCTCGCCAGGACGATGCATGCCGAGATCGTGGCGCTGAACGTGACTCCGGTGTTCCACGTGCTGAGCGTCGCCCCCGGGCAAATGGCGCAAACGGCCAGCGAGTTCGAGTCCGACAACCGGACCCATGCGACGCACCTGTTGCATGAAGTGAGCCGCGCGGCACGCGACGCCGGTATTCCATGCACCTGTGAACACGTGATCTCCGACCACCCATTCGAAGCCATCGTTGCAACGGCGCGCAGCAGGCAATGCGACCTGATCAACATGGCGTCACATGGACGCAAGGGACTCAAGGGCCTGTTGCTTGGGAGCCAGACGCAGAAAGTGCTGGTGCACAGCGACATTCCCGTGCTGGTGCATCACTGACACGCCGTTCCCGCGCCTTACGGCACCAGTACGTAAGCGCCGGGGGCATCGTCGAACACCCCATCCGGACCGGCTGGATCGAGCGAAACCGCTGCGACCTGCCCCGTGGCGTGCGTGTGCAACCAGTGTTCCCAGGCCGGCCACCACGACCCCGGCTGTTCGGGCGTGGCAGCGCACCACGCGTCGGGATCGAGATAGCGGCCATCACGGGCGCGGGTGGCAATTTGATAGCCATGCCCGTCAGCTGCCGGGGGTGGATTGACAACACCGGCGTTGTGGCCGCCGCTGGCCAGGCAAAACGTCACCTCGGCATCGGTGAGCAAATGAATTTTGTACACCGAGGTCCACGGCGCCACCGTGTCGCGGCGCGTCCCCATGATAAACATCGGCAGGTCCAGGTCGGACAGCGCAACCGGTCTCCCATCGACGCAGTAGCGGCCCTGTGCCAGGTCGTTTTCCAGGTAAAGCCTGCGCAGGTATTCGCTGTGCTGGCGATACGGCATGCGCGTCGCGTCGGCGTTCCAGACAGCCAGGTCGGTCGCAGCGCGCTGGTCTCTACCCATCAGATAGTTGTGGACCACGCGCGACCAGACCATGTCCTTCGAGTTGAGCAAAGCGAACGCGCCTTCCATCTGCTTGCCGTCGAGGTAGCCCTTTCCGGCCATGACGTTATCAAGGAAATTAAGCTGGCTCTCGTCGATGAACAGGCCAAGGTCGCCGGGCTCGGTAAAATCGACCTGCGCCGCCAGCATGGTCAGGGTATGCAGGCGCTTGTCGCCATCGCGCGCCATCGCTGCGGCTGCAATCGCCAGCACTGTTCCGCCAAGACAATAGCCCAGTGCATCGATCGCATGCGCCGGGTGGCGGGCGCTGACTTGATGGATGGCCGCCATCAGCCCCAGTTTCAGGTAATCTTCCATGCCCAGGTCACGGTCGGCGGCGTCCGGATTCTTCCAGGAAATCATGTAGACCGTGTGGCCCCGTTCGACCAGGAAGCGCACCAGCGAATTCGATGGCGACAGGTCGAGAATATAATATTTCATGATCCATGGCGGAACCATCAGGACGGGTTCCGCGCACACGGTTTCGGTCATGGGCTGGTATTGAAGCAGCTCGATCAGGCGATTCCGGTAAATGACTTTGCCGGGGGTCATCGCCACGCCTTTGCCGGGCTGGAAACGCTCCGGCGCCGGTGCCGCCATGCCTGTCCTTGCCGCGTCCTGGATGAAGTTGCGCCATCCAGCCACCAGATTCATGCCGCCGCAACGCGCCGTTTCAGCCAGTACCGTCGGGTTGGTAGCAAAAAAATTCGAGGGGGAGAACATGTCCAGCGCCTGGCGCACGGCAAACGTCCAAAGCTGTTCATGATGCCGGGTTACCCCGGGCACGCCGGTCGTGGCGTTGTACCACCACTGCTGTTCCAGCAAGAAGCCCTGGTAGATCAGGTTGAACGGCCAGTGCTGCCACTCGGGGGCAGAAAAGCGGCGGTCCTGCGGCAGCGGCTCGATGCAGGGACCGCTCTCGGGTTGCGCAGGGGCAGTGGCGAATTTCGCCAGGCGCAAAATTTTGCGCTGTGCCTTGGACACCAGCTCGAGCTGCTTGCCGGGCGATCCTGCCAGATGGACGGCCCAGTCCGCCGCGGCCCCGGCAAGCGACGCCGGGGACAGGCCTTGCGTCCACCATGCGATCTGGGCATACAGGAGGCGATCGAGTTCGTGCGCCGGCGCTGGCGCCGGCGTGCAGCTGGCGCTGACAGGCAACAGCATGCAACGGGCGCGGTCAGGCACCGTCGCCGGCGCGATTGCATTACGGGTATCCATCAGGTGCGTTCCTTGATGTCCACGGGGGTGGCGGACGCCTGGACCAGTTCCAATGTCAGTCGCACCTCGTTTTCAGATGCTACCGGCACCACGGCGAAGCCAAGTCGCCGGGCCAGGTGGATGATTGCGCGGTTCTCTGAAAGCGCGGCGCCAACCATGCGCGTGGTGCCCCGCGCACGCCAGTAATCGATCAG
>Ga0265780_10000187_pt1 | contig 101291 bp, 100 predicted proteins | sample P1T30metagenome_FD_192432 | JGI IMG/M metagenome (GOLD analysis project Ga0265780, IMG submission 192432) | Plant litter microbial communities from East Loma Ridge, Irvine, California - P1 T30 | ecosystem: Environmental > Terrestrial > Plant litter > Unclassified | place: USA: California...
CGAGTACGCATCCTTCATCGTGAATTCGCGCCCGCGCATGAGGCCGAAGCGCGGACGGCGCTCGTCGCGGAACTTGGTCTGGATGTGATAAAAATTCAGTGGCAGCTGGCGGTACGATTTGATTTCGCTGCGCATCACGTCGGTGATGACTTCTTCCGACGTGGGCTGGATGGCGTAGTCGCGGCCGTGGCGGTCTTTCACGCGCATCAGTTCCGGGCCCATCTTGTCCCAGCGGCCGGTTTCCTGCCAGAGTTCAGCTGGCTGCACGAGCGGCATCAGCAGTTCGATCGCGCCTGCCTTGTTCATCTCTTCCCGCACGATCGCTTCGACCTTGCGGATGACGCGCAGGCCGGTCGGCATGTAGGTATAGATACCCGAGCCGAGGCGCTTGATCATCCCGGCACGCATCATCAGTTGGTGGCTGACGATTTCAGCGTCGGACGGCGCTTCTTTCTGAGTAGATATAAAAAAACGTGAGGCGCGCATATCGGTGAATTCTTTTTAAAAAGAGAGAGTTATAATCGACCTAATTTTAAAGGATTAGCTGGCTGATGCGTCCAATCTTTGTACAAATGGGTCCGATCGATGTGGTTTGCACCGTTTTTCACGGCGCCGAGCTTGGTGTGGGGGCGCTCGTCCCTACCGGATTTATAGGTATCAATGGCTAGACGACCCAGCCGCAGAAAGTTTCGAGGTGTTCTATGCTCGACCGTGAAGGGTTTCGGCCCAACGTCGGCATCATCCTGCTCAACGCCCATAACGAGGTGTGGTGGGGCAAGCGGGTGCGCGAGCACTCGTGGCAATTCCCGCAAGGGGGCATCAAATATGGCGAGACGCCCGAGCAGGCAATGTACCGCGAGCTCGAGGAAGAAATCGGGCTGCGCGCCGAACACGTCAAGATCGTCGGCCGCACGCGCGACTGGCTGCGCTATGAGGTACCGGACCATTTCATCAAGCGTGAAATTCGCGGGCATTACCGTGGGCAAAAGCAAATCTGGTTCCTGCTGCGCATGAACGCGCGTGACAGCGAGGTCAACCTGCGCCTGACCGACCATCCTGAATTCGACGCCTGGCGCTGGCACGATTACTGGGTGCCGCTCGACGTCGTCATTGAATTCAAGCGCGACGTCTACCAGCGCGCATTGCAGGAACTGTCGCGCTTCCTGACGTGGCCCGTGAATGGCGGCCAGACCCATGAACGGCGCCACACGGCGCGCTACCTGCGCCAGCCTCATGCGCCGCGGCCTGCGCCAGCAGCATTGGGCGAAGAACCAATGGCCGTGATTGACCAGCTGCTGGTCCCGGCGAAGGAGTGAAGCACTGATGTTCACCCCTTCGTCGGATGACGTGCGCCGCTTCTTTTGCGAGGCTTACCGCAAACAGCGCAGCGGCGAGATCCTCACGCCCATGGACGCCATTGCAGCCGATTGGATCAGCCATCATCCTGAATACGCCGATGCGTTGACGGACGTGGAGGCGGCCATTGCGCGCGATTACTCGGTCGAGGGCGGCCAGGCCAATCCATTCCTGCACCTGTCGATGCACCTGTCGATTGCAGAACAGGTGTCGATCGACCAGCCGCGCGGGATCAAGGCAGCGCATGACGCCCTGGTCAGGAAACGCGGGCAGCACGACGCGCACCATGAAATCATGGAATGCCTGGGCGAGATGATCTGGAAGTCGCAGAGAAATGGCGTGCCGCCCGATACGGAAGCGTATGTTGAGTGTGTGCGGTCTTGCGCCCGCGCAGGCGGGGGTCTATAGCACGCCAAAGAAAGCGTTGACGTTCGTGGCACTGCAAACGTGCGATGGGCCCCCGCCTCCGCGGGGGCCGTTAGCGCTTCAGCACCAGCGTCGACGGCAGGCTGTGCAGATACGCCGCAATATCGGCCATGTCCCGGTCCGACAGCGGCGCCACCATCCCCACCATGATGGCGTTATTGCGGCCGTATGGTTTCGTCCCGCCCCGTTTATACGTCTGCAGCGCATGCAGCAGGTAGTCGGCGTGCTGGCCGGCCAGCTTCGGGTATGTTGGATCGATCCCCTTGTTGTAATCGGCGCCGTGGCATGACGCGCACGCATACTTTTTGGCCAGCGCTTCGCCGTTGGCGATATTGCCGCGCGCATTTGCATGCATCGCTACCACGCCCAGCACCACCGCAATGATCGTTTTTTTCATGGCGCGTTCTTTCATTTGCGGGTTTGCTGGGAATAGTATGCGGCGACGTCGGCGATATCCTGGTCGGACAGGCTGGCGGCAATGCCATTCATCGACGGGTGCTTGCGGTCGCCCTTTTTGTAGGCGTTGAGCGCCGCTTCGAGATATTTGGCGGACTGGCCGCCAATCAGGGGCACCTGGTACACCTCGGGAAAGGTGGCCTTGTAACCCGGAATACCGTGACAGCCAATGCACATTTCAATTTTGGCGGGCGCCGCCTTCGGATTGCCAATGATGTCGGCCGCGAGGCCCGCCTGTGCGACAGCGGACAACGCGAGTAGTGCATAAAGTTTTTTCATGGGAGCGATTCTATGGTTATATTTGACTACCGCAACTGCACAAAAAGTTAGCAATCCTACCAGCAATTCCGATTCTATCCGAAGACACTATTGCAGTCCACAAACGAGCGCGCGGGATAACCGGCAGCGGCTTTGGCTTATACTCGAAGTCCATTTCCCATCCCGCGAGTCCGCCCTGATGCAAGCATCTTCCCGCTTCGAAGGCAGCGACAGCTATGTCGCCACTGCCGACCTGAAACTGGCCGTCAACGCCGCCCTCACCCTCCAGCGTCCGCTGCTCATCAAGGGCGAGCCTGGCACCGGCAAAACCATGCTGGCCGAAGAAGTCGCCGCCGCCCTCGGCCGCCCTTTGATGCAGTGGCACATCAAGTCGACCACCAAGGCGCAGCAGGGCCTGTATGAATACGACGCTGTCTCGCGCCTGCGCGATTCGCAGCTGGGCGACGAGCGCGTGCGCGATATCCAGAACTACATCGTCAAGGGCGTGCTGTGGCAGGCATTCACGGCGCCGGAACCGGTGGTCTTGCTGATCGATGAAATCGACAAAGCCGACATCGAGTTCCCGAACGACCTGCTGCGTGAACTGGACCGCATGGAATTCTATGTCTACGAAACGCGTGAAATGGTGGTGGCAAAGCACCGGCCGCTCGTCATCATCACGTCGAACAATGAAAAGGAATTGCCGGATGCATTCCTGCGCCGCTGCTTCTTTCACTACATCAAATTTCCCGACAAGGACACGATGGAGGAGATCGTCAAGGTCCACTTCCCCGTGCTCAAGCAGGAATTGCTGGCGCAGGCGCTGCAGAGTTTTTATGAAGTACGCGATGTACCCGGCCTGAAGAAAAAACCTTCGACCTCCGAGCTGCTGGACTGGCTCAAATTGCTGCTGGCTGAAGATATTCCGCCTGAAGCGCTACGCAGCAAGGATGCGCGCGCGGTCGTGCCGCCGCTGCACGGTGCGCTGCTGAAAAACGAGCAGGATGTGCACCTGTTCGAACGCCTGGTGCAGATGGCGCGGAGCAACCGATGATTCACGCCGCGCCGGCACCGTCCGCGATACCACTGCCATGCTGATCGACTTCTTTTATACGCTGCGCGACGCGAAAGTGCCGGTCACGATCAGGGAATTTCTGAGCCTGCTCGAGGCACTCGAGAAGGGCGTGATCACCACGTCGCTGGATGATTTTTATTATTTGTCGCGCCTCATCCTGGTCAAGGATGAAGCCCATTTCGACAAATTCGACCGTGCGTTCGGCATGTACTTCAAGGGCATCGACGCCGTGTTTGAAAAGAACCCGTCGATTCCCCTCGACTGGCTCGTCAAGCGCATGGAGCGGGAACTCACGCCGGAACAGAAGGCGGCACTGGAAAAATTCGGCTATGACAAGCTGATGGACCGTCTGAATGAATTACTCAAGGAACAAAAGGAAAAGCACGAAGGCGGCAGCAAATGGATCGGCACCGGCGGGACGTCGCCATTCGGGCATGGCGGCACCAATCCGGAAGGCATCCGCATTGGCGGCCCGGGCAGGAACCGCACTGCCGTCAAAGTGTGGGAGCAGCGCAGCTACAAGGATTACGACGCCGACAAGGAACTGGGCACGCGCAACCTGAAAGTGGCGTTGCGGCGCTTGCGCAAATTCGCGCGCCAGGGTGCGGACGATGAACTGGCGCTTGACGCGACCATCCAGGCCACTGCCAGCAATGCCGGTTTCCTCGATATCCGCATGCAGCCGGAACGCAAGAACCGCATCAAGGTGCTGATGCTGATGGATGTGGGCGGCACGATGGACGACCATATCGAACGCACCGAAGAGTTATTTTCTGCCGCAAAAACCGAGTTCAAGAACATGGAGTTCTTTTACTTTCATAACTGCGTCTATGACTATCTCTGGAAGAATAACCGGCGACGGCATGCCGAACGGTTCCCGGCCTGGGATATCCTGCGCAAGTACCCGGCCGATACGCGCCTGATTTTTGTCGGCGACGCGACCATGAGTCCATATGAAGTGATGGCGCCCGGCGGCTCGGTGGAATACAACAACGAAGAAGCCGGGGCCGAATGGCTGGCGCGGTTTTGCAACGCGTTCCCGAAATTTGCGTGGTTGAATCCCGAGCCGGAAGGCATGTGGCAATACCGGCAATCAGTGGCGATGATCCGGCAGTTGATGAACAACCGGATGTTCCCGGTGACGATCGAGGGACTCGAGCGGGCAATGCGGGTGTTGAGCAAGTAAGCCAGCGTCAGCGCGGCATATCCACCATCCGCGCCATTACCTCATGATGCCGCCAGGAATGAAGCAAGGTCGCTCCTCGTCAACGCCTTGCCTGCCATCCCGTCACAAATCCGCCAGCACGCAAGGAGAGAAAAAAACGTTCTCCTTCTATTTGCCATGGCTGAAAGATAGAATGCCGCCAAGTGAACGCGAAAACGTAACGCACGGAAACACCGGAGGTTGCAGCAAATACTGTACAGGCGTACAGTGTTGGTCGCACGCTGCGTGAGTCCCGAGGCACGTTATTTGTGTTCCATAGGAAAGTAAATTTATAAAGTTCAGGCATGGCCACCAAAAAAACCGCATCCGATTACAGCGAATCATCCATCCGCGTCCTCAAGGGACTCGAACCCGTCAAGCAACGTCCTGGCATGTACACGCGCACGGAAAACCCGTTGCACATCATCCAGGAGGTGATCGACAACGCCTCCGATGAAGCGCTGGGCGGCCATTGCAACAACATTGGCGTGACGATCAACCCGGACGGCTCGATCACGGTGGAAGACGACGGCCGCGGCATCCCGGTCGGCCTGCACCCGGAAGAAGGCGTGCCGGTCGTGGAAATCGTATTTACCCGCCTGCACGCCGGCGGCAAATTCGACAAGGGGTCGGGCGGCGCGTACGCGTTTTCCGGCGGCCTGCACGGCGTGGGCGTCTCGGTGACGAACGCGCTGTCGTCGCGCCTGGAAATTTCGGTCTGGCGCAAGGATGATGCCGGCAACGGTTTCCACCACATGGCCTTTGCCGACGGCGAGGTTGTCGAACCGCTGGCCTCCGAGCCGGCGCCACGCGGCGGCAAAAAATCCGGCACGCGCGTTACGGCCTGGCCGAACCCCACCTATTTCGACTCGCCCGTCATCTCCGCGACTGAACTGCAGCGCTTGCTGCGCTCGAAAGCCGTGCTGCTGCCAGGCGTCACGGTCACGCTGACGAACGGCAAGACCGGCGACGTGCAGACCTGGAAATACGACGAAGGCCTGCGCGGCTACCTCAATGAAATGCTGGCGCAAAGTTCGGACGGCGAGACGCTGATCCCTTTGTTTGAAGGCGCGCAATATTCGAACGGCGACGACGGTTTTGCCGAAGGCGAAGGCGCAGCCTGGGTCGTCGCATGGACCGAGAACGGCGCCGTCACCCGGGAATCGTACGTCAACCTGATTCCCACGCCCAACGGCGGCACGCACGAATCAGGTTTACGCGACGGCTTGTTCGGCGCCGTGAAAAGCTTTGTCGACATGCACTCGCTGTTGCCAAAAGGCGTCAAGCTGATGCCTGAGGACGTGTTTGCGCGTGTCTCGTTCGTGCTGTCGGCCAAAGTGCTGGACCCGCAATTCCAGGGCCAGATCAAGGAACGCCTGAACTCCCGCGACGCCGTGAAACTGGTCTCCACATTTACCAAGCCGCCGCTGGAACTGTGGCTCAACCAGCACGTCGACTATGGCCGCAAATTGGCTGAGCTGGTCATCAAGCAGGCCCAGTCGCGCCTGCGTTCGCTGCAAAAGGTCGAAAAGAAAAAATCGTCCGGCGTGGCTGTCTTGCCAGGCAAACTGACCGATTGCGAATCGTCCGACATTACTCGCAACGAACTGTTCCTGGTCGAGGGCGATTCGGCAGGCGGCTCCGCAAAAATGGGCCGCGACAAGGAATACCAGGCAATTTTGCCACTGCGCGGCAAAGTGCTGAACTCCTGGGAAACCGACCGCGACCGCCTGTTTGCCAACAACGAAATCCACGATATCTCGGTGGCGATTGGCGTCGATCCGCACGCCTACGGCGACTCACCAGATTTGTCCAACCTGCGCTACGGCAAAATCTGCATCCTGTCGGACGCGGACGTGGACGGCTCGCACATCCAGGTACTGCTGCTGACCTTGTTCTTCAAGCACTTCCCTGCCCTGTTCGACCATGGCCATATCTGCATCGCGCGCCCGCCCCTGTTCCGGGTCGATGCGCCGGCACGTGGCAAGAAGCCGATCCAGAAACTGTACGCGCTCGATGCGGGTGAGCTGATCGCCATCGAAGACAAGCTGAAAAAAGAAGGCGTCAAGGATGGCGCCTGGAGCATCTCCCGCTTCAAGGGCCTGGGCGAGATGAACGCGGAACAATTGTGGGAAACCACGATGAACCCCGATACCCGCCGCCTGCTGCCGGTCAAACTGGGCGATTTCACGCAGGGCGACGCCTCGGCCCGCTTCAACATGTTGATGGGCAAAGGCGAAGCTGCCGCCCGCCGCGCCTGGATCGAAGAGCACGGCAACGAAACCGAAGCGGATATCTGATCTTGCGTCCGCTCACCAAAACGAATTGAATCCGCACTGACCTATGTCCCAATCCAACCTGTTTGAACAAGCCGCGGAACCCGCGCCGGACGACGCCGACACGCTGACCCTGTCCACCTATGCCGAGCGCGCGTACCTCGACTACGCTGTCTCGGTGGTCAAGGGCCGCGCCCTGCCCGATGTGTCCGACGGCCAGAAGCCGGTACAGCGCCGCATCCTGTATTCAATGAACGAGCTGGGCCTGAGCGCCACGGCCAAGCCGCGCAAGTCCGCCACCGTGGTCGGCGATGTGCTGGGTAAATTGCACCCGCACGGCGACCAGTCGGTGTACGACGCGCTGGTGCGCATGGCGCAGGATTTTTCGCTGCGCTATCCGCTGATCGACGGCCAGGGTAACTTTGGCTCGCGCGACGGCGACGGCGCCGCGGCAATGCGTTACACGGAAGCGCGCCTGACGCCGGTGTCGCGCCTGCTGCTCGACGAAATCGGGCTCGGCACGGTCGACTTCCAGCCGAACTACGACGGTTCCTTCGAAGAGCCGCGCCAGTTGCCGGCGCGCCTGCCGATGGTGCTGCTCAATGGCGCCTCCGGCATTGCCGTCGGCCTGGCCACTGAAATTCCATCGCATAACCTGACGGAAGTAGCGGCCGCGGCGGTGGCACTGATCCGCAATCCGAGACTGTCGCATGCGGAATTGATGGCCATCATGCCGGGCCCGGACTTTCCAGGTGGCGGCCAGCTGATCACGACAGCGTCGCAAGTGTCCGACATGTACGCGAGCGGGCGTGGTTCGATGAAAGTGCGCGCGCGCTGGAAAATCGAAGAACTCGCGCGCGGCCAGTGGCAGGCAGTGGTCACTGAACTGCCGCCGGGTACCTCGTCGCAAAAGGTGCTGGAAGAAATTGAAGAGCTGACCAATCCGAAGATCAAGCTGGGCAAGAAGGCCTTGTCAGCCGAACAGCTGGGCATGAAGCAAACGATTCTCGGGGCGCTGGACACGATCCGCGACGAATCGGGCCGCAATGCCGCCGTGCGCCTGGTGTTCGAGCCGAAATCGAAAAACCAGGACCAGACCGAATTCATGCTGATGCTGCTGGCGCATACGTCGCTCGAATCGTCGGCCTCGATCAACCTGGTGATGATTGGCGGCGATGGCCGCCCGCGTCAAAAGGGTTTGCTCGATATTTTGCAGGAATGGATCGATTTCCGTTTCGTCACCGTGCGCCGCCGCAGCGAATTCAAGCTCGGCAAGGTCGATGCGCGCATCCATATCCTGGAGGGGCGCGAAGCGGTCCTCCTGAATATCGACGAAGTCATTGCAATCATCCGTAATTCGGACGATCCAAAGGCTGCGCTGATTGCCGAATTCAATTTGTCCGCCATCCAGGCGGAGGATATTCTCGAAATCCGGCTGCGCCAGCTGGCGCGCCTGGAAGCGATCAAGATCCAGCAGGAGCTGGCCGAATTGCGCAAGGAACGCGGCACGCTGCAAGACATCCTCGACAACCCTTCCACCTTGCGCCGCCTGATCATCCGCGAAATCGAAGCCGATGCCAAACTGTATGGCGATGCGCGCCGCACCATCATCGAAGAAGCGCAAAAGGCGACATCGGAGCAAAAAATCATCGATGAACCGGTGACGGTCATCGTGTCCGAAAAAGGCTGGGTGCGGGCACGCGCCGGCATCGGCCACGATATCGCCCAGTTCACCTTCAAGGCCAGCGATTCGCTGTACGCAGCGTTTGAATGCCGCACTGTCGACACGCTGCTTGGCTTTGGCGACAACGGCAAAGTCTATTCGGTGCCGGTGGCCGCACTGCCCGGCGCGCGCGGCGATGGCGTGCCAATCACCACGCTGGTCGACCTGGCCGGCGCGTCCGGCAAATCGGCGCGCATCGAACATTATTTTGCCGGCGCCGGTTCAACGCCATTGCTGCTGGCGTCGTCCGCGGGGTTTGGTTTCATCGCCAAGGCCGGCGACATGGTCAGCCGCCTGAAAGGGGGCAAATCGTTTGTCACGCTCGATGACGGCGCAGTGCCATTGCCGCCGCGTGTGGTGATGGAGTCGGCCGGCGCGATTGCCTGCCTGTCCGAAAAAGGACGCGTGCTGGTGTTTGGCATCGACGAGATGAAAACCCTCACCAATGGCGGGCGCGGTGTGACGCTGATGGAACTCGAGCCGAAAGAGACACTGCTGGCGGCCCAGCCGATCAGCCAGAAAGGCGTGAATGTGATTGGCACGTGGGCGGGCGACAAGCCGCGCACGGTCGAACTGTTTGCGTCGGGGCTGGAGCCGCACTTTGGCAAGCGGGCGAAGAAGGGAAAACCGTTGAGTGCGAAATTGCGGGCCAAAGACCTGGCGCCGCGCATCCTGGGTGGGGATCAGGGGGCGGAGTAAGCTGTTGCCTGGTTGGGGTGGTATGGATCCCCGCCTGCGCGAGGATGACCCATGAAAAATGCGCCCGAGGGCGCATTTTTCAATTGTACATGGCATAGCGAGCGTGCCATGGGTCCCCGCCTGCGCGGGGATGCGGCGATTAGTGCTTGGCAGCTGCTTTGTGCACGTCAGCAGCAGCTTCTGCCTTGACTTCAGCGGTCTTCGAGCTGGCTTTTGCTTTATCGGCAGCAGCGTCGACTTGCGTCTTGATCAGCTTCTTGTCAGCGTTGATCGCTTTCTTTTCAGCAGCGTGGTTCGCGTCAGCCATTTTGTCTTCGGCTTTTGCAACTGCCTTGGCTTTGTCTTCCGGATCGGCCTTGGCGATGCTTTCGTTGGCGTCAGCAGCTTTCTTTACCAGTTTTTCCTGGGCTTTGGCGCGGGTCTTGTCGTTCTTGGCTTGTGCCTTGGCGACTTTGTTGTCAGCGTCAGCGGCTTCTTTCATTTCTTTCGACTCAGCCTTGGCAACAGCTTTCTCTGCCTTGGCTTCGGCTTTCACAACAGCCGGGGTGCCGGTCATGGTGGTGGTGGTCGTTGCTGGAGTCTGTGCAACAGCGGCGGTGGCGAGCATGGCGCCGATCAGGGTAGCGAGCAATTTGTTCATGATGAGTCCTTTAATTAAATGTAAGGTCAGCGCGGTCTGTCCGCTCTTCTTATTTTGCAACAGTTTCAGATTAAACAGTTTCCAGCAGGCAGTCCGTTCGATAGCGAACATAGTAATATTTTGTTGCAATTACTTAATTTTTTGCCCTGCGTACAAATCGATGATGTCGGTAATCCCGTCCTGGCAGACCGGGCAGAAATGTTCGCTGCGGTCGAACATGATGCACTGCATGGCGGGCCGGTAATATCCCTTCGCCTCGTAGTTTGCCCCCTCGAATGCGCCAATGGCGCGCCGTTGCGGCGCTGCGGAAAACAACGCATTGGTATGCGCCAGGTCTTCCTTGAACAGCGCATTCATCTCGGATTCCGGCCGGTTGGCGGCGCGCAAGGCGGCGCGGCGCTTCTGGTAGTCGCGCGAATACGCTTCATATTCCTCCTTCGGCCATGGCGTTGGCAGCGGCGTGCCCTCCTGCACGTGGCGCCGCCACTTGAGCCTGGCAGGGTCGCGCAGCGCCGTTGCATTCGGCTCCCACGGCTCCATGCGTGCTGCACCCGACTGGTACGCCACGGGCGAGGTGTAGTACTCGTCTGCCAGGCCCGCAAAGTGATGGCCGAATTCGTGTACAAAGAGGTAGTTCGACCACGCATTGCCGGCCGCGGCCGTGCTGAACTGCCCAAAAATGCCGCCGCCGCCATAGGTATCGTTGTTGACCAGGATTTCAATGAATTCGTACGGCGCGTACTGGGCCAGGTCGCGCAGCGCGCGGTTGTCGAGCGTCAGCACATAGCGTTCGCTGCCAAAGATGTCGTAGCGCGTGCCCAGCGCGGAGGCATGGTGCACGCCAGTAGACGGACGCGACACGCCCGACTCCTGCGTCGGCACCGCCATCGCCCAGACATTGAAGTCGCCGGTGCGCTCCTTGAACGGTGACACGGTGAACAGGTGGGCGGACAGGCGGCGGGCATCGGCTTCAAATTTTTTCAGGTCCGCTGCCGTGTAGCCGTCGCCCAGGATCAGCAGGTCGACCTTGTCGGGCGACGCGCCGCTGACCTTGATGGGAATCGGTTTGGCGGGCGCCGGCGGCTGCTTGCGGATAACGTCGGGCGCATCGGCATCGACGTCGATACTCCAGGCAACCGAGAATTGATTGCGCTCGTCGCGCTTCAAAATGCGCACCTTGACGGGCCGGTCCTGCTTCGGGAAGCGCACGGATTCGTGGAAGCCGCGGCTCATTTTTGCCGCTTCTTCAGTAGTGCGCCACTCGCCGAAGATGGTGGAAAAGTCACGCGAATACAGCAGGTCGCCGGTTTTCGCATCGGCCACTTCGACCCGGTTCTGGCCGCGGTTGGTGTCGTCAAAGTTGCGTGCCGGGTTGCCGGGCCACGGCAGCGGCTCGATCAGCACGCGCTCGAGTGCGTACTGGTCGGAGAGCGCATTGCCGCTGTGGGTATAGTCGACGCGCACGGTGGCCGGTGCGGCCTGGACCACGTTGGCGGCCAGGCCGAGGGCTAGTGCGGAAAGAACAGCAGGAAGAGTTGGCATGGCAGATGGAAGAGTTGCAATCCAAAGATTGTACCCCTGCCATGCCGTCTATTTATACTGATACAGCGGCCGGCGAATCGTGATGGGCCGGATGTCGAGGCGCATGTTGTAAATCGAATAGTTGTCCGTGATGGCCGACTGATAGCCGACGCTGTCGGCCGTACGCGTGAGGCGGAATTCAAAACCCAGGTCAGGCTGGACGCTGTTGGGGCTGCCCAGCGTGATGCCGATGGCGTCGGGCTGGTCGCTGTCGATGAGTTTGCCCATCAGGTCGACCACCGTGCTGTTGCCCAAAATATCAGCTGAAAACAGGGGCTCGCGATAATACGGCCTGGTGCGGTCGAGCGGACCCTCGAGTTTTTCCAGCGACGGCAGGAAGCTGCGCGTGGTGATATTGAACTTGTCGCCGTCGTCGAGGTAGCTGACCTTGACGTTGGCGACGTTGAATGCGCCTTCCTGGGATGTGGCCTGCGCCAGGTCGAGCAGCAGCGCGCCCTTGTAACCCACCACTTCGACGTCGCGGTTGGGGCTGACGATCATGGCCGTGTTCTCGTCGATCCCCAGGCCCAGTTTATAGCCTTTCTTGAGCATGGCAGGCAGCATGCGTGCGAAGCGGCCGCGCACCAGCAGGTGCTGGTCGACAAACACGTCGTCGCCGATGAAGCCCAGGCCCTGCGTGATTTCCTGGCCGACGACGACGCCCAGCTTGAGCGTGGCCAGCACGGTGCGCGGCTCGCCGAACATGGTGCTGCTCATGATGGCTGCGCCTGCCGAGGAACCCGCAATGACGCCGCCGCGGCGGTACATATCCCACAGGGCGTCCAGGACCAGCGTGTTGGTGCCGTCGGGATGGCGCAGTGCGCGCGTGATGCGGGCCTGGTCGCCGCCGGCGAAGTATGCGCCGCCGGCAGTGCGCACGGATTCCGCGACGACGGGGTCGTCAGCGGCAATCTTGTAGTCGACCGACTTCATGCGCACGGCAACCGGCACCAGGAAAGCGTTGGCGCCAAAGGTCTTTAACGTATCAACATTGTTTTGGCCGATGCGCTCGGGATTCGATGCTGCCGATGCAAACACGGCAATGCGTGCGCCCTTGCCACCGGCCAGTTGCACGACGCGGTCCCAGATGGCGCCATTGTCATCCCGGGCATTGCCCCCGATGATGACCAGCGAACCCCGTACGCTGGTGTCGGTCACGGGCGCCTCGGCTGCAGTGCTATTGTTTGTAATAAACGGCATGATACCAAGCGCCACCGCCAGCGCAACCTGCACAGCAGATCGAAACATACGCCTTTCCTCTCTTACCCCAGCCAGATCGACGCACGGGAACGCCCCAATCTTAAGCTGGATTGCGGATTGTTGTCGCCGTGTTGAGTCATCAGGACAAATAGAGTTTAGGAAAGTACTTTTCCATAAGCAACTCGGGCCGGCTGGGCGGCGTGAAACCGAACTGCCGGTACAGGCCATGCGCGTCAAAGGTCGCCAGCGTGAAGCGGCGCAGGCCCTGCAGGCTGGCGTGCGCCACCACAGTTTCGATCAATTGCTTGCTGTAGCCGCGGCCGCGGTACGCCGGCAAGACAAACACGTCGACCAGATTGGCGAAGGTGGCGTAATCGGAAATGACCCGCGCAAAGGCGACCTGGCGATTGTCGAGGTAGCCGCCAAAGCACAGCGAATTGTCGATGGCGCGCTCGACGACGTCGCGGCCGATGCCTACCGCCCAGGTTGAGTCTTCGCTGAGAAAACGGTAAATCATCGGCACGTCCAGCCGCGCCAGGTCGGTACTGATCTCCAAGCGCAAACCGGTATTGTCCATGGGCGCGTACCTGTGAAAGAAACGGATGAATAAATCGGAAGAATCAATCTGGCGATTAATTGGACAGATACGCTGATTTTAAGCAGATTTTGCGGCGCCGTCTGCTTCATTTCGATAGCAGCGCGGGTCAATCGGCGACAGTACCCCGGCCCGCTACCGGAAGCAAAGAACGCGCAGTTTATAATCGCTCCAATTCAATGCCGCACATTCAACGGACTCCACCATGACAGAACAATTCTCCAAAAAAGCCGAAGCCTGGTCGGCGCGTTTTTCCGAACCTGTATCAGACCTCGTGAAACGCTATACCGCCTCGGTCTTTTTCGACAAGCGGCTGGCGGCTTTCGATATCCAGGGCTCGCTGGCGCACGCCGAGATGCTAGCCGCGCAAGGCATCATTACCGCTGCCGACCGTGCCGAGATCGAACGCGGCATGGCGCAAATTTCCGCTGAAATTGCCGCCGGCACGTTCGAATGGCTGCTGGACCTGGAAGACGTCCACCTGAATATCGAAAAGCGCCTGACCGAACTGGTGGGCGACGCCGGCAAGCGCTTGCACACGGGCCGCTCGCGCAACGACCAGGTGGCCACCGACATCCGCCTGTACGTGCGCGCCGCCATCGACGACATCGTCATCCTGCTGAATGCGCTGCGCACCTCCCTCACAGACCTGGCCGAGCGCCATATTGATACCATCATGCCGGGCTTTACGCACCTGCAGGTGGCGCAGCCGATCACGTTCGGCCATCACATGCTGGCGTACGTTGAAATGTTTGGCCGCGATGCCGAGCGCATGCTCGATGCACGCAAACGCGTCAATCGCCTGCCGCTGGGCGCCGCCGCCCTGGCCGGCACGACGTTCCCGATCGACCGCCTGCGCGTGGCCAGAACGCTTGGCTTCGACGACGTGTGCCACAACTCGCTCGACGCTGTATCGGACCGCGATTTCGCCATCGAATTTACCGCGGCGTCCGCAGTGCTGATGATGCACATCTCGCGCATGAGCGAAGAACTGGTCATGTGGATCAGCCCGCGCATCGGTTTCATCGACATTGCCGACCGCTTCTGCACCGGCTCGTCGATCATGCCGCAAAAGAAAAACCCGGATGTGCCGGAACTGGCGCGCGGCAAGACCGGCCGCGTCTACGGCCACCTGATGGGCCTGCTGACCCTGATGAAAGGCCAGCCGCTGGCCTACAACAAGGATAACCAGGAAGACAAGGAGCCGCTGTTCGACACGGTCGACACCGTCACCGACACGCTGCGCATTTTTGCCGACATGGCGAGCGGCATCACCGTCAAGGCGGACAATATGCGCGCCGCCGCGCTGCAGGGCTACGCCACCGCCACCGATCTGGCCGATTACCTGGTCAAGAAGGGCTTGCCGTTCCGCGACGCGCACGAAGCCGTGGCCCACGCCGTGCGCGCCTGCGACGATGCGCAATGCGACCTGTCGGAGATGTCGCTGGCCCAGCTGCAGGCGTTTTCGCCGCTGATCGGCGACGATGTGTTTGCCGTGCTGACCCTGGAAGGCTCGGTCGCCGCGCGCGACCACGTTGGCGGCACCGCACCGAACCAGGTGAAAAAGGCCATTGAACGCGTGCGCGGGCAACTGGCCTGACCGTTACCGCTATATGATGATCCGTCATCCCGGCGAACGCCGGGACCCATACTGAGTACGCTTTCACCTCAACACGCATCATGCCCACTTACGCCCACGCCGACTCCGGCATCGTCTCCTGGGAATGCGGCCCCGACTGGATCGACGTGCGCTTTCGCAGCGGCGCGCGCTACAAGTACACGGCCGCCTCCGCTGGCATGCACCACATCGAAGAAATGCAGCGCCTGGCCGAACGGGGCCAGGGACTGTCCGCCTACATCTCCCAGCACGTCCACGACTGCTATGCACGCAAGTGGGAACCAAGGAAAGACACATGACCATTGGCGGCACCACCATTGAACAGGCACTCGATAGCCTGTCCGACATGACGGCAGGCGCCGTCCCCATCGGCAAGGACGAACACCTGCAGCGCATCGCCCGCGCCCAGGCGTTCATGCGCGACGCCGGCATTGCCGCGATCTATGTCGACGCCGGCACCAACCTCACCTACTTCACGGGCACCAGATGGCATGCCAGCGAACGCATGGTGGGCGCCATCGTGCCGGCCACCGGTGCGCTCGCTTATATCGCGCCGGCATTCGAAGAGAGCACGATTGCCGGCTTCATGGTGGTCGAGGGCGCCATCCACACCTGGCAGGAACACGACAGCCCGTACCAGCTGTTCGTCGACACGTTGCAGCAGCTTGGTATCACGGGGCGTATCGGCATCGATGAAAGCGCCGCGTTTTTCATCTACGACGGCATCCGGCCGCTGGCGCAAGCGGCTGGCTACACGCTGGAAAACGCACGCGCGGTCACGGCGCACTGCCGCAGCCGCAAGTCCGATGCAGAGATCGCGCTGATGCAGCGCGCCATGGACATGACGCTGGCTGTCCACGTGGCCGCGGCCAGCATCCTGAAGGAAGGCATCACCACCAAAGAGGTGGAGGCCTTCATCGAACAGGCGCACCGCAAGGTCGGCGCAAGCGGGTCGTACTTCGTCATCGTGCTGTTTGGCGAAGCGACGGCGTATCCGCATGGCGTGAGCTACGTGCAAACCTTGAAACCGGGCGACACGGTGCTGATCGACACCGGCTGCAAGCTGCACAACTACATTTCCGACATCACGCGCACCTACGTGTACGGCGCCATCAGCGATCGCCAGCGTTCGGTATGGAACAGCGAAAAGGCAGCCCAGCAGGCAGCGTTCCAGGCAGCGCAGCTGGGCGTGCCGTGCGAGGCGGTCGACCAGGCCGCGCGCCGGTCACTCGAAGCGGACGGCTTCGGCCCCGGCTACAAGCTGCCCGGCCTGCCCCACCGCACAGGCCACGGCATCGGCCTGGATATCCACGAGTGGCCGTATCTGGTGGGCGGCAACACGACGCCGCTCGATGTGGGCATGTGCTTTTCAAACGAGCCGATGATCTGCATTCCAGGCGAATTCGGCATCCGCCATGAAGACCATTTCTACATGACGGCCACCGGGCCGCAGTGGTTTACACAGCCCGCGCGCAGCATCGATGACCCGTTCGGGCTGGCGCAGTAAAATAGCCCCATGAACCCATCGACCTTGCCCGCCCGCGCCTATTCCGTCTTCCTGTTCGACATGGACGGCACCCTGCTGACGTCGATCCGCTCCGCCGAGCGGGTCTGGAGTGCGTGGGCCAAACGCCACGGCCTGGACGTCACGACCTTCCTGCCGACGCTGCACGGCAAGCGCGCCCACGACACCATCCGGCAGCTCAACGTGCCCGGTCTCGATCCCATCGCGGAAGCAGCGTGGATCACGGCTGCCGAAATCGAGGACGTGGCCGACATTGAGGCTATCAATGGCGCGGCCGACTTCCTGGCGAGCCTGCCGCCGGAACGCTGGGGCATCGTCACCTCGGCGCCGCGCAAGCTGGCCGAAGCGCGCCTGGCCGCGGCCGGCCTGCCGTCGCACCGGCTGCTGGTGGCGTCCGAGGATGTCGAGCACGGCAAACCGGCCCCCGATCCTTTTTTGCTGGGCGCGCGCAAACTCGGGGCCACCCCGGCCGACTGCCTGGTATTCGAAGACACGCAGGCCGGCCTGCAGTCCGCCGAAGATGCCGGCATGGACAGCATCGTCGTCACGCTGACGCATGCGCATCCGATGACCACCCTCGTGCCCGCCGTGCTGGACTATGCCGACCTGCAGGCGCAGGCCGGTCCGGACGGGCTGCGCGTGCTGCGCAAGCCGGCCTGACCCTTTCATCAGGTGCGCTTCTGCACCAGCGTCAGGATGTCGTAACTGGCCACCAGCTCGTCATGCTGGTTGGTCACCTGCACATCCCACGCCACCACGCCCTGCCCCACGCCTTTTTCGTCGACGCGGTTGCGGTCGACCTTGCGCTTGCACGTCAGGCGCGCGCGGATGGTGTCGCCAATGGCCACCGGCGTGATGAAGCGCAGGTTGTCGAGGCCATAGTTGGCCAGCACCGGCCCCGGCGCCGGCGACACAAACAGGCCGGCTGCTGCCGACAGCACGAAGTAACCGTGCGCGATGCGCTTGCCGAACTGCGAATCCTTCGCGGCGATCTCGTCGAAGTGCATGTAAAAATAGTCGCCCGAGATGCCGCCGAAGTTGACGATGTCGGCTTCGCTGACGGTCCGGCGGTGGGTCAGCAGCGAGTCGCCCATCTGCAGCTCGTCGAAGTATTTGCGGAACGGGTGCACGACGCCTTCCGTCACGGCTGCGCCGCGCACGTATTCGCCCGTCACGGCAGCCAGCATGGAAGGCGAACCCTGCACCGCCGCGCGCTGCAGGAAGTGCTTCACGGCGCGGATGCCGCCCAGCTCTTCACCGCCGCCGGCGCGGCCCGGGCCGCCATGCTTGAGTTGCGGCAGCGGCGCGCCGTGGCCGGTCGAATCGACTGCCGCTTCGCGGTCGAGGATGTGCACGCGGCCGTGCTGCGCCGCAGCTGCCGGCACCACATGCGCTGCGATGTCCGGGCTTTTGGTGACCAAGGTCGACACCAGGCTGCCCTTCCCGCGCGCTGCCAGCGCCAGCGCTTCGTCGATGTCGCGGTACGTCATCAGGGTGCTGACGGGTCCGAACGCTTCGACATCGTGCACGGCGTCGTTGACCATGCCGTCGCGGCACAGCACCAGCGTGGGCGAAAAGAACGCGCCATTGGCGGCGCCTGCGCCGACCGCGGTAAATTCGCCGTCGCCGAACAGGATCTCGTTGCCGCGCGCGAGCAGCTGCACGCGTTCGGTGACATCGCGGTGCTGGTCCATCGACGCCAGCGCGCCCATGCGCACGCTGCTCTCCTGCGGATTGCCCACCACGACTTTCGCCAGGCGCTCCTTGAGTTTCTGCCCTACCGCGTCGACCTGGTTGTCCGGCACGATGATGCGCCGGATCGCCGTGCACTTCTGGCCGGATTTCCCGGTCATCTCGCGCGCAACTTCCTTGATGAAGAGGTCGAATTCAGGGTCGTCCGGCGTGACGTCGGGCGCCAGGATCGCGCAGTTGAGCGAGTCGGCTTCGGCCGTGAACGGCACCGACGCGCGGATCAGGTTGACGTTGGCGCGCAGTTTGGCGGCTGTGTCGGCCGAACCCGTAAAGGTGACAGCGTCGAACCCGCTCAGGCGGTCAAGCAGGTCGCCGGTGCTGCCGATGACCAGTTGCAGCGCGCCGTGCGGCAGCAGGCCCGATTCGTCGATCATGCGCACCACCGCTTCGGTGAGGTAGCTGGTGGCGGTGGCAGGCTTGCCGATGCACGGCATGGCCGCGAGAAAACTCGGCGCGAATTTTTCCAGCAGGCCCCAGACCGGAAAATTGAACGCGTTGATATGCACGGCCAGCCCGCCGCGCGGCACCAGGATGTGGGTGCCGGCAAAGCCGCCGCGCTTGCCCAGCGCAATGGCCGGGCCTTCGTGCAGCACGTTCGACGACGGCAGTTCGCGGCTGCCCATGCTGGCGTACGCGTACAGGGTGCCGATGCCGCCTTCGATGTCGACCCAGCTGTCGGGGCGCGTGGCGCCGGTCAGGTGCGAGACTGTGTACAGCTCTTCCTTTCGTTCCATCAGGTAGGCGGCAATGGCCTTCAAACGCTGGGCGCGCTGCTGGAAGTCGAGCGCCATCAGCGCCGGTACGCCGGTCTTGCGGGCGTAGGTGACGGCTTCGTCGAAGTCGATTTTTTCGGCGTGCGTGTGGTAAATCAGGTTGCTGTCGAGGGCGCTGTGGAGCGGGGTGTGGGCTTCACGGCCAAGCCAGCGGCCGGCGATCAAGCTTTGCAGGGTTGCGACGGTCATGGTTGTGTCTCCGTCCCCGCGAAGGCGGGGATCTATAGCAATGATGGTCAGGGATACCACTGATTGAAGGTGGCATGGGCCCCGGCGTTCGCCGGGGTGACGGATAGAAGGGTGGTGGTAATTATTTGGGCCGGTGGATGTTCTCGCCAAAATCAATGCGGCGGCGATCAGGTTCCACCTCGGTCAAGGCCTCTACCTCGCGCATCGACGTCAACGAGCGCACCGTCAGGTCGTGGTACTGGCGCGTGCCAAAGCTCTTCCATTTGACCTCGTCCTCGGTGAGCGCACGCACGACTTTGGCCGGCATCCCCATCACCATGCTGCGCGGCGGGATGACCATCTTCGCTTTCACGAAGCTCATCGCGGCGACAATCGATTCGGCGCCGACAACTGCCTGGTCCATCACCACCGCATTCATGCCCACCATGGCGTTGCGCTCCACGCGGCAGCCGTGCAGCACCGCGCCGTGGCCGATGTGGCCATCGGCTTCGACCACTGTGTCGCCTTCCGGGAAACCGTGCATCACGCACGTATCCTGGATGTTTGCGCCCTCTTCCAGGATGAGGCGCCCGAAGTCGCCGCGCAGGGACGCGAGCGGGCCGACGTAGCAGCGCGGGCCGACAATCACGTCGCCGATCAGCACCGCGCTCGGATGCACGTAGGCGGTCGGATGCACGACCGGGCGCACGCCGTCGATTTCGTAGACTGTCACACGCGCTCCAGAATCACCGCAATGCCCTGCCCGACGCCGATGCACATGGTGCACAGCGCATAGCGCCCGCCCCTGCGGTGCAGTTCGTTGACGGCAGCGGTGACCAGGCGCGCGCCGGACGCGCCAAGCGGGTGGCCGACGGCAATCGCGCCGCCGTTCGGGTTGACGTGTTCGGCGTCGTCGGGCAGGCCCAGGTCGCGCAGCACGGCCAGGCTCTGGGACGCAAACGCTTCATTGAGTTCAACGATGTCCATCTGGCCGATGGTCAAGCCCGTCATGGCCAGCACTTTTTTGGTGGCCGGCGATGGCCCGAAGCCCATGATGCGCGGCGCGATACCGGCCGTGGCCATGCCGACAATGCGCGCGCGCGGCGCCAGGCCATACATGCCGGCAGCGGCGGCCGACGCGATCAGCACCGCGCACGCGCCGTCGTTGATGCCGGACGCGTTCCCGGCAGTGACGGTGCCGTCATGCGTGACCACGCCCTTGAGTTTTGCCAGGCCTTCGATGGTGGTGTCGGGACGGGGATGCTCGTCGGTGTCGAACACGCGCGACTCGCCCTTTTTGCTGTGCAGCGTGACGTGCACGATTTCATCCTTGAAGAAGCCGGCCGCGTTGGCTTTGGCCCAGCGCTGCTGGCTGCGCAGCGCAAAGGCATCCTGGTCGGCGCGGTTGACGTTGAAGTCGCGCGCGACGTTTTCGGCGGTTTCCGGCATTGAATCGATGCCATGCTGCGCCTTCATGAGCGGATTGACGAAGCGCCAGCCCATGGTGGTGTCTTCAATTTTCGCCGTCCGCGAAAAGGCGCTGTCGGCCTTCCCCATGACGAACGGCGCGCGCGTCATGCTTTCAACGCCGCCGGCAATGACCAGGTTGGCTTCCCCGGCCTTGATGGCCCGCGCGGCCGTGCCGACCGCGTCCAGGCTCGATCCGCACAGGCGGTTGATGGTGCTGCCCGGGACATCGACCGGCAGGCCGGCCAGCAGGCCCGCCATGTGGGCGATGTTGCGGTTGTCTTCGCCGGCCTGGTTGGCGCAGCCGTAAAACAGGTCGTCGACGCGGGCCCAGTCGACGCCGGGATTGCGGGCGATCAGCGCGGCGATCGGCAGCGCAGCCAGGTCGTCGGCGCGCACGCCTGCCAGGGAGCCGCCGTAGCGGCCGAAGGGAGTGCGAATGGCATCGCAGATGAAAGCGTCTTGCATGGTGGTTTCCTTAAGATGATTTCGGGCGCTTGTCGACCACGCGCCGGGCTTTGCCGGTCATGCTGCGCTCGATGCCGAAAGAAGGCAACAGCGTCACGGTCGTGGTCACGCCAACGTAGGTCTTGATGCGGTGTTCCAGGTCGCGGCGCAGGGCAAGGACAGTGTCGGCCGCCACGCCGGCCTCGCGCAGTTCGCCAAACACGCCCAGCGTATCGAGGTGCCCGCTGCGTTCGACCACCAGCTGATAATGCGGGGCGAGGGCCGGCGTTTGCAAGATCAATTCTTCGATCTGGCTGGGAAACACGTTCACGCCGCGGATGATGAGCATGTCGTCCGAGCGCCCGTTGATGCGGCCCATGCGGCGCATCGCGCGCGACGTCGGCGGCAACAGGCGCGTCAGGTCGCGCGTGCGGTAGCGAATGATGGGCAGCGCCTCTTTCGTCAGCGACGTGAATACCAATTCGCCCTCGGCGCCGTCCGGCAGCACTTCCCCTGTGTCCGGGTCGATGATCTCCGGGTAAAAATGGTCTTCCCAGATCACCGGGCCATCCTTGCTCTCGATGCATTCGCTGGCCACGCCCGGCCCCATGACTTCGGACAGGCCGTAGATGTCGACCGCGTCGATCCCGGCGCGCGATTCAATCTCCGCGCGCATGGCGCCGGTCCACGGCTCGGCGCCGAACATGCCCACTTTGAGGGACGTGGACGCGGGGTCAATCCCCTGGCGCGTAAACTCTTCCATCAGGTTGAGCATGTACGACGGCGTGACCATGATAATCGACGGCTGGAAGTCGCAGATCAGCTGGACCTGCTTTTCCGTCTGCCCGCCCGACATCGGAATCACCGTGCAGCCCAGTTTTTCCGCGCCGTAGTGCGCACCCAGGCCGCCGGTGAAGAGCCCATAGCCGTAGGCGATGTGCACCATGTCGCCGGCGCGCCCGCCGGCGGCGCGGATCGAGCGCGCCACCACGTGCGACCAGGTATCGATGTCGCGCTGCGTGTAGCCGACCACCGTGGCCTTGCCGGTGGTGCCGGACGACGCATGGATGCGCACCACCTGCTCGCGCGGCACGGCGAAGAGGCCGAACGGATAATGGTCGCGCAGTGTTTTTTTATCCGTGAATGGGAATTTGGCCAGGTCGGAGAGCGCCTTCAAATCGTCCGGATGGACGCCGGCCGCGTCGAACGCAGAGCGGTAATGGGCCACGTTCTCGTACGCGTGGCGCAGCGACCAGCGCAGGCGTTCGAGTTGCAGCGCGTGGAGCTCGTCGCGGCTGGCGGTTTCGATGGGCTCAAGTTCACCCGGTTGTGGCGTGCGTTGGACCATGCCTACTCCTCGTTGATGGGCGCGACCATGCCGGACACGCGGTGCGATTTGCCGCGAAACAGCGCGATCCTGGCGCCGGCGGCGTTCGTGACACTGATGTCGTACACGCCGGTTTTACCGATGAGCGCCTGCTCGACTGCTTCGGCGGTGAGCACATCGCCCTCGCGGCCCGGCGCCAGGTAATCGATCGTGCAGCCGGCGCCGACGGTGTTCAAATTATGCGAATTGCAGGCGAACGCAAAGGCGCTGTCGGCCAGCATGAAGATATAGCCGCCGTGGCACGTGCGGTGGCCGTTGAGCATGTCGGGACGGACCGTCATTGTCATGCGCGCATAACCGGGGCCGATGGCGGCCAGCGCCATGCCCAGCGCCTGGCTGGCGGGGTCGTTGTCGTACATGGTTTTGCCGGCCAGTTCGGCCAACTCTTGGGGATCAAGCATGGAAGCGGCCTCCGGTCGAAGCGTCCGCGGTGCCGGCCGCCAGTTTGCGGCGCAGCAGCGGGGAGACGCGGTAGCGGTCTTCGCCATACGCTGCCGCCATGTTCGACAGCACCGCCACGATGTGCCCAATGCCGACAGTGTCGGCCCATGCCAGCGGCCCGCGCGGATAGTTCACGCCCTTCTGCATGGCGATGTCGACCGCCTGCGCGCTGCAGACGCCCTGGTTGACGGCGTCCGCTGCTTCATTGGCCAGCATGGCCACCGTGCGCATGACCGCCATGCCGGGCACGTCGTCCAGGCGGGTGACGGCAAAGCCGGCGGCCTGGAACAGCCCGACCACTGCATCCCATGACGCGAGGCTGCACTGGTCGGCGCGCGCCAGGGCAATGCGCGTCACACCGGTGTAATCGAAGGCCAGGTCGAACAGCACCGTGTTCGGGTGGTTGTTGGCGGCCGCGCGCTCGGTGGCGGTACGCCCGTCGGTCAGATAAATGGCGGCGCCGTCGCAGTGGAAGGCCGCTGCTTCATGCGTGGCGCCAGCCAGGGCGCTGCGGTGCGACACCGTATAGCCGGCGTCGACAAAGCGCGCCTCGAGTGCAGCGATATGGTCTTTCGACGTGCCGGGGTCGACGCTCACGCCAACCGACGCCGGGCGCAGTTGCGCGCCTTCCTGCTGCAGCGGCGGATTGACGGCGCCGTCGCCGTAGCGATGGAACCCACGGCCCGCTTTGCGGCCAAGGAAACCGGCGTTGACCAGTTCCTGCTGCACCACCGACGGCGTGAAGCGCGGGTCGCCGAAATACGCCTGGAAGACCGACTGGGTCACGGCAAAATTGACATCGAGGCCAATCAGGTCCATCAGTTCGAAGGGTCCCATGCGAAAGCCGCCACAGTCGCGCATGACGGCATCGAGCGTGACGGCGTCCGCTGCCTGTTCAAGCAGCAGGCGCAGGGCCTCGGCATAGAACGGGCGCGCGACACGGTTGACGATGAAGCCGGGCGTGGATTTGGCGTGCACCGGGTTCTTGCCCCAGGCCGCCGCCGTGGCGAACACGGTATCGGCAACGGCAGGCTCGGTGGCCACGCCGCTGATCACTTCGACCAGCGCCATCAGCGGCACCGGGTTGAAGAAGTGCATGCCGACCAGGCGCTCCGGGCGGCGCAGGGCGGCGCCGATGGCGGTCACGGAAATCGACGACGTATTGGTGGCCATGATGCACTCGGCACTGACGATGCTTTCAAGTTCCTTGAACAGCATGCGCTTGACTTCCAGGCTCTCGACAATCGCCTCGACGATCAGCGCCGCGTCCGCGACGTCGTGCAGGCTGGCGACCGGCTCCAGGCGCGCGCGGGCAGCGTCGGCGTCGGGCGCCGTCATGCGGCCCTTCTCGACCAGGCGCGCATACACCTTGCCGATGTCGGCAATCGCGCTTTGCGCCGCGCCGGGACGCGTGTCGAACAGGCGCACCACGTGGCCGGCGGCAGCGGCCACCTGCGCGATGCCGCTGCCCATGGCGCCGCTGCCAATCACGCCGACCGTGGTGCCGCGCTCCAGCGATGCAGTCATCTCATGCTCCCGTGAAGTTGGCAGGCCGCTTGGCAAGGAAGGCGGCAACGCCTTCGCGGTAGTCATGGCTGTTGCCCAGCTCCCGCATCATCGCGCCTTCGAGCTGGAGTTGCTCCGGCAGCGTGTTGGCGTAACTGGCCTGCAGCGCCTTTTTGGTAAAGGCCAGGCCCTTGGTGGGCGCAGTGGAAAAATGGGTCGCCATCGCCATCACTTCCGTCATCAGGTCGGCGTCGGGCACGCAGCGCCAGATCAGGCCCCACTGCTCGGCTTTTTCGGCGCTCAGTTTATCGCCCAGCATGGCCAGGCCCGTGGCGCGCGCCATGCCGACCAGGCGCGGCAAGTGCCAGGTGCCGCCCGTGTCCGGGATCAGGCCGAGGCGGCAGAAGGCTTCGATGAAACTGGCCGATTGGGCAGCAATGACGATGTCGCAGGCCAGCGCCAGGTTGGCGCCGGCGCCGGCAGCGACGCCGTTCACTGCGCAAATGACCGGCATGGGCAGGGAACGCAGGGTCATTACCAGCGGCGCGTAGAACTGCTCGACCGAGTCGCCCAGGTCGGCCGGTTTGGCGCCGGGGGCGACCGCGCGGTCGCCCAGGTCCTGGCCGGCGCAAAAGCCCCTTCCTGCGCCGGTCAATACCAGCACGCGGACGGTGGGGTCTTCCTGCAGGGCGTTCAGGGCAGCGCGCACTTCCAGGTGCATGGCTTGGGTGAAGCTGTTGAGTTTATCGGGGCGGTTCAGGGTGAGGATGGCGATGCCGTCGTTGACGGCGTACTGGATGGATTCGAAGTGCATGGTTGTCTCCCTAGCGTCGCGTTATTTTTTAATGGCTCGACTTCGGTTATTCAGCATGGGTCCCGGCTTTCGCCGGGATGACGGTTTTTAATTGATCGGCCCTGAACACGTCATCCCTCGCATTGCTCGGCATGACTCCTCGCGCAGGCGAGGACCCATAACACATTGGATCAGAGAGAGCGCATCACTCAGCCTGGTCAAAATCCACAATCACTTTCTCCGTCACCGGAAAACTCTGGCAACTGAGCACAAAACCCCGGGCGATTTCATAGTCCTCCAGGGCGTAGTTGACGTCCATGTCCACCTTGCCCTCGACCAGCTTGCAGCGGCACGTCGAGCATACCCCGCCCTTGCACGAATAGCGCATGTCGATCCCCGCGCGCAGGCCGGCGTCGAGGATCGATTCCTTGTCGCGGTCCATGGTGAAGCTGGCATGCGCGCCGTCCATGATGACGGTCACTTCGGTCAGCGCGGACGCATCCGCCACCTGCGCGCGCGGCTTGCGCTCGTGCTTCGGGATGCTGGCCGCGAACAGCTCGATGCGGATGCGCTCCTTGGCCATACCGGCATCCTGCAGCGCCTTCGAGACGCCATGCATCATGTCTTCCGGCCCGCAGATGAAGGCAACGTCGACGTCGTCCAGGCGGATCCAGTGGCGCAGGAAGTCGGCGCATTTTTCGCCCGTGATGCGGCCGTTGAACAGGTCGATGTCCTGCTGCTCGCGGCTCATCACGTACGCGATTTTCAGGCGCTCCATGAAGACGTCCTTCAGCTCGGACAGCTCTTCGCGAAACAGCACCGACGACGACGCACGGTTGCCGTAAAAAAGCGTAAAGCGGCTCTGCGGTTCGGCCAGCAGCGTGGTCTTGATGATCGACAGGATCGGCGTGATGCCGCTGCCTGCCGCAAAGGCGAGGTAGTGGCGCGCCTGCGTGGCGTCGAGCGGCACGTTGAAGTGACCCATCGGCGGCATGACGTCAACCACGGCGCCGGCCTTCAGGTGCTCGTTGGCCCAGCTGGAAAACGCGCCGCCGGGCGTGCGTTTGATGGCCACGCGCAGCACCTTGTCCTGCACGGCCGAGCAAATCGAATACGAACGGCGCACATCTTCGCCACCGATTTGCGCGCGCAAGGTCAGGTGCTGGCCCTGCTGGTAGGCGAACGTATCAAGCAGCGCATCCGGCACGGCAAAGGTGACGGCAATTGCGTCGCGCGTTTCCTGCTTCACGTTTGCGACCGTCAGTGGATAGAATTTGCTCATCTTTGGCCTAATGGCATTTGAAATAATCGAACGGCTCGCGGCAATCGAGGCATTTGTACAGCGCCTTGCAGGGCGTGGAGCCGAACTGGCTGGTCAGCTGCGTGTGGACCGAGCCGCAGTTCGGGCACGTCACTTCAGGCACAACAAAAGCGCCCCGCTTGACGCCGCCGCGCAGTCCGCTGATGTCGATGGCCTGCTGCATGGGTGGTGCAATTCCGTAGCCTTTCAACGCAGCCTTGCCGGTATCGCTCATCCAGTCCGTGGTCCAGGCAGGCGACAGCTGGTTGACCAGCCGGACCTCCTGCAACCCGTGCGCATGCAGCGCGCTGGTCACCGACTCGGCAATCACCTGCATCGCCGGGCAGCCGGAATAAGTGGGCGTGATGGTCACCACACACGCGGCGCCGTCAAACGCCACATCGCGCACGATGCCCAGGTCGACAATGGAGATCACCGGGATCTCGGGATCGGCCACCTCTTGCAGCCAGGACCAGACCTGTGCGCTGTCCACTGCTACCACGATGTCACCACTCCGCCCCGGGATACGCGCGCTGCAGGAACTGCATCTCGGCCAGGATGAACCCGAGATGTTCGCTGTGGCGGCCCTGTTTGCCGCCGCGCTGCATCCACGCATCCGCGTCCGGCATCGTCAGCGTGGCTTCGGCAAAGATCTCGCGCACGTGCTCGAGGAAGGCGGCGCGCAGTCCTGCGGCCGGTGGCGCGACGCCCTGCTCCACCATGGCGTTGTCCACCGCGTCGTACAGGAATACTTCGCCGCTGTACATCCACAGCGCATTGGCCGCGTGCTGGGTTTTCGCGTGGCTGTCCGCCGTGCCGTCGCCCAGGCGCACGACCAGGTCGCCGCTGCGGCGCAGGTGGTACGTGACTTCCTTGATCGATTTTTCAGCGATTTGCGCAATGCGCGGATCCGTCGACGCCAGCAGTCCCTGCATCAAAAAGTAATGCCAGGTGTCGAAGTAAAACTGGCGCATCATCGTGTCGGCGTAGTTCCCGTTGGGCTGCTCGACGATCAGGCAGCAGCGCAGGTCCTGCGCGTCGCGCAGGAAGGCCAAAGTGTCTTCGTCGCCGCCCTGCAGCTCGGCCGCGTAGCCGAGCCACATGCGCGTCTGGCCAAGCAGGTCGAGCGCCACGTTGGTCAGCGCCATGTCTTCTTCCAGCGCCGGGCCCTTGCCGCACAGCCTGGACAACTGCTGCGACAGGATCAGGGCGTTGTCGCCCTGGCGCAGCAAATAGTCGGTCTTCGCGTCCATCACAGGTTTTTCACTTCTTCGGGCATCGGAAAAAAGGTGGGGTGGCGATACACCTTGGTGTTGGCCGGCTCGAACAGCGCGCCTTTGTCCGACGGGCTGCTGGCGACGATATCGCTGGCCCGCACCACCCAGATCGACACGCCTTCGTTGCGGCGCGTGTAGACGTCACGCGCGTTATTGACGGCCATTTCAGCGTCCGGCGCGTGCAGGCTGCCCACGTGCTTGTGGGCCAGGCCATGCTGGCTGCGAATGAACACTTCCCACAGCGGCCACTCGTTTTTTACGCCGGTACTCATGCTGCGATCTCCTTTTTGGCTGCCTGCTTGTCAGCGTACGCACCGAGCGCTTCACGGAACCAGGCGCCGTCGTCCCACGCTTTCACCCGCGTTTGCAGGCGCTCGCGGTTGCACGGGCCGTTGCCCTTCAAAACGTTATGGAACTCGCTCCAGTCGATGGCGCCGAATTCGTAGTGGCCCGTCTCGGTATTGAACTTAAGGTCAGGATCGGGCACGGTAAGGCCCAGGTACTCGATCTGCGGCACGGTCTGGTCGACCATCCGCTGGCGCAGCTCGTCGTTGGAAAACAGCTTGATGCGCCATTTGGTCGACTGCGCGCTGTTGACCGACTCGGCGTCCGACGGGCCGAACATCATCAGGGAAGGCCACCACCAGCGGTTCAGCGCATCCTGCGCCATCGCTTTTTGCGCCGGCGTGCCTTTGGCCAGGCTCATCATGATGTCGTAGCCCTGGCGCGCATGGAACGACTCTTCCTTGCAGACGCGCACCATGGCGCGGGCATACGGGCCGTACGAGCAGCGGCACAACGGGATCTGGTTGATGATGGCCGAGCCGTCCACCAGCCAGCCGATGGCGCCCATGTCGGCCCACGACAGGGTTGGATAGTTAAAAATGCTGGAGTACTTGGCTTTGCCGGCATGGAGGGCGGCAAGCAGCTCGTCGCGCGAGACGCCCAGCGTTTCGGCTGCGCTGTACAGGTACAGGCCGTGGCCGGCTTCGTCCTGGATCTTGGCCAGCAGGATCGACTTGCGCTTGAGTGTCGGCGCGCGCGTGACCCAGTTGCCCTCGGGCAGCTGGCCGACGATTTCCGAGTGGGCATGCTGCGAAATCTGGCGAATCAGCGTCTTGCGGTACGCGTCCGGCATCCAGTCCTTTGCTTCGATCTTGATGCCCGCGTCGATGCGCGCCTGGAAGGCTTGCTCTTCCACGCTCATGTCCTCAATGCCCTGGACCTTGGTCAGGCCAGTTTCTACCAGTTGTGCGTACATGGTTCGTCTCCCCAATCGCGAATGGCTTCATAATACGATACAGAAAATTGAATGTACATCGAAATTTTGAATCATGTCGTGCCCTGGGGTATCCTTGTCATCATGCAAATAGCTTCACAAGACACTGCCGCCGGCTGGATTACCGAATTCCTCGCTCTTGAGCCGCCCCGCTCGAAATCGCTCGTCATGACAGTCATTGGCGACGCCATTGCCCCGCACGGCGGGCGCGCCTGGCTGGGCAGCCTGATCGAACTGCTGGCGCCATTCGGCGTCACCGACCGTCTGCTGCGCACCAGCGTGTTTCGCCTGGCGCAGGAAGGCTGGCTGGTGGCGAGGCGCGACGGCCGGCGCAGCCTGTATGCGATTGCCCCGCAGGCGCTGGCGCGGCTCGAGCGCGCCAACGGCCGTATCTACGCGGCGCCCGGCCTGCACTGGGAGGGCCGCTGGACGCTGGTACTGGCGCCCAACGGCAGCATTGACGCGCAACTGCGCGCGGCCCTGCGCAAGGAACTCGAATGGGAAGGCTTTGCGATGCTGGCGCCCGGCGTGCTGGCCCATCCGGCGCCAAACGCTGACAGCCTTGGCGAAATCCTCGCGCGCACCGGTGCGGCCGGCAAGGTGTTCCTCTGCACGGCCAGCGAGCTGCCTGGCGGCGCCAGCCGCCCCTTGTGCGAGCTGGCGCAGGACGCCTGGGACCTGCGCCCTGAAATCGACAGCTACCGGCAATTCAGCGCGACGTTTGCGCCGCTTCTGGCTTTGCTGCAGCGCGACGGCGCGCCTTTGCCTGCGGCCGCCTTTGCGATCCGGACCCTGCTGATCCACGCCTACCGCCGCGTGCAGCTGCACGACCCGATGCTGCCGGTCGAATTGCTGCCCGATCCCTGGCCAGGGTCCAGCGCCTACGCGCTGGCCGGCGCCATCTACCGCCTGGTCGCCGGTCCCGCCGAAGACCATGTGCTGCAGGTGCTGCGCGCCGAAGAACCCGATGCCCCGCTGGCCGACAGCGCCTACTTTGCCCGTTTCGGCGGTCTTTGAAAGCGCGTATCATCGTCGCTTTCCCGCCACCAGGACATACCATGCCCATCAAGATCAGCAGCCAGTTCGACGCCGGCGCCATCGATATCGTCAGCGCCACAAGTGCCAGCGCCATCGACCTGAACATCCGCAAGGATTCGCACGCCGACATCACCCAGTGGTTTTACTTCCGCCTGCAAGGAGCGCAGGGCGAGCCATGCACGATCCGCTTCCTCAACGCCGGCCAGAGCGCCTACCCGGCGGGCTGGGAAGACTACCGCGCCTGCGCCAGCTATGACCGCGTCAACTGGTTCCGCGTGCCGACCACGTTCGACGGCGAGGTCATGACGATCGAACACACGCCGGCCATGGACAGCGTCTACTATGCCTACTTCGAGCCGTACTCGTTCGAGCGCCACCTGGAACTGATGGACCGCGCGCAGATGTCGGAGAGCGTGCGCATGGTCGACCTGGGCAACACGGTGGACGGGCGCGACTTCAACATGCTGGTCATCGGCGACCCGCAAGCGGCAAAGAAAGTCTGGGTCATCGCGCGCCAGCACCCGGGCGAAACAATGGCCGAGTGGTTCGTCGAAGGCATGCTCGACGCCCTGCTCGACCCGGCGCACCCGTTCGGGCGCCAGTTGCTGAAGGAAGCCGTGTTTTACGTGGTGCCGAACATGAACCCGGACGGCGCCGCGCGCGGCAACCTGCGCACCAACGGCGCGGGCGCCAACCTCAATCGCGAGTGGCTCAATCCATCAATGGAACGCAGCCCGGAAGTGTTCCTGGTCAAAGCCAAGATGCATGAAACCGGCTGCGACCTGTTCCTCGACGTGCATGGCGACGAAGGCTTGCCGTACGTGTTCGTGGCCGGCAGCGAAGCCCTGCCGAATTTTTCGGCCGAACAGGCCGCCGCCCAGCGCCGCTTCATGGATGATTTCATGATCGCCAGCCCCGACTTCCAGGACGTACACGGCTACCCGCCGGCGCCCTACACCGATGAAGTGCTGACCATGGGCTCGCCGCACATCACGCACGCCTTCGGCTGCCTGTCGCTGACGCTCGAATTGCCGTTCAAGGACAACGCCAACGATCCCGACGAGCAGGTCGGCTGGGATGGCGCGCGCAGCGCCCGCCTGGGCGCGGCCGTGCTGCAGCCGGTATTGCTGTCGCTGCGGGCCAAGGCATGATGGCGCCGGTCGCTGTGGTGGAAGCCCAGCTGGCCGCCTTCAACGCAAAAGACCTCGATGCGTTGATGGCGACCTACGCGCCGGATGCGCAGCAGTTCGCGCTGCACGGCGACCTGCTGGCGCAGGGCCACGCCGCCCTGCGCGCACGCTACGCGCTGCGCTTTGCGGAGCCGGACCTGCACGCGCGGCTGGTGTCCCGCACGGCGATCGGCAACATGGTCGTCGATGCAGAAATCATCACGCGCAATTTTCCGGAGGGCGTCGGCACGCTGGAAATGCTGTGCGTGTATGAAGTGGTGGACGGCCTGATTGTGCGGGCCTCGTTTGCGCCCGGCGTGCAAACGATGGCGCCGGTACAACGGTGATGCAAATCGTATTAACCGAATAGTTAATTCGTAGCGTCCGTCAAGGGCGCAATGCGCTGGCCGACGATGCACCAGCGGCGCGGTGCGCCGTCGACGGTGCCAACCAGGATCCAGCCGGTACCGACTTTTTCGACGGTGACGGGGGCGCCAAGTTCTTTGGCGACCTTATCGGCCCAGCCGAGGGCCGCGCCCTGGCCTTTGAACATTTCGTTGCCGTTGTAGATGACGGTGGCGTCGAAGACGGATTGGGAAAAGATGGTCATATTAAAGTCTGGTGGCGAATCGAAGGTGGCAAACAGGCGGTGCAGGCAGAAGGTGCAGACAGGTCAGCTTCCGCCCACCACCATCTTCTCGATCAGAATCGACCCGGTCGTCTTGTTCCCGCGCGTGAGCACATCGCAGCCGATGCCCACGATTGCCTGGAACATCTCCTTCATGTTCCCGGCAATGGTGATCTCTTCCACCGGATACTGGATCACGCCGTTCTCCACCCAGAACCCGGACGCCCCGCGCGAATAGTCGCCGGTGACGTAGTTGGTGCCCTCGCCCATCAACTCGGTGACCAGCAGGCCGCGGTCCATCTTGCGCAGCATGCCGGCGAAATCGTCGGCCAGTTTCGTCTGGCTCGACTTCATTTCCAGGTTGTGCGAGCCGCCAGCGTTGCCGGTGGTCTGCATGCCCAGTTTGCGCGCCGAATACGACGACAGGAAGTACCCCTTCAACACGCCATCGCGCACGACGTCGCGGCGCACGGTGCGCACGCCTTCTTCATCGAACGGGGCCGAGCCGACGCCGCCGATGACGTGCGGGTCTTCGACCACGGACACGTGCGACGGGAAAATCGTGGTGTCCAGCGAATCGTTCAGAAAGCTCGACTTGCGGTACAGCGCCCCGCCGGACGTGGCCTGCACCAGTGCACCCAGCAGGCCGGCCGCGAGCGGCGCTTCAAACAGGACCGGGCACGTCACGGTGCCCATCTGGCGGGCATTCAGGCGCGCCAGCGCGCGTTCGGCGGCGTAGCGGCCGACGGCTTCAGGCTTGGCCATTTTGGCGGCATCGCGCGCCGACGTGTACCAGTAATCGCGCTGCATGCGGGCGCCCTTGCCGGCGATGGGCGCCACCGACAGGGTGTGGCGCGAAAATGGATAGCCCCCGATGAAACCGCGCGAATTGGCGCTGACGAAATGCGACTGCTGCGCATGGACGCTGGCGCCTTCGCTGTTGGTCACGCGCGGGTCGACATCGAAGGCTGCCGCTTCGGCGCGCTGCGCCAGGATCACGGCTTCTTCGGTTGTCACGTGCCACGGATAGCACAGGCGCAAATCGCGCGGCTGGTGCTCGTACAGGTCGGGATCGGCCAGGCCCGCGCAGTCGTCTTCGGCCGTGAAGCGGGCAATGTTGTAGGCGGCATCAACCGTGGCGCGCAGCGCTGCGGCGGAAAAATCGGAGGTGGAAGCGTTACCGCGGCGCTGGCCGATGTAGACCGTGACACCCATGCCCTTGTCCTTGTTTTGCTCGATCGTTTCGATCTTGCCCTTGCGGACGGAGACCGACAGGCCGCCGCCTTCGGAGAATTCGACAGCCGCATCGGTGCCGCCCTTTTCTTTCGCGAAGGCAAGCACGTCGCGTGCAAGCTGCTTGAGCTGGTCCTGGGTGTGGGTGAACATGCTGTCGTTCATGGCGTCTTCTTCGGCTGGCATCTAAAACAGGTATCATAGCAGCCGTTTACTGTTTTTACCGGTCGGCCCAAAGCCTGCTGGATCGATATCATGCCAAATCCAAACCGCGGAGCCTGCGGGTTCCAATCCTCCGAATTCGAGCAGGAATACGAGCGCCCGTCCAAGTCGGAAGCCAAGCGCGAGAGCGACGCTTTGCAAAAGCTCGGCGCCCTGCTCGTCGAGGCGCCGCGCGACCGCGTCAAGCGCGTCCCGATGCCGGAGGATGTGCTTGACGCGATCCTGATGTGCCAGACCATCACCAACCACGAAGGCCGCCGCCGCCAGATGCAGTTCGTCGGCAAGAAGATGCGCACCCTCGATGAAGAAGAAGTGGCCATCATCCAGCGCGCCATCGACAGCTGGAAAGGCGCCTCGAAATCCGAGACCGCCGCCCTGCACGCGCTGGAACGCCGCCGCGAAAAACTGCTGGCCGACGACGGCGCCCTGACCGTGCTGCTGGCCGAGCACCCGCACCTGGACGTGCAGCACCTGCGCACGCTGATCAGGAATGCCCGCAAGGAGCAGGCTGAATCGAAGCCGCCAAAGGCTTACCGCGAAATTTTCCAGATCCTCAAGGACCTGAACAAGCCTGCTGCCAAATCGGACGATGACGACGAAGCGATCGAGGACAACGACGATGAGCACGACGACAAGTGAAGAATTAATCATTGGCCTGGTGTCGGTCTCCGACCGCGCCAGCACTGGCGTCTATACCGACGAAGGCATTCCGGCCTTGTCAGGCTGGCTGGCGTCGGCGATCACGTCGCCCTTCCGCATCGAGTCGCGCCTCATCCCCGATGAGCGCGACGACATCGAAAGCACGCTGCTCGAGTTGATTGATGAACGCCAGTGCCATCTTGTGCTGACCACCGGCGGCACGGGTCCTGCGCGGCGCGACGTCACGCCGGAAGCGACGATTGCCGTCGGCACGAAAGACATGCCGGGTTTCGGCGAACAGATGCGCCAGATCAGCCTGCGCTTCGTGCCGACCGCGATCCTGTCGCGCCAGGTCGCCGTGATCCGCGAAGTGGGCGAACATGCCGCGCTGATCATGAACCTGCCGGGCCAGCCGAAAGCCATCAAGGAAACGCTGGAAGGCTTGCCCGATGCGGGCGTTTCAGGCATCTTCGCCGCCGTCCCGTACTGCATCGACCTGATTGGCGGCCCGTACATCGAAACGAATCAAGCCGTATGCAAAGCGTTCCGCCCGAAGTCGGCGCAGCGCCCTGCCAAAGCATAGAAAGCACCCATGACCAAGCTACTGGAAAATATCGAAATCGAGACCGCGCCGAATCCAACGGTCGCCGTCATCTGGATGCACGGCCTGGGCGCCGACGGCAACGACTTCGTGCCGCTGGTGCGCGAACTCGACCTGACCGGCCTGCCCGGCATCCGCTTTGTCTTCCCCAGCGCCGGCACCATGCCGGTCACGGTCAACAACGGCTACGTGATGCGCTCCTGGTACGACATCAAGGGCGCCGACCTGGTCAACCGCGAAGACGAAGGCGGCCTGCGCGCGTCCCAAGGGCAGATCGAAGCGCTGATCGCGCGCGAAAAATCGCGCGGCATTCCGGGGTCCCGCATCATCCTGGCCGGCTTCTCGCAAGGCTGCGCCATGACCCTGCAAACTGGCCTGCGCCACCCTGAAACGCTGGCCGGCCTGCTGTGCCTGTCCGGCTACCTGCCGCTGGGGCCGAAACTGGCTGCCGAGCACACGCCATCAAGCCTGGCCACGCCAATCTTCATGGCGCATGGCGTCCAGGACGGCGTGGTCCCGTTCCACCGCGCCGAAGCATCGCGTGACGCGGTAGCGGCGCTGGGTTACCAGGTCGAATGGCATGCGTACCCGATGCAGCATTCGCTGTGCCAGGAAGAAGTCGACGATATCGGCAAGTGGCTGAAAAAAGTTTTAGCGTAACCCCCAGGAGGGACACCATGGCAAAGAAAGAAGAACTCGACGAAGAAACACTGGCACTGATTCACTGGTGCATCGAAGTCGAAGGTTTCCTGGTTGCCGGCGGCGCCACGCAAAAGCAGGCGCAGGAACACATCGAGGAAGAAGTCGAATGGTTCACCGACCAGTTTTATGACGGCTTGACGCCGGAAGAGGCGGCGAAGGAAGCGCTGGCTTGAAACCCGCAGGGGATGTAACGCCGCAAGGCCGCTACATCCCCTTGAACAAATACTGGAATCGCTGGCTCACCGGCACCCGCGCCGCGTGTCCTCGCAGCTGCACCCACATCGCCCCATCCCCATTGCGCGTCGCCGACGCAATCCGTTTCACCGCCACCATATAGCTCCGGTGCACCTGCCAGAACGCCGCCCCGTCGAGCGCCTCGCCCAGCTCTTTTAACGACAGGCGGATGTGCGCCTCCATCGTGTCCGTGACAACCCGCGTGTACTTCGCATCCGCACAAAAATAAAGGACATCGGCCAGGTCGATGAAGTGGATCGACGCGCCCACGCTGGCCTGCAGCCAGGACGGTGCCGGTTTGGCCTGCAGTGTGCGCAGCAGCGGCCCCAGGTCGGGCGGCGGCGCGGCGAGCCGCTCCCGCACGCGCGCGATGGTGCGCGCCAGACGCTCCAGACTGATCGGCTTGACCACGTAATCGATGGCGCCCTGCTCGAACGCCGCCACGGCGTGCTCCTGGTATGCCGTCACGAACACGATGTGGGTCGACGCGCCAAATACCTGCGCCACCGCCAGGCCGTCCAGTCCCGGCATGCGGATGTCGAGGAAGGCGATGTCCGGCGCCAATTCCCGGCCCAGGTGCAGCGCAGCGATGCCATCGGCGGCTTCGGCGACGATCTGCGCCTCTGGCCATAGCAAGGCCAATGCGTCGCGCAATTCGGCCCGCAGCAGTGGCTCGTCGTCGGCAATCAGGATGTGCGCGGTCATGCCGGCAGTACCAGCACCGCGTCGGCGCCGCCACCATGCCGCGCGGTCAGTTGAAACGTGGCCTTCTCGCCGTACAGCGCGTGCAGGCGCGCGCGCAGATTGCGCAGACCCACGCCGCTGCCCAGTACGGCCGCACCGATCCCCGCCCCATCGTCGCCAACGCCGATCCGCACGCCGCCCGCGCCCTGGCTAACCTCGACGCTCACTGCGACCACGCCCGCCTGCGGCTCAACGCCATGCTGCACCGCGTTCTCCACCAGTGTCATCAACAGCAGCGGCGGCATCGGCGTCTGCGCCAGCGAGAATGGGCATTCGACCGTGTACAGCAGGCGCTCGCCGAAGCGCACCTGCATCAGCGCGAGGTAATGGCCGGCCAGCTCGCATTCGCGTCCCACGGTGGACACGTCCGCGCGCAGGTCGGGCAATGCGCTGTGCAGGTACGCGATCAGGTGTTCCAGCATCTGCGCGGCGCGCTCCGGGTCGTGGCGCGTCAGGTAGCGGGCGTTGGCCAGCGTGTTGTACAGGAAGTGCGGCTCGATCTGCGCTTGCAGCGCTTTCAGTTCGGCCGCCAGCGCGGCGTGGCGCAGCGCCGCCATTTGCGCGGCGCGCTGCCTGACCTGGCTGTGCCACAGTGGCAGGCCGAGGATGGCGGTGCTGAAGCCGAAAGCGCAGGCCAGCAGTTGCAGGTCCGGCAAACGGCCCGATGCCAGCGCCGCCGTCCATCCGCGATACAGCGGCAGCGCCAGCGCGGCGCCCAATGCACTGGCGGCCAGCAGGCAGGCCCACGTGGCAGCCCAACCCTGTACGCGCTGCGCAAAGGGCAACAGGCTGCTCGCAATGAGCAGCGGAAGCATGACTGCGCCAAACAGGCCGAGCCAGGCAAAACGGCGCAGGTAAAGGGCGCCAACCGCCAGCGCCGCCAGGAGCAGCAGCGCCAGCAGCCGGTCGCGCATGGCGACGCTCACAGTGATGGCGTCAGCGGCAATTTCTGCTGTCCTGCCGGCGCGGTATCGACCGGCACATCCGCGCCGACGGTTTCCAGCGCCAGCTGGTCGATCCAGACCTGGCCGGTACCTGAATTGTTGACGCCGAAGACAACCGTCCTGGCGTCCATCGGCACATCCAGCACCACGCTGCGCTCCTGCCAGCCGGTGGTGCCCTTGATCGGCTTGTCATAACTATTATAGAAAGGAGACCTGGAGCGGTCCGGCGTATCGATGCGCATCCACAGGCCCGCCCAGTTGGTGACGTTATCGGTGCGCACCCGGGCGCGAAAGCGTACGCGATGGCCAAGGTAATTCTGCGCCGAGATCATCTGGCCGAGAGCGCCGGTGACGCTGGCCTCGCCGGTCTTGTTACGGATGAATTTGGCGCCCTTGAAGCCGTCGGCCTGGTCGACCCCACCCTCGAAGCTGCTGGCATTCGTGCCGGTGACAATCCACGCAGCCGGCAACGGTTCGGGCGCGGCGGCAAGCGCCAGCACGGAAGTGGCGGCAATTGCCGCGGCAAGGACGTAATGTGGCTTCATCGGTTTCTCCGGTTGCGTGACGAATTGTCACACACGCAGGGTAACTGGCGCCAGTGTCCGGGGGTTGCGCCTGCGACGAATGCCCCGGCAGGCAGGATGGGCGCAGCCGGGCGCCGACGATCAGTCCGGCAGCGCCGCCGCACTCGACGCCGGCGCCTCCGTCTGCGCCGTATTCATCACCATCGCCAAAAACGTGTAGTACCCGTTAATTCCCATCAAATCCACCACGCCATGCTCGCCGAACAGCGCCAGCGCATCGGCATACACCCGGTCCGACACCCGTTTATCCCGATGCAGCTCGACGCAAAAGTCGTGCACGACCGCTTCGTCGACCAGCATGGTCAAAGGCCGCTCGCGCCGCGCAATGGCCGCGATCACGTCGGCAGGAATGCCGACCTGCCCTGCAATCGGCGCGTGGATCGCCCACTCGACCTGCTGGTTCCACTCGCGCGCCGTGACCAGGATGGCCAGCTCGGACAGGCGTACGCCGATGGCGCTGCGGTAGCGCAGGTATTCGCCCATGCGCTGGGCCGATTCCATCAGCTCGGGGCTGCGCAGGAGCGGGATGAACGGGCCGTAGACGGCGCCGCGGGGGCCGGCGACGATGGCGGCGGCGGCCAGGCGTTGCGCCTCTGTCATGTCACTGTCGGGAATCGGGCCGAGGCGGTCGCGCATGTGTTGGATTTGTGTCTGCGAGGAAAAGTATTGACGTAGCTTACGCGAAAAATCAAACGCCGATGCCGGACCCTCTCTTACCGTGGATCATCCATTTTTCACATTGGGAGCATACCGCATGAGCCACCTGATTCACCGCAGCCTGCGCCAGACGCCCCCCGTGGCCGTGCGCGGCGAAGGCATCTACCTGATCGACGCAGCAGGCAAGGCCTACATCGACGCGAGCGGCGGCGCCGCCGTGTCGTCGCTGGGGCATGGCCACCGCGACGTCGTCAACGCGATCCACCGCCAGGTCGACCGCTGCGCCTATGCGCACACGGCCTTTTTCACCACCGAGGTGGCCGAGCAACTGGCCGACACGCTGGTCGCCGGCGCCCCGGAAGGCATTGGCGGCGTGTACCTGGTCTCGGGCGGATCCGAGGCGATGGAAACGGCGCTGAAGCTGGCGCGCCAGTATGTGGTCGAGAACGGCGAGCCGGACCGCACCGTGTTCATCGCGCGACGCCAGAGTTATCACGGCAACACGCTCGGTGCGCTGGCGGTGGGCGGCAATGCCTGGCGCCGCAAACCCTTTGCGCCGCTGTTGATGAACGTGGCGCGCGTCTCTCCCTGCTACGCCTACCGCGACCAGCTGCCGGGCCAGGCGCTGGACGACTACACGGCAAGCCTGCTGGCCGAACTGGAAACGGCCATCCTGACGGCCGGTGCGCACAACGTGATCGGGTTTGTCGCCGAGCCGGTCGTGGGCGCCACCGGCGGCGCAATCCCGCCCACGCCCGGCTATTTTGCGGGCGTGCGTGCGCTGTGCAACCACTACGGCATCCTGTTCATCGCGGACGAAGTCATGTGCGGCATGGGGCGCACCGGCACCATGTACGCGATCGAGCAGGACGGCGTGGCGCCCGACATCATTGCCGTGGCAAAGGGCCTCGCAGCAGGCTACCAGCCGATCGGCGCGGTGCTGGCGCAGGAACGCATCGTGGCGTGCCTGCGCGACGGCAGCGGCGCCTTTTTGCACGGGCACACGTATATCGGGCATCCGGTGGCGGCGGCTGCGGCGCTGGCGGTGCAGCAGGTGATTGCGCGCGACGGTTTGCTGGAACAGGTCCGTGCGCGCGGGGATTATTTACGCGCGCAGCTCGTCGCGGCGTTTGGCGGGCATCCGCATGTCGGCGATATTCGCGGGCGCGGGCTGTTCATGGCGCTGGAATTCGTGCGGGACCGGGAGACCAGGGCGGCATTTTCTCCGGAGCGCAAGCTGCATGCGGTGCTCAAGAACGAGGCGATGGCGCGCGGGTTGATGGTGTATCCGATGGGAGGGACGATCGATGGGCAGAACGGAGATCATGTGCTTCTTGCGCCGCCGTTTATCGCGAGTGAGGCGGAGGTGGCTGAGATTGTGTCGCGGCTGAGGGAGGCGGTGGATGCGGCGATCGGCTAGACAAGACGCCGCGTGTCACGATGCGCAGCATGGGTCCCGGCGTGCGCCGGGATGACGGATCTACTTTTGTCAGCTTTAAAACCGTCATCCTCGCGCAGGCGAGGACCCATACCATTTTAAAAATTATAAGTATCGTTTATACCGAATACGCAATCACATCCTGCTGCTGCTCCCCCAGCCCGGCAATCCCCAGCCGCAGCGTATCGCCTTTTTTCAGGAACCGCTGCGGCTTCCGACCCAACCCCACCCCCGGCGGCGTGCCGGTGCAGATGATGTCGCCGGGGGCCAAAGTCATGAAGCGCGACAGGTAGCTGACGATCTGCGCGACCGTAAACACCATCGTCGACGTGTTCCCGGTCTGCATGCGCTTGCCGTTTACTTCCAGGTACAGGTCGAGGTCCTGCACATCCATTACTTCGTCGCGCGTGACCAGCCACGGGCCGACCGGGCCGAAGGTGTCGCAGCCTTTACCCTTGTCCCACTGGGTACCCATCTCCATCTGGAATGCACGTTCCGACACGTCGTTGACGACGCAGTAACCGGCGACAAACGTCAACGCGTCTTCTTCCGACACATACTGTGCGCGCGTGCCGATGACGACACCCAGTTCGACTTCCCAGTCGGTTTTTTTGGAGCCCTTGGGCAGCATGATGGCGTCGTCCGGGCCGTTCAGGCAGCTGATCGCCTTCATGAAGACGGGCGGCTCGGTTGGAATGGGCGCGCCGATTTCGGCGGCGTGGTCGGCATAGTTCATGCCGATGCCGATGAATTTGCCGACCTTTGCAACCGGCACGCCCAGGCGCGGATTGCCGCGCACCAGCGGCAGCGTGGTGTAGTCGATCTTCGCGATCTTTTTCAGTGCGCGGTCGGACAGCATGGAGCCGTCGATGTCGGCGACCACGCCGGACAGGTCGCGCAGGCGCCCGAATTCGTCGAACAATCCAGGCTTTTCCTTGCCCGGCCTACCGTAACGAACCAGCTTCATATTCATCCTCGCAGTGTTTGAGCGGACATTCTACCGGACCGCGGCGCAGGTAGTAGAGCACCACGCCGGGCAGCTGCAGCAGCGCCAGCGCGCCAAACGCGACCTGGTACGCCTGCACCGGAAAGCGCTGTGCGCTGTCCGGCTGCCACAGGCCGACCACCCAGCCAAAACCCGCCTGCACGAAAAACGCGCCGACAAAAATCAACAGGTTCAGGCAGGTGGCCGCGCGCCCCGTCAGGCCACGCGGCATGGTCTGGGCAATGATGGCGTACTCGATGCCGGTGATCGTTCCCATCAGCGTAAACAGTACCGACAGCAGCCGCAAACTTGGCGCGTGATTGAGCACGATGGCAAACTGCACCAGGACGAACAGCGCCACGCCGGCTGCGGCCACATCGAGCGGGACGATGCCGCGCCGGCCGGCCCATTCCGTCACCATGCCCACCGCGATGGCGCCGAAAATGACCGCCGCCATGCCAAGGTACAGCAGGTACGCCACGATGGCGTCGTTGTAATGGCCCACATCGGCCAGCCAGCGCCCGATCCACAGGCCCTGCACGCCAAAGAACACCGTGTGCGGCAGCAGCACCAGTGCAATGGTCTTGCGAAAAGCCGGATGGCGGTACACGTCGCAAAGCGATTGCACGGTCGGGAGGCTCCCTCCACCCTGGTGCGTGCGCGGCGTCACCAGCCAGATCAACATGCCGACGCAGGCAATCATCCCGGCCAGCACCATGAACAGGCCGCGCCAGTCGGTGTACTCCAGCGCCATGCGCACCGGCAGCGTGGCCGACGCCGCCCCCAGGCCGCCCACCGCGATCAGGTAACCGTGCACCGACGGCAGGCGCGCGGGGCTGATCCAGGTCGAGACCGACTTCACGGCCGACATGAAGCAGCCGCCCAGGCCGAAGCCGATGATGGCGCGCGCGGCCAGCAGCGCGATGAACGTGGTCCCCTGCGCAAACAGCAACGCGCCAAGGGCGGCGACAAACATCAGCACCGGTTGCACCTTGCGCGGCCCGTAGCGGTCCAGTGCAATCCCGACCGGCAGCTGGACCAGCGCAAAGGCAAAGAAGAAGGCGCTTGTCAGGAGCCCCAGCTGGCCCGGCGTGAGCGCCAGCGTCCCCACCAGGCTGGGCGCCAGCACGGCGTTCACGGCGCGCAGCAGCGACGACAGGTAGTGGCCCAGCGCAAACGGCAGGAACACGTAAAAGAACACTGCCAGGCCGCGCAATCGCGCCGGCGCCTTGTCGATGACGGAACTGTTCTGCGCCAGGCTCGCCATCACGTCACGCCGCGTCGGGCTGGACGTCGCTGGCGCGGCGGTCCGCATGGTCGCGCTGCGGCGCTGGCAAAATCGGAATCACCCGGCCCGCTGCACCATGATGCTCGGCCACGCCGCCCTCCTCTTCGAAGAAGAATTTCTTACGCCCGAACGCCGGCACCAGGTGATCGAGCCAGGTCGCCTGCGCATCGAATTTCGCGAAGAACGGCTTGCGCACCCAGGCGGGATTGCGCGCCTGCAGGAACTGCAGGGCGAACAGCTTTTCACCGTTGATGGTGACCACGCCATCGATGACGACCTTGCCGGGAAACGCGCTCATCGACGGGCCGCGCACGGTGCGCGACAGGCCCGAGACCATCGAATACGCTTCCTGGAACACTGCGTGGGCACGCGCGAGCGGCAGCGCGAAGTAGTCGCTCGGGCCGGTGTCGCGCTCGACGAACATATAGTAGGGAATCGCGCCCAGCCGCACGCCGGTCGTCCACAGTTCCGCCCAGCTTTTCGGGTCTTCGTTGATGTGGCGGATCAACGGGCCCTGCATGCGCAGGGTGGCGCCGGTGCCGACGATGCGTTTCACCGCTTGCTGGGCAATGGGATTGCGCAGCTCCACCGCATGGTTGTAGTGCCCCATCAGGGCCAGGTTCTTGCCCGCGGCGACTACTTTTTCAAACAGGCGCATCAGGTCGTCCGCATCCTTGTCCGACACGAACCGCTGCGGCCAGTACGCGACCGACTTGGTGCCGATGCGGATGTTCTGGATATGCGCCAGTTCCGGCGCCAGCAGCGGCTCGATGAATTCGGCCAGCGAACGCGTATTCATGATCATCGGGTCGCCGCCGGTAAACAGCACGTCCGTTACGTCAGGATGGGTTTTCAGGTACGCCACCAGTTCGGCCGTCTCGCGCGCGTCGAACTTCATGTCGTCCATGCCGACGAACTGGGGCCAGCGGAAGCAGAAGGTGCAGTACGCGTGGCAGGTCTGGCCGGCGCTGGGGAAGAACAGGACCGTCTCCTTGTACTTGTGCTGCAGGCCCTTGAGGGGCGCATCGTTCACGCGCGGGACGTTGTGCGTCATCTGGCCGGCCGGGTGCGGGTTCATGCGCATGCGGATCGATTGCACCAGCTTGCCAATGACCGCGCTGTCGGCCTTGTTCATGACCAGGTCGCGCAACTGTTCGTACTCGCGCGCCGGCAGCATGTCGCGGTGCGGGAAGGTCAGGCGGTAGATCGGATCATCCGGGATGTTGTTCCAGTCGATCAGCTGCTCCATCACATATTCATTGGTGCGAAATGGCAGCACGTGGGAAATGACCTGCACTGCTTCCTGCAGGTCGGGGGGCATCCATTGCCACTGGCGCGCCAGGGCGATGGTCTGTCGGGTATAGGGCTTGAACTTCACTTGCGTCGAAGGTGCGGTCACGACATTCTCCAGGGGCTGATAAGGGAGGGAAACGGAAAACATGACGGAACAAGATTTCCGCAAAGAATGAATGCTATGCGGCAAGTCGAGGTGCATAGCTGACGCGGGTCAAAGCCTGTTCAGTGTTGTTTGACGGCCACGCGCGCTGGCTGCCTTGTGCCAGCGCAAGGGCGGGTCCTGACCCGCAGGTAAATTACGAAATGCACCGAGGAAACTTTTAACCCAGGCTTTTAAAGGAGTTGTCATGAAATTGTTTGCCGCCACCCTCTGCCTGGCACTGGCGTCCGCCAGTGCCGCCGCTGCCGTCGAGCCCACCGAAAAGGACGCCATCGCCATGGCTGAACGCGGCGCGGCACTGGTCAAGGCAAAAGGGAAAGATGAAATGATGAAGCGTATCAACGCCAAGGACCCGGACTTCGTCCAGGGCTCGCTGTATGTCGACATGCGCGATGTGAAAACCGGCATCGTGCTGGCGCACCCTTTCAACCCGTCGATTGTCGGGAAGGACCTGACCGATGTGCCCGATGCGAATGGCAAAAAATACCGCCGCGAGATCATCGAACTGGCAGCGAGCAAGGGCAAGGGCTGGGTCGATTACCAATACAAGAACCCGACCACCGGCAAGATTGAACCGAAAACGACCTATATTTTGCTGGTCGATGGTGTGGTGCTGGAAGCGGGCCTGTACAAGAAATAATCGTTGAACAGACAGCTGTCGGCCGCTTTCTGCGGCCATTTTTTTATGGGAGTCGACCATGTTGAAAAAATTGCGAATTGGCCCGAAACTGCTGCTGGCGCCTGGGCTGGTGCTGGTGCTGCTGATGCTGACCTCGGGGGCGGCCTATTACGGCATGGTGCGCCAGAATGCGTCGCTGGAGAACATGGTGCAGGTGCGTGCAGCCCGGCTCAAAAGTGCGGCTGACGTGGCCGGCGAAGCCAAGCATGCGCATGCAAACATCTATCAATTGCTGGCGTGGGTGAACGGCAGCTTCGCGCAGGCGCGCCTGACAGCGTTGACGGCGGACATCGGCCGCAGGCATGCTGCCATCGGCGCGCAGCTGGCCGACCTGGCGCGCGTGTCGGGCCCCGGTGAACGCCCCCTGGTCGACGCCTCGATCGGCGCGCTTGCCGCCTACCGCAAGGCAGTCAACGAAACCATCGAGATGGCGCAGGTCGACCAGTCGATCGCCACCAATTCGATGCAGAAGGCGGAAAAGGATTTCGGCCTCCTCAATACACAGCTTGCGGCGCTGGCGAAGCTGGAAAAGACGCTCAGCGAAAACGCCTACGCTGCCGCGCGCGCCGAGTTCCGCACGCTGGGCATCACGATGGCCGCGCTGGTGCTGCTGTCGGTCGCCCTGTCGCTGGCAGTGACGATGCTGGTGCGGCGCGCCATGTTGAAGGACATCCGCGCCATTGCTGACGTGGTGGGCGAGCTGTCCACCGGGCGCCTGGTGAAAGGCGCTGCCAGCACCGGGCGCGATGAAATTGCCGATACGTCGCGCGCGCTGGACCAGACCATCGCCACCCTCACCACCTCGCTGCAGGCCATCATGACGGCGGTCCATTCGATCGACACGGCCTCGCAGGAGATCGCCAGCGGCAACCTCGATTTATCCAGCCGCACCGAACTGCAGGCCGCTTCGCTCGAGCAGACCGCGAGCACCATGGAGACGCTGACGCTGGCAGTCAAGGACAACGCCAACAACGCGCGCCTGGCCACGGAGCTGGCAGCCAGCGCGGCCGACCTGGCGGCGCACGGCGGCACGGCGGTCGACCGCGCGGTGGCGACGATGGAATCGATCCGGGCAAGTTCGCGCCAGATCGTCGAAATCATCGGCGTCATCGACGGCATCTCGTTCCAGACCAATATCCTGGCCCTGAATGCAGCCGTGGAAGCCGCGCGCGCCGGCGAACAGGGACGCGGCTTTGCGGTGGTGGCGTCGGAAGTGCGCACGCTGGCCCAGCGCTCGGCGGCTGCGGCCAAGGAGATCAAGGCTTTGATCGCCGCATCGGTGCAAATCATCGACGGCGGCAGCGTGTCGGTCAACGAGGCAGGCAGCAGCATGGGCACGATCGTCGCGTCGGTCAGGCAGGTGAACGACATCATCGCGCGCATCAGCCTGGCCAGTACCGAGCAGGCCGAGGGCATCGCCGAGGTCAACCGCGCCGTCGGCCAGATGGACGACATGACGCAGCAAAATGCAGCCCTGGTCGAAGAGGCGGCAGCGGCGGCGTCGAGCCTGCACGAGCAGACCGTCAACCTGGCGCAGGCAGTGGCGGTATTCCAGATCGAGGGCGCGGCGCCGGCCGATGACGCCGCCATGGAACCGGCCGAGCGGCGCGCCGCGGGCAGCGGCATGCGCACGCCGCAACCTGCAACCAAAGCTGCGCCCAGGCTGGAACACCGGCCGGTGCGGCGCAAGGCAGCCTGACAGCGGCACCGACGACTGCGGTGCCGTTCAGCGGAAAGGCCGGCTCCAGTGCGTCGACCCGGCCAGCCCGAAACGCCACGGCATGTCGACCGCTTTCGAAATGCCGATGCGCGGACCAGTGACGACTTCGACCGGTTCGGTTGCCGCCAGCAGCACGAAGGGTGGCGCATCGAGCGCGGCGCTGTTGAGCGCGTGCGTGACACCCAGCGCCTGCCCAAGCTTGCCGGGACCGGAACACAGGTTGCGCACATCGTGCGTTCCGCGCCGGACCATCATCCGGTCGACGCCGTGTTCCGGCGCCAGCGCGCGGATCAGCACCCCGGCGCCATGGCCGGCTTCGCGGCAGACCAGGTTCAGGCACCAGTGAATGCCGTGCGACAGGTAGACGTAGGCATGGGCGGGCGGACCGAACATGGCAAGATTGCGCTGGCTGGGCCCGTTGAATGTGTGCGAGGCCGCGTCGCCCTGGTCATAGGCTTCGGTTTCAACGATGCGCCCGCCCACGCCGTCGACCAGCAGCGTCACGCCAATCAGCTGGCGCGCCACCTGGTGAGCATCGGCATCCCAGTCGATGCCTGCAAGTTGTTTTTCAATCATGTCGCGAGTGTAAACAATCCCGCGCGGAAGCGCTGTTCTGTGCGACGCGAACAACATCGGCGCTTACAGATAAAATGCTGCTGGGCAACTTATAGCCAATTGGTTTATAGTGCTTACCTTGTTTCGTTTTCCGAACGCCCAGTCACCACGTCCCCATGTCACCATCCGCCGTCCTCGAGCGTCCAGCGTCCGTACCAGCAGCCTCGAGCCAGGTCGATGAATTGATGCGCTCGATCCGCATCCCGCCACGCCCGAGCCTGCTGGCAGACATGCAGCGCGAGCTGGCCAGCGCCGAGCCGTCGCCGATGGCCATCGGACACATCGTGGCGAGCGACGCCGGCATGTCCGGCGCGCTGCTGAAGCTGGCCAATTCGGCGCTGTTCGGTGGGGCGCGCCAGTCGAAATCGGTGAACCAGGCGATCAGTTTCCTGGGCGTGAACCAGGTCGCGTCCCTGATGACCGGCCTGCTGGCGCGCCAGGTCATTCCCGCCGACAGCGCAGCGCTGGTCAACTTCTGGGAAACCTCGTCCCGGCGCGCCGTGGCGATGGTGTTCCTGTCGCGCCGCCTGCGCGTCGGCACGCCCGACGTGGCCCATACCTTCGGCCTGTTCTGCGATACCGGCATGGCGCTGCTGACGGCGCGTTTTCCCGACTACGCCGCCACGTTCGACGCTGCCTGCGCAGACCCGGTGCGCCCCTTTACCGCCATCGAAGACGAGCGCCACGCCACCAATCACGCCGCCATCGGCTCCCTGCTGGCCCGCAGCTGGGGCCTCTCGAGCGAGGTCGCCTGGGCCATCCTGCACCACCACGACTACGCCGTCATCGACGACGACGCCACGCCCGATACAGTGCGCTCGCTCGTGGCGCTCTCCCTGCTGGCCAACCGCGCCATCGACCAGTACCGCGGCGCCGCCAGCTCGCACGAATGGGACAAAGGCGGCGCACGCGCCTGCGCTTACCTGGCGCTGCAGGAAGACGAAACCACCGACCTGCTCGACCAGCTGCACGACATGTTTCACCAGGCGGCGTAGGGCTGTTCATACGCTTTACAAGCTGGCGCACATGTTGATCCCTGTTTCGAGCCACTCCCGGACCGTTTCCCCTACATCGCATCACAGGCGACCCGCTTCCTGACAAATCTCCGGCCATTCCAGGTCAGGTGGTTGCACACCGCAGTTGTATAGCGCATGTTGCCGACGAGTCGATAGAAGATTCGTTCACGGGCATTCCGGGCGGCGCCTGGTCAGTTGACTTGAATTCCTGGGGGACTCCAGCGGCATTGACTTTGACAAGGTCAAGCTGCACCGCGGGTGGCGTCGTGAGTACGACACACATTTCCTTCCGCGCATTCGCACGAAGCAAAGTACGGGAAACATTGGTGCCCGAGGTGAGGTCAAGAACCTCGGTGAACTTGATTTTCCCGAAAAATTGTTCCTGCGCTACAAGGTTCTCATCGTCGTGAAACGCCGGCCCGTACGTTTTGACCATAAATGCCTCCACATCGGGAAAACACGCAGGTGGCAGCGGACCGGCTGATGAAAGACTGGCGACAAGCAAGCCAGGCAATGCTGGCAGGAGGAAGCGCAAATGTTTCGAGATCGTCATGGATGGCCGGGTCGAATAAAGGTGTGCCTGCAATAAAGGCGTACAAGCAGGCTGGTCACGAAAACGCAGGCGAAAAAAAAGCCCACTAAAGGGCTTCGTTTCAATGTACCGCCAATGATGTCATCGCTGTCTTCTCCCATGCTATCTGCGTGGTGAGAGGTGCGGGACGCCCATGCTATCTGCGTGGTGCGTCCGATGTGTAATCCGAACAACGTAACTGGAGAAACAATCCCTGCGTGCACGGTTGACATTACACCTGTCGTCCAGCAATCAGCTTGAGGGAGCGGCGAAGAAGTTATCTTTCACCAGCGAACGCAGTGTAGCACGGTTTGCTGCACTGCACAATGCGCTGTTGTTTTAAACGGAATCGTCACCGATGTGGAAATTCGGCACCTGGATTTCAATGGTGTTGTCGTCACCGGTGTCGATGATCAGGATGACGATGTCGTCTTCCACGCTCGAGGCGAAATTCGTGCCGCTGAGTTTGTCGACTGCGCTCTGGTCCAGCTTGAATGTATCGTCGTCCGCGCGGCGGAAAACACGTGGCTGCACGAAGTCAGCCAGTTCGGCGCAGCGTTCGTCGATCGACTCTTCACTGGCGTTTTCTGCCTCCAGTGCGACGATGTCGTTGACGATGCCCTGCAGTTGTTCCAAGTCGATATTGTCCATTGTATTCTCGCTAAGTTGCCAAGGGTTCATGCTAGCACGCACTGCTTGCGCACTATTGAAACGCTGGTGGAAAAGGTGCTACTCTAGTGACACCAAACTTTTCACCAGTGAACTCGCCATGACTACCACCTCGCTGAAACTTCCCGACGAACTCAAGCTGCGCGCTTCCACGGCAGCCGAGGAGCTCGGCATCAGTACCCATGCATTCATGGTGGGCGCCATCCGCCAGGCGGCCGACGCTGTCGAGCAGCGCACGCAGTTCGTGGCACAGGCCCAGGCCGCCCGTAGCGACATGCTGCAGAGCGGACTGGGGCACGATGCCAATGAAGTGCGCGCCTACCTGCGTGCGCGCCTGGCCGATCCGGCCACCGCCCGCCCCGGCGCCAAACCATGGCGCGCATAAGCTATGCAGGACAGGCGCTTGCCGACCTGGAACGCATCAGCGATTTCCTCAACAACGGCGGCCAGGATGCCCTGGAAGCGCTCGACCTGATCGACGAAGCAGTCGCCATGTTGGCGCGCCACCCCTTCATCGGGCGCCAGGTCGAAGACGGCATGCGCGAACTGGTCATCTCCCAAGGCAAGACGGGTTATGTCGCGTTGTACAGTATCGAGGCCGAGTATGACGCAGTGCTGGTACTGGCGATCCGGCACCAGCGCGAGGCAGGCTGGAACGTCCCGGTACGCTAGTCCAAAAGTTTCTGCCAGGCCTGCAATTTCTGCGCAAGCGTCATCGACGCATACGCCGGCGACGTCGAGGGCAGCACCAGCGTCCGGTACCCGGCATCGGCAAACTGCGGTGCAAATTTGCCTGACGTCTGGCCGTTGAAGCCCACCGTTGCCAAATGCGGACACAGTTCGCGCAGCCGCGCGAAATCGTTGGCCGCCGGTGCGCGGATGGCCGCGTCCAGGCTGCCCTCGCGCTCGCACGCCCCCAGCACATCCCACAAACCGAAACCGTGATCGAGCAGGCGCGGCAGGCGCTCGGCGTACGGCAAGCCGGCCAGGTCTTCCCCCGTCAGGTGCGACAGAATTGGCCACAGCAGATTGCGCGGATGGGCGTAATACTGGGCCGCGGCCAAGGAAGCTGCGCCGGGGAAACTGCCCAGGATCAGGATGCGGGTGCGGGCGTCGATGACTGGGGCGAGTCCGGTGTGGCGGGTGGGCGAAATAAGTTCCATGGCAGCGGCATCATAGCAGCGGCAAGCGTACGATCAGCACGATCCATCCAGGATGCCACACCGCTTCGCAGCCTCAGGCTACGCTAAGTGAGTCGGTGTAGAATTATCCGGCAAGGCAGACAAGACCACATCAGGAGACGCCATGACATCGTCCGCAGCGCCGCGCACCATCGATCACCTGCTCGCGCAGTACGCCGAGAGCCACCGCAACCACACGAACGAGCTGATCCATTTTGTGTGCGTGCCGGTGATCGTGTTCAGCCTGCTCGGACTGGTCTGGTCGGTGCATCCTTTGGCTGCGCTCGCTGTCAGCGCCTGGGCCTTGTGGTATTACTTCAAGCTGTCGCCGCCCTTCGCGCTGGGCATGCTGGCCATGACGCTGGCCATGCTCGGTATCCTGGCCATCATGCCGCGCTATACGGTGTTGCCGGTATCGATCGTCGTGTTCATCGTTGCCTGGATGGGCCAGTTCGTCGGCCACCAGATCGAAGGCAAAAAGCCCTCATTTTTCGACGACCTGCGCTTTTTGCTGGTCGGCCCCTTGTTCGTACTGAGTTTTTTGTACCGCCGCTTGCGCGTTGCATATTAATAGGAGAGTTACCATGAAAGTCGTTTCCGGCATTTATGCCCTGCTGGTCGGCGCCGCGCTGGCTGGTTGCGCCAGCCCGCCGCACTCGGGCCGCGAATATACCTACTACCAGGCACAGGGTGAACAGACCGTGCGCATGGGCGTGGTCGAATCAGTCCGGGAAGTATCCATTGTCAATCCGGATTCCGGCACCGGCACCGTTGCCGGCGCGGCCCTGGGTGGCCTGGGCGGCTCGGCAATCGGTAGCGGCAATGGTTCGGCTGCGATGGCCATCGTGGGCGCCGTTGCGGGCGGCCTGATCGGCAACCGTGTCGAATCGAACGCCAACCACAAGCCGGGCTACGAAATCACCGTCAAGCTCGACAGCGGCGAACTGCGTGCGATCACCCAGCTGGCCGATGAAATGTTCCGCCCCGGCGAACGTGTGCGCCTTTTGTCGAATGGCATGACTACCCGTGTAAGTCACTAATCCGGCGTGAATAAAATCATTCTTTGAGTCAACGCGGGCACGCGAAAGCAGTATACTTTCGCGATGCCTTCTTCCCTTCTCTTCGTCATCGCCTCGGTCATCTGGGGCTCCACCTTCTGGGCCATCACGCTGCAACTGGGCACGGTGCCGCCGTCCGTCTCCGTGGTCTACCGTTTCGCGCTGGCGTCCCTGACGCTGTTTGCCATTTGCGTGGTGCGCGGCGACCGCCTGCGCCTGCCGTGGCGCGCCCAGCGCTGGATGATCCTGCAGGGATTCCTGACGTTCGGCCTGTCCTACGTCTGCACGTACAATGCCGAGCGCTTCGTGGTGTCGGCGCTGGTGGCCGTGATGTTTGCGCTGATGGTGTTCTTTACGCCGATCTGCGCGCGCATCGGGTTTGGCAAACCCATCCCCGCGCGGACCTGGAGCGCCGGCAGCGCCGCGCTGGCCGGCGTGTTCCTGCTCTTTTATCACGCACTGGCCGACGCCGTCGTGCAACTGAAAGCCGGCGGCAGCGGCTACTTCCTGATTGGCGTCGTGCTGGCAACGCTGGCGTCGATTGCCAGTTCGGCTGGCAGCGTCGTGGTAGGCAAGGTCAGGGAAGAAGCGTCGAACCTGCCGCTGACGATGGCCTGGTCGATGTTGTGGGGCACGCTGATGGTGACTGCCTATACCCTGCTCTCCGGCCAGTCGTTCGTGCTGCCGCACGCATTGACGTCCCGTTATCTGGCGGGCCTGGGTTATCTCGCCATCTTCGGCTCGGTGGTGGCCTTTTACGCCTACTTCACGCTGATCGACCGCATTGGTCCGCAAAAAGCCGTGTACGTAACCGTGGTCACGCCCGTGATTTCGGTGCTGCTGTCGATCAAGCTGGAACACTACCGCCCCGGCGCGCTGGAATGGGCCGGCATGACGCTGTGCCTGGCCAGCGTGGCCTGGGCCCTGCGCGCGCCCAAGGCGCCTGTCATCAACCAGGACAATTTACTCGAGATTCCATGACTTTCACTATCCGCCCCGCCACCCCTGCCGACGTGGCCCACATCCGTTCGATGATCGTCGAACTGGCTGTCTTTGAAAAACTCGAACACCAGGTCATCGCCACCGAAGAACTGCTGCACGAAGGCCTGTTCGGCGCGCGCCCTGCCTGTGAAGCCATCATCGGTGAGTCGGACGGCGACGTGGTGTGCTTCGCCCTGTTTTTCCACAATTTCTCGACCTTCCTGACCCGCAAGGGCCTGTACCTGGAAGACTTGTATGTGCGCCAGTCGCAGCGCGGCAAGGGCTTTGGCAAGGCGATGCTGGCGCGCCTGGCGCAGATCGCCGTCGAGCGTGCATGCGGGCGTTTCGAGTGGTCGGTGCTGGACTGGAACGAACCGGCCATCCAGTTCTACAAGTCGGTCGGCGCCGACGTGATGCCGGACTGGCGCATTTGCCGCGTGACCGGTGACGCCTTGACCGCGCTGGCCGCCACGCGCAACTGATCTAGCGCGAACGCCGGGAAAGCCGTCCCGGTTCACATACCGGTGGCGCCGCAGGTGGCAGGTGGCTGGCCATCGGCCGCCCGTCGCGCGCTGCGCTGCCGCCAGCCAGCAAGTGCCGGCCCAGTTGCCATGCGCGTTCCCACTCTGCATCCGTGAACGCCCGCTTGCGGGCAGCCAGGCCCGCGTGGTCGTCCGTCAGCAGGTCGGCTACCAGCGGCCACGCATTGCCCCAGCGCCCCGTGTCGCCGGGGCCCGGCTGCAGGTCCGGGGCGATGCCCCCGTCACGACTGCTGTATGACGTCATCGCCAAAAGGCGCGTGCCGTTCTGCCAGCCGTGCACCAGCCCGAACGCTGCGGGAAACTGCAGCAGCACGACGCAATCGAGTTCGTTGGCGTACGCCGCCACGATGGACTGGGCCGCGTCGACCACGACCGCCGCCCCGCAGGCGCCCCGCGCCAGTGTCCGGCGGATGGCGTCGAACCAGCTTTCACGGCCGGCCGGACTGGTCCAGCGTCCCAGGTCGAACAGTGCAGGCTGGAGCCGCTGCAGGCGCTCGTTCGACAGCGTCAACGGCGGCGCGGCGTCTTCCTCGACGGTGCACACGCAGCCGCAGCGCTCCAGTGCCTGCGCATAGTTCGCCGCAGCGTCGGCGGTCAGCTTTTTTTTGACGGTGACCGGCTGCTCACCCAGCAAGGGCGCGATTTTTTCTTTGTCACACTTGAACAGCGCAACGAGCAGGTCGGCCGCCAGCGCGGCGGAATAACCGGGCCGCAGCCCACGCGTCACAACGCGAAATGTGGCGGTTGTCATGGTTGGAATGGTGATGAACTTGGCCCATTTTTGCATACCTGCGGGCCAAAAGTGCGACGCAGCGAGATTTAATGGCGCCGGCGCGCCACCCAGTACTCGGCCAGTTCGAACACGCCCTGCGTGATCAGGGCCAGCACGGCGGCGGGGATGGCGCCGGCCAGCAGCATGTCGTTGTCGTTCAGCGCCAGGCCGATGGTGATCCGTTCGCCATAGCCGCCGGCGCCAATGAATGCGGCAATAGTGGCGGTGCCGACGCACATGACAGCCGCTGTTTTCACACCCGCCAGGATCACAGGGAGCGCGAGCGGGAGCTCGATATGCGTGAGCGTCACGCGGCGGCGCAGGCCCAGCGCCAGCGCCGCCGTACGCAGGCCGGCTGGCACTTGCAGGATGCCGGTGCAGGTATTGCGCACGATCGGCAGCAGCGCGTACACGAACAGGGCGACCAGTGCCGGCACCGTGCCGATCATGCCCAGCAGCGGAATCATGATGGCCAGCAGGGCCAGCGACGGTACCGTCTGCAGCACGCCCACCAGCGCCAGCACCGGCTGGCGCAAGCGCGGCGCGTGGGCCGCCACGACACCGAGCGGCACGCCCACCAGGCATGCCAGCACCAGCGACAACGCCACCAGCATCAAGTGCTGGCGCGTCAGCTGCCACAGGTCAGGCCCGAACAGTTTGGCGCGCAGGCCGTCGCGTGGCGTGGTCGGTGCCGCCTTTGGGGACAAGCGTGCCTGCGCAACTGCCGCAAAACTCTTTCCGTCGATTTCAACAGCTGCATTCATGGCGATCATGTCGGCATTCGTGATGCTGCCTTCCAGCGCCTGCAACGCGCGCCAGGCCGCGGGCAAGCGCTGCGGCAGATCCAGGCGGTACAGCAGCACCGCGTCGTAGCGCGGAAAATACTGCAGGTCGTCGTCCAGCACGCGCAGCTTGTACTGCGCGATTTTTGCGTCGGTCGAATAGATGTCGATCACGTCGACCTGGCGCGCAGCAAGCGCTTCGTAGGCAATGCCGTGATCGAGCCCGCGCGGCGCCTGCGCCACCTGGTAGCGTTGTTTCAACCCCGGCCAGCCATCGGCGCGGCCAATGAATTCATGCGACAGGCCGAGTTTCAACTCGGGGTGCGTCTTCAGATCGGACAGTTTACTCACGTCCTCCTGGTCGGCGCGCACCGCCAGCGCATAGGTGTTGTTGAAACCGAGCGGAATGCCGACGCCCAGGCCCAGCGGCGCCAGTTGCGCGCGCATGTCGGCCAGGGTGCTGGGGCGCGTGTTCTTCAGGATTTCCTGGTCGATGGTGCCCAGGTATTCGGGGTACACGTCGATGCTGCCGGCATTGAGCGCGGCCAGCACGATGGCGGTGTTGCCAAGGCCCTGGCGGTGTTCGGCCGGGGCGACTTTGGCCACGGATTGCGTCAGCAGTTCGCCCAGCACGTACGACTCCGTAAAACGTTTGGAGCCGACGTGCAGCGTGCCGTCGGCAGCCATGGCGGCGCTGGCCAGCAGCCAGAACGCGGCCAGCGCGGAGATGAAACGCATGTGCTTCCTTTTGGAGATTATCGCTGAGGCCAGCTTACCACCGGCGGGCGCGGCACACCCGCATTGACCACGAGGCGACAGGGATTTGCGCCCATGGCATAGGCCAGGTCAGCCGGACGGTCGATGTCCCACAGCGCAAAATCGGCGGCTTTGCCCACCGCCAGCGTGCCGATGGTGTCCTGTAAACCCAGTGCGCGCGCAGCGTGGATGGTCACGCCTGCCAGCGCTTCGGCGGGCGTCATGCGCCACAAGGTGCACGCCATGTTCATTGCCAGCAGCAGGGAGGTCAACGGCGACGTGCCCGGATTGCAGTCGGTGGCAATGGCCATCGGTACGCCGGCGCGGCGCAGCGCAGCAATGGGCGGCGCCACGGTCTCGCGCAAAAAATAATACGCGCCGGGCAGCAGCACGGCGACGGTGCCGGCTGCGGCCATCGCCGCGATGCCCTCTGGCGTGACATGTTCCAGGTGGTCTGCCGACAGTCCTTTATAGCGCGCCACCAGCGCTGCCCCGCCCTGGTCAGATAACTGTTCGGCGTGCAGTTTGACGGGCAGTTCAAGCTGCGCGGCGGCAGCGAACACGCGCTCGGTCTGGGCATGGGTAAAACCGATCCGCTCGCAAAAAGCGTCGACCGCATCGACCAGGCCGGCCTGCGCCAGCTGCGGCAGCATGTGTGTGCACACGTCGTCGATGTAGGCGTCGGGCCGGCCTGCATACTCTGGCGGCAGCGCGTGCGCGCCCAGGAAGGTGGTGGCGACGCGCACCGGCAGCACATCGCCGATGCAGCGGGCCGCGCGCAGCATCGCTGTTTCGCTGGCCAGTGACAGGCCGTATCCGGATTTGATTTCCAGCGTGGTCACGCCTTCGGCCAGCAGGCGCAGCACGCGCGGGGCGCTCTGGCGCAGCAGCTCCTCACTGTCGGCCGCGCGGGTAGCGCGCACGGTGGAGAGGATGCCGCCGCCGGCGCGGGCGATGTCTTCGTAGCTGGCTCCGTTCAGGCGCGCTTCGAATTCGCCGCTGCGGTTGCCGGCGTGGACGATGTGCGTGTGGCAGTCGACCAGGCCCGGCGTGAGCCAGGCGCCGCCGCCGTCGATGGTTTGCGCCGCCGCGGGGGCATCCGCACGGGCGCCCAGCCAGGCAATGCGCCCGTCCTGCACGGCAATCGCCGCGTCAGGGATCTCGCCGTAGCCGTCCACCATCGTGGCCAGCCGGACGTTGGCGATCAGCAGGTCCATTTATTCGAGGTCGTCGCCATCGTCGTCGTTGTTGAAGAAGATATCGGCAATCAGCACGACACCCGGTCCGCCTTCGAGGCGCCAGATGGTGGTATCGCGCCGGAACAGGATGGTATCGAAGCGCACCATGCCGATGCGTTCGCCGTCGCTGCTGACGGACAGGCTGTCGCCCTCGGCCAGGAACAGCACGCTGACGTCGCCGCGCGGGGCAAATCCGGACGAGGTGCCCAGCAGCCGGCGCCGGCCAAACAGGTGGTAGCAGGTGTCGCTGCGCGTCATGACGTTGAAGTCGACTGACGGGCCGCGGTTGAGCGTGGCCTCGACTTCGGAGTCGCCGGAAAACGCCAGCACCGGTTCATCCTTGCCGATCAAAACGCGGTCCCGGCCGTCGATGTCGAGCGTGAGGCCGTGGCCGTCGACCAGGGCCAGCGTGCGCTCGACGCCGGGGAAGACTGAAAACGGCCCGTTTTCCGAAATGGTGGCCATGCTGACGCGCCAGTTGAAACTGTCGAAATCGCCGCCCGGCGGATCGATGGCAATCTCCGTGGTGCTGCCGCTGCCGTTTTTCCAGGGGACCGTCGCCAGGCCCGCAAAAGGAATCAGAGTGCTCATCGGCTTACCTCGCGCAATTGGTGTACCGCTAATATATACCGGGATGCGATGGCGCTTTGCGCAATATGTTCGCCCTTCCGGACCACCCACTGCCCGCCTGCGAGCACGTCGCTGACCAGGTTGTCGCTGCCGGCAAACAGAAAGCGGCCCAGCACGTCGGCAGGATCGGCCCCGTCGAGGTTCACGTGCGTGGCGTCGAGCACCAGCAAATCGGCCCGTTTGCCGGCTGCCAGCGCCCCCACTGGACGGCCGGACGCCAGCGCGCCGCCGCGCAGGGCGCCTTGCCACAGGAATGCCGCCACGTCCGGCGCGGCTGGCGTGGCCGCCACATTGCGGCGCTGGCCAGCCAGGCGCTGTCCGTATTCCAGCCAGCGCAGCTCTTCCACGGGGCTCTGGGAAACGTGGCTGTCGCTGCCGATGCCGAACGCGCCGCCGGCCGCGATATACGGCGCCAGCGGGAACAGGCCATCGCCCAGGTTTGCTTCCGTGGTGGGGCACAAACCAGCCACGGCGCCGCTGGCGGCCAGGCGCACCGTTTCGCTTGCCGTCAGGTGGGTGGCGTGCACCAGGCACCAGCGCGCATCGATGTCGACGTTGTCCATCAGGTAGTCCACCGGGCGCTGGCCGCACCAGGCCAGGCATTGGTCGACTTCACCCTGCTGCTCGGCGATGTGAATATGCAGCGGCCGTCCGGCCGGCAAGCCGCGCACCAGTGCGCGCACCCGGCCGATGCCGGCGGCGCGCAGCGAATGGGGCGCGGCGCCTACTTCCAGCTGGCCGCACCTCTGCGGCGCGAGCGCAGCGACGATCTCCAGCACATCGTCGACACCGGTACGAAAGCGCTGCTGCCTGGGCGCCAGGGGCTGCGCGCCAAAGCCGGCATGGCTGTACAGGACCGGCAGCAGGGTCAAGCCGATGCCGGCCTGCCCTGCTGCGACGGCGACCCGCTCGGCCATCTCGGCCGGACGCGCATACGCGCCGCCGTCCGGGTCGCGCTGGATGTAATGGAACTCGCATAGCGCGGTGTACCCGTGGCGCAGGCATTCGACAAACAGCTGCGCGGCGATGGCCTCGAGTTGCTCCGGTGTGATGGTGGCGGCAAAACGGTACATCAGCTCGCGCCAGGTCCAGAAGCTGTCGGGGCCGGGCCCGGCCCGCTCGGCCAGGCCCCCGAGGGCGCGCTGGAAGGCGTGCGAGTGCAGGTTGACCATGCCGGGCAGGACGTATTCGGCCACCGGCATTCCGGCAGCGACGGCGGCATTGGCGCACACGTGGGTCAATGTGCCTGCGCCATCCCACGCGATGTGCACGTCGCGCGCCCAGCCTTCCGGCAAAAGGGCATGGCGTGCGAACAGCTGGCTCACTGGCGCACCCAGTCCAGCGCCGCGCCGACGCAGTCGCGCAGCACCGGCAAAACCTGCGCCGCATGGTCCGCCCGGTACCCGAACGGCGCCGCTTCATCCATGTACAGGCACTGGCACATCTCCAGCTGGATCGCATGCGCGTGATGGTGCGGCTGGCCGTAGTGGCGTGTGATGAACCCGCCCTTGAAGCGGCCGTTGACGGCGACCGTGAATTGCTGCTGGCCCTGCGCCACGGCGACCACGGCGTGCGCAAGTTCGGGCGCGCAGGAAGCGCCGCTGGCCGTGCCGAAGTTCAGGTCCGGCAGGCGGCCGGCGAAAAAACGCGGAACGATGGACGCAATCGAGTGCGCATCCCACAGCACCACGCGCCCGTGCAGGGCCAGCAAACGGTCCAGTTCCGCACGCAGCTGCTGGTGGTAGGGCTGCCAGTAGCGCTGCAGGCGCCGCTTGACCTCCCCATCGGACGGTGCACGGCCAGCCTGGTACAGGGGGGCGCGCGCGAAGGTGTCGACCGGGCACAGGCCCGTGGTGTCGAGGCCCGGATACAGATTCGTATCCTCGGGCGGGCGGTTCACGTCGATGACGTAACGCGACCAGCGCGCGGCCAGCGTCGACGCACCCATCTCCCCGGCGAAGGCGTACAGCTGTTCCAGGTGCCAGTCGGTGTCGGCGCGCGCCAACGCGATGGGGGCCATGGCGGCGGCGATATCGTCGGGAATGTCGGTGCCCACGTGCGGCATGGAGATCAACAGCGGCGCGCTGCCGGCCCTGAAGCGAAAGTCCATGACGCCTCCCTTTTTTATGGATGCAATACGGCGAACAGTTCCTTGCATGCTGCGGACAACTCGCCGTTGACGACCATCTGGCGCGCCGCCTCGATATCGGGCGCAAAAAAACGGTCTTCGTCGAACGGCGCGACCCTGGTACGCAATGCCGCATGCACCTGCTCGAGGATGGCAGAGCTGCGCAAAGGCCGGTGAAATTCGATGCCCTGCGCTGCCGCCAGCAGTTCAATCGCGACAATGACTGCCGTATTGTGCGCCATCTCGTCCAGCCGGCGCGCCGCGAAGGTCGCCATGCTGACGTGGTCTTCCTGGTTGGCGGAAGTGGGCAGGCTGTCGACACTGGCGGGATGGGCCATCGACTTGTTTTCCGAGGCCAGCGCGGCCGCCGTCACATGGGCGATCATGAAGCCGGAATTCACGCCCGGTTCACGCACCAGGAACGACGGCAGGCCGGACAAATGCGCGTCGATCAGGAGCGCGATGCGGCGCTCGGCCAGCGCGCCGATTTCGGCAATCGCCAGCGCCAGCGCGTCGGCCGCGAACGCCACCGGCTCGGCATGAAAATTCCCGCCCGAGATGACTTGCCCACCTTCTTCAGGGAAGACCAGCGGGTTGTCGGTGACGGCGTTCGCCTCGATCAAGAGGGTGCGCGCGGCGTTGGCGACGATGTCCATCACGGCGCCCATCACCTGCGGCTGGCAGCGCAGGCTGTACGGGTCCTGCACGCGTTCGTCGCCCACCAGGTGCGACGCGCGGATCGCGCTGCCAGCCACCAGTTCGCGGTAGATGGCGGCCGCCGCGATCTGGCCGGGCTGGCCGCGCACGGCGTGGATGCGCGCGTCGAACGGGGCATCGCTGGCGCGCGCCGCGTCGATCGACAAGGCGCCGGTGACCATGGCCGCTTCCAGCACGCGCTCGGCCATGAACAGGCCATGCAGCGCCAGCGCGGTCGATACCTGGGTGCCGTTGATCAGCGCCAGTCCTTCTTTGGCCGCGAGCACCACTGGTTCAATATGCGCTGCGGCCAGCGCCTGTGCGGCCGGCATGACGACGCCCTCCACGCGCACGTCGCCGACGCCCATCATGGCCAGCGTCATGTGCGCCAGCGGCGCCAGGTCGCCCGAAGCACCGACCGATCCCTTGGCGGGAATGGCCGGCATGATGCCGGCGTTGTACAGGGCAATGAGGGTGTCGATGATCACCGGCCGCACGCCGGAGTAGCCGCGCGCCAGGCTGCCGATTTTCATCAGCACGATCAGGCGCACGACGGGGTCAGGCAGCAGCGCGCCGGTGCCGACCGCATGCGACAGGATCAGGTTGCGCTGCAGTTTTTCCAGCTGGTCCTGCGGGATATGGGCTTTCGCCAGGATGCCGAAGCCGGTGTTGATGCCGTAGGCCGGATCGCCTTTGGCAACAATGGCCTGCACGGTGGCGCAGGAGGCGTGGATGGCGTCGTACGCGGATGCATCGAGCGTGATGGACACGTGCGCCATCCAGATGGCGCGCAGGTTGGCCAGCGTCAGCGCGCCGGGGGTCAGGGTAAAAGTCATTGTGGATCGATCATGGGGAGGTTCAGGCCGGTGCGCGCGGCACAGGCAATGGCGGTTTCATAGCCGGCGTCAGCGTGGCGCATGACGCCCGAGCCGCTGTCGCCCACCAGCACGCGCGCCAGCCGTTTCGCGGCAGCGGCGCTGCCGTCGGCGACGATCACCATGCCGGCATGCTGGGAATACCCCATGCCGACGCCGCCGCCGTGGTGCAGCGACACCCAGGTGGCGCCGCCTGCGGTATTCAACATGGCATTGAGCAGCGGCCAGTCGGAGACGGCATCGGTGCCGTCGCGCATGGCTTCCGTTTCGCGGTTCGGGCTGGCCACCGAGCCGGTGTCGAGGTGGTCGCGGCCGATGACGATGGGCGCTGTCAGTTCGCCCGTGCGCACCATCTCATTGAACGCAAGCCCGGCCAGGTGGCGTTCGCCCAAACCCAGCCAGCAGATGCGCGCCGGCAGGCCCTGGAACGCGATACGCTCGCGCGCCATGTCGAGCCAGCGGTGCACCTGCGCGTGGTGCGGGAACAGTTCCTTGACTTTGGCGTCGGTCTTGTAGATGTCGTCGGGGTCCCCGGACAGCGCCACCCAGCGGAACGGCCCGCGCCCTTCGCAGAACTGGGGACGGATGTACGCCGGCACGAAGCCGGGAAAGTCGAACGCATTCGCCACGCCCGCGTCGCACGCAACCTGGCGGATATTGTTGCCGTAGTCGACCGCGTGCACGCCCAGCGCTTTCAAATCCAGGATGGCTTGCACATGGATGGCGCACGACGCTGCAGCCTCCGCTTGCAGTTGCCCGTGCTGCGCCGGATCGGCCATCGCGGCTTTCCAGCGCGCGACGCTCCAGCCGACCGGCAGGTAGCCGTGGACCAGGTCATGCGCCGACGTCTGGTCGGTGACGAGGTCCGGCAACAGGCCGCCGGCGCGGGCGCGGCGCACCAGTTCCGGCAGCACCTCGGCAGCGTTCCCCAGGAGGCCGATCGACACGGCGTCCTTGTTGGCGGTGTGGTGCGCAACCAGCGCCAGTGCGTCGTCGATGTCAGCCGCCTGCTGGTCCAGGTAGCGCGTGCGCAGGCGGAAATCGATGCTGCTTTGCTGGCATTCGACCGTCAAGGAGACGGCGCCGGCAAAGCTGGCCGCCAGCGGCTGCGCGCCGCCCATGCCGCCCAGGCCGGCGGTGAGAATCCAGCGCCCACCCCAGTCGCCGCCAAAATGCTGGCGGCCCGCTTCGGCAAAGGTTTCGTAGGTGCCCTGCACGATGCCCTGCGTGCCGATGTAGATCCAGCTGCCCGCCGTCATCTGGCCATACATGAACAGGCCTTTGCGGTCAAGTTCGCTGAAGTGTTCCCAGGTGGCCCACTTCGGCACCAGGTTCGAGTTGGCGATCAATACGCGCGGCGCATCGGGATGGGTCTGGAACACGCCGACCGGTTTGCCGGATTGGATCAGTAACGTCTCGTCGTCTGCCAAAGTGCGCAAGGACGCGAGGATCTGGTCGAAGCATGCCCAGTCGCGCGCCGCGCGGCCGATGCCGCCGTAGACCACCAGGCTGTGCGGGTTCTCCGCCACTTCCGCATCGAGGTTATTTTGCAGCATGCGGTACGCCGCTTCCGTCAGCCAGCTCTTGCAGTGCAGTTCGGTGCCGCGCGGCGCACGGATGGTGCGGGTGGGGTCGAAGCGGGGATCGGCAGACATGACAACTCCTCAAGGCAGGCAGTTGGCGGACAAGGCCCTGCCCGCATGTCTCGGAGTCTAGGTTGTCTATACAAGCAAGTCAATTGCTTTCAGTGGCGCATCAAGCCGTCATTGCGAGCGGCTGGATTTCCTTGACAATGGATTGTCCGACCAGCGTTTCAGCCATGCGCAATTCATACCTGATGGACTCCATTGCTAGCGGGTTGGCCATGCCGGCTCGCTCCGCTGCGAGAATGAATTTCCCAGCTTGCGACTGTCCGTTCAAGGCGGAGCCATCTCGCTGCTCTCAGCCGAAGTTTTCTTGAGCGACATCCTTGTCATCCCATTAAAATCAGACAAGGAGAAAATTTAACATGCAAAAAATCGATTTCCCGGCGATGATGCAGCTGGCGCAGGCTTCAGAGGCGGTCACCGCCCCGTGCAGCTGCATCGCGGTGCCGCTGGCCGCCTGGCAGGCGCAGCCATTGACGCTGGACCTGGAACGTTTTGAGGATATCGGCACGTTGATGACGGACCCTTACGACGAGCCGACCTTCGCTGAATTCCACCCGGCAGGCACGCGCGCCTACAGCGACGACGCGCCGATCGCGCCGCTGTTCTACCCTTACAACCGCTGCACGGTGGCGCGTTGCACGCAGTGCAGCCGCGTCTATTTGCGCTACAACGAGGCCGGCGGCTACTTCACGGAGCTGCGCATCCGCGCCTTGCAGCCTGGCTTGCTGGTGGACGCTGCGGCGGCGTGAAGTCCAGACCGCACATCGCATGACAATGGCACGGCGCAGGTAATCAACCGCCGGCGCTGGACCGGTACCCGATCCGGAACCCGCCCCAGTGCGCGCCATCGACGTAGATCGGCGCCGACAGATCATGCATCACCTCGCCGGTATCGCGCTTGTACGTCTGCAGCAGGAACGGCCTGGCGTTCGAGCCGCAGCGCTTGCCGGTGCGGTCACTGAAGATCCGCTTGGTGCGGTTGTGAACGATGTCGGTGGCGTAGTCGCCCGTGAGCAGCTGGGAAAATTTCTTGTTGTGGGTGGGGAAGTAGCCGTTGTTGTCGACGGCGCCGCAATAGGCCAGTTGCGGCATGGCCTCGAGCAGCGCTTCCTGCACTGCGGGCAGGACATCGTCGGTAAAGGCGTCGAAGCGCGTGTGGTGCTTGGGCGGATTGGTGCCGGGGATGGGGCGGTAGCGCCGGTCGAACAGCGCTTCACGGGTGATTTTGCCGGAGCCGATGGCGGCGCTGAACAGGCGCCCGATGTCGGCGGCGGCTGTTTGCGCGGCAGCGCGGATGACGTCGTGGCTGGTGCGCACGTTCGAGTCGCTCAGCGCGGCCGCGATCGATTCGGCCTGGCCTGCCAGCGCCATCGCGGAATTGGCTGCCAGCGGCAATTGCCGGTCGGTCGAGACCAGGCTGTCGTTCACGCGCGCCAGCGCTTCCATGATGGCGCGCGTGGTCGCGACATGGCGCAGCGCTTCGTCGGCAATCTGGCCGATTTCGCGCTCGGACTGGCTTGACGACTGTTCTATGCTGCCCAGCAGGCCGTGCACGCGTTCGACGTTGGCCGTGGCGTCGACTACCGCGCTCGCCAGCGCCTGCATGCCCACGCTGGCCTGCTCGGCCTGGTCGTTGATGGCGCGGACCATCAGGCCGATTTCATCGGTCGCCTCCTTGGTGCGCTGGGCCAGCTGGCGCACTTCGCCGGCCACCACCGCAAAGCCGCGCCCGTGCTCCCCGGCACGCGCCGCTTCGATGGCGGCGTTCAGGGCCAGCAAATTGGTACGCGCCGAGATTTCGGCAATCACTTCCGTGAAGCCGGCGATACCTTTCGATTTGGCGCGCAGCGCGACCATCGTCGCAGCCGCGTCCTGCGCCTGTCTGCCGGCGCTGCTGATGCGCTGCAAGCCCTGGTCGGCTTCGGTGCGGCCGGCGACGCTTTCCAGGCGCACCTGCCCGGCCACTGCCACGGCCCGCTGCGCATGGCTGGCGATCTGCTCGGTACCTTTTGCCACGATGCCGGCATCCGTCACCATGGCGCCCACCGCAGCGACGTCGTGGTCGATTTTGTTTTTGACGGAGTCGACGAAATACGCGGTTTCAGCCGCGCCGATCATGATGGCGTCGACTGCGCCGCCCACCACGTCGAACAAGGCGTCCTTGCCTTGCGCCGGTCCGCTGCGCCACAGCAGCATGACCACCAGCACGCTGACGGCGCTGGCCAGCATGGCGGCAATGAAGGTTCCAGCCAGGGCGGGTGCCAAGGACTGCGCGGCGTCAGCGCAAACGGCGCCGGCTGCGATGGCAGCCATTGCGACGGCAGTGCGGCGCACTGTGAATCTGCTCAAATTCATGTCCCCATCCCGCACCTTGAAGGCGCTGTCGTCGTACCGGAATGCACCGCAAAAAGATTCTTTACGGCACTGATTCTTCACGGTACAACATTGCGGGAGGAATGCAATCGCTGCGACAAATTGTGGCAAATTTGAGACAGCGTGACTTTACTTCTTTTGAAACACCTGGCGCCCTGCTACCCAGGTCTGCAGCACGCCGATCTTGTGGATGTCCTGCTGCGGCATGGTGAACATGTCCTGGTCGATGACGATGAAGTCGGCCTGCTTGCCTGCTTCCAGCGAACCGAGCAACTTTTCCTGGTGGCCGGCGTAGGCCGCGTCAAGCGTGAAGCAGCGCAGCGCTTCGGTCAGCTTCATGGCTTGATCCGGATACCAGCCGCCGGCCGGCAGGTTGGTTGCATCCTGACGCGTGACGGCCGCGTGGATGCCAAAGAACGGGTTGGGCGACTCGACCGGGAAGTCGGACCCGCACGCGATCCGCGAACCCTGTTTCAGGAACGTGCGCCACGCATAGGCGCCCTTGATGCGGTCGTGGCCCAGGCGCTGCTCGGCCATGTTCTTGTCGGACGTGGCGTGGGTCGGCTGCATCGACGGGATGATGCCGATGGTCTTGAAGCGCGGGATGTCTTTCAAGGTGACGACCTGCGCATGCTCGATGCGGTGGCGCTGGTCGCTGCTTTTGGTGGCCTTGATTTCGCGGGCGTAGATGTCGAGGATCTGGCGGTTGCCGGCGTCGCCGATGGCGTGGACGTTGACCTGGTAGCCGGCCGCCATCGCCTTTTTGATCATCGCGTCCATTTCAGGCATGGTGTGGAACAGCAGGCCGTGCGATTTCGGCTCGTCGCTGTACGGTTCGATCAATGCCGCGCCGCGGCTGCCCAGGGCGCCGTCCGAATACAGCTTCACGGAGCGCAGCGCGTACATGCCGTTGGCGTAGTCACGCACCGGGCCGTTTTTGGACAGTGCGTCGAAGTCGGCATCCGTCCCGCCGATCATGGCGTAGACGCGCGCGGTCAATTTGCCGTGGTCGGCGTAGTCACGGTACAGGCGGTCGTTGGCCACCGTGACGCCCGCGTCATGCACGGCGGTCAGGCCGACGGACGCCAGTTTGCCCAGTGCGGCATCGAGCACGGCCCGCGCCTGCGCATCGTCCTGCTTCGGCAGCACTTTTTCAACCAGCTCCTTGGCCGCGTCGACCAGCACGCCGGTGGCGACGCCATTCGCATCGCGCACGATCTTGCCGCCGACCGGGTCCGGCGTGCTGTTGGTGATGCCGGCTGCAGCCAGCGCTTTGGTATTGGCCCAGCCAGCGTGGCCGTCGACGCGCTCGAGCCAGACCGGGCGGTCAGCCACGGCGCCGTCGAGTTCCTGCGCGGTCGGGAAGCGCCCCAGCTTCCAGATTTCCTGGTTCCAGCCAAAGCCGCGCAGCCACGCCTGCTGCGGGTGCGCGCCAGCGTAGGTTGCCACCGCGCTCAGGGCCTGCGCCAGCGTCGGGACGTTGGCCAGGTCAAGCTGGGTCAGCACGTCGCCGAGGCCAAACACGTGGCCGTGCGCGTCGATCAGTCCAGGCAGCACGGTTTTGCCCTGCACGTCGATGTGGCGCGCTTGCGGCGCTTTCGCATTCACTGCTTTGGCCGTGCCCACGGCCAGGATGCGGCCGTTGTCGTCGAACGCCATCGACACGAAGCGCTGCAGCTTGCCGGCGCTGTTGAGGGTGTAGCCATTGGCGTTGTCGAGGACAGTGTCGGCGTGGGCGACGGACATCAGGCTGGCGAGGGCAAACAGGGAAATACGGCGCATCGGGGACTCTCCGGAATGGATCAGTGACAGGAGTGCCGAGTGTAGCGATTTTCAGTAATTAATCAATCGTCTCTTTTTCACGATTCAGCAGAATTCGCTTGCGTTCGACACCCCAGCGGTAGCCGGACAGGGCGCCATCGTTTCGCACGACGCGATGGCAGGGAATGGCAACTGCCACCGGATTGGCCGCGCAGGCGCCAGCCACTGCGCGGGCGCCTGCCGGCACGCCCACGCGCGCTGCCAGTTCGGCGTAGCTGACCGTCACGCCGGCGGGGATGGCGCGCAGCGCTTCCCACACGCGCTGCTGGAACGCCGTGCCGCGCACGTCGAGCGGCAGCGCCAGGCCGATGTGCGGCGCCTCGACAAAACCGACCACGATGGCCACGGTCCGGTCAAACGCGGCATCGGCTCCTTCCAGCTGCGCGCGCGGAAAACGGTCCTGCAGGTCGCGCGCCAGGGCATCGGGGTCGTCGCCCAGCAGGATGGCGCAAATGCCCTGGCCGGTAGCCGCGACCAGGATCGCCCCCAGCGCGCATTGCCCGATGGCGAAGCGGATTGTCTCTCCCGTGCCGCCCTGGCGGTAGCGCGTGGGCGTCATGCCCAGGCGCGTGTCGGCATAGAAGCGGCCGCTGGACTGGAAACCGGCGCCGTAGATGGCGTCGGTCACGGTGGCGCCGCTATCGAGTTGCTGCGCCACGCGCGCGGCGCGCCGGGCGGCGGCGTAGGCTTTCGGCGTGATCCCGGCCTGCGCCTTGAAGACGCGGTGAAAGTGGAATTTGCTCATGCCGCAGGCGGCGGCCAGCGTGTCCAGGTTTGGCGTGTCGTCGCTGGCGTCAATCAGCGCGCAAGCCCTGGCAACCGCTGCAGCCTGACGCTCGGCCAGAGGCGGCAGGTCGGGCCGGCAGCGCAGGCAGGGTCGAAAACCGGCCGCTTCGGCCTCCTTGCAGCTGGCGTGGAAGGCGACGTTCCTGCGCAGCGCCGGGCGGGCGGCGCACGACGGCCGGCAAAACACGCCGGTCGTGCGTACCGAGTAATAGAAGACGCCGTCAAAGGCCGGGTCGCGGCGCTGTACGGCATCCCAGCGGACAGCGTCGTGCTCTGGTGCGTTCATGGTGGTCTCCATCAGGTCGATAGGGGCATGATGCGCGCGGCCGCACCCGGCGGCACCCCGCCCCTTGCTTTCGAATTGGCGATGCTAGAATCGGGCCTTCGGCAATGCCATGGGTGGAGACTAGTGTGGAGCAGTCAATTGCGCAAGACAAGGCCGCGCCCATCTTCCAGCGCATCAAGGATTACCTGAGCGCAGAAATTTCCGCCGGTCGCTGGAAAGCCGGCGAACTGGTCCCGTCCGAGCAGGCGCTGGTGCGCCAGTTCGGCGTCTCGCGCATGACCGTCAACCGCGCCGTGCGCGAACTGACGGCGGAAAACGTGCTCACGCGCCGCCAGGGCGCCGGCACCTTCGTGGCGCCGCAAAAATACCAGGCCACGTTGGTTGAAATCCGCAACATTGCCGATGAAATCCGCGCCCGCGGGCGCGTGCACCGGAGCAGCTTGCGCCTGCTGGAAGAAGACGCTGCCAGCACGATCCTGGCCGCGCAGTTCGGCCTGGCGCCGGGCGCCGCGCTGTTTCATTCGGTAATTGTGCACTTCGAGGACGATGTGGCGCTGCAAGTGGAAGACCGCTGGGTCAACCCGGCCTGCGCCCCGGCGTACCTGGCGCAGGATTTCACCGCCATCACGCCCAGTGAACACTTGATGGCGGTGGCGCCGCTGCAAGGCGCCACCTACAGCATCGAAGCGTTGCCGGCGCCAGCCGGGATTGCCGCCATGCTGGCCATCGATACTGGCGCGAGCTGCCTGGTCCTGCGCCGCCGCACCACGTCGCTGGGACGGGTGGCGTCGGTGGTGACGATGTGGCATCCGGGAGCGCTGTCCCAGTTCACCGGAACGGTCGGATAATTGTCCCGCATCTGGAAATGTGGGAATTTGTACAAGCCCACCGCCACTTTGTAAAAAAATAGGGTATTATTTCGGCGAAATCCCCGCCCTGGCGTCCTCCTGCCCCTTCCCTTATTGAAATTCGCGCGATGCGGCCCAAGCTTGGAGCTGCAGGCAGTTTTTACAATACCGAAGCCGGCCGACGATACCACGCAAGATCGGCATCATCCCCAGGCATTTGATCCACATGATCCTTACCTCTCACTGAGGAAAATATGAGCGAAAATATCAAACACATCACCGATGCATCCTTCGAAGCCGACGTCCTCAAGTCCGAGCGCCCAGTACTGGTCGACTTCTGGGCCGAGTGGTGCGGTCCTTGCAAATCGATCGCTCCGATTCTCGAAGAAGTTGCTGCGGCCTACGAAGGCAAGATCTCCATCGTCAAGCTGGACGTTGATGCAAACACGGCCGTACCAGCCAAGTTCGGCATCCGCGGCATTCCGACGCTGATCCTGTTCAAAAACGGCGTGGCGCATGCCCAGAAAGTCGGCGCAATGGCCAAGGGCCAGCTGACTTCGTTTATCGACAGCAATATCTGATTCTGATACCATAAGCGACGCCAGCGCGCCTGCGCTGACGTTTTTGTGCGGGGAAGCATCGGCTTCAATCGAACCTTCTTCTCCGTTTATTCCACGCAACTCCCTCCCCTACCTTTACATTCCCGTCACGGGACACCCAACACATGCACTTATCTGAACTGAAGGCGATGCACGTCTCCGCGCTGCTGGAGATGGCAATTGGCCTCGATATCGACAATGCGGCACGCCTGCGCAAGCAGGAACTGATGTTCGCGATACTGAAAAAACGCGCGAAGTCAGGCGAACAGATCTTCGGCGACGGCGCCCTCGAGGTGCTCCCGGACGGCTTCGGCTTCCTGCGCTCGCCCGACGCCAGCTACATGGCCTCGACCGACGATATCTATATTTCGCCTTCGCAGATCCGCCGCTTCAACCTGCACACCGGCGACTCGATCGAAGGCGAAGTGCGCACGCCGAAAGACGGCGAACGCTACTTTGCACTGGTCAAGGTCGACAAGGTCAACGGCGAGTCGCCGGAGATGTCGAAGCACCGCATCCTGTTCGAAAACCTGACGCCGCTGCACCCGAACGAGCCGCTGCGCCTCGAGCGCGACATGAACGGCCAGGAAAACATTACCGGCCGTATCATCGACCTGATCGCCCCGATCGGCAAAGGCCAGCGCGGCTTGCTGGTGGCGTCGCCAAAGTCGGGCAAATCGGTCATCCTGCAGCACATGGCGCACGCGATTACCGCGAACCATCCCGACTGCACGCTGATCGTCCTGCTGATCGACGAGCGCCCGGAAGAAGTGACTGAAATGCAGCGCTCGGTGCGCGGCGAAGTAGTGGCGTCGACGTTCGACGAGCCAGCTACACGCCACGTGCAGGTTGCTGAAATGGTGCTGGAAAAAGCCAAGCGCCTGGTCGAAATGAAAAAGGACGTCGTGATCCTGCTTGACTCGATCACCCGCCTGGCCCGCGCCTACAACACCGTGATCCCGGCCTCGGGCAAAGTGCTCACCGGTGGTGTCGACGCCAACGCGCTGCAGCGCCCGAAACGTTTCTTCGGCGCGGCCCGCAACATCGAAGAAGGCGGCTCGCTGACCATCATCGCCACCGCCCTGATTGAAACCGGTTCGCGCATGGATGACGTGATCTTTGAAGAATTCAAAGGTACCGGCAACATGGAAGTGCACCTCGAGCGCCGCCTGGCAGAGAAACGCGTCTACCCGGCCATCAACCTGAACAAATCGGGCACCCGCCGCGAAGAACTGCTGATCAAGCCGGACCAGCTGCAAAAAATCTGGATCCTGCGCAAGCTCCTCTACTCGATGGACGAGATCGAAGCGATGGAGTTCATCCTCGACAAGATGAAGGCCACGAAGAACAATGTGGAGTTCTTCGACATGATGCGCCGGGGCGGCTAATTCGCCGAAAGCATCAAGAGAGAGCGGCGCAAGCCGCTCTTTTTACGTTATAATCGCGGGTTGCAGTATTTAACCCCGGCAAGTGATCGGCAATCGGGTCAAGAGGCAGGGCGACCGACGAAGTGCTGTTTGGCTACCAAACCAACCAAGGCAGAACCATGAAAAACGAAATCCACCCAGAATACCGCGACGTTGTCTTTCAGGACATGTCCTGCGACTTCAAATTCATCACCCGCTCGACCATCAACAGCCGCGAAAAAATCACCTTCGAAGGCAAAGAGTACCCACTGGTCAAGATCGAGGTATCGGCTGAATCGCACCCGTTCTACACCGGCAAGCACAAGATCGTCGACACCGCCGGCCGCGTCGAGAAATTCCGCCAGAAATTTGGCGCCGTGGGTTCGAAGACTGCCGTCGCAAACGGCTAAGTCTTACCACGCTGCACCGGAAGCCCTGCGGGGTTTCCAAGAAGAAGGAAGCCCATGCGGCTTCCTTTTTTTATGCGCAGCTATTGCTACGCCGCTATACTGCTCCACACTTATTCTCTGCACCAAATCAAGTATCGATGAAACCAGTCCGCCTCCCCGCCGCCGCCACGCTTGCCCTGCCCCGCTGGGCCCTGATCGTCCTGGGCCTGCTGTACATCCTGCCAGGGTTGATCGGGCGCGATCCCTGGAAAACGGATGCAGCGAGTTTCGGCATCATGTGGACCATGGCGCATGGCACGTTCAACGACTGGCTGTACCCGAACATCGCCGGCATGGCCTCGGCGGAAGAAGGCCCGCTGGCGTTCTGGCTGGGCGCCGTTTGCATCAAACTGTTTGGCTGGCTGCTGGGCGATCCGCTGGCAGCGCGCGTGTCGACCATCGGCATTTTCGTGCTTGGCACGTCTTCGCTCTGGTTCACGGCGTTCCACCTGGGACGGCGCGCCGAAGCGCAGCCGCTGCGCCTGGCGTTCGGCGGCCAGCCTGAACCGGATGACTACGGCCGCACGCTGGCCGACACCGCCGTCCTGATCTATCTCGGCTCGCTGGGCCTGCTCTCGCTCAGCCACGAGACGCTGGCCACGACGCTGCAAGGCTCGCTGCTGGCTTATTTCCTCTACCGCGCGGTGCGCTATATCGAATTGCCGTCGCTGCGCAATGCCAGCCTGATCGGCCTGTCGCTCGGCGCGCTGGTCCTCACGCGCGGCTTTGTTTCACCCATCGCGCTGGTCGTGGCCCTGTTTGCCTGTACGCGCCTGCTGCGCCAGCCGATCCCCCGTGCCATGGGCCATATCGGCCTGGCCATGCTGGTCGCAGGCGCGCTTGCGCTGGTTTGGATTGTGCCGTCGCAACTGGTGCGCCCTTACGGCATGAACCCGGTGACCGAGTGGATGCTGTGGAATGCCGACCAGTTCGGCCTGCCCAACTGGGTGTCGCTGAAAGCGTTTTTCCGCGTCGGCGTCTGGTTCTTCTGGCCGGCGTGGCCGTTTGCAGTCTGGGCGATTTATGCCTGGCGCCGCGAACGCGACATGCTTCACATCGTCCTGCCGCTGTGCTTCGTGGCCGTGCTGGCGCTGCTGATGGCCTGCGATCCGGTGCTGGAAAACGGCGACCTGCTGAAGCTCTTGCCGCCGCTGGCACTGATGGCCGCATTCGGCCTGCCCACGATGAAACGCGGCGCCATCAACGCCATCGACTGGTTCTCGGTGATGGTGCTGACCATGCTCGCGGCCGGGGTCTGGCTGCTGTGGGCCGCCAAGCTGACCGGCTTTCCGCCGCGGCTGGCACGCAACGTCACGAAACTCGTGCCCGGGTTCACACCGGAATTCGGCGCCATCGCGTTCGTGGTCGCTGCCGCCGCCACCATCGGCTGGATCGTCCTCGTGTACTGGCGCATTTCGCGCCAGCCGGGAGTGCTGTGGCGCGCCGTGGTGCTGTCGTCGGGCGGCCTGATCCTGCTATGGGTACTGTTGATGACGCTGTTCCTGCCTGAACTCAACTACAGCAAGAGCTACGCCCTGGTGGCGCGCCAGCTTGCAGCCAGCCTGCCGGCGGGTGCAAATTGCATCGACTCGAACGTCGGCCCGGCACAGCGCGCGTCGATGGCCTATTACGGCCAGCTGCCATTCTCGCGCATCGACAGCGCTGCATGCGACTATGTCCTGACCCAGGACAGCGTGCGCACCCGCGACGACCGCGAAACGCGCCAAAGCTTCGACGTGACCGGCTGGACGATGCTGTGGGAAGGCCGCCGGCCCGCCGACCGCGACGAGCGCTTCAGGCTGTACCGCAAACCCCAAGCCGCCGAGTAGACTAGCAGCAACATTGTGCAAACGCGTCTGCTGATTTGTGCAATATCAATTTGGCAGCGGGACGGCCTTTCAGAATGGCAGATGCCGCAAGCGCGCGGCGTCCTCCGGAGGCTCCCATGAAAAACGTCACGCTGAGCGCGGTTGTCCGCAACCACGCCCGCCGCCGCCTGCTGTGTCCGATCGTCACCTGGCGCCAGCTTGCCCTGTACGCCGCTACGCTGGCGCTGGGCCTGCCCGTCATCGTCGTACTCACGCACCTGCTCGATCCGTCCGCCCCGCTGGCCTGCATCGTGGGGCCGGTACTGGCGGGCGGTTTGCTGCCCGCTTTCATGCTGCTGCCGGGACGCTTCGAAGTCACCACCCGCTTCCAGGCGCACCACCTGCTCGGGACGCTGGACGCATCGCTCGACCGCCTGGGGTATCTCCAAGCCGCGGCCGACATTGCCGGCCCGCTCGGTCCACTGCGCGCGCTACAGCGTCAGCTGTCCAGCTAGATTCAAGCCGGCGGATACGGTGTGCCGTCGCGGTGCTGATAGCCATTCCTGCCCGGCGCGCACACCATGTCGATATCGGAATACACCACGCGGTCCAGGGCGCTGCGCCCGCCCACTTCCAGGCACACCACCAGGGCCCCGCTCCGGTTGATCAGGTGATGGCCATTTGGCGTATTCGCGGGAAACGCCGCACAATCGCCGGCCTGTAACAGCTCTTCTCCCGCATCGGTCACCAGCACCACTTCGCCGGCCAGCACGCACACAAACTCATCCTCGACACTGTGCCAGTGGCGCTGCGACGACCAGGCCCCTGCCGGCAGCTCCAGGCGATTCACGCCAAACTGGGTCAACCCGGCGGCGTCACCCAGACGCTGGCGCATCCGCGAGGCCATTTGCGCTTCATGTTCGGCGGGGTAAGTACTGCCGTGGCGCACGGCGATGGTAGACAGGTCGAGTTTGGGCATGGTGGCGTGTGATTGAAAAGCACAGGGTGGACAAACCAGAAGTCTAAACCTGCACCGGCGCCATGCGAAAATTTTTGTGCTGCCGTGGTTGCAGACCCCACTTGCACAAAAAAACTCGTTTTCTGCCCGGCCATCATCTATAATGCGGTCCTTGCGTGTATGCCTTGGTGGTGGAACTGGTAGACACAGCAGACTCAAAATCTGCCGCTTCGCGGCGTGCCGGTTCGATTCCGGCCCGAGGCACCATTCACGCAAACATAATTTTCAAGAAAACCCGGCAGTGCCTCCATGGCGCTGCCGGGTTTTTTACGTCCTTTCGACGCAGACGTCCTGAGTGCGATGCAGGTGCATTACTGCGTAAAACTCGTGCGTAACGCGACAGGTACTGTCAATGCCAGATGGTTCCCGTGTCCGCCCGGCTGGTGGGCATGACAATCACTTCCATCTCAAGCTTCGGGAGTAACGATGCATATGACACCAGCAGGGATTTTCCTTGCAATAGCTTCGGTGATTTCCTTCGCGGCCGCGAGTGTGCCTGGAGACCCATCAGGACTCTGGCGGCCCTTCGCGGGCGTCTACAAAATTCACTCGGGAGGCGTGGCAGACAGGGCGCCGGCGACATCGCAAGACCCCCGGCTGACCGTGAACTTCGACGGCAAAACAGCGCAGGAGGTATTCGAATCACTGGGGCCTGACCTGGCGACGACATGCAGCGGCGAAACGGGTGACCGTGCCCGTCAAAAGAAAGGAATCACGTGCATGTACACCGCGCAAGATGCCAAAAGCAAGGATGGACCTTATCGCTGCTGGATCGGCCTCAATCTCATGACTGGCGAAAGCACCCCAACATCAAGCTGTTGAGACTTGTTAAGTTTAATCAACATGCGCACCCGAGCCTGAGCACCACACAATCCAACCCCGGCGCGCGGCTGTATGGCATGCCCTGCACTCGTAAAGGCTACAGTGTCGCCGTCGCCAGCTTCACGCCAAACCCCATGAACAGCGCCCCCACTCCGGCTGACAGCGCGGTGGACAGACGCTGCCGGCGCCGGAAGGCGGCAGCGAGCCGGGTGCCGAGGAAGATCAGCGCGGTCAGGTAGGTAAAGCTGATGAGCTGGCACACCAGCCCCAGCATGCTGAACGACAGGAATGACGAGGGGAATGCCGGGTCGACGAATTGCACGAAGAACGAGATGAAGAACAGGATCGCTTTCGGGTTCAGCAGGCTGACCGCCAGCGCTTTTTTGAAGGGGTCGGCATCGCGCACGACCGGGGCGGCGGCATCCGGCAAAGCGGCGCCGGTGCGGAAGCGGCGCCAGCAGCCGAGCAGCATCTGCAGGCCGATCCAGCCCAGGTAAGCAGCGCCGGCGAATTTGACAGCCATGAATAACAGCGGACTGGTCTTTAGCAGCGATGCGGCGCCGCAGGCCGAGAGGATCATCAGGATCGCGTCGCCGACGAACACGCCGCAAGCGCCAAGGTAACCCTGGCGTACGCCGCGCTGGGCAGCCACGCTGAGGACGTACAGAGAATTTGGACCGGGCAACAGGACGATGAACAGCGTGCCCAGGAAAAAGGTCCAGAAATCGACAATCCCGAAATGGGCATGCATCAGGGTATTCATCGACAGCATCCAGTGTTTTATACGGGGCAAGAGTCTATCAGACCGGGCGACGCCTGGGGCGGCCCTGCCGACGCAGGCAACCAACACTAAAGCGGCAAAGATCGCCAAATCGGCACAAACAGTAATTTTTACTCGCCACAACACGCCGCACGGATTAGGATGTTGCTTTCTGTAATTAATTCGGTACTGCACGAGGGAACCGCCGGGCGCCGGCTCGCTACCCTCTCCCAACGCGTGAAGATACTGATGCCTGACTACACCATGGTTGACCAACTTACCTCCGAGCGGCGCTTCCAGCTGCTCATTGCCAGCGTGACCGATTACGCGATCTACATGCTTGACTGCGACGGTTATGTCACCAGCTGGAATCCCGGCGCGCAGCGTTTCAAGGGCTATTTGTCGGACGAGATCATCGGCCAGCATTTTTCCCTGTTCTATACCGATGAAGAGCGTGCAGCCGGCGTGCCGGCGTACGCCCTGCTCACCGCGCACGACGAGGGCAAGTTCGAGGCCGAAGGCTGGCGTGTGCGCAAGGACGGCACCCGGTTCTGGGCCAGCGTCGTCATCGATCCCGTGCGCGACGAAGAAGGCAATTTCATCGGCTTTGCCAAGATCACGCGCGACATGTCGGAGCAGCGCGCCACCCAGGAAGCCTTGCGCGAGAGCGAAGAGCGGTTCCGCCTGCTGGTGCAGGGCGTCAGCGATTACGCCATCTACATGCTCTCTCCGGTGGGCATCGTCACCAACTGGAATCCTGGCGCGCAGCGTATCAAGGGCTATACCGAAAGTGAAGTAATCGGCAGCCATTTCTCGCGCTTTTATACGGACGACGACCGCGCCACCGGCTTGCCCGCGCAGGCGCTGGAGCGCGCGCGCGTCGTCGGCCGCTACGAGCAGGAAGGCTGGCGCCTGCGCAAGGATGGCTCGCAATTCTGGGCGCACGTGATCATCGACGCGGTGCACGACGCCAATGGTGAATTGCTGGGGTTTGCCAAGGTGACGCGCGATATCACCGAGCGCAAGGAGGCCGCCGAGGCCCTGGAACACGCCAATGCGGCCCTGTTCCAGTCGCAAAAAATGGAAGCCATCGGCCAGCTGACCGGCGGCATCGCGCACGATTTCAACAACCTGCTGGGCGTACTGGCGTCCAGCCTGGACTTGCTTGGCATGCGCCTGCACGACCCGTCCGACAGCCGCCTGCTTGGCACCATGCAGCGCGCCATCGACCGCGGCGCCACGCTGACGCAGCAGCTGCTGTCGTTCGCGCGCCAGCAACCGCTGAAAGTCGACCTGGTCGACCCGAACCAGCTGATCGAAGGCTTCGAGACGATGCTGCGCCGTGCGGGCGCCGCCAACATCGCGTTCGAACTGGACTTGCATGACGACCTGGAAACGGTCGCGGTCGACGTGGCCCGGTTCGAGTCGGCCCTGCTCAACCTGGTGGTCAATGCGCGCCATGCGATGCCGGACGGCGGCAGCATCGTCATCCGGACCGGCAACGTCACGCTGCGCGGCAACCAGGTGGGGCAACTGCCTGCCGGAAGCTATGTGCGCACGCAAGTCATCGATACCGGCCATGGCATGGCGCCGGACGTGATGGCGCGCGCGTTCGAGCCGTTTTTTACCACCAAGGAGATGGGCAAAGGCACGGGCCTGGGCCTGTCGCAGGTGTACGGCTTCATTGCCCAGTCCGGTGGCGAAGTGATACTCGAGAGCAAGGTCGGCGCTGGCACTGTCGTCAATATTTACCTGCCCGGCCTCGATGCCCCGGTCAAGGCGGTGGAAGCGATGGAGCTTGAATCGGTGCTGATCGTCGAGGATGAAACCGACCTGATGGATGTGGCCAGCGAACTGTTCCGCAGCATGGGCTATGAGGTGATCACGGCCAGCAATGGGACCGATGCGCTCGACATTCTCCAGCGCAAGGCGCACATTGACATCCTGTTTACCGACGTCATGATGCCAAACGGCTTGAATGGTATCGAACTGGCGCGCTTTGCAGCGCAACATTACCCGGCCATGCAAATCATTCTGACTTCAGGCTATACGCTGCCTTCACTGCGGGCCCAGTACGACGATGTCGACACGTTTGCGTTCATGAGCAAACCGTACCGGATGTCGGACCTGGCGAAAAAACTGCGCGGGGCGTGATTCCATGGACATCGTCGATTCCGCTCCCCAGCCGTATCCTGGCGCCAGCGCGCTGCGCCTGAACGAACTCATCGCTGCCCTCAGCCATGCGCTCGACATTACGGAAGGCCAGCCAGAAGGCCATTGCATCCGCTGCTGCTGGATCGGCATGCATGTCGGACGCGAGCTGGGCTTGCGCGATGACGACATGTGGGATCTGTATTACACCCTGTTGCTGAAAGACCTGGGCTGTTCGAGCAATGCCGCGCGCATCTGCGAGCTGTACATGACCGACGACCGCCACTTCAAGCGCGATTTCAAGACCGTCGGCGACAGCCTGCCGAGCGTGCTGCATTTCGTGCTGAAACACACCGGCCTGAAAGCCGGGCTGGCCGAGCGGTTCCGCGGGGTACTGACCATCCTGCGCGACGGCCCCGCCATTGCCCAGAGCCTGATTGCCACGCGCTGCCAGCGCGGCGCCGACATTGCCCGCCTGCTGCGCTTTTCCGAAGCGGTGGCCAACGGCATCTACAGCCTGGACGAGCACTACAACGGCCAGGGCAAGCCGGACCAGCTGGCCGGCGACGCCATTCCGGTGTTTTCGCGGATCGCGCTGCTGGCCCAGGTGATCGACGTGTTCGTGATTGCCGACGGGCGCGCCGGCGCGCTGAAGGAAGTGCAGCGCCGCGCCGGCACCTGGTTCGACCCGCGCCTGGTAGCCGCTTTCGAACGTGTCGCCGCCAGCGCCAGTTTTTGGAACACCTACGATTCTCCCGATGTAACGGAGGCCGTGCACGCACTCGAGCCAAGCAGCCGCGAAGTGGCGCTCGACGAAGATTACCTGGACGACATTGCGATTGCCTTTGGCCAGGTAGTCGACTCGAAAAGCCCGTACACGGCCGGACACAGCGAGCGGGTGGCGCTTTATACCGACATGATCGCCGAGACGCTGGGCCTGTCGCCGGAGCGGCGCCGCTGGCTCAAGCGTGGCGCGCTGCTCCACGACGTGGGCAAGCTGGGCGTCAGCAACAGCGTGTTAGACAAGGCGGGCAAGCTCGATATCGAGGAGTGGGCCGAGGTCAAACTGCACGCCGGCTACACTGAAACCATCCTGGGGCGCATCAATGCGTTTGCCGAGCTGGCCAAGGTGGCGGCAGCGCACCACGAGCGCCTCGACGGCGGCGGCTACCCGCGCGGTTTGAAGGGAGACGACATCAGCCTGGAAACGCGCATCATCACGTGCGCCGACATTTTCGATGCGATCACTGCCGAACGCCCCTACCGCGCCGCGATCCCGGTGCCAAAAACGCTGGACATCATGGCGGAAACCGTGGGAACCGCGATCGACGCGGAATGCTTCGAAGCACTCAAGCGCGCCATTGAAAAGCTGTCGCACAACGCGGTCGATCCCTTGCAGGAAGCCGTCAGTTGACACGCGCGGTGCGGCTAATGCGCCGCCCGCCAACCCTCGTATTTGCGGTCGATCCGGCGTACCGTGCCGTCCCGTTGCATTGCCGTCAGCGCCGCGTTGAGTTTCTGCACCAGTGCATCGGGCACGCTGCGATGACACGCCAGGTAGACATCCACCTGCTTGAATACCAGCACCGGTTCAATCTGGCCGGCCCAGCCGTTCTGTTCCAGCATATTGCTGCCGCGGCGCATGCTGGCGGCCCACAGGTCGATCCGTCCTTCCAGCAGCTTGCGGGGATTGAGCACGTCGCTCTGGGCCGGGTCGACCTTGAAACCCAGGTCGCGCAGGTAGGCGTCGCGGGCGTCGCCGCTATAGGTGCCGATGCGCAGGACGCGCGCGTCGTCGAGGCGCTTGATGGTGTAGTTCCGGCCGGCGCGGCCGAGCAGTACCCAGTCCGCACTGTCGGTCGGGCCTATCCACTTGAACAGGGACTCGCGCTCGGGCAGGCGGGTCGTGGAAAACACGCAGGTGTCGGGGCGCTCCAGGGCTGCGGTGTAGGCGCGCTTCCACGGCTGGATGTCCATCGTGTAGGCCACGCCGGCACGCGCCATGGCTTCCCGCACTTTGTCGCTGCCGCTGCCGATGACATTGCCCGCGCCGTCGATATTGCCATTGTCGAGCATGCTGGCAGGTGGCGCGTGCTCGGTCAGGATGGTCAGCTGCGGCGCGGCTGCCACCACGGCGCAGGCTCCTGCCCACAGCACGCCCGCCAGCAGCCAGCGGCTGCCAGGCGCTGCGCAGGCCAAGGTAGCCAACTCAGCCGGGCACCGCGGTTTTTGCCGCGTGGCGCGCCACCAGTTCCCGGTACAGCGCCGTGTAATTGGCGGCCATGCGTTCGGCAGTGAACAACTCTTCGTAGCGCAGCGCGGCCCGCTTGCCCATCGCCTCGGCCAGGTTCGGGTTTTCCCACAGGGTGCGCATGGCAGTGCCGAATGCGACGGAGTCGTCGGGCGGCACGACCAGGCCGGTGTCGCCATCGACATTGATATAGGTCGTCCCGGTGCCGATTTCGCTGGAAATCATGGGTTTGCCGAACATTGCCCCTTCCAGCAGGGAAATGCCGAATGCTTCCGAGCGCAAATGCGACGGAAAAGCCATTGCGTAACACAAGGTCAGCAGCGCTACCTTGTCGGCGTCGTCCAGCGCGCCGACAAACAGGACATGGTGCAGCCCGAGGCGCGCGGCGTGCGCCTTCAGTTCCTGCTCGATGGGGCCGGCGCCGACAATCACCACCGGGTAGTCGGTGTTGGCCACTGCGTCCAGCAGGACGTGCAGGCCCTTGTAGTAGCGCAATACGCCGACAAACAGGAAAAACTTGATGCCCACCTTGTCGCGCCAGTATGCCAGCCGTTCGGCGTCGGGCGACGGGTACGTCGTTTTATCCAGGCCGTAGGTGATGATGCGGGTCTTGTCGCGGTACCGCTCCAGCACGGCCGACGAGGCCATGTAATTGGGCGAGGTGGCGACAATGGCGTCGACGCTGCGCAGGAAACGCCGCTTGAGCGGCTGGTACACGCGCATCAGCATCTTCTGGCGCACGATGTCCGAGTGGTACGTCACCACGGTTGGCTTCGACACGCGCGACAGGAAGTGCGCCAGGTCCATGAACGGCCATGGAAAGTGGTAATGCACGATGTCGCATTGGGCGGCCAGGCGCGCCAGTTCCTTCAATGCCGCGATTGAAAAGCCGTTCGAGGAAATTTCAAAGTCGAGTGGCACCCGCACCACGGTGTGGCCCTCGAATGCAATCGGTTCGAGGTCTTTTGCACGCGACAGCGACAGCACCACGTTCGACAGGCCCAGCCGGGTCGTGCTGACCGCCATCTGGCGAATCACCTGCTCGATGCCGCCCAGTGAATCGGGATAATACGTCTTGTAGAAATGCAGTACGCGCAAGCCGGGTTGCACCGCTGCCTGCCGGGTGGGGGGCTGCAGTTCCTTCATGATGGCGGCCTGGTTCACGAGCGATACATCCATTCGAGTGTCTCGGCCAGTGGCACCTGGTCGACGATGCCGATGGCCTGGTCCAGTTTGGCGCGGCTGCCGGTCAGCGTCAGCGCGTCGTTGGCGCGCACAAAGGCCTGGTTGACCTTGACCGTGATCTGATATCCGGCGATTTTTTCCATCATGGCAATGACACTGCGCAGGGACGTCGACTGACCCGAGCAAATATTGAACGCCAGATTCGACTGCCGGACCCCAGGCGCAAAATGCAGCAGGCAGCGGTAACTGCGCACCACGGATCGCACATCGGAAAAATCGCGCGCGACAGCCAGGTTGCCCAGCTCGATCTCGCGCTCGCCGCGTCGAAAATGGCTGACAATTTTCGGCAGGAGGAAATTTTCTGACTGGCCGACGCCCGTGTAATTAAACGGCCGTGCGAGAATGATCGGCAAGCGATCCATCCACAAGCGCGCCATGTACTCCATTGCCAGTTTGCTGACGGCATAGTCGTTGACCGGAGCCGGAGCCGCAGCCTCGTCGATGATGGCGACATCGGCATTGCCGTAAATATTGGCAGATGACGCCAGCAGAACCGCTGTTGGCAACTGCGGCAACGCGGCCAGGGCCTCAAGCAGATTGCGGCTACCGACGACATTGACCTGATAAATCAGGTCGACATTCGCATGGGCCACGAAAGCAATTCCTGCCAGATGAACGACGACGTCGGGCTGGACCTGTTCGACCATCCTGCACACAGCAGCGCGATCGAGCAGGTCGACAGGATGGATATCGCCGGGAGCATGGCCCGGGTCGCCGGCCGGCAAGTCGGGTAGCGCACTTCCAGGCATGATGGTTCCGAACACCCGATAACCTGCAGCGGCCAATTCCCGTGCCATGTAATAGCCGGTAAAACCTGCCAGGCCGGTAATCAGGGCGCGTTTGCCTGCGCCTTCGCGCTGATGGCTGTCCGCACCCTTCCCCCCGGCATCCGCTACTGCCGACATCTCAGAACGAAAAGCCGAGCTTGTTACGGCGCAAATCAGCCTCGACCATCATCTGGCACAGCTGCTCGAGCGTGGTGGCAGGCTTCCAGCCCAGTTCGCGCTCGGCCTTGGCCGGGTCGCCGATGAGCAATTCGACTTCGGCAGGACGGTAGAATTTTGGGCTGATGCGCACCAGCTGCTTGCCGGTACGGGCGCAGTGGCCGCTTTCGTTTTCCGCGCTGCCCTTCCATTCGATGACGATATCGGTGGCCTTGAATGCCATGGTGACGAAGTCGCGCACGGTTTCGGTGCGGTTGGTGGCCAGTACGAAGGTATCAGGCTTGTCGGCCTGTAGCATGCGCCACATGCCTTCGACATATTCCTTGGCATAACCCCAGTCGCGCTTGGCGTCCATATTGCCCAGTTCCAGCACGTCAAGTTTGCCAAGCTGAATCTTGGCGACCGAATCGGTAATCTTGCGCGTGACGAATTCACGACCGCGCAAAGGCGACTCGTGATTGAACAGGATGCCGGATGAACCGAAAATATCGTACGACTCGCGGTAATTGACTGTCATCCAGTGGGCGTACAGTTTGGCCACGCCGTACGGGCTGCGTGGATAGAACGGCGTCGATTCTACTTGCGGCACAGCTTGTACCAGGCCGAACATTTCGGACGTGGACGCCTGGTAGAAACGGATCTTCGGGTTAACCGTACGGATCGCCTCCAGCAGGTGGACCGGGCCGAGGCCGGTGATGGCGGCAGTGGCCAACGGCTGGTCGAATGACACACCCACGAAACTTTGCGCTGCCAGATTGTAGACTTCGTCGGGTTCGACGTTCTGGATCAGGCGGATGCTCGACGCCAGGTCGGTCAGGTCATACTCCACCAATGACAGGTTGGGATGCGCTTGCACGCCCAGTTCCTCGATGCGCCAGAAATTGACCGAACTCGAGCGGCGATAGGTACCGGTGACGTGGTAACCCTTCTCGAGCAACAGCTGGGCAAGGTAGGCGCCGTCCTGGCCGGTAATGCCCGTGATCAGGGCTTTCTTGATAGCTTGCATAGTAGTCATAGGTAAAGATGAGTAGGAAAGCCACCCGCATCGCGCGACGGCAACCCGGCAGTGTAACAGACTGATCGAAAGTTTTAATTGCTTAAATAGCAACCAGGACCGGTGGAATTGTCACAATATTGTCGTATTATCCTGTTGCCCGGCAGTCGACGCGGCACCCTTTACTGATTGTTACGTGTATCGCACCCGCTCACGCCATGCACAGCCGGTTTCATGAGAGGCGTCAAGCGCACGCAAAACCGGGCGAACTTTGCATCCGCACCGGTCTTGTTTCCTTACTTGGTCCGGTCAGCCACGGCGTCGACAACGCACAACGCCGTCATGTTGACAATGCGGCGTACGGTTGCCGATGGCGTCAGGATGTGCACGGGCTTCGCGCAGCCGAGCAGCACGGGGCCGATTGCAATGCCGTTGCCGGCCGCGGTTTTCAGCAAGTTATAGGAAATGTTGGCGGCATCCATGTTCGGCATGACCAGCAGGTTGGCGTCGTCGGTCAGGCTGGTATTCGGCATGATCTTGCTGCGCAGCCCCGTATTGAGGGCGGCGTCGCCATGCATTTCGCCATCGACTTCCAGTCCTGGCGCCTTTTGCTGCACCAGCGCCAGCGCGGCACGCATCTTTTTTGCCGATTCGCTGTTGGCCGAGCCAAAGTTTGAGTGCGACAACAAGGCGGCGCGCGGCTGGATGCCAAAACGTTCCATTTCCGCAGCAGCCAGGATGGTGATCTCGGCCAGTTGCTCTGCGGTTGGATTTTCGTTGACGTGGGTGTCGACCAGCGCCAGCTGGCGGTCCGGCATGATGACGAAGTTCATCGCCGCATATACATTTGCGCCCGGCAATTGCCCCAGGACCTGGTCGATGTAATGCAGGTGCAGGTTGGTCGTGCCGAACGTGCCGCAGATCATGCCGTCGGCGTCGCCCTTGTGGATCATCATCGCGCCAATCAGGGTATGGCGGCGGCGCATTTCCAGCTTGGCCCATTCCTGGGTGACACCCTTCCGGCTGGTCATCTCGAAATACGTCTGCCAGTAATCGCGGTAGCGCTCGTCGAAATCCGGATTGATGACGTCGAAATGCTCGCCCAGTTTCAGGCGCAGGCCGAATTTTTCGATGCGTGCGGTCAGTACGGCCGGGCGGCCGACCAGGATTGGACGCGCCAGCTTTTCATCGACCACCACCTGCACTGCGCGCAGGATGCGCTCTTCTTCGCCCTCGGCGTAGACGATGCGCTTCATTTCCGCTGGGGTTGCCTTGGCGATCTGGAACAGCGGCTTCATGAAGGTGCCGCTACGGTACACGAACTGCTGCAGGCTCTCGGCGTACGCTTCCAGGTCCGTGATCGGACGCGTGGCCACGCCCGAGTCTTCGGCTGCCTTGGCGACTGCCGGGGCGATATGGATCAGCAGGCGCGGGTCGAACGGCATCGGAATCAGGTATTCCGGGCCGAACGACAGGTTGGCGATGCCATACGTCGTGGCAACGACGTCGGACTGCTCGGCGTGGGCCAGGTCGGCAATCGCGTGCACGACTGCAATTTCCATTTCACGCGTGATGGTGGTGGCGCCGCAATCGAGGGCGCCCCGGAAAATGTACGGGAAGCACAGGACGTTGTTGACCTGGTTCGGGTAATCCGAGCGGCCGGTGGCCAGGATTGCGTCGCTGCGCACGGCTTTTGCGTCTTCCGGCAAGATTTCCGGATGCGGATTGGCCAGTGCCAGGATGATCGGGTTGGGCGCCATGCCGATGACCATTTCCTGCTTGAGCACGCCGCCAGCGGACAGGCCCAGGAAAATGTCGGCGCCCGGCATGACTTCGGCCAGGGTGCGGAACGGGGTGTCCTGCGCGAAGCGGGCCTTGTCCGGGTCCATCAGCTCGACGCGCCCGGTATAGACCACGCCGGCCAGGTCGGTGACGAAAATGTTTTCAAGCGGGAAACCCAGGTCGACCAGCAGGTCCAGGCAGGCCAGCGCCGCAGCGCCCGCGCCCGACACGACCAGCTTGCAGTGCTTGATGTCCTTGTTGACGACTTTCATGCCGTTCAGGATGGCCGCGCCAACGATGATGGCGGTGCCGTGCTGGTCATCGTGGAAGACGGGGATCTTCATCCGCTCGCGCAGCTGGCGCTCGATGTAGAAGCACTCCGGCGCCTTGATGTCTTCCAGGTTGACGCCGCCAAACGTCGGCTCCAGCGAGGCAATGATATCGACGAGCTTGTCGGGATCGTTTTCGGCGATCTCGATGTCGAAGACGTCGATGCCGGCAAATTTCTTGAACAGGACGCCCTTGCCTTCCATTACCGGTTTTGACGCCAGCGGCCCGATGTTGCCCAGGCCCAGCACGGCGGTACCGTTGGTGATGACCGCCACCAGGTTGCCGCGCGACGTGTATTTGTACGCGTTGGCAGGATCCTTGACAATCTCCTCGCAAGGCGCCGCCACGCCTGGCGAGTACGCCAGGGCCAGGTCGCGCTGGTTCAGCAAACCCTTGGTGGGTGTCACGCTGATCTTGCCCGGGCGCGGGAACTGGTGGTATTCAAGCGCTGCAACGCGCAGTTGCTGACGGCGTTCTTCTTTTTTGTCCGATGACGAATCCATGCTTTGCAGCCTTCCTGAACCAAAGGGGTGGGGTCTGGGATTTTATCAGACTGGTACTTTCGTTAACGTAGGTATTTTTACGCAGGGATATTTCCCTGCAAGCGATGCGGTTAAAATCCCCCATGCTCTCCGAATTCGACCTCATCAAACACTATTTCCAGCGCGCCCGCGCCGGCCAAGCCGGCACTGTCCTGGGCATCGGCGACGATTGCGCCCTGCTGGCGCCAAAGCCCGGCCGCCTGATGGCGATCTCGTCCGACATGCTGGTCGAAGGCCGCCATTTCTTTCACGGCGCCGATGCGCGCATGCTGGGCCATAAAGCGCTGGCCGTGAACCTGTCCGACCTGGCCGCGATGGGCGCCCGTCCCACTGCCTTCACGCTGGCCCTGGCGCTGCCGGAAGCCAACCGCGACTGGCTGGCCGGTTTCAGCGCCGGCCTGTTTGCCCTGGCCGACGCGCACGACTGCGAACTGATCGGCGGCGACACCACCAGGGGCCCGCTGACGATCTGCATCACCATTTTCGGCGATCTGGCGCCCGGCCAGGCGTTGCGGCGCGACGCTGCCAAAGCCGGCGACGACGTCTGGATCTCGGGCACGCTGGGCGACGCGCGCCTGGCGCTGGGCGCGTACTGGAACGAACAGGCGCTCACGCCGGAACAACTGGCGCAAGCGGCGCCGCGCATGCACATGCCGGCGCCGCGCGTGGCGCTGGGCCGGCTGCTGGCGGAAGGCGGCCTGGCGCACGCCGCACTGGATATCTCGGATGGCCTGATCGGCGACCTGGGGCACATCCTGGCCGGATCGAACGTGGGCGCCACACTGAATGCGGATGCGCTGCCGGCCGGCCCGGTGCTGGCCACGCAAGACCCCGCATTGCGGCGCCGCTTCACGGTGGCCGGCGGCGACGACTATGAACTGTGCTTTACGGCGCCACCGCACCAGCGCGAGGCCATCCTGGCGGCCGGCCAGTCCTGCGCCACGCCAGTCACGCGCGTGGGCGCCATCGACGCCCTGCCCGGCCTGCGCTGGACGGACCACGCCGGCAACGCGCTCGACCTGCACCTGCGCGGCTGGGACCACTTCACGACGCAATGAACGCAGTACCACGCGACGCAAAACCGTCATCCCGGCGCAGGCCGGGACCCATACCACGTGCACTGAATCGCTGACGTTCGCGATTTCGCGCAAGCGACATGGGTCCTCGCCTGCGCGAGGATGACGTTTCTACATCAACCTCAGGCGCTGCGTGCGGCGGGCTGCGCTTCCTCGCGCGGCGATTTGCGGTCGTCGTATGGATCGTGCGCGGCCCAGTAGTGCCGGAACGCCTGGCGCAGGTGTTCGCGCAGTTCGGCGTCGACCAGCGGCTTTGTGTAGAAACGGTAGACGGCGCCGCGGTTGATCGCATCGAGCACTTCGTCGATGCGCGTGTCGCCGGACAGGATGATGCGGATGGTGTCCGGGTACAGTTCCTTGACCTTGCTGAGGAACTCGGTACCGTTCATGGCCGGCATGCGCTGGTCGCACAGGATGACATGCACCGGGTACAGCGCCAGCAATTCGTACGCTTCGGCCGGAGAGGCGGCCGTGAGCACCCGGTAGCCGTCGCGCCGGAACAGGCGGTGCAGGGAGGCCAGCACCGTGACGTCGTCATCGACCACGAGGACCGTTTCCAGGTTGCCGTCATACGACGCGGCCGCTTCGGGACGCTCGGCGTTGTCGCGCACCAGGCCCGCCAGTTCGCCCGGGGGCAGCGCCCGCGAATAGTGAAAACCCTGGATGTCGTCGCAGCGGTTGCGGCGCAAATACGCCATCTGGGCGCGCGATTCAACGCCTTCGGCCACCACCTCCATGTGCAGGCTGTGCGCCATGCTGATGATGGCCAGCGCAATGGCCGCATCGTCCGGGTTGGTGGTAATGTCGCGCACAAAGGCGATGTCGATTTTCAGTTTGTCGATCGGAAAACGCTTCAGGTACGCCAGCGAAGAGTAGCCGGTGCCGAAATCGTCGATGGCGATCGTGATGCCCAGCGCCTTCAGGCGCCCCAGCACGTCGATGGTGTGCTCGGCGTGACTCATCAATGCGCTTTCCGTCAGCTCCAGCTCCAGCAGCGCGGGATCGATCTGGTGGCGCGCGAGCGCGGTGCGGATGGCGCCTTCCAGGTCGCCTTCGACGAACTGGCGGCTCGAGACGTTGACCGCCACGCGCACATCGGCCACACCTTCAGCGGCCCAGGCCGCGATCTGGCGGCAGGCCGTGTCGATGATCCAGTCGCCCACCCTCACCACCATCCCGGTTTCTTCCATGATCGGCACGAACTGGGCCGGGTAGACCAGGCCGTAGCCGGGCCGGTTCCAGCGCAGCAGCGCTTCGACGCCGCTGACGCGCCCGGTATTGAGGTTCAGCTTGGGCTGGTAGTGCAGCACGAACTGGTCCAGCGCCAGCGCGTCGCGCAGCGCCAGCTCCAGGTCGAGGCGGGCCAGCACCTGCACGTTCATGCCGCTGGTAAAAAAGCGGTAGCCGTCGCGCCCGGCTTCCCGGGCGCGCACCATGGCCGTATCGGCAAACCTGACCAGCGTGGCGGGGTCAAGGGCGTCATCCGGGTACATGGCGATGCCGATCGACGCGGTCAGCACCGCTTGCTGGCCGTGCAGGTCGAAGGGCGGCCGCAGCGCGTCGCGCACTTCGTTGGCCACGTGCGCCACCGCCTGCTGGTCGCGCGGCATTGCCAGGATCAGCGCGAATTCGTCGCCGCCAAGGCGCCCGACCGTATCGCGCAGGTGCACGCAATTGACCAGGCGCGTGCTGAACTGGCGCAGCAATTCGTCGCCCATCGCGGCGCCCAGCGAATCGTTGATGCTTTTAAAACGGTCGAGCGCCACGAACAGCACCGCAACGCGCCAGTGCTTGTCCTGCGCGGTTTCGACGGCGTCGCGCAAATTCTGGAAAAACAGCCGGCGGTTCGGCAGCCCGGTCAGGGCGTCGTAGCTGGCCAGGTGCTTGAGCCGCTGCTGCGCCTGCTGGCGCTCGCTGATGTCGCGCGCCACGGCAATCAGCATGGCGCTGCCTGGCGCGCTCTGCAATTGCCAGCTGATGTCGACCGGCACCGCGCCAGTTCCGTCGGCGCGCAGCAGTTCGGTCTCGGACGTCTCGGGTTCGTGCAGCGGGCTGCGCGGCTGCGCATGGCGTTCCAGCTCGACGCGCTTGGCCATGCCCAGCTGCACGGGATCGATGCGCAGCAGTGTGTCGCGGGGGTAGCCAAGCATCCGGCAGGCGCCTTCGCTGGCGTCGACGATGGCCATGCTGCGCGGATCGATGAGGAAGATGGCGTCCGCAGTGGCGTCCATGGCGCCGCGAAAGCGTTCCAGCTCGGCCGTTCGGTCGCGCACGGTTTGCTCCATGTGGGCGCCGTAGTCGCGCACTTCGCGTTGCAACAGGCGCACCTCGAGCACGTTGTGGATGCGGGTCAGCGCTTCGACCGCGCTGAACGGTCTATCGATGAAGTCGCGCGCGCCGGCCTCGATGGCGCGCAGCTTGCGCGCCGCGTCCCCCGTCATGGCCAGCACCGGCAGCCACGCCTGCGGGTCGCCCTGGCGCAAGGCGTCCATGACGGCAAAGCCGTCGAATCCGGGGGTGTCGAGGTCGAGGACGATCAGGTCGAACGGATCGGCAGCGTGCAGGGACGCAACGGCGCGTCCGTCGCCGGTTGCACTGACTGCCACATAGGCGCTGTTGGCCAGCAAATCAGCCATGGACCGGCGCAACCCTGCGTCGTCGGCGACCAGCAGGATGCGCGCCTGGAGGATGTCATCCTGGTCGATCATGCCCTGCCCTTGCCAGCCGGTTCACATGCACAAGTCGCATGTCACTCCTCATCGTTGAAAAAACGCCGCCTGCGTACTGCTGCGGGGGCCAGGACACCATAGCACTGCGGCGTCGAAACATGGCGCACGTCTTGCCGCGCCCGCCACATGGCGCCGCACGCAAGGCGTTGATTCCATTGACCAATCTTTGGCGGCGCCGGTGCGCCAGATTCGCGCCCTGCGTGTGGCCATTCGCTGGTAAAGTACACCTGCAGGCGGATTTTCGCCACGCCGCCAGCGTATCCCGAACAGGACAAAGGAGTGCAGTGTGACCATTGAGCAGACCCCCAACGACATTTTTTCACTGGCTGCCGGCGCCGGGCAGGCGCTGCAGGGCAACCGCCTGATGCTGGCCACGGCCGAATCATGCACCGGCGGCGGCGTCGCGCAGGCCGTCACCGAAGTGGCCGGCTCGACCAGCTGGTTCGATTGCGGCTTCGTCGTCTATTCGAACGCCTCGAAGACCGAATTGCTGGACGTGCCCGATGCGCTGATCGCGCAGTTCGGCTCGGTCAGCGAAGAAGTCGCCGCCGCCATGGCGCAGGGCGCCCTGGCCAACAGCAACGCCAACGTCGCGCTGTCGACCACCGGCATCGCCGGCCCGACCGGCGCCGTGCCGGGCAAACCGGTGGGCACCGTCTGCTTCGGCTGGGCCACCAAGGATGCGGTCCACACCGAGCGGCTGGTGTTTTCCGGCGACCGCCAGTCAGTGCGCGAACAGTCGGTGCGTCACGCACTGCAGGGCTTGCTGCGCTTTGTGGCGTAGCGCCTGCTGCGCTGCCGCCATGCTGGCCGCAGCGCCCGGCCAGGCTGCCACGTACACTGTCTATGCAGCCGGCGACATTGCCCGCTGCGCCCACCCCGACCCGCGCTGGTCGGGGGCCGCGGCCACGGCCGACCTGGTCGCGCAGGCACTGGCGCAGGATCCACAGGCAGCCGTGCTCACGCTGGGCGACCACACCTACCCGATCGGCGCAGCCAGCGAATTTGCGGCCTGTTATGCGCCCACCTGGGGCCGGTTCAAGGACCGCACCTGGCCGACGCCCGGCAACCACGAGTACTACACGACGAACGCCACGCCCTACTTTGCGTATTTTGGCGCACGCGCCGGGATCGGTTACTACAGCATGCAACTGGGCAGCTGGCACGTCGTTTCGCTCAACAGCCAGGTCAAGGGCGCCGAAGCGGCAGCCCAGCTGGCGTGGCTGAAAGACGACCTCGCCAGGCATCCGGCCCGCTGCACCCTCGCTTACTGGCACATCCCGCTGTATAGTTCCGGTGGGCATCATCCAGACCGGCGCATGCGCGACGCCTGGCAACTGCTGGCCGACGCCGGCGCCGAGCTGGTGCTGTCCGGGCACGACCATGAATACGAGCGCTTCAAGCCGCAGGATGCCCATGGCAACGTGGACATGGCGCGCGGCATGCGCCAGTTCGTGGTGGGCACCGGCGGCGCGTATTCGACGCCGTTCGTGTATTTCCAGCCGCATGCCGAGGCGCGCGACAGCAGCAGTACCGGCGTGCTGCGCCTGCGTTTGCACGACGGCAGTTATGAATGGACGTACCTGGAAGCATCGCGCGAGGGGCCTGGCAACAACACGCCGGACCACGGCACGGCAAGCTGTCATTAACAAGATCAATTGGGACACCATGAAAAACACGGTTCATTTCATCCTGCAGGGCAAAGGCGGCATCGGCAAGACGCTGGTGTCCACCATCCTGGCCCAGTGGATGGCCGGCCAGGACGACCAGCCCCTGCGCTGCTTCGACACCGACCAGGAAAACCCGACGTTTTCACGCTACAAGGCCATGAACGTGCGCCACGTTCCCGTCATGACGGACACGCGCACCATCGACCCCAAGCGCTTCGATGCGCTGATGATCGACCTGCTCGAAGAAGAGGGCAACTGTGTCGTCGACAATGGCGCCAATACGTTCTCGCCGCTGATGGCGTACCTGCTGGAAAACGACTGTTTTTCCATGCTCAAGGAATCCGGCCGCAAGGTCTACATCCACGTGATTGTCGGCGGCGGCGACACCCTGCATGACACAGCCACGGGTTTTACCACCACGGCGAAAGCCACCGATGTGCCGCTGGTGCTGTGGGAAAACCAGCATTTTGGTTTGCTGCAATCGGCCAGCGGCAAGCAGTTTACCGAGTCGCAGACGTATGCCGAACACGCCGCACGCGTGGCCGGACGCGTGGTGCTGAGCGCGCGCAATGCCGATACGTTCGGCGCCGACATCAAGAAAATGAACATCGCACGATTGACGTTGGAAGAAGTGCGCGCGAGCGACCGGTTCAATGTCATGGAAAAGCAGCGCATCAAGGTGGTGTTTCGCGACCTGTTCGAGCAGCTCGACAAGGTCGGCTGGTAAGCGCCATGGACCAGCAAAAACTTCGCAACCTGGTATTTGAAAAAACCGGCGTGCGCATCGATGTCGACGACCCCGTGTTTGCGCTGGTGGCGCTGAACGAGGCCGTGCTGGAAGAGGCAGTGGGGCGCCATATCGCGCTGCTGCATGAAGCCAGCAGCCAGATCACGGGGTTGCCGTCGCGGCCGGCTTTGCCCGCAGCGGTTGCGGCAAAGGCACCGAATCCAGCCCTGCTGGCCGGCGGCGCGGCCGTACTCGGTGCAGTGCTGGTACTGCTCGGGCAGGCGCTGTTTTTCCGGCCCGCGCCGGCGCCGGCGCCCGTGATGGTCCCGGCGGCCCTGTCGAGCGAGCAAACGGCCCGGCTGCGCGATGCTGAAAAACTGGTCAAAGTGGTCGACAAGCTGGACAGGAAAACCCGTACCGCCATCGCTGCCGAGATGGCCAAACCGTAACGCGCCGCAAGGAGTGCCGCATGAAACGCTGGTGGATGCTGGTTTTTGCCGCCCTGCTCGCCGTGTCGGTCCAGGCGGACCCGCTCCCGTCCATTCCGTTTGAAAAAACCGTCCTGCCCAACGGCCTGGAACTGATCCTGGTCGAAGACCACCGCCTGCCGGTGGTCGCTGTCAACATCTGGTATCACGTCGGCCCGGCCAACGAAAAGCCGGGGCTCACCGGCTTTGCCCACCTGTTCGAGCACATGATGTTCGCCGGCTCGCGCCACCTGCCGCGCGGCGCTGCCGACACATTCCTCGAAGGCGCCGGCGCCACCGACAGCAACGGCAGCACCGATTACGACCGCACCAATTATTACGACACCGTCCCTGCCAACCAGCTTGAACTGGCCCTGTGGGTGCACGCCGACCGCATGGGCTACCTGCTCGACGTGCTCGACCAGAAAGCCTTGTCGAACCAGCAGGACGTGGTGCGCAACGAACGGCGAGAGAGTGTCGAAAACCGCCCGTACGGCATTGTCCTTGAAGCCCTGAACCACCAGCTGTTTCCAAAAAATCATCCGTATTACGCCTCCGTGATCGGTTCGCATGCGGATATCCAAAGCGCAAAACTGGGCGATGTACGCGAATTTTTCTCGCGCTACTATGGCCCCGGCAATGCCACGCTGGTCATTGCCGGCGATATCGACAAGGAAAAAACCCGCGCGCTGGTGGCGCGCTACTTCGGCACCTTCAAGGCCACGGCGCCGGTGCCCAAACTGGCCGTGATCACGCCACCGATTACCGCCGAGCGGCGCCAGGTCGTGCCGGACCGCGTCGCCGTGCCGCGCATATTGATGGGTTGGCTGACGCCGCCGGCGTACCAGCCGGGCGACGCGGAACTGGCCATTGCCGCGCAAATCCTCGCTGGCGGCAAAGCGAGCCGGCTGTACAAGAAACTTGTCTACGAGCGCCAGATCGCCCAGGAAACCGACGCGGCGCAGAACGCGCATGCGCTGACATCCTTTTTCACGATCGACGTCACCGCGCGCGCCGGGACCGATGCCGCCGAACTGGAAAGCGCCATCGACGCCGAGCTGGAGGCGCTGCGCACCACGGCGCCCACCGCCCGCGAAGTCGCGCGCGCCCGCAACACGATCGAAACCGCCATGCTGACGGCGCGCGAGAAACCGGCCGGCCTGGCCGACGAACTCAATGCCTACAACCAGTACACGGGCGACCCCGGCTACCTGCCGCGCGACCTGGAACGGCTGCGCCGCGTGACGCCGGCCGACGTCCAGCGCGTGGTACGTACCCAGCTGCAAAACCGTGCGCGCGCCGTGGTCATCGGCGTGCCGGGCGTGCCGCCGCCGGAGCCAAAAGTTGCCGTCGTCAAGGCGCCCGCCCAGCGCAGCGCCGGCACGCATCCCGACGAACCCTGGCGCAAGGCGGCGCCAAAACCCGGCCCCATGCCGGCGCTCACGCTGCCGCAGGCCACATCGTTCACGCTGCCCAATGGCCTGACCGTCATCCATGCCGACAACCCGGCCCTGCCGCTGGTATCGGCCCAGCTGGTGCTGCGCAGCGGCTCCGACGCCAACCCGCGCGGCGAACCCGGCCTGGCTGGTTTTACCGCGCAGATGCTCGAGCAAGGCACTGCCACGCGCAGCGCCGGACAGATTGCCGACGAGATCGCGCAGCTGGGCGCCTTCATGGGCAGCGCCAGCACGCCCGATGCATCGACTGTCTCGCTGCTGTCGCTGGCAACCGGTTTTAAAGACGCGCTCGCCATCATGGCCGATGTGGTCCAGCGTCCCGCCTTTCCCGTGGCCGAAGTGGAGCGCCAGCGTGCAGCGCGCCTGGGCGACCTGACCGCGCAGCGCGACGACGCCGAGGCGGTGGCAGCCGTGGCCGGCCATGCTGCGCTATATGGCCCGCGCCATCCGTACGGTTATGGCCAGCTGGGGACCGAGCCGGCGCTGCGCGCGACCACGCGCGACGCCATCGCCAGCTTCTGGCGCCGCCATTACGTGCCCGGCAACGCGGCGCTGGTCGTGGCGGGCGACATCCGCCTGGCCGATTTGAAAGCATTGGCCGCCGCGCAGTTCGGCGCCTGGCCGCAGGCCGGGCATGTTCCGGCCATGCCAGGCACGCCCGGCCCCACGGCGGCACGGGTCGTGCTGGTCGACAAGCCCGGCGCCGGCCAGGCCGCCCTGCGCATCACGTCCCTGGGCGCTGCCCGCGGCACGCCGGACTACGCCGCCCTGGAAGTAATGAACGCGGTGCTGGGCGGCCTGTTCACCAGCCGCATCAACCACACCGTGCGCGAAGAAAAAGGTTACAGCTACGGCATGTTTTCGCAGTTCCGCTACGACCGCACGCCGGGGCCGTTCGTGATTGCCGGCAGCGTACGGGCTGACGCCACCGGTCCTGCCGTCGCTGCCATCCTGGCCGAAGTGCGCGGCATGCGCAACGCGCCCCTGCCGGCACCCGAACTGGACAAGGCGCGCAACGCCCTGGTGCTGTCGCTGCCAGCCCAGTTCGACACCAACCAGGCCATCGGCGCCAGCCTGGCCGACAGTTTCATTTTTGGCTTGCCGCTCGACTATTACCAAAGCTTGCCGGCCCAGTTCGGCGCGGTCGACGCAGCCCGCGTGCACGCCGTGGCGCGCCAGTACCTGAACCCCGACCAGATGATCGTCGTGGCCGTCGGCGCGCAAGGCGTCATCGCGCCACAGCTTGCCAAACTCAAGCTTGGAACGGTGCAAGTGCGGGACACCGAGGGGCAGTTGCCTTAACTGCTTTATCATGGGTGCCCACGCAGCAGCATTTACCGAAAGCACGCATGTCAGCACACGATCACAGCCATGACCATGGCCACGACCACCATGGCCATAGCCATGGGCACCATCACGCCTTGCCCACCAGCCATGGCAAAGCCTTTGCACTGGCCATCGGCATCAATACCCTGTTTGTCGCCATTGAATTCATCTACGGCTTCATTGCCAACTCGACCGCGCTGATGGCCGACGCCGGCCACAACCTGTCCGACGTGCTGGGCCTGGCGCTGGCGTGGGGCGCTGCCATCCTGGCCAAGCGCGCTCCCAGCAAGGATTACACCTACGGCCTGCGCAGCTCGTCGATCGTGGCGGCCCTGCTCAATGCCCTGCTGCTGATGCTGGCCTGCGGCGCCATTGCGTGGGAAGCCGTGCAGCGCTTTTCCAGCCCGCCCCCGGTCGCCGGCATGACAGTCTCGGTGGTGGCGGGGATTGGCGTGGTCATCAATGTGTTTTCAGCGTGGCTATTCATGTCCGGCAGCAAGGACGACCTGAACATCCGCGGCGCCTACCAGCACATGGCGGCTGATGCCGCCATCTCGCTGGGTGTCGTTCTGTCCGGCCTTGTCATCATGTTTACTGGCTGGACGTGGCTTGATCCGGCGGTCAGCCTGGTGATCGTGGTGATGATCGTCATCGGCACCTGGTCGCTGCTGCGCGAATCGGTGCAACTGGTACTGGCCGGGGTGCCGCCAAATATCGACAGCACCAAAATCAGCGCGTTCCTGGCCGGGCAGGCTGGTGTGTCGGAAGTGCACGACCTGCACATCTGGGCGATGAGCACGACGGAAACAGCGCTCACTGCCCACCTGGTCATGCCGGGTGGTTACCCGGGCGACGCGTACGTGGACGCGATCGGCATGCGCCTGCGCGAAGATTTCAAGATTGCCCATTGCACGCTGCAGGTCGAGGAAGGCACGACCGAGCACGATTGCGCCTTGCACGGCGCACACTGATTGCTGCAGCGCGGCCTGGCTACCCGGCCAGGTCGGCAAACAGCGCCGTACTCAGGTACCGCTCCCCGAATGACGGAATGATCACCACGATCAGCTTCCCGGCGTTTTCAGGCCGCCGCCCGACTGCCAAAGCCGCCCACAGCGCGGCGCCGGCGGAAATCCCCACCAGCAAGCCTTCGTCCCGGGCGGCCGAGCGCGCTGTCGCAAAGGCGTCCTCGTTGCTGACACAAACGATCTCGTCGTAAATCGCCGTGTCGAGCACCTTTGGGACGAACCCGGCGCCGATTCCCTGCAGCGGATGCGGTCCCTTGACGCCCTGCGAGAGCATCGGCGAGGCTGCAGGTTCCACGGCAATCATCTGCACGCCGGGTTTGCGCCCCTTGAGCACGTTGCCCACGCCGGTGATGGTACCGCCCGTGCCGACGCCTGCCACGACGATATCGACACGCCCGTCGGTATCGCGCCAGATTTCTTCGGCAGTGGTGCGGCGGTGCACTTCGGGATTGGCGGGATTATTGAATTGCTGCAGCATCAGGCAATGCGGGTCGGCCTCGACCAGCTGCTCGGCGGTGCGGATGGCGCCGATCATGCCTTCGCTGCCCGGCGTGAGCACCAGTTCGGCGCCATAGGCACGCAGCAGCATGCGCCGTTCGCGGCTCATGGTGTCCGGCATGACGAGCCGGCACCGGTAGCCGCGCGCCGCGCACACCATGGCCAGCGCAATGCCGGTGTTGCCGCTGGTAGGCTCGACGATGACGGTATCCGGCCCGATCTGGCCGGCCGCTTCGGCTGCCTCGATCATGGCCAGCCCGATCCGGTCCTTGACGCTGTGGGCCGGACTGTAGAACTCGAGCTTGGCAACCACTTCGGCTGCCACACCCGTTGCCATGGCACGCAAGCGCACCAGTGGCGTATTGCCAATCAACTCCGTGACATCGTTTGCTATCCGCATACCGACCTCCCGCGTTATGGGACTCTCGCAAAACCTGCTGCGCGTTGCACTGGCGACGGTTTTCGAGATCCCTTTTTTACTTCACGTCCATCAGCTCCACATCGAAAATCAGGTCGGCGTTGGGCGGAATATCGCCGCCTGCACCCTTGGCGCCATACGCCAGGCTGGCCGGAATGATCAGGGTGCGCTTGCCGCCCACTTTCATGCCCACGATACCCTGTTCCCAGCCCTTGATGACGCGCCCGGCGCCCAGCTGAAAATCAAGCGGCGTGCGGCCGGCGTCGAGCGAGGAATCGAATTTCTTGCCGTGCTGTTTGGTGGCAAACGGCTTGAACAGCCAGCCAGTGTAGTTCATGTAAACGGTGCTGCCGAGCGTCGCTTCCGCGCCGGTGCCGACCACGACGTCGGTAATTTCAACCTTCGGTGCGGACGACACGGCGGCCGGGTTGGCCGTGGTCTGGGCGTGCGCAACAGCGGTGGACAGCAACAGGGCGGCGAAGAGGGTGCGACGAATCATGGGTGCTCTTTCTGTAAAAGTGACAGCCTATGATAGCAAGGCGTCGGGCGCTTGCACAGTTGCCGGCGCTGGCGCCGCGTCGGGCGCCAGTATCGGTACCAGTACGGGGGTCACTACCGGCGCCACGCTGGCCGCCAGCCGGTTCAGCACATGGCTGGCCGCAACCATGCCAAAGGTCGCCGTGACCACCATACTGGACCCGAAGCCCGCACAATTGAGGCCGGTCACGCTGTGGCGCTCGTCGCCGTCGACCGCGCACGATGCGTCGCCTTCAGGGTAACGCAACGGCTCCATTGAAAACACGGCATCGATGTAATATTTTATCTTTTCGCCCCGCGCAAAGCCGTAGTGCGAACGCAGCAGCTTGCGCACTTTTTTGAGCAGCGGCTCCTGCTCGGTACGGGCCAGGTCGCGCACTTCGATCCGGGTCGGATCCACCTGCCCGCCAGCGCTGCCGATCATGACCAGCGGAATGGCGTGGTCGCGGCAAAACGCCACCAGCGCAGCCTTCGCCTTGACGCTGTCGATCGCGTCGACAACGTAATCGAAACCCTGGTTGCCAATCAGTTCCGCGAGGTTGTCCGGCTCGATGAAGTCTTCCACCAGCGTGACTTCGCAAAACGGGTTGATGGCATGGATGCGGGCGTTCAGAGCGTCGATCTTGGCCTGGCCGATGGTCGAGGTCAATGCCTGGATCTGGCGGTTGACGTTCGATTCAGCCACGTTGTCGAGGTCGATCAGCGTCAGCTTGCCGATCGCCGTGCGGGCCAGCGCTTCGACGATCCAGGAACCGACGCCACCTACGCCGACGACGCAGACGTGCGCGGTGCGGAAACGGTCGAGTGCACGCGCGCCATACAGGCGCGCCACGCCGCCGAAACGGCGGTCAAAATCGATGTCGGCAAGGAGTGCTTCCGACGGGGCGAGGGACGGGGCGAGAGACGGGGCGAGAGACGGGGCGAGAGACAAGGAAGTGTCGATAGGTTTCATCCCGTCATTTTATCGCGTTGGAACAAACCGGACACGGCGCCGCCCGCTGTTCTAAAATGGGCCATCACCTCCCCTGCCTGGAACCCGAACATGAACAGCCCGCTGCCTGACGCCGCACCCGGTTTCGACCGCCCAATTGCCGTCCTCAAACATTGTCACGACCGCATCCGCAAGCAACTCGCGACTCTGGAAAAATTGCTCGCGCATTTGCCCGGCTCTGGCGCCGATGAGCAGGCGCAGCAGGCCGCCGCTGCCGTCATCAAATATTTCGACCAGGGCGCCCCGCTGCACCATGCCGACGAAGAAGAGAACCTGATCCCGATGCTGCGCGCCGTCGCCCGCGATGACGATGCCGCCACGCTGCAGGCGCTGGCCCCCGTCATCCTCGAACAGCACCACGCCATGGATGTGACCTGGACCCAGTTACGCGAACAATTGAGCGCGATTGCCGCCGGTACCGCAGCCACGCTGACCGACGCCACCACCCGGCAATTCATCGACGCCTACACGGCGCACATGGTGCGCGAAGAAAGCACGCTGGCGCCCATGGCCATGCGCCTGTTCAGCCCGGAACAAATGCAACAGCTGGGCGACGCCATGCAGGCGCGCCGCAACGCCAGCCCGAAGCCGCCTGAAATGACCGGCACTGCCACCGGCAGCGCCGTGGCCGGCCTGCGCAAGGATTACGGCCAGGCCAGCCTGGGCGACGCCGACGTGGCCGGCGACCCGATCGACCAGTTCACGCGCTGGTTCGAAGAAGCGCTGCGCGCTGAAGTCAACGAGCCGAACGCCATGAATGTCGCCACGGTGGACGCCAGCGGCAAGCCGAGTTCACGCATCGTGCTCATCAAGCAATTCGATGCGCGCGGCTTTACCTGGTTCACCAATTACGCCAGCCGCAAAGGCGTCGAACTGGCTGCCAATCCGCACGCGGCGATCCTGTTCTTCTGGCCCGAGCTGGAGCGCCAGGTGCGCATCGAGGGGCGCGTAGAGCGGGTCGACGCCGAAGAGAGCGAAAGTTATTTTCATACGCGCCCGTTGAAAAGCCGTCTGGCAGCGCTGGCGTCCGCGCAAAGTGCGCCAATTGACAGCCGCGCCGCGCTGGAAGCAAACTACGACGCTGTCGCCGCACAGTTTGGCGAGCAGCCGCCGCGCCCGGCACAATGGGGCGGCTACCGCCTGGTGCCTGAATACCTCGAATTCTGGCAGGGCCGCCGTTCGCGTTTCCACGACCGCATCGTCTACGAACGGCAAGCGGACGGCACCTGGTCGCGCCACCGCCTGCAGCCCTGATTATTTGATTTTATCGGCGAAAATCTGGCGGAATTTCGCCACTTTGGGCGCCACGACGAACGCGCAGTATCCCTGCAGCGGGTGTTGCACAAAATAGTCCTGGTGCTCGTCACTGGCCTTGTACCAGGTGCTCGCGGGCAATAATTGCGTGACAATCGGCGCGTCCCACACGGACGCCATGGCTGCAATGACCTGGCGCGCCGTCGCTTCCTGCTCGGCGCTCTCAAAGAAAATCACCGAACGGTACTGGGTGCCGGCATCGTTGCCCTGGCGGTTGAGCGTGGTGGGGTCGTGGATTGTGAAAAACACTTCGAGGATGTCGCGGTAGCACGTGACCTGCGGGTCGAACGTCAACCGCACCACTTCGGCGTGGCCCGTGACGCCGCTGCACACGGCCTCGTAGGTTGGCGCGGGATCCTCCCCACCCATGTAGCCCGATTCGACCTGCATGACGCCGCGCATTTCCTGGTACACCGCCTCCAGGCACCAGAAACACCCGCCACCGAGAACCGCAACTTCCGTATTGACCGCATGCGTGTTCATTGCTTGCCTCACTCGAGAAATCGACGATGCTTCACTGTACCGCAAATGGCACTCATTTGTCCGTGCGCAAGGGTAGCGCCGGCTGTGTGGACAGGGGCAAGATGGCATAATGCCTGAAAACCGAAAGCCCGCATGCATACTCGTTCCCCCCGCGCTGAAACCCGTCTCTTCGACGCCCCCCATTTCCGGCAGGCCCTGTCCCAATTCGCCACTGGCGTCACGGTGATCACCACGCGCCTGGCCGACGGCACGTTTCGCGGCCTCACCGCCAGCTCGTTCAATTCAGTGTCGCTCGATCCGCCGCTGGTGCTGTGGAGCCTGGGCGAAGCCGCCAACAGCTTGCCCATTTTTACCGGCAACTCGCACTACGTGATCAACGTGCTGTCCGCCGGCCAGGAAGAACTGGCCACGCGCTTTTCCCGCCGCAGCATTGCCAACCCGTTTGCCGATGTGCCGTATGAACTGTCGCGCACCGGCCAGCCAATCCTGGCGGGCGTCTCGGCGTGGTTCGAATGCCACAACCGCAGCCGCTACCCGGAAGGCGACCACGTCATTTTTGTCGGCGAAGTCGAAGAATGCGCAGTCCATCCGCAGCCGGCGCTGCTTTTCCACGGCGGCAAGTTCGGCAGCACCGCCAAATAATCTTCTGGACCATTCGATGAACCGACCCGCCAAAGCCCAGTTCCACTGGGACGACCCGCTATTGCTGAACAATCAGCTCACCGACGATGAACGCATGGTGCGCGACGCCGCCGCCGCCTACTGCCAGGACAAGTTGCAGCCGCGCGTGCTCGAAGCCTTCCGCCACGAACAGATGGACACGTCGATCTTCCGCGAGATGGGCGAACTGGGCCTGCTGGGTCCCACCATCCCGGAAGAATACGGCGGCCCCGGCCTGAACTATGTCAGCTACGGCCTGATCGCGCGTGAAATCGAGCGCGTCGATTCCGGCTACCGCTCGATGGCCAGCGTGCAGTCGTCGCTGGTGATGGTGCCGATCTACGAGTTCGGCACCG